>VSSQ01000103.1_pt1 | contig 117076 bp, 106 predicted proteins | sample 4763081 | NCBI WGS metagenome assembly VSSQ01 (sample SAMN12137344, study PRJNA551015) | bioreactor metagenome | isolation source: SDC9 anaerobic chlorinated ethene degrading culture | place: USA: Knoxville, Tennesee | collected 2015-01-01
CACATCTGGCATATGTTTATCTTACATTGTTCAGTTTTCAAGGAACATCACTGCCGCGCTTGTGTTACTTACGGCGTTGACAGCTTTTATATGTTATCACAATCAATTAGTTATGTCAACATATTTTTCATTGTTTAGTCGTGCACATCGCAACGACTTTTATATACTAACATACTCAATTGAGCATGTCAATATACTTTATTTACAACAATCACGGTACATATTATCGTGTCGATGCAGTAATTATGCTACCACATCTAGGCTATATTTGTCAACCGCCATATAAAAAACTAAAGGCGAGCTTTCGCTCGCCTTTACTATTCACGATGCCGCATGTGCGGGAACAAAAGAACATCTCGTATTGAGCTACTGTTAGTCAGCAGCATAACCAAGCGGTCAATACCAATCCCCAAGCCGCCTGTAGGCGGCATACCATATTCAAGAGCCGTAACATAGTCACGATCCATCATATGCGCCTCATCATCGCCTGATTCGCGTTGGGCAACCTGATTTAAGAAACGGCCCTCCTGGTCAATTGGGTCGTTCAATTCAGAGAAGCCATTGGCCATCTCACGGGCAAAGATAAAGGCTTCGAAACGGTCAGTAATTTCAGGGTTATCCTTATTACGCTTTGCTAAAGGCGATATTTCAGTCGGATGACCGGTTATAAATACCGGCTGAATTAAATGCTCTTCAGCTACCACTTCAAAGACTTTGTTTAGAATTCCGCCAATACCGTCTTTTACTTCATATTTGACATGAAGCTTATCAGCCGCCGCGCGGGCTTCTTCAATTGTATTAATGATATCAAAATCAACACCGCTAAACTTTTTGACAGCTTCAGGCATTGTCATTCTGTTCCATGGCGGTGTTAAATCAATTTCAGTTCCTTGATAGGAGATTTTTGTTGTACCAAGGACCTCCATAGCGATCCCAGCGATAAGCTCTTCTGTCATACGCATAACATCTTCATAATCTGCGTAAGCCTGGTAAGTCTCAACTAACGTGAACTCTGGATTATGTCTAACCGAGATCCCTTCATTTCGGAAGACTCGATTAAGTTCATAAACCTTTTCAAAGCCACCGACAATCAGACGTTTTAGATATAATTCAGGAGCGATTCGCATATAGAGTTTCATATCAAGGGCATTATGATGTGTTACAAACGGTCTTGCCGCCGCTCCCCCAGCGATAGGGTGCATCATTGGCGTTTCTACTTCTAAGAAACCACGATCATCCAAAAGGCGACGCAGTGCTTTAATGATTTTGCTGCGCAAAACGAACGTATTTTTCACTTCAGGATTTACCACAAGATCAAGATAACGCTGCCGGTAACGAATTTCAACATCTTTTAAACCATGCCATTTTTCCGGTAATGGTCTAAGCGATTTCGCCAAAAAATCAAAACCAGTAACCTTAATACTTATTTCTCCACGATTCGTCCTGAATACAATTCCTTCTATACCAACTAAATCGCCAATATCTAAGAGATGAAAGTTCTCGTATCTTTCATCACCGAGAACATCCTGCCTGAAATAAACCTGGATTTTACCAGACATGTCCATTACATGGGCAAAACTGGCCTTTCCATGACCACGGATTGACATCATCCGGCCAGCCACTCGGACTATTTGGCCTTCTAATTGGTCAAAATTGTCCAGAATTTGTTGGGCATGGTGCGTCAAATCGTACTTACGGCCAAAAGGTTCAATACCTTGGGCCGCAATCGCAGCCATTTTCTCCCGTCGAACCTTCATGAGCTCGTTTAGTTCTTCAACTGTTTCTAATGGTTCCTGTTCATGCTGATCTGCCATACAATTTCCCCCAATTAACTTTCCTATGTGAAATGGTTATTTAATTCCGATGACTTGATATTTCAATACCCCTGCCGGAACATTAACCTCAACAATACCGCCTACTTTCTGACTTAAGATAGCGGCACCGACTGGTGATTCATTCGAAATTTTTGCTTCTGACGGATCAGCCTCCGCCGAGCCAACAATCGTGTATTCAAGTTCATCGCCGAACTCAAGGTCTCGCAACAAAACAGTTGATCCAATCGTAACAACATCTGTTTCGCCTTTTTCAATGAGCTTGGCGTTACGGAGCATTTTCTCCAGAGTCAGAATTTCGCCTTCAATAAAAGCTTGTTCATTTTTTGCATCTTCGTATTCGGAGTTTTCACTAATGTCGCCAAATTCAATGGCCTGTTTTATCCGCTCCGCGACCTCACGCCGCCGGACTGCTTTTAAATGTTCTAATTTATCCTCTATCTTCTTTAATCCCTCGGCAGTAAGAATTGTTTGCTTTTCAGCCATATTCTTTTGCTCTCCTTTATCTTTGAATTACCCCATTTATTTTCTTTCCATCTTATTCACTTAGACTTCGTTGTGTTAGCAAAATGATAAGATCATCTGCATGGCCAATATAAATAGTGTCAAGTGAGAAACTTGACACTTTACCTATCCTTCGCTCTGTCAACATTATAGGCACTAAGTAACACTTTGTCAATATTTTCTAACTAATAACCCTCCTCTGCTCGCCTTGTTTAGCAATAGCATTTTCTTTTATTTTAGAAATTTCTTCTGGAGTAATGGCCCGTTCGAAGCTACGGAACCCGGCCAATTTGAAACCGTGTTTGTCGGCAAGCTGGGCAATTGTTTCAATCTGCCTAACAGTTAGAGCTCTGCCCAATGTAAAGTTTTCATAACGCTGCTCTAAAGCCAGAATCATCGTTTCTGCCATACAGGCATAGGCCATCCCCTGGGGAAAGCCAAAGTTCAACCCAAAATCAATATCTCCAGGTACTTCTACGACGCCGCCCTCAATCACTAATATATCATTTCGCATTTCTGCTACACGTCGCGAAACATTTCGCGGCCGTGCCACATCGCAGACAATTGCGCCTGGCTTCAAATCCTCTGGTTCAATGATACTATCGACTGCGCTCGTAACTGCAATAATAATGTCAGCTGTTTTTAGAGCAGCTTTAGTATTTGCTGTTACCCTAACAGCTAATCCTGACGTTCGTAAAATTTGTTCGGCAAGTTTTTCCAACTTCTGTTCATTTCGGGCAGCCAGTGTAAGATACCGAACCTCACGTGCCAAAACCTGTGCGCACGCGGCACCGATTGAGCCAGTTGCACCTAAAACGACTATGTTGGCCTTCTTCATATCAATACCCATAATTTGGGCAGCTTCACGTGTACCCTGAAGGGCGGTAGCTACCGTATAACTATTCCCTGTTGTGACAGCAATATTCAAATTTTTAGCGATTGTAATCCCCGCATCGCCAACGACTGATGTAAAGGCTCCAAGGCCGACAATCTTCGCCCCCAGCTTTTCCGCTACTTTGCCTGACTTAATAATACGCTTGATTACATATTCTTCCGGCATCTCAACCATTTGTCTTGATGTGAGCGGACAAGCGACAAACCATCCTTCCGCCTGTCTGTGCGGTGATTGAATCCCAGTTATATTCGACGCCTTAAAGGGCGGTATAATCTTTAATATTTTCTCAATAACTCCATCCGGCCAATTCTGGGCAAAAGGAAACTTTCGACCAAAGTCTTTGGCAGCAAGCGGATGTAAAATAAAAGCAAATTTTTCCATAATGATTCCCCCTTTATTGCGCCAACCGCTTGATTCGCGGCTCCAGCCCTATATCGTCCAATAATTGTTCATAATCGTTGACTGTTATTTCCGCTTGGGGCTTGTCGGCTAGAGCAACCAGTACTCCTTCCAAAACATTGGTACCGAATGAGCGTCCGCCTAGATCGGGTGTTGTTGTAACAAGCGTCTGTACCCCCCGCTCTTTAAGCAAAGTTTCGTCATCTTTAGTGACAGTATTGGTGATGATTGTTTTGCCGCTCAGCTTATTAGGCATATAACGGCGTATGTAGTGGAAGTCGCCGGCCACAATATCAGCCTCGGTAAAATACTTTGCAAACCGCGGCTCATGTTGCTGCTGGCTTTCTCCAGTAGGATAAAATAAACTAACCGGTAGTTTTGTGATAATAGGAGCTACTAGCCGCGCTAATCGCGCTAAACCTTGCAATGTGCGAATTGGAATCGGCAAGCCCAGCCCAAATAACAAATCACCAAACACCGTTCTGCAACCAGCCTGGACAAGCGCCTCAGCCATGCCAAACCGATCGACAGCGCAGACAACTAGCACAGGCTTAGAGTTGAAATTCATGCCATGCTTTTCTACCAAGGTTTTTATAACACGCCGTTCCAGCGTGTTTTTTAAACCACTGCCATCGACAATCGGCGTCAACTTAGCGGCGGCGGCAATTTCTGCTGATTCACGGAATGTATAACGTTTCCCGCCGGCGAAAATATATAAATCAGTACCACCCATGCCAATAGCATCAACCTTGCCATCTAGCTCACGAATCAGGGCAATAGCCTTCGCTTTATCACCATCTGTACCAATCCGCTCAATGGAGAAAGTCTGTCCGCCAAATTCAGCAGTCGCCTGATGATTACGTTTGGATGATCCCAGGCTGACACTCACTACCTTTTTCATATACAAGCCCCCTGATTAAGATCCTGTTACCGCAGTTGGTGAATAATGTCCCTCACTGTTTCCGGATCAACATATTTGTCATCCGCAATAGGTGATGCACCAATCTCCACTCCGATAACTTCTTTATCAAGAAGTGTTTCCATCAGTTTTATCCGCATATTTGATCCTAGCATTATGACAACATCGTACTTCCGCAATGTTGCAACAATTTCCATAATGTCATTGAACAGCTCAACACCGCTTTTGCTCTCGACAAAATTCCAACGCTCTTTCTCAGAAAGCAGCAGGAAAAAGTCAATTCCCTCCTGCCGGGCCATCTGTTCAAGTTCTTCACAATTTTTAATAGGAAAGCCAACTAATGCTACTAAGCCGCCTTTGCGAACCTCACCCAGCGTTTCAATCTTCGAAATGACCGTGCGATCAAGACCTACCCGCTTGGCTGCTTCCTGTTGTGAAAACCCCTTGCTGCGCATCTCTAAAACTTCATCTATTGCCTGATGAATCTTGTGCTTATTGATTATCTTTTCCCCAATTCTAAGCAGCATAAGTAATCATCTCCATGGTCCTAAGCCGATATAGTATATGTACACAATATTGTGCACATGCATATTTTAGCATTTTTTTTATAATTTCTCAAATTTTGTTTCGACAGACGAAAAAAGATGATGGACTATTCCCACGGGTCGATGGGAAAACGACCAATCACCTTCTTGCAGATTTCGACTTTTAGCGGAGTATCATCATGACTCATCCCTTTTTTCAGACCTTGCAACACCCTAACATCAGGCTGCATGGTAAGGCCTAACTCCCCAGTCAGCCTCGACATCGTCGACCGCCGCGCTTTCGTCAACGACTCGGTTAGCGACTTTCCTGCTGAAACATTACTAACAAATGTTTTTGCTAAATAAAATTGAGCTAAGTTTGTCATAGGATTGCCGCAAGCTCCGCTTGCCGTAATCCCTAACACCTCAGGCAAGTTATATTTGATACTCGCTTCTACTGATCTTTTCAGTTCTGTAGTTTCCTTTGTCATCGATTCCAGCAAGGTTCGCGCTGTACATAAGCCATAAGTTTTTAGTGCCCTAATAATTGCATGTTCAAGAGTATGAGCTTGCTCCTGCTGCACCAGGCCACCAAGATTGGCTTTAATCGATACTTCCGCGCCACTTTCTAAATCTGTACCATAGATTGTCACTGGGATATCTGTCTTAGCTCTAAACTCAGTATAGCCACCGGCAGGAACCCAACCAGCTCCCGATATACTCGGATATTCTTTACGCAGCTTTTTAAAATCAAGTCGTTCCACATCAGCGGAAAAAAGCGATGCTCCGACGGTTTTAAGGGAATACCACCGTGCCCAGTCACGCCCTTCAAGTTCAGCCATCATAACCGGCAGTTCAATACCGTCATCACTTATCGCCATTTGCGCTGATATATCCATAATACGGGCAATAACCCCTACCGGATAAAGCGTTTCACTATCAACGATCCACGGACATATTAGCACATCATGTCCAACGCCAACATCGTGGAGAATCTGTCCGCCCTGTTCAAGAATAAACATACCGACAATTCTTCCGCCGTGCGGACGGGGCAATATTCCATTGGCGACAGGCATAATAAACATTTGCTGCATATCGGCACCTCTATCAGGTAAGTGACATTAATTGATCAACTATTGTAAGAAAATCTTGTTTACATTCAGCTTGGTTAAACCGATGACGAAGCTCGGCCGAATGCGGCAAGCCTTTTGTATACCAAGCGGCATGACGGCGCATTTCCCTAATCCCGACATACTCCCCTTTATACTCTACCAGCATATCAAGATGCCTAACGATGAGAGTCAACCGCTCCGCAATGGACGGCGGCGGCAGGAGTGTTCCATTTTTCAGGTAAAGCATGATTTGGCGAAATAGCCAAGGATTTCCTTGAGCTCCTCGCCCTACCATTATGCCATCACAGCCTGTTTGCGTCAACATCGCTGCGGCGGCCTGCGGAGAACTGATATCGCCATTGCCAATGACCGGAATCTTTACCACCTGTTTCACTGCACTAATAATCTCCCAATCAGCCGCCCCAGCATAAAACTGCTGACGTGTTCTACCATGCACTGCAATGGCTGCCATTCCCGCACCTTCAGCCAGTCTAGCAATCTCTACGGCATTGACTGAAGAATCATCCCAGCCTTTGCGAATTTTAACCGTCACCGGTACCTTTACTGCACTCCGCACACTGTTCATTATAGCAAAGGCCAGTTGCGGATTTCGCATTAAGGCAGACCCTTCACCGTTTTTGACAATCTTCGGTGTTGGACAGCCCATATTAATATCGATTATATCGGCACCTGCCTGTTCGACAATGCGGGCGGCAGCAGCCATACTTTCAGGCTCTGAACCGAATATCTGAATACTAACCGGCCGTTCGCGGTCATTAATCTCCAGCATATGCACGGTATGACTATTTTGATAAATCAGCCCTTTGTCACTCACCATTTCAGTGCAAACCAACCCACAGCCCATCTCTTTGGCCAACACACGGAAAGGTAAATCGGTGACTCCAGCCATTGGAGCTAAAATCACAGGGTTTGACAGGGCTACACTTCCTATTTGCATATCTCGGTAAAAACCTCCAATGAGCATTGAGCACTTGGCGCAGGCTTACGCCGCTGCCAAGTGCTTTAACATTACTTTCTTAGATTATTCGAAGAGCAAACCGCTCTATATTCGTCTGAGCAAGCGTTACTTTATCCGATGACCAAGCCGCTCTTCTTCTACGGGGGAGTGATACCCTAAAGGGCACAGGCGAGCGGCTAAGTCCCTGGATACGGTTCGACTAGGATTCATGTGGAGTTAAAACTCCATCTGAATCAAGTCTCACTTTATGAATTCCGCTCGTATAAAATACATAAGCCTTCTAATGTCAAGAAGTGCTCCACAACATCAATCGTATTAGACTCCTGCGCAATGAGATTAGCTAAACCACCTGTTGCAACAACCCGGGCATCAGCCTTAAGTTCAGCTTTCATCCGGCGGACGATTTCATCTACTTGCCCGGTAAAACCATAAATAATACCTGACTGCATACTGGCTACAGTGTTTCGGCAAATGACCCGTTTCGGCTTCGTAAGCTCAATGCGTGGCAATTTAGCCGCCCGCTGAAACAAAGCCTCGGTTGAAATGCCAATTCCAGGAGCAATGGCGCCACCAAGATAATCGCCATTTTCAGCAATAGCGCAAAAGGTCGTCGCTGTACCAAAATCAATAATGATAAGGGGGCCACCAAACTTTTGCAAAGCGGCAACAGCATTTACAATACGGTCGGCTCCAACTTCCCGAGGATTTTCGTATTTGATACAAATTCCTGTTTTTGTGCCCGGTCCAACGACCAGTGGATCAACACCAAAGTAACGTTGACACATCTTAACAAGCGGTACAACAAGCGGCGGCACGACCGACGAAATAATAACAGATTCAATATCACTCATTGACAAACCCGAATAGTTAAATAGGCTGTTCAGCGTCATGCCGTATTCATCGCCCGTCTTCTGTCGGTCAGTCGATATCCGCCAATGCTGTCGCAGTTCCTTGCCTTCATACACTCCAAGAACAATGTTGGAGTTGCCGATGTCAAATACTAAGAGCATATAAGTCCTCCAGTTTACAGTTTACATTACTTAATAAGACCGGACCGGATTAGCGCCTGGCGCACCCGGGTTCCGATGTAGGCAGCCATAAGGGCTTTAGCAACATCAAACGGCAGGAACGGAACGACCGCTACTGATAATGCTGTTGTTAAAGTCATGGGCTTATTAAGAAAGTATTTAAAACTTGCCAAAAAGCCACTAACACCTATGATATATGCCACTAAAAGTCCAGTCAACATGTAAATAGCGATCCGACTAGTTGTCAGCTTAGAATTTTCGGCTAACCAACCTACCAGAAAGGCCGTAATCATAAATCCAATTAAAAACCCGCCTGTGGGGCCTGCCAAAACAGCTAATCCGGCTTTCCCCTGGGCAAACACCGGCAGACCAAAGACTCCTAACATGACCCATACAGCGATGCTGATAAACCCTAACCGACTCCCTAAAATTACTCCGGCCAGCAACACAAAAAATATCTGTAATGTATGCGGCACCGGACCGATAGGAATAACAACCTGTGAACTAAGCGCCATTAAAGCGGCAAATAGCCCTGCCAAAATCATGTTTCTTGTTGACATTACCCCAACCGCCTTTCTCAGTAGGAATGTTATTGGACACTGGGGCGTATAGAAACATCTCCGGCCAAGACCTTTTCAAGGCGGTCTCCTGTTTGCACTAATAATGCCCCATCATCATCAATATTAACCGCAATTCCGCTGAACTTGCGATTGACCCCGACTACATCGACAACTTGGCCTAATGTAATCGACTGGGTCCGCCATTCATCGAGAACAGGCGTAAAACCATCGGCCACAACTGCTTGATAAATATCTTCAAGATGCTTTACTATCACAGCTAATAGCTCGATCCGATTAATTTTCTTTCCGGATGCGGCGGCGATTGATGTCGCAATTGCGCTAATATCATCCGGAAAATCACTTTGGCTAATATTCACATTAATTCCCATGCCGAGAACAACATAGTTTATAGCATCCATCTCGGCGCTCATTTCAGTGAGAATTCCAACGAGTTTGCGGCCTTGATAAAGAATATCGTTCGGCCACTTAATCCCACAGTCAAGGCCAGCTACCTGTCGAATTGCCTTATTCACGGCTACCGCTGCCATTAGTGTACATTTAGGTGCATCCTGCGGACTAAACGGCGGCCGTAACAGAATTGACATCCAGATCCCTTTACCCCACGGCGCGAACCAACCGCGCGCCATACGGCCTCGGCCGCTGTTTTGCGCTTCAGCAACCACCAGTGTGCCTTCCGGCTCCCCCTCGACGGCTAGCGCTTTGGCCCGATTATTAGTCGAGGCGATATCATCATAATAATAAATCCGCTTCCCCAAACGCTGGGTTGTCAGCCGGACGGTAATTTCCTCCGGCAGCAACTTATCAGGAATAGAAACAAGACTGTAGCCGCGACGTGAATGAGCTTCAATGCCATAACCGACCTGCCTTATCTCCTGAATGTTCTTCCAGACGGCTGTCCGCGACACGCCTAACCCCCCGCTAATCTCTTCTCCAGACACAAATTCGCCTGAGCGCCCGCGCAGCAGTTCCAAAATCTTGGCCCGCACCGCAATCACCCCTTGTCCAATTTTTTCTTCATTGTTATTATAATTGTTATCTTAAATATTTTCCAGTGTTAACAATCAATCATTAGCGGATTTCGCCATGTTTTTCGGCTGACTTTATTTCTAAGATTTTATTATTCTCATCAACAAATACTGCCGTTGGTTTAAAATCACGAGCTTCTTTATCATCAATCAATATATAAGAAATAATGATTACTGTATCGCCCGGCTGAACCATTCTCGCAGCAGCACCGTTAAGACATATTACACCAGATCCCCGCTCACCGGGAATAACATAGGTCTCAAGACGAGCGCCATTATTGTTGTTGACGATCTGTACCTTTTCGTTAATAAAAATATCGGCCGCATCCATCAGATCTTCGTCAATTGTAATACTGCCAACATAATTTAAATTGGCTTCGGTAACTGTAGCACGGTGCAGTTTTGATTTAAACATATGACGAAACATTGTTAACCCTCCCAAATAATATTATCAATTAATCTAGTATTACCGAATTTTACAGCAAGAGCAATAAGAGCCTTGTTTTCTATCTTCGCCAAATTTTCTAAGGTGCTAGTATCACAGATTGCAATATATTCAATATCGGCCAATGGCTCAGCACCAATCATCTGTTCAATCGCCTGCTTGAGCTTCGTGCAATCCCGCTCCCCGTTGTCCAGTAAAGCAGCAGCCTTTCTCAAGGACTGGTTTAAAACAAGAGCAGCCTGCCTTTGTTCTGGACTTAAATAAACATTGCGTGATGACATCGCAAGTCCATCAGCTTCACGCACTATCGGAACTGTGACAATATTAATATTCATATTTAAGTCAACCACCATGCGTTTGATAACAATGACCTGTTGAGCATCCTTCTGACCAAAATACGCAGCATCCGGACAGACCAAGTTGAACAACTTTGTCACAACTGTGGCTACCCCACGGAAATGTCCCGGTCGGGCTGCCCCGCATAACTTGTCAGTAATGTGAATGAGATCAACAAATGTTATCATGTTTTCAAAACCCTGCGGATACATTTCTTCAACGCTCGGAGCAAAAATAATGTCCAGACCGGCGTCAGCGGCCAATTGGCTGTCGCGTTCGAGATCCCGCGGATACACAGCAAAATCTTCATTGGCGCCAAATTGCAGCGGGTTAACGAAAATACTGGCAACAACAACATCTTGCTGGGCTTTGGCCTCACGTATGAGTGATAAATGACCTTCATGCAAATAGCCCATCGTCGGTACCAAACCAACCGATTTACCTTGCAATTTCAACTCATGAATCAGTGCACGTAATTCTTCCACCCTGCTGATGATTTTCATGACATTTCCTCCTAATCTTTATTTAGGCAGCAAAAACAAAAGCCTTTCTGTAGCGACAGAAAGGCAGTAAATAGCGAATGGCCTGTGCCCGTCTCAGTCACTATGGATCTAAGCGGTTATGAGTATTTAATTATAAATGACCCGGCCACTCTTAGGTGCGACTCATTGTGATGCCGCCCACTTGGCTTATAACTGAGCCTATAATACCATGTCTGCAAACGCTCGACAAGATGTTATTATTTATTTTATTCAACAATCGCCAAACAATGATTACCGCCACAAGCAATGGCGTATACAGTACCAGTAATCGAGCCGGCCGCTACTGGCAGACTGGTATTTTCATCAGATGTATTGCCTAACTGACCGAATGCATTTAGACCCCAAACACGAATGGTCCCATCTGCTTTTTGTGCCATCCCATGAAAAGCGCCGGCGGCAATGCGAACAGTCTCCCGCAGGTTTCTTACTTGCACTGGTGAGTTGGAGTCCTCATTAAGTCCGTCACCAAGCTGTCCAGCCAAGTTGGAACCCCACGTCATGACTTTACCATCGGCCAACAAGGCCTGACTGTGACTTCCGCCGCCGGCGATGGCAACAGCGCCGGTTGTCAGCCCTTCTACGCGAACAGGACACATGCTATTCTCATTGCTTGCATTGCCCAGTTGTCCAGAACTATTAAGCCCCCATGTCATTACTGTTCCATTGTGGAGTAAGGCCATACTGTGAAAAGCACAGCCGGCAATAGCCTGTACGTTTGCCAAATTGAAAACCTCAATGGGAGAGGTTTTGTCAATAACATCCCCCTCTCCCAATTGACCATTCGCGTTTCCGCCCCAGGTCTTTACGGTTCCATCATCGAGCAGGGCCATACTATGAAACCCTCCGGCGGCAATAGCGACAACACTTCTCACTCGTAAAAGAGCCACGCGCCCTGGCTGACGGGAATCATAGGTCGTACCATTACCCAGTTGACCATTATAATTTCGACCCCAGGCCCAGACGCTGCCATCATCTGTCAGGGCAAGACTATGGGCTGCGCCTGCGGCAACGGCAATTACATTAGTAAGACCCTCTACTTTGATCGGCACATTACTATTTGCGGTCTGATTGTTACCAAGCTGGCCATTAGCATTAAGCCCCCATGCCATAACCGTTCCATCGGCCAATAATGCGAGACTATGTGAACCCCCAGCCGCTACTGCTATAACCCCGTCTAAGAAATTAATCGGCAATGCAGACAAACTATTTTCATTGCTTCCAATACCTAACTGTCCAAATATATTACAGCCCCAAGAAACAACCTTTCCGCCTTTGTATTCCAATATAATCACTCCTGTTTACAACGTTAACATTTCTCTTAAATTTCAAAAAAAATGGGCCTTGCGGCACCAAAAATCACTTAAAGTGAGACTTGATTCAGATGGAGGTTTAACTCCACCTGAATCCTAGTCGAACCCGTATCCAGAGACTTAACCCCTCGCCTGTGCCCTTTAAGGTATACCCCCGCTTGTAGAAGCGGGCGTCTTAGAGCGGGTTAGTCATCGGATAAATTAGTAAGATGTGCGGATATTACTGACAAAGAATACCATCTGAGAGCAGTGTCTCATCAGATTCCCATGACTCGACAATCGCAATTGCCGTACGATACTCGAAGCCCATGCCCATCAGATAACTTATCAAAGCCACTTCAATGAGAGTATGCCTTGCATTACGGTCATTAAGCTCCTGTAACCCATGGCGAACAGCTGGTTGAACTTGCAGCAAAAAGGCACAGGCATTCAGGGAATTCAACCCCGGACTTAGAGAATAAACCGGAACTTGACGCGGTCTACCCAAAAATCTTTTCATCAGCTTATAAGCATCTCCTTTCTAGTCTATCTGTAATATACTATGCAGGAGATACTTGTTATGTGAAGTTTATAGTAGTGTTTCAATTGTACCAATGATATCGCCGCGATGATTTTTAAGAATCGGCGGGAACATCCGCAATAATTCTTCATGCTCATCAGCCGTAATCAAATCCAGGCGTTTTAATATCCCGATAACCGTTGGGTTAATCGCCCGGTAACTGCCGTCTTCAATTTTGAAGGTGATACCAATCCCCTCATTGACTGCAGCTAAACAATAAACAGCTTCCGCACCTATTTTGGCAAGAATACGTCCCTTGGTTAACCGCATCAAGGCAGTATCAATGCGGCCAGTTCCCGCTACTACGCTCGGATGGGCCAGCATGGCATCGCGGATTGTTACAACGGCCTTAGTTCGTTCACCCCAGTTGCCTTCTTCCGGTTTAGCAAGTCGTGAATACGCATAGGCCATATTTTTAAGCGGAAGATAAAAAACCGGAACACCACAACCATCAATCCCAATCTCAACTTGCTCGGACTTTAAACCAGCCGCTTCTGCCACTGCCTGGTGCATAAGTTTTTGCACCGGATGGTCTGGATCAGTATAGCCTTCAACTGGTACACCCAGCATTTTAGCCAAGGCCAGCATGCCGGTATGCTTACCCGAGCAAGCATTATGAACGGCTTGGTATTTCTGATTTTGCATCATGATGGCTTTGGCCGCCTTGCTATTCATGGGCTTAGCTGTTCCACAGGCTAGCGCTGCCTCTGTAAGACCAACTTTCTCTAACGCCTTTCGCACCAAATCAACATGTTCCTGCTCGCCACTATGCGATGATACCATGAGGGCTAACTCCTCACTGCGAATCTGGAACTGATTGATACCGCCCCGGGCAACGAACGGAAGGACTTGGAACGGCTTGGCCGCCGACCGCCAGAACATCAGCAAATCCGGATTCCCCACATGATCCACTAAGTTCCCCTTCACATCTACAACAGCTATATCACCACGGTGCAAGCTTTCAACTTTACCACCGCGAGTATAATTTAGCAATATCTCACTCACAGTTATCGCTCCCCTCGTTCATCTCTAACCGTTAAATATCTTTTGCTATTTCTCTGGCAGGTTGCTATTTTCCTGCTTACTGCTATTTCGCCTAGGATACTTTTCCCCTTGTCAGACACTAGAATCCACGTTACACTAATACCAGCAGTTACCATATTATATGGAGGTTATCAGCAAATGCTCATAAAACTCATTCTGGCAGTAGCTATTTGTTTTCCCATGCTCGCTTTTCCGCAACTTTCCATAGCCTGGGCCAGTCCGTCTTACATCGTGAATGGAGTATTAACTGATGAAAGCACTATCTCACCTAACAATGATGTGAAACAAATTTCTAACCATAATGAATGGTATAACCGTTATACCAATTACCCGTCAGGCTACACCTTTCTTTATCCCCGCCATATGATCGTAGACGTTTCACTCTCGGCCGTGAGGACAGTATTCGCTGATGAAACAACAAAAATAGAAATTTATCATGATAACTTTAGCGGCACAGAAACAGATGCCCACAGCTATATTAATTATGGCAATCAGTTTCTCAACAACACCGCTGACCATACTGTTGCTTTAGATACCACCTTCTGGGACAGCGGTTATCAGGTACATCTCCTGAAATGGGAACGCCGTAAACTTGCCCGTGTAATCAATGATAAAAACTACTATGTATCCGCTGAAATTATAAGGAGTCCTAGTGAAGTTTATACAGTTTTTATTAAGTCCAGCCTGCCAATTGAGAACGAGCTTGATATAATAAACAGCTTTACCTTCATCGATAAGCAAGGTACAGCCGGTATTTATAAAAAACCGACTGCTTCTGCTTCACAGCTTAATAAAGAGACCGCCGCTTTTTACAATCAGTATTTTAGTCCCGGAAGTAAACTTACTTGGGGACTTTTTGAACCATCAGCACCTGAAACATTTTCATATCTTGATCCGCTTGAAACAGCTATGGATCATACATTTCCTATTTTACTTCGTTATCAATCACTAGAGGAAAATGCCCCAATCCGCGGGCTTGCTAAAGCCTATGAGAAAGGCCGTACCATTGAACTTACACTGCAAACAGTAAACCCCGGCCTTGTCGATGCCCTCAAGGCTCGTTCCGACAACGATAATGCTCATATTGTCTACGAAATCCTTGACGGTAATTATGATGACTATCTGCACACATACGCCTCACGACTCAAAACCTTTGGACATCCGGTTCTATTTAGACTCAATAATGAAATGAACGGTGACTGGTGCTGGTACTCGGCTTACTATACGGCAAAAGATACTGATTTATATATTGCCCTTTGGAAGTACATCCATACAATTTTTGCCGAGGAGGGCGTTGATAATGTTCTCTGGGTCTGGAATCCGCATGATCTTTCACGGCCTGACTTTAAATGGAACCATTATTTAACCTACTATCCGGGTGATGAATTTGTCGATATCATCGGTATGACAGGCTACAATACCGGCACCTACTTCCCTGGTGAAAGTTGGCGCGAATTCGATGAGATTTATGCACCACTTTACCGTGACTACAACGCCTTATTTTCCAAGCCCTTAATGATTACCGAGTTTGCTTCTAATTCGGTTGGTGGTGATAAGGCTGCCTGGCTGCACACCATGTTTAATTCACTAGATAACTATCCTAACATAAAGGTAGCAGTCTGGTGGAGCGGCATTGACTATGACGCAAAAGGCTATCCAGGCCGTATTTATCTTATTGATGAAAGTGACGAATATCTTAAGATCTTTCAAGAGCGCTTACCAAAGAAAGCAATCAGTTTCTAATATCAAAAGGACGTCCCTTTGACATGATTATACAAAATATGATTTTATTGTTATAATAATAAAACAAGCTTTTAGGAGGTGACTCTATATGTATAATCGCAAAATCAATATCGCTATACTAAGTGAAACTGCATATCTAGAGAATATTCTCTTAAAAGTAGATGTACCTAATGAATTTTCCCTTTCATTTAAAACAATCCATCCATCTGCACAAATGAGTGAAAACAACATCGACATTCTTATCGATAATAGTTGTGATGGTTTTGAGAATACTATCCAAACATATAACAATTCCCTAATTATTCTTTGTACAAACACATTACAAATAGCCGCTATCACCAAAACTGTTGAGGCCAAAATAGAGGACATTTGGCTTAAGCCTTTTGATACTAAAATGATTCAATTCCAATTTCAAAAACTTCTCCAACAGGTAATCCTTAACCGCAAATATCGCATGAACCAAATTTACCTCGATACCTTAATTAACAATGTACCTGACCTTATTTGGTTTAAACATCTCAATGGCATCCACTTAAAAGTTAATAATGAATTTTGCTATACAGTTGGAAAAACTAAACAAAATATTGAAGGTTACGACCATTATCATATCTGGAATATTGATAAAGAAGAATACGAAAACAGTGAATATGTATGCCTCGATACTGATTCAATAGTCATTCAATCGAGAAAAGCAGGTGTATTTGATGAAAAAGTTGAAGGTCAGCGTGGTATGCGCCAACTAAAAACCTATAAATCACCAATTATTGATGATCGTGGTGAACTTGTAGGCACTATTGGTGTGGCACAAGACGTCACAGAATTTAAAAATATAGATACTACGTTAGAACTGATTTTAAACACAGTTCCCTTTGCCATAATGGTCAAAGGCTTGAATGACTGCGTGCTTAATATCAATCGGAAATTCGAAGAGTTCTTTCAGGTAAGCAAAAAAGATATCATCGGCAAACCATATCATATTCATGAAAAGTTTATAGCAAATACCGCAACCCCTCCGAATTTGCTCTTTTATGAACAAGATAATGAGATCCGACTGCAACATAACGGAACAGAAATAATTTTAAAAATCGACAAAGAGCCTATATATGATTTCTTCGAAAACCTTATCGGAATTTTATATATCTACCGCGAGGTAACAGTTGAACGCAACTTTGAAGAACAACTAAAAATATTCGCTTATACTGATCAATTGACAGGCCTTTATAGCCGTCGGTATCTTTACGAATACATAGGCGAAACAATTACTGTTCCGGGTATAAATCTTCTCTACATTGACTTGGACAATTTTAAACTAATCAATGATACCTACGGACACCATTGTGGTGATAAGATACTTAAAGAAATGGGCGCTATCCTCCAAGATTGCTTTCCTGATGATATTTGTGTACGTATGGGCGGAGATGAATTTCTCATTGTCATAATCGGGAAATCAAGCATCGAAGAATTAAAAAAACGCTCAAGTACCTTGCTCCAAACTATTAAGAAACGTTTTTCCATATATCCTACAGAACAACAGATTTCTGTTAGTATCGGAATCGCCACATTTGAAGGTAATTCCCCTATCCCACTGGATGAACTTCTGAAAAAGAGCGATATTGCTCTCTATGAGGCAAAGAATAATGGTAAAGAACAATACGTTGTTTATACACCTACCTTAGAAAATAATTAGATGGATATCGTCCCCTTTAATTTTGAAGGCCTGCAAGCATAAGCTTGCAGGCCTTCATTTCTGTTCGGCTAGGCTTCAGATAACTCCATCTAAAGCAAGTCTCACTTTATATTTTTGGCAACTTTATTGTGGAAACCATCAGGGCTGACAGCGTTACCAGCACAAGGGCATTGAGTTCAAATGGAAAATTACCGCCAACTAAGGCAGTGCCTGCCAAAATTGGGCCGGCTGCCGTAATGGGCAATCCCAGGTAGTGACCTACGAACGACACTGTGTTAAATCTAGCAAGCCGTAAAGCCCCGCAAATCGGGAATAGGGCCGCTAACAAATAGCCACTCCAGCCGACATTCGTAAAATTGAGCAGATAAGCAATAATTGACGGCGCCATTCCGAATGAAACTAAATCGGCGAGAGAGTCAAGCTGCTTACCAAATTCACTGGCTACATTAAGCCTGCGGGCAATTCGTCCGTCCAAACTGTCAAAGAGCGCCGCACATAGAATCAGGCCTGCAGCAACAAACCAATCTTCCATAAATGCAAGCAGTATCGCCATAATACCAGCAAACAGATTAAATACTGTCAGCATATTGGGGATCCATCTTTTGGACATTTCGCATCACCTCAGATGATCCTACTGTCTTGTTATATACACGATTTTCGGTGGCGCTCCCGGTTCTTCCGATGGTGTGTTGACATCCACCGCTGTACCGGTTATCGGTGGACCAGCTGGCGGCTGTTGGTCAGAATCTTTTGGAGCTTTAGGTGCAATCTCTCCCGTATTTAGCAGCTGTTCAAGATCGGCCCCTTCCAGTGTTTCCCGTTCAATAAGGGCATTCGCAATCAAATGCAGTTTGTCAATATTGTCTTTTAACAGTTTCTCCACTTCGGAGTAAGCTGCTTCGACCATTCGACGTACTTCCTTGTCAATCGAGTACGCTACTTCCTCACTATAGTTACGAGAGCGGGAAATATCACGTCCCAGGAATACCTGCTCTTGACGGTGGCCCAGCGTAATCGGACCAAGTTCTTTACTCATACCGTATTCGCATATCATCTTGCGAACCAGTTCAGTCGCCCGCTCTATATCATTCTGCGCGCCGGTGCTTATCTCTTCGAGAACCACGGCTTCTGCTACACGGCCGCCTAATAACGTCTTTAGCTGATCAAGAAGTTCGGACCGAGTAGCATAGTAACGATCTTCCTTCGGCAGCATAAGTGTATAACCACCAGCCCGTCCGCGCGGTATAATGGATACTTTATGAACAGGATCGGTATGGGTCAGCAACGTACCGATAAGGGCGTGGCCTGCTTCGTGATAAGCAGTAAGTTTCTTTTCTTTATCGCTAATGACCTTACTCTTGCGTTCAGGTCCAGCGACCACCCTTTCAATTGATTCCTCAAGCTCATCCATCTCGATACGCCGTTTGTTTCGTCTGGCAGCCAAAAGAGCGGCTTCGTTGACGAGGTTGCTAAGGTCAGCACCTGTGAAACCAGGCGTGCGTCTTGCTAAAACCTCAAGATTAGCTTCTTTAGCAACAGGTTTGCCTTTGGTATGTACTTTTAGAATTTCTTCCCGACCTTTAACATCCGGTCGGTCTACAACAATTTGCCTGTCAAAACGTCCTGGCCTTAATAGCGCCGGATCAAGGATGTCAGGTCGGTTAGTTGCAGCGATCATAATAATGCCTTCATTTACGCCGAAACCATCCATTTCGACAAGTAACTGATTTAAAGTCTGTTCGCGCTCATCATGACCGCCCCCTACTCCTGCACCACGTTGGCGACCTACTGCATCAATCTCATCAATAAAGACAATACAAGGAGCACTCTTTTTGGCTTGTTCAAAAAGATCACGAACACGGGATGCACCGACCCCTACGAACATTTCCACAAAGTCCGAACCACTGATACTGAAAAATGGTACTCCCGCTTCACCGGCGACGGCTTTGGCTAAGAGAGTCTTACCAGTACCGGGAGGTCCGAACAGCAATACACCTTTAGGAATTCGGGCACCCAAGTCATTATACTTTTTCGGGTGCTTTAAGAACTCAACAACTTCTTCCAACTCTTGTTTGGCTTCATCAGCCCCAGCGACATCGGCAAAAGTCACCTTCATCTTATCTTCAGTATGCAATTTGGCACGGCTCTTACCGAACGACATCACCCGGCTGCCGCCGCCCTGAGTCTGCTGCATAATAAAGAACCATACACCGATCAACAGCAGAATCGGTAATATTGAAGAAAAAATCGTCGTCCACCAAGGTGGTTGCGGCGGTTCTTCAGCCTTAATATCAATATTCTTATCCCGCAGGGTGGCAATAAGGGTTGGGTCGTCCGGCGTAATAGTAGTAAATTCTGTCCCATCCTTCAAGTTGCCCTTAATCATATTATCTACTATTGTTACACTCGCAACCTTTTGTTCTTCAACCTGATGTAGAAATTGAGTGTAGCTTACTTCCTGCTTGGTCGTTGTACGTGATGAATAATAGTCAATAATAGATATCGCAATAATGATAATTAGCAAGTAGAAACTAACATTTCTGAAAAATTTATTCAACAACTAGCCCTCCTCTCACTGGAGCACATTCATAACAAATTTTAGCCTATACAGGGAAGTATTATACCATTCATTGTAAGAATTAGCAATCCATTTAACTTTGTTATTTTAATGCCTGTTAGCAACAGACGACTACACCATGTTTATGTTGATCCGATGACATTTTACTCATAAACTGTAGGTTTAAGAATGCCGATAAAGGGTAGATTTCGATACTTTTCGGCATAATCAAGACCGTAACCAACAACAAATTCATCAGGAACAATAAAACCGTTATAAGAAATATCAATATTGGCTTTCCGGCGTTCAGGCTTACTGAGTAGTGTGCAGATTTTCATACTGGCTGGTTTACGAGTCTTAAGATTCTCCAGCAAATATTTAAGTGTAAGACCGGAATCGACAATATCTTCAACAATAAGAACATGCTTACCCTGAACCTCTTCGTCAAGGTCTTTTAAAATCCTGACAATTCCGCTTGAAGATGTTGATGAGCCATAACTTGAAACCGCCATAAAATCAATGGCCACAGGAACCTTAATCGCTCTCGCCAAGTCGGACATAAAAATGACTGCGCCGCGCAGTACGCCAATCATGAGAATTTCCTTCCCAGCATAATCAGCCGTTATCTCTTCACCTAGTTCCTTAATGCGAACCGCTAGTTCCTCCTCACTGATCAAAACTTTCTCAATATCACTAATCATTGCTGTTCCCCCTAGTCTATTTCACTTGTTTAATTGTCAGTTGTAAAAACTGTTGAGTCGCCGCTGTCACCCGGCCAACTTGTGCCTGGCGATGTCCGGCCACCCAAATGATGTCGTTGCTATCACAAACAAGGAGAATACGATCTCGTTCCTGCTGTGGTATCTTTCCGTCAACAAAAAAATCTTTTAGCTTTTTGGTTCCTTGCAAACCTAACGGTTTAAACCGATCACCTGGCTGTCGCGTGCGGACAAAAAAGGGGGGTGTCAACATCTGCCAGTCAAAAACTGCCGTATGACTTCCTTGCTTTTCCGGCCAGGCTGTACATAGTTCGGCAGTAATCGCAATGTCAAGCTGCTCTATGTAGGTAATTCCCGGAACGGTAAGTCGGGTCATTGAAAGATCTATTTGGTCTTTTTGCGGCTGCCAACCCACCATAAGCTCCTCATAGTTCTTTTTAACCAGCAATCTTCCTGGCAGTTCAAGAATGCTCCCCACTTCATGATCTCTTGCCATAGTTACCAATCTTTCAACATGCTGAAAGGTTATTCCTTTTAAATTACCTTGTTTTTTTTCAATCGTCAAGCGTAAAATTTCACGTTGCAGAGCAGCATGCTGCTGCAATAGTTTCTTATTGTTAACGAGAAGCAGGCCCTGCCGCTCTCTTACTATGACCGGCCATACTTGAATCGCTGCATGATGGATATAGTCATGCTGGTCAGCAATCAGCGTCCCTGTGCGGAAAAGGGCGTCTTTTATGCCTGGATTATACTCTTCTTCTAAAAGTGGTAATAGTTTTAATCTTACCCGATTGCGCAAATATTTAACCTCAAGGTTTGTACTATCAAGCCTTGGGGTAAGCTGATTTTCCCGGCAGTATTGTTCAACATCACTTCTGCTTACTGGCAAAAGCGGCCTGATAATACTTCCGTTTTTAGCCTGCATGCCCCTTAGACCACCACTACCTGCACCCCGCAACAGGTTAATCAGAACAGTTTCAGCCTGATCATCACGATGATGACCTGTAGCAATTTTTGCTCCTCCTAAACCAGCGGCGACGTGGCGCAGATAGGCATATCGCTGTTCGCGCGCTGCGTCCTCAATCGAACGCCCGCTAAGCTCTGCAAACTGTGGCACATTGACTGCTGTCTGATAACAAACAAGCCCATTTGCACGACAAAACGCCGCAACAAAGGCAGCATCTTCGGCGGACTGCTGTCCTCTTATCATATGGTCGACATGTGCTACAAAGACCTCAACTTGATAGTGAGGCGCCAGCAATTGAAGAATATGCACAAGTGCCAGCGAGTCTGGCCCACCCGAACACGCCGCAATTATCTTGTCACCGCTAGCGAGCAGCTTGTGGCTATCAATCCATGCTTTAACTTTTTTCAGCATTATCTGTATTATTCTCCACGCTATAGTTTATAACCAACCTATATACAGTAGAACTGACAAATATGCCAAACGCAATGGCACCGCCAATCATGAGCGTCTTCATTCCCATAGCTACACCCTCGGCATAATGCCCATCGACCATAAAGCGAATGGTCGAAAAAGCCTCACCACCAGGCACCAGCGGGATAAATCCCGGGATAATAAAAATAGCAGCCGGCTTTTTTAGCATTCGAGCTAACAATTCTGAAACAATTCCAATTACTATACTTCCCATAAAATCTGCTAGTATAATATTTCCCCCGCTTTGAAGCGTAGTATACACGACTAGCCAAGATAATACGCCCACCATACCAACATAAAACAATAATCTGCGCGGCACACGATACAGAACCCCGATTGACGCCGACATGATAAAAACTGCCGCAATTTTTAGGCCAACCATAGTATCACCTCACAATATGTACAGCAAGTGCAATTACGACACCCATCGTTACAGCTGTAGCCGTCAGCGCGGCTTCCATTCCCCGTGAAAGACCGCTGAGTAAATCGCCAGCTATAACGTCACGAATAGCATTGGTAATCGCTACCCCTGGCACGAGCGGCATGATTCCACCAATAATAACAGCATCGCGACTAATTGAAGGCACCAGCATATCAAGTCCTGAACCAATTAAAGCGGCTGTCATGCCGCCCAAAAATTCATAAGTAAATTGAACACCATGCCGACGCGAAACAACATGAGCAATATACCGAACTGTCATGGCGGCCCCTAGTGCGCCAAGTACTTCAAGAGTATTGGCATTTTGCAAAATGGCCGTTGTACCACCAACGGCCCCTGCTGCCAGCATGGATGGCAATAGGGAAAACCCTGTCCGCTCGCGACCAATATGTTCCAAAATACTATAAGCATTTTGATACTCAATGCGCTGGTCAACCAGCCGCCGTGATAGTTCGTTGACCTTCGCAACCCGATCTAAATTGATTGTTCTGGCCCGCACCCGCCACATTGAGGTTGATAAGCGTCCTGATGAATCGTATATCGTCAGAAATAATCCTGTTGGGGTTACAAAAGTCTCGACCTTAGCTGCTCCACAGGCTTTGGCAATATGGGTCATCGTATCTTCTACCCGATACGTTTCAGCTCCGTTTTTGAGCATTATTTCGCCGGCCAGTCCAGCAATTTTCATGATTTGTTCCAGCGAAACAGCCACATTTACACCACCTTAGCGCCTTAGTCTGTATTCTCCTATTTCTTCCGCAAGCCTTGATTATCCTGCATTATTATGCCAAGACTACGGGAAAATTAGCAACAGCCGGGTTGGTGCCCGGCTGTTGCTTTAATGATTGATTGACTGCTGAACGATTTTGGCCACAAGTACAGTCATGTCATCCCGCAAGTGGCTACCCGAAAAATGAACTGCCTGCCGCAGCAGATGATCAGCAATCTCCTGTGGATGATCACCCTCAACCTTCCGTAAAAAATTGGGTATCCAGCTTTCACGTTCCCCTCCACGCCGTGAAGCGTTGGTAACAACATCGGCAATTCCATCGCTCACCATTATGATGATATCACCGGCCACGACCGCCGTTTTAATAGGATTAATTTCAATTTGATGGATAATACCGATAGGCAGGGAAGATGACTGAATTGTTGAGACTTCACGCACCCGTTTGATATAACTTGGTGCTGACCCTATTTTAAGAAATTCAGTATCGCCCGAATAAGTATCAATGATCGCCATATCGACGGTAGCAAAGCTTTCTTCCGGTGTCTTTAGGAGCAAGAGTGAATTGACTGTCTTAACAGCAACATCAACATCAAACCCCACTGCCAACAATTTTTCCAAAAATCCTACTGCCATATTGCTTTCACCGGCAGCCTTGCTGCCGCTGCCCATCCCATCACTAAGCATGAGCGCAAATTTCCCTTTATTAAGCGGTACCACTGCGCATGTATCCCCGCATATGCCGTGCGGGTCTTTCGCCGCGCTGGCCACTCCTGTTATAACACTAAGCCGGCTTGCCACCTGCATCGTCAGTTTACATTTACTCCCCTTTTTACCGCATTCGGCACGCAGCATCAGCTTTTCCTGCATTAGACTTGCGGCCAACGGCAAAATGGAATTTTTACACTCACGTGTTCCTTTGCAGGGGTTTTTATACGCTTCAACCTTAGCTGCTCCCTTTGCTCCGGTAATTCTAACCTGCTCCATCGGACAGTCAATGAGAGCTGCCTTTGATTTTAGTTCATATGCAAGCTCACGGTCAGAACGTGGTTCTTTGGCTATTTCATGAGCCAAAGAACCGATAATTGTTCCAGCGGCTCGCATTTGTTCAGTGACCATTTGACGATGATCAGTTAGTTTTTTGTGCCAAAAAGATAGTGACTGATTGCGCTCATCAATTAAGTTTACGGTATCAATCAATTCGTCTGGTTTGATACAGATTTCTTTAAAAGACTGCGATAAATGAGCAACTTTAAGTTTTTCCCCTTTGCCTCTAGCTAAAATATCAAGCATGATTTGATAAGTGCGATAAAAGTTATCTTGCCAGCATCCAGTCCGCTTCGTACAAGGACCGCAAACCCGCTCACCAATGACAGCCAGGGCCCGGTTCACTTCATCATCACGGCCCTTATCTTTATCGGTAACCGTTATAGTACTAAATGCATCAGCCAAATTCCCAAACATTTCAGCAATATTATTAATCTTAGCTTTTGCTTCATTTAAGGCCGCTGACGAGAGCGGAACCTCACTGCTATCGGATTCGCAAAGATTTTGTTGCCATACAGCCAGTCCTGAACTGGGAAGAATCAAAAACAGGCTCGCCGACAGCGCAATTTCAGTAAGCACAAGCATTAAATTCAAACTTTGTCCAAAATAGAGCAATGTCATCATACTGCCCAGAATGAACCCTAAGATAACAGCAAACCGCCCGAGTCGTTTAAATACCCCAGCCAGCAATCCAGCTAACGCATAAAGAGAGATAGCGGCCGGAACATTGTTCTCCGTCAAACCAATGACCAATCCAACCGCTACCCCGACTGACGCACCGAGCCCAGCACCACCACTGAGCGCCAACACCATAATAAGCATTCCCCCGGCAATGTTTCGCAGACTGTAGTCTGCAATCATGATATTACCAAAGCCTGCTACGGCGATTGCCAGCATAACCACCATACAAATAAGGCTATCACTCGACACTTGTTGCACCTTTCGATAACCTTTAATAAAAACCGGCATGCTGTATAGAAAGATATATGTTGATACCAAACAGATGGCTCCATCAAACACAGCCATAACGATACTGTATAATGAAACCTCGGTAAATGTATTGATTAGGACTCCGGCGCTAGCAGCGGCGCAGGCGATAAAAAGTGGGACAACTAGCATCTTGCGCTGCAACCGCGTCAGTTTGTCCGACATTCGGAAAAAAAGAAAAATACTAAGGACATACACCCCGGCCTCCTGATAGTGCCCGCTCGAAATGACACCGACCAGCGACCATAAAGCAATAGTTGGCGCCAGACCACGGTCAGCGTGTGCGACAGCAGCGAACAAAGCTAAACCAAAGGGCGACATTTCACCCATAATCGCTACCCGCCCCAACAAAAAGGCAAGAATATTCAACGGTAAATGACCACAGACCAAAGCACCCAGTCCATGAGCGATTCTACCGATAACAGCACGCCAGGGAATTTTCTTAAACCTGGGCTTAGGCGCAGGCATAGCTGGGGTTTGTAAAACATCTTCCGGCACTGAAACAACTGTAACTCTCGGCATAGATTAACCACCTCATATCTGTGTGATAATTAATATTTTACATAAACTGTAAAATATTATATGTCTGAAAACGTCGCACTTTCATGAAAAAAATCTGACACTATTTGCGTATAATTCCGAATATATTCTTACTAACTGTTAGCTTGCGCGAAACTCCATGAGCACCGGAGCAGTTTTTGTCGTAAAAACTTTAAATCCGAAGAAGTTTTCGGTTGTTTAAAAACCATCTTTTCTGGCAAGTTTATAAAGTGAGACTTGATTCAGATAACTCCACCTGAATCCTAGCCGAACCGTATCCAGGGACTTAACCGCTCGCCTGTGCCCTTTAAGGTAGACTCCCGCTTGTAGAAGCGGGAGTCTTAGAGCGGGTTAGTCATCGGATAAATATATTCGTTATAAGGAGAGGAGATTTATGACCAGTCAGCGCATCTTGCTCATTGGCGGGCTGCTGCTTTTTCTATCGGGACTAGCCTACAGCCTCTTTTACCACATAATATTAAATGCTATTAATCAGCATTCATTACTCTACAATTTGGACATGGCCTTTAATATGACCGCCAAAGGCGATTTTGAAACAGCTTCCGCTTTCGCAATCCAATACCGTATCGAGGCTGCTGCCCATCAAATTCATAGCCGCATTCCGCTTCAGCTCATGCTGACCGGGTTATTATCCGCCCCCTTATTAATCGCCAGTCAATATATCGAAGCAAGCGAAAGACTGCAGCAAATATTTGCTCTTCTGATCGTACTTGGTGGGTTCATCCTTGCCTCTGGTGAAATTATTACAGTGTACGGGCCAGAACACGGGGGTAATTTCATCACGGTGGGCGGATACAGTTGGATATTCTTTGGTCTGTTGGGTTACGTCATTTATACCGCTTTGTACATGTGGCTGCATGATACACCCAAAATCAACCGTGCCCAACGAGCAAAAGCCGAACGCAGCCAATAAAAAAAGAACGCTCTGACTGCCCACAGAGCGTTCTTTGCTGATCCCTTATATCACTTTATCCGATGACCAAGCCGCTCTAAGATCCCTGCTTCTACAAGAGGGAATGCAGAGCGGCTAAGTCCCTGGATACGGTTCGAGGACTAAAGACCCTTCACTTTTCCAAATCGCTTACGGCTTTTGAGTAAATCAATGAATGCTTCTAGGCGGGTCATGACACCTGCCTCGCCTGATTGTTCGTCATATACGAGCGAAAGCACCGGTATGTTCATGTCTTTACTGACTTTTGGCAAGATATTCTTCGCAATGACCTCGGGCATACAGGTAAAAGGATAAACCTGAATGATACCATCATAGTTTTCCTGACTCATAGCAATGGTATGACCAATGCTTTTCAGTCCATGGCCGCCTACATAGTGACCCAAATATGGTTTGGCCAATGCAAATAGCTCTTCATACTTGTCAAGATACTCACGTTTTCGCAATAAATGCCCCCGTACATAATCACTTAGATACATCGTCTTATGTACTTCAACTCCCATGGTGCCGAGCACACGCACCAAATCTTGATTCACAAAGGGTTCAAGCATGACGTAGATCTCACCAACCAGCCCAATTCTTAGCGGCTTATGATCAGAGCACTGATTCCGTCCAATTTGAAATACTGTGTCTTCAACAATGTTATGAATTTCGGAAATGCTTTCAGCCTCATCAATGGCCTGTACTGCTTGCTGCCAAAGACCATCCGCCAACCGCGTCTCATACGGACGCAATACCGTAAGGTTCTGCTCAATCGTATCAAGCGCATTCATTTTTGCGCCGGCAACAGAAAAGGCATGATAGATCTCACGTAGACTTCTTTGATAAGCTACTTTTCGCAGCTGTTTTATCACATCAACGATGTCAGGCTCAATAACAATCATCTCAAATTTATAGCCAAGCTGCTCCAGAATTCCCTTCTGAACTTCACCATAATAGCCGAGACGGCAGGGTCCTACCCCGCCGCAAGTGACAAGAGTATCTGCCCCCTGCTCCAGGGCTTCAATAAAATTACCTAAGGTAACTTTAAACGGCAGACAAACAGTTTCCGGCGAATACTTTGTTCCTAATTCCATTGTGCGTTTAGTAATTGGCGGCGGATTCAAAACCGGCCGGCCGAGTCCAATGAAAAGGGCTTTAAGCACGATAGCCAGTGTTCCCATATGAGGATAAGTGATTAGCATAGCGCACACCTCCGATTAAGCATATCGGTAAAGGCCTCAATTCTTGTGACGAAACCAGCTTCAGCCGTATGTTCATCAACCGTCAGCAGCATATAGGGAAGGCCATTAGAATGAGCATGCTGACTGACAATCTCCGCCGTAATTGCATCAGGTCCGCATGAAAACGATGTCATAAAAATAATGCCGTCAACCAGTTTCCCAGGCTTCATATAGGCTAAGGCTGCCCCAGCCATATGATGACTGTATGACCAGAAAATCCTCTTACCAATGGCCTTTGCTGCCTGTTCAGCATCACGGCTCGCAATCATTTCGGGTGTAAACACGTTGAAATTGAGCTTGTGAAGTCTTTTGATAACATCCATGCTGATTTGACGGTCGTGAATAATGTACGGATGCCCAATTAACGCAACCCGTCTTCCGGCTAGAGCAGCCACCGTGACCTTCCGCTGGTTCTGCTTGGCCTTATGCCACGCATAAAAGCTTGCTAACGGGCCTTTATTAAAAATCTTTCCAATTTCATTTATTGCCTTATATAGATTGCGCTTTTTCTGCCGCAAATTAACATCCACATCAATAATTGCCGGCAATCCCGCCATGTTTGTTCGTAACAGGTCGGACATGCCGATAATTTTGGGACAGGTATACTGACCTTCAGCAACACTGATCATGCGAGGTAAAAATAAATAATCTACCTTATCGGCAAGTTCATGCACATGACCAAATGCTACCTTAACCGGCAGGCATACTTCATCAAGTTCACCGCCTGCATCCATAATCTGTCTTGTTGTATCACCCGAAACAAGAACTTCTGCGCCTAATTCGCCCAAAAACTTCTCCCAAATAGCACCATATTGATAAAACAATAAACACCGTGGTATTCCTACACGTATCCCCAATGTTATGTCTCCTTTGCCTTAAGACGCCGCTGTTGTAGTCTTATTGCTCCACTTACCGCAGCGATCGCCCCAACAGGCGGCAACCGTGCCGTTAAGCTTTAATTCAATAATCTCACACAAATTCGAACAACCACTGCATTCAAAACTGCGTGGTGTACAAACAAAGTCGGCAACATCAAAACCGCGGAACGCCGTCTTTCTTTTTGTTTGCATTTCTTCCTTAGCCAAAAGGGCCGCTCCAACCGCTCCCATAACGCTGTAATGGGGCGGAATAACAACTTCGCAGCCAAGCGCTTCTTCAAACGCTTGCTTCATTCCCTTATTAGCGGCAACTCCACCTTGGAATAAAACCGGCCCCTTGATCTGTTTGCCTTTGCCAACATTGCTCAAGTAATTGCGCACAAGAGCTTGACATAATCCTTTTAAAATATCGGAAATGGGATGCCCTGTCTGCTGCTTATGAATCATATCCGACTCAGCAAATACTGCGCAGCGACCTGCGATGCGGACAGGTGCCGTAGCATTAAGGGCAATATCACCAAAATTTTCAATGGGTATACTTAGGCGGGCAGCCTGCTGATCGAGAAACGAGCCCGTTCCGGCTGCGCATACTGTATTCATGGCAAAGTCTGTAACAATGCCGTCGCGAATGATGATAATCTTTGAATCTTGCCCACCAATTTCAAGCACAGTTTGCACATCAGGTATAATATGCATTGCGGCCACCGCATGTGCTGTAATCTCATTCTTTACACTATCAGCTCCCACAACCACCCCTGTGAGATGACGCGCACTGCCTGTTGTCCCTACGCCCTTAATCGAAAAACCAGGATTTATTGCACGGATTTGCCGAAGGCCTTGTTGGACAGCATCAATCGGTCGCCCCTGCGTCCTTAAATATAAAGCTTGGCCAATCTTGCCTTCTTCATCGATTATCACCAGATTGGTACTCACAGAACCAACATCTATTCCTAGATAAACCTCCATAGCAACCTCCTTCCAGTTTACACTTTTTCGATTATTACACCATAATTATCCACTTCTGGTATAATAATGCCTCTAGTACAGTTTGCCACAAAATAATAAAAATATAACATGGGACTTGTTATCCCATCAAAAAGAGCATTCCTAATGGAATGCTCTCATAAATTCGTTTATTCAGCTTTACGGGCAGCGCCACGGCCCCCGCGCTTGGATTCTGTATTTCGCTTCAGGTCAGATAAGCGTTCATCACTGTCTTTCATAAACTTATTTAACTTATCCTCAAAGGTTAACGTATTTGACCTGTTAGGACGCCGGTTATCGTTGGAGTATGTTCTTCTGGGACTTGGACTTGGACTTGGGCTTGGACTTGGAGCTTGAAGCTGCTTGATGGACAAGCCAATTTTACCGCGCTCATCAACCGACAATACTTTTACTTTAACTTTATCTTGCTCTTTAAGAAAATCTTTTACATCGCGGACATACACATCAGCAACCTCTGAAATGTGAATAAGACCTACTTTCCCTCCGGGCAATTCTACAAATGCACCGAAATTTGTTATACCGGTCACAATTCCCTCAACCACACTGCCAACTTCAATGGACATACTAATCAAATTTCCTCCTTAAAAAACTATGTTTTGCAACCATATTATACTCTTGACAATGAAAAGGTGTCAAGAAGTGCTGCCTGGTAATTAATTTTTGGCGGCTGGTATGTAGGGAATTTCCCCAGGCTTTACCAAACCCAATTCTTCGCGGGCAATTTTTTCAATATATGCCGGCGTACTAAGCTGATTACGCTCTTCAATTAATGCAGCATTAGTCTGTGCGGCCTGTTCAAGGCGCTGTTGTGCGGCCTTGTGCTCAGTCTCTATTACACTGAGCTGACTTTGCTGACCAATAATGAGATAAAGAAAATACCCGGCAATAAAAAATGCAGCAAGCCGAAACCATTTTATGCGCAATTTGCGGGAACGCGGCATCAATACCACCACCAAAATTATGTTACGTAGTGTACTGATTCGCCGACGTCAGCAACTTTCCTCTTTCTTATAAGAAATTTACTTATTGATTGGGGGGAATTTTTTCATCAGGCGGTTTTTTTAAATGCTCTTTCCACAAGCCCACTGCGCGCTTTTGCGTAAAAACGAAAGGCCTCAGGACAAACCTAATGATAAATGCGATCGGTCTAAATACCGCAATCCATAATAAATGGTTGAACCATAGCACAATGAAATGAATGCCCCTAAACAACCGCAATAAGATGATTCTTGCTAAACCGCTTACTAACTTAAAATATAAGATAGCTCCACCGAACAGTCCGAAAAAAACATAGGCTCGAAGTTCACCCCAGTTGCTCATAATCAGAGCAGCAAAGGTAAAAGCTGTTGCACAAAGCCAAAACAGCAGATCAGTAACATAGATAATCGCCGGACGCGGCCGCAGCAATTTGTAAATGACCCGGTAAAAATCAAAAAACAGTCCTATGCTCGCCCCTGTTGCCAGCATAATAGCAAATGTAGCAATTTGCTGCCCAGACTCCATATATCTTATCACCTCGCTCTTAAGCCTATCGCCAGCGCCACGAATGATGCCTTTTAAGCAACCTCCATAAGACAAACCCGATCAACACTGCTGTCAGCAGGCAAAGCCACCCTAATGTGCTGCGAACATCTTGCCAGTATTCAGACTGCAGACTGTAGGACGGCAGCGGCTTATTTTGCGCTTTAAACCAATAGGTGATAATGCGGTCAATGTATTCATTAGTTTCTTGAAAAGGCGGGACACCGCCATAACGGCTGACCTCGCCTGGCCCAGCATTATAGGCAGCCAGCGCCCGCACCATGTCACCGTTATAAGATTTGTACAATTGGCCAAGATAGGCAGTGCCAATCGTGATATTGATTTCCGGATTGAAATAGCAATCACTTGTGCAGTCTCCGGCATGACGGCCTGTACAGGCCTTTATTTGGTTGTTAACCTGCCGCCAGGTAGAAGGAATAACCTGCATAAGACCATACGCACCTGAACGTGATAACGCCCGTGGCTGAAAAGAACTCTCAGCCTGGATTACGGCAGCCACCACCTGCCCGCTTATTCCCTCGGCCCGAGAAGCTCGGTTGATAAAATCAGCATACGGCAAACTGCTATTCACTTCCCGGTATTCCTTAATGCCGGCATTAAACCGCTCCCAAATCAATTTATGGTAATAATCAGCCATAAAACCTACCGCACCGTAAGTGACCAGTTCGAGGCAAAACAGGATCAATAGCGCGTACCAGACTGTAAGTAGCTTGCGTCGCAAGATCGCGCCCTTCCCTACTTTAATAATCGCCCGAGCAAGCCTTTTTTGGTTTGCGCCGGCTCATCATACACAAGCACTTTGATATTGCCATCTATTATAATATTGCCTTTATCCAGATTAAGCTGTTTGATATTAAGGCCATCCCCTTTAACAGTAAGAACACCCTGCTCTGTTTCCATGACGATTTCTTTTTCGTCATAACTTCCTAAATTAGTTACACCATCAATCGTCAATTCTTCCCGCTCCAATAAAGTAAGCTGATGCTGCCAATTTGGAGTTTTATCCATTGCCATACGACTCCCTCCCGCTCCACACATTTACTAGTGATGTATATGACAGCAAAGCGGAAAATAGTACAAATAGCCTATTTGGTTATACTAGAAAACGGATCTCACTGAACCTAATGACCGGAGGCGACCCTTATGTCTTTGGATACAATTTATTATACCTGGCAAAAAACAACTTTCTTCATCGTGCATATTACGACCATCTGGCTGCTCTTAGTCTTGTTAGCAACGGCACTTTCATCCTGGCTGTTGGCATCGTCATTTGACAAACAAAACGCCCGGGCCCGCGAAGCTAAACTGGCCCGTCGAACCGCTTCGGCCTATACCTCTATTGCTCTGACGCTTTGGCTTATCTCCTTCATATTTAAGTAGCTGCAGTCTCACTTTATTTATGTTCCCCAATATTTCGGATAGAAACATTGACTGATACAATAAGCGGAACGGTAGGAAAAATATCATCCCACCTGTCCTTTACCCTTTCCCATGCTTTGCGATCAGAAGCCTTTAACTTAGAACCAAGCCTATTAAAATCAACGCCCATGTCTTGACTTGTCTGATGACTATATAGAACGAGCCGTTTTATTTCGTCGGCAAAAGCTTCCTCTGCGTCGCGCAGATACTTCAGGTCAGTGGTATCGTGTTCGCCGCTGCAGGTTACTTCCGCCAAATTACCGCGCATCATCATGTCCATCACGAAATAGACATTATCGCCGTCGGCATGTGGTCTTACCCTTATGTCATGATTAAAGAGTTCAAAGGCCAGTAATTGGCCTGGATGCTCCTTGCATTCCACCGTAATGATCCCTGATTCTGCTGTACCATGTATAAATCTAGACCCGGCAACCGCTTTTTCATCGATATAGCCGGCAAACTTGTCCTTTTTAAAAACAGCGGCTCCTCCAACCTTCACCACCTCACCGGCCTTGACAACGCGCGGCAGTATGAAGTCCAGCTTATTATCAAGATGCTGCGTCACAAATCCTAGATCAGTACGAGCCCCCGGAAGATGCAGGTTGCGCTTATGCAGACCAACAATATTGCTTAAAAACTGTCCACTCGGCTCACCGGTGGGCGATTTATATTCCAGTATCTCCCTTGCCTCACCCGGGGTAATTAGCACCTTATTGCGCCAGCGCATTTCAGGGTCACGCCGCAGGAAATCGGTAATGACAGAAATTCCAGCTTCTTTTACCGCGGCCTCGCTAATTACAATTGTTTGGATATGCTCAAAAAATAACCCTTTGCTCGACTGTCCGAGCATATCCCTGTCCATTTCAAAAAGCGATTGACCTGTATTAGATAGTATAAAAGTTTTGGACTCATTCTTTTGCCCACCCGACTCACCGCCTCCGCCCCCTGCTGATAATTTAAGAATCTGCAAGCTCATTCGATACGTTTTATTGCCCTTGTGTTGCACAAAAGTCTCGGCTTTACGCATTTCGGCACTTTTGCTCGACAAATCACCCGAATTGGCAGTATCGATACCAACAGCCAAAACAAACCCGCGTTCCTGCAGCTCGCGCGCATCCCAGCATCCGGCAGTAACCATACAAATAACTATCATTATTCCGATGAGCAATACTTCTTTAACTTTTTTCTGTCGCACTGTTTATCCCCCGCTTTTGTCGCCAGGCCAACATTAGACTGATCGGTATGATAACAAGAGAAAATCCTAAACCAACCCAATTTGTTAATTTATTGGCTGTTTCTAAAGCCGTTATCGCATACAGCATAATAAGTGAACCTCCAAACAACACTGGGGCAAGCAATAACACCACTGGACGATGATCGGCATAACCGTAACGTCGAGCAATCACTTGTGCACTTCCATATAATGCGATCACCAAGCTGTCAAAGACTGTCGGAACCCAAGCAAGCAGGAGATAATTTTCCAGTCGCTCAATAAAGGTTCCTGGCAATTCAACTGACCGCATGGCAATGATTGTCGGGTAGGGAATGTTTCCTGCACTCTTAGCCGTTGCAACGCCAATAATAACGATAAAGAGCCATTCAAACATCAGAATCAATATGACGAATGCCCAGGTAACATTCTTCGTTAACCCTGTTCTACTGCGAAGTACAAGTGGCAAAATAAGCAGAATAATTTCGTAACCGCTATACATACCCCACATGTCAAAAACAGTGCTTAGCCCCTCCGAGACACCACTAGACATAAACGGCAGGAGATTATCAGGGTTAAGATTTAATAGAGCAGTCGACCATATGAAAAATAAAGCAATTGATGAGACTAGCAGTGTTATTTGCAAAACGCGCAGGATTGTACCAAAGTCCTGCATCGCACAATAAACCGTTAGGGCCAAAATTCCAATTTGAATTACTTGGTTTGGGGTCCGATCAAACATAAACAAGGTGATTACCTTGCCAAAACCATTTAAAATTATACTAAACTGGATAAGAAACACAGCTGCGAACCACCAAACAATCAATCCGCCGACCTTCTGCCCCCATAGCCTTGGCATATAGTCAACAAGCGTCTCCTTAGGATATTGCTCACCAAGCTTAATAGCCATAAGCGCTATTCCAAAAAAAATCAGACCGCCAAGCAGTAACGCTACCATCGTTCCCGTTTCTGCCTTTTCGATAATTGCCCGTGGCGCCAGTACCACCTGCCCTCCGAAAACAGTGGCGATTATGATTGCAGTAAGCTGATAAGGTGTTATCGTATGCTTTGCTTCCAGGTCAGCCATTTTCATCACCAGCCCGCTGTTTTTTTTGTACTCCGTATTGTTCTGGCCGCTTTGAGAGGAATCGCAACGGCAGCCGCACTATCATGTCTTTCCAGTCAGAAATAAGCGAAATATCTAGAACTGAGCCAAGGTAAGATTCACCAAAACTGCGCAGTGCGCACATATGAATAGTAACTGCCAAATACCCCAGCATAACGCCGTAAAGCCCCAGTATGGATGCCAATATTAACATAGGAACCCGAAGAAATCGAAGGGCCATGGCATATCCATAATTAGGCATGGTAAATGAAGCAATCGCCGTTGTTGCTACAACTACGACCAACAGTGGATTAACAAGGCCAGCCTGGACGACGGTAGTACCAATGACAAGTGCGCCTACTACACCAGCCGCGCCGGCAACTTTTTTCGGCAATCGGATAATTGCCTCTATAAATACCTCCAACAGCGATTCCATCAGTACTGCTTCAAGAAAAGACGGAAAAGGCGTGCGGGACCGGAGCTCCGCAATAGAAATAGCCAGCGTCGTTGGCAGCATGCCAGGATGAAAAGATACGATAGAGATGTAGATCGCCGGCAAATAAATGGCAATAAACCCGCAAAAATGCCGGGTTAGAGTAATTAAGCCGGCTACGACTGCTGGGCTTGTATAATCTTCCGGACTTTGCATGAGTGCATTGTAGGTACAGGGAACGATAAGCGCCATGGGAGTATTATCTACGACGATGGCCATCCGTCCTTCATAGATAGATGAGATTACTTTATCAGGGCGCTCGGTAGACTGAACCTGGGGAAAAGGCGACCAAGGATGATCAGTAATTAACTCTTCAATTTTATAAGAAAGTAAGATGATGTCCGTGTTTATCTTCGCGAGGCGGCGGTTCACTTCTTCAAGTAAACCCGGCTTTATTAAATCTGCGATGTATACGAGGGCAACCGCTGTTCTTGACCGATCTCCCAAACGCAGCATGCTAACCTTAAGATTGGTATCATGCGTTTTACGGCGCAACATCGTAAGGTTGTCCATAAGCGTCTCATTGAAGGCATCATGCGGCCCCCTGATTACATCTTCAGCTTGAGGGACACTGATGTCTCGCTTTACATGCTTTACTGCGCCGATAGCAAAGGCTTCGGCAACTCCATCGATAAAAACTAGCGCGCTCCCTGTCATTAATGCTTCAAATGCTTCGGCTGGTTCTGCTATTCTCGCCAGCGAAGCTGAAGTAAGGAGTTGGTTATACTTACTTTGGATACTTGTAGTCACATTCATATTGTTACTATCGCCCATAAGCGTTTCCAGCACGTTTTTTTCTATCAACGTGGTATCAACCATTCCCAGCAGAAAAACAACAAATGCATCAACCTTGCCGGCCTTAAAATAACGCCACTTCACATCATCGCAATCCCGCAGTACAACCTGCAAAAGTTGTTCATTTTCTTGTAAGCTCTGGGTAAAAACAAACGGCTCATTGTCAGGCGCAGCCACCTGCCTCAGCTTAGCAACAATCTGTGCTATGTCTTCCCCGAGTTCGGCACCTTTCGTAGTAAGTCGGCGTAGGGTAACAAGGCCCTTATTTAGGCGATTTAAGGCTTCGGCTGGATTGATGTCTGACAGTTTTTTGATGTGGATTTTTTTTTGTTTTGCCATTACCCCACCCCTTATCCGTACAATGTATTTTCTGCGGAATAAGGGCTTTTTATGCTAAAAGCGGATGCTTATTAATAGCATCCGCCTTTTGTTTACTGCCAGCGCTTTTCAATTGTTACTTCTTTAAAATAGTGGCCAATAATTTCCTCCGGCTTTTTACCTTCGGTTGCCATCTTATGCGCGCCCCACTGCGACATGCCAACACCGTGGCCATACCCTTTGCCAGTGAAAACTACGCTCTCGCCCTTTACTTCAACCTTATCTAACAGCAAGGATTTCAGTTCGGTACTGCCTAAACCAAGTCTCATTTCCGGCGCTGATACACGTATATCATTATTAATCGCAAAGGTAAGAGCACGGCCCGAAGGCCCTTTATCCCCAATGGCAAAACTGTCAATGCTGCCGACTTGCTTGCCTTGCTTAGCCAAAACATTCATGATTTCAGCTTTGGTAAAGGTTACTGTCCAATTTTTCACATCAGCAGGCGCCATATCGTCCGGCGATTGGACTGACTTAATGTATGGAGGTTCATCTTTTTTATAATCAAGTCCTTCTTTAGCCAAAGCTGTAATCCCGCCGGCACTGGCATGAAACCAAGAGTTAATCGGCTTGCCCTGATAAGTAACAACCAAGCCGCGCGTCATCTCAACAGCTCGTCTCACATTATTATTAACTTCTTTATCATTATAAGCCTGAAACTCTTTGATATCAGTTGATGCCTGGGTTCCACGCTCAGGAACACCGCCTTTTTCTTCAATAGCCTGAACAGTAAATGTTCTGGCAATGATGGCCTGAGCGGCCAAAGCTTCAATCGGCCAGTCGGCCTTCATTTCACCGGCTACAACACCGGCAATGTAGTCTTCCATTTTCATGGTTTTCTTCTGACCTGTGTCATGCATATAAACAGTAATTTCCGGCTCCTTTTGCTGGTCTTCCTGATTGTGTGGAGGCGGGGCCGGAGTTTCTTTCTTTTGCGGCGACTGCTGGCAGCCGCTTAAAATTAACCCCACGACAATCGTAAGCGCGATAACTGCGTACAACACCCGATACTTTGTTTTCATAACATTCCTCCTTCCATAATTAGTATGGCAGAAGAATCATGAATGCATACGCTGTTAATACATTTTTTCAATGATTAGTGGAACTATTATTCTCTACTTATTACATTAATTTTAATGTTTATGATTCTCTTATCGCCTTTTACCCATTATCTTTACTTTTCCCTAAGCTCTCTCAATGCCTTGATGAGCCCATTTTTCGTTGTAATAGTTTACCCGGAATAGTAAACATAAGATTAAAAATGAGAATCGTAATAATGAGTAAGGCCCCGATGCCGTTAGCAATATCAATCCTGTCAGGGACAAGACCAATGGCCATTACATACCACATATGAACAGCAAGTGTTTCACCGGCTGCTGTTACATCAAAGTCCGGCAATTGTCTGGACACCGTTGTGCCAGCGGTAAAAATCAAAATAGCAGTTTCCCCAAGGGCCCGTCCGGCTGTCAAGGTAAGTCCTGTCATAATGCCGGGCAGCGCATTGGGCAGTACGACGCGATAAATCGTTTGCCACTTTGTTGCCCCAAGGGCTAGACTGGCCTCCCGATAATGCACCGGTACGGTGCGAATAGATTCCTCGGTAACTCTGACAAGCACCGGCAGATTGAGCAGCATTAAGGTCAATGCACCACCGATGATACTAAACCCCATGCCTAGCATGTTTACGAAAATAATCATACCAAATAAACCAAGCACAATAGATGGCACAGTAGCCAGACTCTCAGTACTCAATCGAATCATATCAGTGAGACGATTATTGCCGGCGTACTCGGCGAGATAAATTCCAGCCCCTACAGCAAGCGGTATAGAGAATAACAACGATAAAGTCAAAATATAAAAAGAGTTAAAGAGTTGCGGGCCAACCCCACCGCCTGCTCTAATATCACTGGGCTCCCCGGTGATAAATTCCCACGATAAAACCGGTACACCTTTATAGAGCATGTAAAAGAGAAAAGTTACTAAGATCCCCATAATGACCATACCAGCCAACCACATTATGCCTGTAGCGATTTTATCCTGAATTTTCGGTGAGATAAGACGACTTCCGGTAGACATTAGGCCAACCTCCTCTGCGCAATACGCCGAATTATCAAAATCATTCCAAGTGAAATCAGTAAGAGAACAAGCGCCATGAGAAACAGCGAATCACCCCAAGCCGACCCATACGGCGTATTACCCATTTCAACAACAATTTCACTCGGCAGAGTTGACGTCGGCATAAAAAGCGATTTAGCAAGTTGCGGAGTATTGCCGATGACCATTTGCACGGCCATAGTTTCGCCAATTGCCCGAGCCATAGCCAAAATAATCGAGGTTAATATTCCTGGAAGCGCCGCCGGCAGCAGCACCTTCCAAATCGTCTGCCAACGAGTGGCTCCCAGCGCCAATGAGGCTTCTTCGAGCGGCCGCGGAACAGACCGCAGAGCATCTTCGGAAATACTGATAATTGTTGGCAGGATCATAATCGCTAAAATAAAGCCAGCAGCCAAAAGACCGAAGCCGGAGCTTACATTAAACTGTGTACGGATAAATGGAACCACGATAGTCAGACCAACAAAACCGTATACTACTGAAGGAATCGCTACATAAAGGTCAGTAGCCGGACGCATAATTTCTCTAAGCCACGACGGCGCAATTTTCGCCATAAATACCGCACCTGCCAAACCCAGCGGCGCTCCTAATAATATCGCCAGCAAGGTCACATAAAGTGATCCCACGATAAAACTTGCTGCCCCATATTGCCCCTCCATGGGATCCCATTTCGTCGTAAAGAAGAACTCACTAACACTTACTTCAGTAAACGTCCGCAAACCCTGCTGACCAACAAAAATGATGATTGCGAGGATAATGATTGTCATTAAACATGCACTGGCAATAAATAAATAACGCACATAGCGATCATAAATAAGTTTCATCTGATGCTGTTTTACATCTGCATCCATTCTTATCACGTCCCTGCCTTATTATGTCGTTTCTTATTATACCCATTTGTCATTGCCACATTGTTAATGGATTGTTAAGATTTTGTTAATTTTAAAACAGGCTGAAAAATTTAGGTATGCTTGCTGATCCGTATTCTTTCGTACTAAGCAAAAAGTCCTGCAGTTTGGCTCGTTGGCCATAACTGCAGGACTTTTTTACCAGTAAATTACTTCTTAAGTTTTGTAACAGGGATGAAACCATTTTTCTCAACATGAGTGTTTTGGAATTCAGGGCTCATTACATAATCGATAAAAGCTTTTGTAGCACCAGTCGGTTGACCTTTTGTATACATATGACCGTAAGCATATACTGGATATTGGCCGTTTATTACAGCATCAGCACTATATTTAACACCATTATAGGCTAAAGTTTTTACAGTATTGTCAGCATAGGGTGCATCAACATAACCAATAGAACCAGGTGTGCTGGCAATTGCAGCTCTAACAGCACCGTTAGAATCTTGAATTACTGCGGCGTCAGTGAAAGCAGCGTTTTTCAGAACAATACTAGCAATAGTTGCCCGTGAGCCAGAAGACTTCGAACGATGGATCAGAGTAATTTTTTGATCCTTGCCGCCAACATCTTTCCAGTTAGTTATCTTACCAGTTAAGATATCAACATATTGCTGTTGGCTTAAATTATCGACAGCGACATCCTGGTTAGCAATAAATACAAACGGAGCGACTGTAACCTGGAAATCAACAAGGCCCTTATCTTTATATTCAGGGGTGAGGGCTACATCGGAATTACCAATATTGACTGCGCCTGATGCTACTTGGTTCATACCGGTGAAGGAACCGCCCCCAGCGATATTGATAGTCACTTTAGTATTCTTCTTTTGGAACTCTTCCTGGGCTGGCTTTAAAAGAGGAAGTAAAGCCGTTGATCCCGAAGCCGTTACCGTTCCTTGAAGATCTGTACTTTTTGCTTCTTGTTTTGTACTGCCGCAGCCAGCTAAGAGACCTACGCCAAGCATAAGCGCCACAGCGGCAACAAATGCTTTTGATTTACGGAATAATTTCATTTTGATTTCCCTCCTGCTATTTGTTATTCACATTTCTAATTCTAATTGTAGTACCTTCCTGTCAGGCTTGTGTTAAGGCAATGTTAAGGATTTGTTAATTTAGTATGCTTTACAATTTGCAATAATATGACTTGCCGGGCTTTAAACGCTCCACTTAGTTAATACAAATACAGCTTTTCCAAATGAGCTTGCACTTCTTTTTTACACCGCCTGCCGCACCTCACTGTCTCTAGCCTAACATGAAGGATAGTCGCTACTGTTACAGAATAGTTAAGGATAGTAATTTTTAGGTTAAAATCTTGTTAAGTATCTAAATGTTTAAAACTTTAGTACGGAATGCAACTTTAGGATAATATTAATAGAATCAAGACGAAGGAGAGCGACTATGACCAGATGGAGTATCCGGAGCAGGCTGATTGTTTCATTTCTGTTGCTAATCGTCGTTTCGTTATCCCTTTTAGGGGGCTACATATTATGGTATTTTTATCAGCATAATGTAGACACATTAACCAACAACCTTGTGACAAACGCCCGAATCATTGAACACCTAATTAAAGATTCAATGGCCGGGCCAATGGAGAAAGCTTCTCTCGACGCCCGGATTAAGGAAACTACCAGCAACAGTAATATTCGGATAACAATCATTGACAACAATGGTAATGTACTTGCTGATTCATGGGAAAATCCAACCCTGATGGAAAACCACTCAGACCGTTCTGAAATAGCCGCTGCCTTAGCCGGCGGGAGTGGTCAGTCGATCCGCTACAGTACAACTCTCGCCCAAAACTCCCTTTATGTAGCAATCCCGATTGTAAGAAATTCCGAAATCCTTGGCGTTGTCCGTATCGCCAGCACATTAGCTCAAGTGGATGCTGCCTTCAGTCAAATCCGATCAACGCTCTTGGCTGCCATTTTATTTACTTCATTGCTTTCGGTCGCCCTTGGCATTAAATTGGCCCGCAATTTCACTGCACCGCTTGAAAAAATAACACGAGCCGCCCGTAGAATGGCCGGCGGTCAGCTAAGTGAAAAAGTCTATATTAATACTGGCGATGAACTGCAGCTTCTGGCCCATACACTCAATAACCTTAGTTCCAGCCTGGAAGATAAAATGGCGCAAATTGTTGCCGAAACTAACAAATTAGAGCTGATCCTACATAACATGGACAATGCTGTGATTTTACTTGATCGCTATGGACGGATTACGACAGCCAATAAAATGGCCAGTGAAATTTTCGATCTTACTCCGGCTATGCTGGGCAAACATAATCTTCATGTAATCGGCAGTAGTTTTTTTGACCAGGCTGTTCATGAAGCAATTGCGCAGAATAAACATCAGGTCATTGATTTAAAGACCAATTTTGACAATCAAAAACGGGTTTTTCAAGTCTTTCTCGCCCCGGTAACAGCTGCAAGCAATGATATTATCCGCCTGCTCGCTGTATTCCACGATATAACTGCCCTGCAAGAAATAAATGACCGCCAGGCCGAATTTATCGCGAACGCTTCTCATGAGCTGTCGACACCGCTAACATCGATTAAGGGATTTGCCGAGACCCTTCTCGATGGAGCGATGAATGAACCCGAACTGCGGATCAAGTTCATCAATATTATCCTGACTGAAGCCGAACGCATGCATCGCCTGGTTAAAGACCTACTTCAATTGACCAAACTGGATTCTGATGAATACCGCCGTCAGGTCAACCTTGAACCAGTCCCCATAATGCCCTTAATAACTAAAGTTGCCCAAGAGCTCAAGCCCCAGGCTCAGCGCAAAAAAATTAATGTTGAGATAGCACCTTCCTCTGACTGCATTATGGCACTCGCGCATCCTGACTGGCTAAAGCAGGTACTTGTCAACTTGATTGACAACGGCTTAAAATATACCCCTGACGGTGGTCATGTACACTTAAGCTGCTGGAAAGAAAAAAATCAAGTTATGATTATGGTGAAGGATTCCGGAGTTGGAATTCCAACCCAAGACCTGCCCCTCATTTTTGAACGATTTTATCGCGTTGACCGTGCTCGCAACCGCAGTGCCGGTGGTACTGGTCTGGGATTATCTATTGTGAAATTCATTATCGATATGCTGGGAGGCCGGATTGATGTTCAAAGCCAGGTTGACATCGGCACTACCTTTGTCATAACGCTGCCACTGGCCGACAAGAGTTAACAAAGTCTTAATAACTTTTTAACTCATGATTTGCAGTCTGCGCATATAATAAAGTAAGACCTGCGGCTATTGCCACTAAAGGAGAGAATGGCATTGAGACAGCTCATCCTTAACGGCCTTACTGCTCTATCCCGCATTACCCATGTTCTGCCCTATAAAAAGCTGCCTGGCACTTCTGTGTGCTAAGGCAGCTTTACCATTCCCGAAGAATTTGACCCAAAACCACTCGTAGAAGGGAGGCTCCTGCTTTGCTTAAATACTACGTGCTTGACACAAATGTTTTGCTGCATTCACCCAATGCACTATTCGCTTTCAATGAACACACTGTTATCATTCCAGAAGTTGTTATTGAAGAACTCGACCGTTTTAAAAAAGAAGCATCAGACCGAGGGGCTAATAGTCGTGAAGTAAGCCGAATTATCGATAGCTTCCGCCTTACGGGAAATTTATTAGAAGGAGTATTGATTAATCAGCAAGGCGGTACACTGAAGCTCGAATCAAACCACACTGATACTAAGATGCCCTCATATTGGGAGCGCGACAAAGCCGATAATCGCATCCTCCAGGTATGTAAAGGCTTAGATGAAAGCAGCCGACCAACTATTTTAGTCAGTCGTGACACGAATATGCGCGTCAAAGCCACCATTCTTGGTGTCCAGGCCGAGGACTTCCGTAATGACAAAGTAGCCGATATTGAAAACCAGTATACTGGGCGGGCCGTTGTTTACACTTCAACAGACGTAATTAACAACTTTTACAAGGATGATTTGAATTGTATTGACGTAAGCGATTTAAAAATCTATGACGATGAAGCAGCTAGCCTGATTAACCCTTCGCTTGTAACAAATCAGTTTCTTCTCATCCGTTCTGCTGATAATGACCGTCACACTGCCGTTGGACGCTTTGATGGTAAAAAAATCGTCCAGCTTAAATATCGCAATCGCAACCCATTCGGGGTTACGCCCCGCAATGTCGGGCAGATTTTCCTTCAGGAATGTTTGATGATGAGTGCCGAGGAAGCGCCGCTCGTTATTGTCAAAGGCATGTCAGGAACAGCCAAAACCTTCTACTCCCTGACGGTTGGCCTTTACAAATACATGGAATGCCGCCCCCGTGACTATCATCATATCCTGATTTGCCGTCCCAACGTTCCCATGGATGAAGATATCGGCTTTTTACCAGGATCAGAATCTGAAAAAATCAGTCCTTTTATGCGCGGCATTCGCGACAATCTGTTTGTTCTTATGTCAGGCAATACAGCCGTTGAGGACAAGGAAATTGCCCAAGTCGAAGATACCGTTCAGATGCTGTTTGATAAGCGAATTATCCAGACCGAGGCTCTCGCTTATCAGCGTGGCCGGTCAGTACAAAATTACTGGATGATTTTTGATGAAATGCAAAATTCGACACCGCGCCAAGCCAAAGGCGTCATTACCCGACCCGGCCTGGGTACTAAGATCATCCTGCTTGGTGACCCGGCTCAGATCGACCACCCCTATCTTGATAGCCGTACTAATGGCCTTGTATATGCTAGCGACAAAATGCGCGGCTCAAAACTCTGTTTCCAAGTTACTATGAATGCAGATGAGTGTGAACGCTCACCGCTTGCCTTTGAAGCCGCTATGCGCCTCTAGTAAGACAAACCTTACTTGTACGACATTTAGTTACATCTATTTGGATTTACAGTTCTCAATGTAATGCTTCTGTAAATTTTATTCTATTACCCGTTGACATCAGTCGCTGCCATGTCTATAATAAAGACTAAGTTAATTTAATAGTAAAAGCAATGATGGAAAAAAGTAGTTAATCGATGTTCATTCAGAGAGTCGGTGGGTGGTGAAAACCGATTGAACAGCATTAATGAAGTTCATTCCTGAGCTGCGGACTGAAATCATAGTAGGTCTGGCCGTATTGCCCACGTTACGGGTGTAAAGTGGATTTAAACATCTAAAACTAGGGTGGTACCGCGATAAAGCTCGCCCCTTTATTCGCTGGTGCCTTTTTATTTTGAGTTGTTTAAGTCAATTAGGGTGGTACCACGACCAATCGTCCCTTTGTAGAGAGGGGCGTTTTTTTTATCCTCGTGCACTAGGGTAAGAATACAACCAAAATATTAGGAGGCTGGTCATATGAGTATTCCGTTAATTGTTGTTTTATTGTATATTGTAGTTTTATTTGCCATTAGTTTTTATGCAAAACGCCGGGCGCAAAGCGGCTCGACACAGTATATCCTTGCTGGCCGGCAGCTTACCACACCACTAATTGCTGTATCAATAATTGGTTTGGCGGTTGGTGGGGCTTCGACGATCGGCGTATCCGAGCAGGCTTATAAAATCGGCCTATCGGCAGGTTGGTATACTGTTGCTTGGGGGATAGGCGCAGTTGTCATGGGCCTTATAATGGCAAAAAGATATCGCCAACTAAAGATTGCGACAATCTCTGAGCTACTGGAAAGGTATTATGATAAAAAAGGCATGATTGCCGGGGTCATCTGCCAGATTTTTATTCAGCTTGTTATCACTTCATTGCAATACATCGCCGGAGGCAGTATTCTTCATACAATGCTGCCTGATATCTTCACCTTTCAAAGTGGTATGATTACCAGTGCTATCGTATTTATTGGAATCACCTTTATTGGCGGAATGTGGTCAGCCAGCTTGTCCAATGTTTTAAACATTGCTCTTATTTACGGCGGTATCTTGATCGCAACTGTTATCCAATATAATACTGCTGGTGGACTTACCGAAATTGCTCGGCATCTTCCGCAAAACATCCCCTATCTTGATCCCATTAAAGGCATTGGCTGGGTTGGTATTGCCACCTGGATTACCGTCATGATCACAGTCAATTTGTCCTTGCAGAGCATTGTACAAATTTCCCTTGGCGCTAAAGACGCCGGTACGGCTCGCCGCGGGTTTATCATTGGCGGCCTCGCGATGATTCCAATCGGCTTTGTCGCAGCATTTATGGGAATCATTGCTAAAACCATGTATCCTGAAACAACGGCAGCCCTCGCACTCCCTCAAGCCATCATGGCACTTAATCCCCTCTTGGCAGGAGTGACACTGGCGGCACTATGGGCAGCAGATATCTCAACAGCTTGTAATTTGCTGCTAAGCTCAGCAACGCTCTTTTCACAGGATATTTATAAGCGGTTTATCAATAAAGATATCTCCGACCAACGCTATTTAGCTGTTACTAGGACTTCAGTGGCCGTTCTCGGCCTTATTACCCTCTCCCTGGCCATGTCGGTCAGTGGAATCATTCAAACCATCATGGTCGGTCTTAGCCTGACAACTGGATTTAGTGTAATTGTCCTATTTACCATGTTCATGCCTAAGCTCTGTAAACGAAACTGCGCCTTTTATACCATAGCAATGAGTATCGTTGCTTTGCTTGCTTGGCAGCTCATCCCGGCCATTCGGATCTTCCCGCATGTTATTTACTTTGAATGGCTGGTTTGTTTAGCGACCTTCATGGTGGTATCGCTTATTGATTCAAGATCAATTCAAACCGAAAATGTTGGTACTGCCAAAAGTGCTTAACAAAAAATAACTGAACTGCCGAAAGGCAGTTCAGTTATTTTTTGCGCATACGCTGGCCTGTGACAAGATATATTACCCATTCAGCAATGTTGGTAGCATGATCAGCGACACGTTCGAGAGAACGGGCCACTAAAATGAGTTGGGTTGCCTGACTGATAGTCCGATGATCTTCCATCATATAAGTCAAAAGCTCTCGAAACAGCTGCTGATTTAGCTGATCCACTTCATCATCAGCCGCACAAACTTGTTCCGCAAGCACTATGTCCAAATTAATATAGGCTTCAAGCGCGTCTTTAAGCATAGTCTGTGACATTTTGGCCATACGGGGAATATCAACAAGCGGCTTAATTAGTTCCTTGCCGTTCAAATCCACAGCGATCTTGGCGATATCAAAAGCATGGTCACCTACTCTTTCAAGATCAGTGGTTATTTTCAGCCCTGTACCGATAATACGTAAATCCCGGGCCATCGGTTGCTGACGAGCAATCAGTACCATACATTTGTCTTCAATATCAACTTGCATGTCATCAATAACATCATCGCCGTCCATGATTTGCTTGGCCAAGCTTACATTCCGTTTCGCAAGTGATTCAACCGCCTTATCAATGGCATTGGTCACAACTACTCCCATGTGCAAAAGGTCCTCGCGCAATGTTGCAAGATCCTGATCATAGCTTTGTCGCGTACTAATCATTCTGGTCCCCTCCCTAGCCGAACCGGCCTGTAATATAATCCTCAGTGCGTTTGTCCTGCGGTCTGGTAAAGATAGCATCTGTATTGTCATACTCAACAAGCTCTCCATTGAGAAAAAACGCAGTATAATCTGATACCCGGGCAGCCTGCTGCATATTGTGTGTAACCACAACGATTGTGTAACTTGGCTTTAGCTCGGTAATCAGTTCTTCAATTTTCATAGTTGAGATCGGGTCAAGCGCCGAACAAGGCTCATCCATAAGCAACACCTCTGGCTCAACGGCTAAAAGCCGCGCAATACAAAGACGCTGCTGCTGGCCGCCCGACAGCCCCATCGCTGAAGTGCGCAGACGGTCTTTGACCTCTGTCCACAAGGCTGACCCCACCAAGCTTTTCTCAACAATCGCATCAAGTTCGGCCTTGTTGTTGATACCATGTATTCTAGGGCCATAAGCTATATTATCGTAGATTGACATAGGAAAGGGATTCGGGCGCTGAAAAACCATCCCCACTCGCTTACGCAGAGCCACAACGTCAGTTTCCGGATGGTAAATATTCTCCCCTTCAAGTAAGACTTCCCCTTCAATTCTTACATTATCAATCAGATCATTCATCCGATTAATCGTCTTAACAAAGGTAGACTTACCACAACCTGACGGGCCGATTAAAGCCAGTACACTGTTTTTTCCAACATTGAGAGTGACATCCTTTAGGGCCTGTGTTTCACCGTAATAGAGCCTCAATTTGTTGGCCTGAATTTTATAATCCATATCTGTACCTCCTTATGGAGTCTATTATCAATATCCTACCCGAAAACTATACCATAAGAAGGCTGTTCGTAATGTTAAGCAATTGTTAAGTTCGTGTTAACTTTTTCGGACTGTCGCTGCATCACTTAGCCTGTACCCAACCCCGCGGACAGTTTCAATTGCGTCGGCGATCACTGCATCGTTGGCTAATTTGGCCCGCAGATGACGAACATGAACATCTACCGTCCGCGTATCACCATAATATTCGTAACCCCACACCTTTTCTAACAGCTGCTCACGGCTAAAAACCTTACCTACATTGGTTGCGAACAGTTTCAACAGCTCATACTCTTTAGGAGTAAGCTCGAGTTTTTCGTTGCCAATATAGACCTCATAGCGACTAAAATTAAGTTTTAACCGACCTATGACCAATTCCCCATCTGGCTGGCTATCTTTATGACTACGGCGCAGAACGGCCTTAACCCGAGCGATGAGTTCCCGGGTACTAAACGGCTTGGTCAGATAATCATCGGCCCCCAATTCAAGACCAATCACCTTATCAATTTCTTCGCCTTTTGCTGTGAGCATAATGATCGGAATCCCTGATGTTGCCTGGTAACTTTTGAGCGTCCGGCAGACATCAAGGCCATCCATCCCTGGAAGCATTAAATCCAACAAGATGAGATCAGGCAAGAGCGACTTGGCCAAACTGACACCAGTAATACCGTCCTCGGCCTCAACAACGGTATAGCGCTCTTTTTGTAAATTAAATTTTAACAATTCACGAATGGACATTTCATCTTCGACAATAAGGATCTTGTCCGTCATATTTATTCTCCTATAAAGTGAGACTTGATTCAGATAACTCCACCTGAATCCTAGTCGAACCGTATCCAGGGGCTTAGCCGCTCGCCTGTGCCCTTTAGGGTATACTCCCGCTTATAGAAGCGGGAGTCTTAGAGCGGGTTAGTCATCGGATAACTAAAGTAAGTATAGAAAAACCAGGTTAGTTAACCTGGTTTTTCGGCACTTATTAGTTTACAGCGTCTTTTAAACCTTTACCGGCTTTGAAAACCGGGGTTTTAGATGCCGGAATGGTAATCTCAGCACCAGTTTGCGGGTTACGGCCTTTTCTTTCTTCACGAGCTTTAACTTCAAAAGTGCCAAACCCAATGATTTGTACTTTATCGTCTTTGGCCAGAGCTTCTTCAACGCTAACGAACAAAGCGTTAATAGCTTTCTCAGCATCTTTCTTAGTCATTCCTGCTTTTTCAGCAACGCTCGCTACTAATTCGGTTTTATTCACAAATTTAGCCCCCTCATCAAAATCATTACGAATAGCATTATTCGCTATTCACCTTTTTATTCCTCTATATTACTAAAAGAATTACCACAAATTACTTATTTTTTTCGCATTTTTTCGAGTTTTTTAGCCTCATTCCAGAACTTGTCCAATTCAGCCAGATTAAGATCCTGCCATTTTAGGCCTTTAGTCCCTACCTGTTGTTCGATATAGGAAAACCGCCGACGAAACTTATTATTCGTCGCTGTCAAGGCCACTTCAGGCTCAAGTTTCAAAAACCTCGCCAAATTAACCACCGCAAACAAGACATCCCCAAGCTCATCTTCCATCAATGCACAGTCACCAGTCAGAGCTGCTTCTTGCAATTCAACGATTTCTTCTTGTATTTTACCCCAAACAGGCTCAATTGTATCCCAATCAAAACCGACTTTTGCTGCTTTTGCCTGGATTTTATAAGCATGCATCAAACTAGGCAGGCCGTTCGGAATCCCATCAAGCACTGATTTTCGGTCATAGCCCTTCTCCTGCTTCTTGATCTCTTCCCAGTTCACCACAACCTCGGCTGCATCCCGTACGCTGATATCGCCAAAAACATGAGGATGACGACGCACCATCTTTTCGGTAACTGTATCAACAACATCCTGCATCGAGAAAGTCCCACATTCTTCAGCCACCCGAGCATGGAAGACGATCTGGAGCAGAAGATCACCCAACTCTTCGCATAATTTATCCCCATCCTCAAGTTCAATGGCTTCAAGAACTTCATAGACCTCCTCAACTGCATATCGTCTTAGACTATGATGGTTTTGCTCAATATCCCACACACAGCCGCCTGACGAACGCAGACGGGCCATAATATCCGTAAGCGGTTCCATCGTGAAGTTCCGGGCCTTTCCTTCATAGCCTGGCAGATAGAGGCTTGTTAAGTGATCAATATTGTCCTCGCGATCCAACTGATAAAGCGGTAATCGAGTAACAATCTCATCAGGCAAACCCAAATTACGCACTAGCGTAATCTCGTAATCGTCCGGATAGAACTCCATAAGCGACAATTTAGCCTCTGAAGCGACTTGCCGATTGTAGAGCTGGGTAATAACCAATCCGGTCATTAAACCGTAAGGCAGTCGATCAATATCGGCAGCGTCTAATACAGTAATGCCGTTAACGGGGTCAATTCCCAGCCGTACATAGAGAACCTCAAGAAAACTCATTCCAGGCAGAATATTCACCTTGATATTTTGCTTTTTAGCCTCATCGCGAATCAACTCAACGCTTTTTTCGGCCACCAATGGGCTACCCGGAACAGCATAGACAATATCTCTGCCTTGCTTCGCTCTGGCTAAACAATCAGTAGTAATTGCCATATACACAGCAGAGAAGGTGCTTTTCTCCTCATACACATAATCATAGCTAGTGAATTGGATTCCGCGCGCTATAAGCTCCGCTGTTGTTGGGTGCTTGGCGGTGCGAAGAATTAATGTCTGAGCTGATTCAAGAATATGTAAGGTCTCGGCAGTAATAAGCCCTGCTGAACCTGGACCCAAACCGACAATTGTTATTGTTCCCATAGTGAACTCCTTTTCGAGCCATGATTTATCCAACGACTAAGCCGCACTTTATTTACGCAAGAGCCGTAAAGACTTCAGGATCTTCACTATCGTTGGTCCTACCTTAGGCACGCGCTCTAAATCCCGTTCCTGCACACCACCAAGAAGCAGGAGCGCAGCCCCGTATACCGTCCCACCGACAGCAATTGCAATTAACGTCGCAAGCGTGTTGTGAAGCGTCTGCGTCATAATAAAATCATAAGTTAATAATACAATGCCGCCCATCACAATAGCGGCCCCTGCAGCCTTCAATGTGTCCTTAATATCCAAGCTAAAGCCGACATAACGATAAACAAAATACATATTAAGCAACGCCGCAACACCGAAATCGGCGTTTGTTGCCCAAGCGGCGCCTTTGATCCCTAATGCCGGAATGGCTGTCAACGTCCAGCTCATCCCGATTTTAACTACTGCCGAAACAACCATGTTAATCAAGGGAATTGTTGTATGGCCGAGCCCCTGTAGAACGCCTGTGGTCACTTGATGAATGCCTAATAGCACAATGCCGCCTGACAAGATGGCAATGCTTGTTCCGGCATTGGGTGTTCCATACAGCATTTGCGAAATTGGCGTAGCCAACAGGCACATGCCGACAAAGCTAGGAATAGTAATCATATTAGCGATTCGCATTGCCGTACTTGTGCGCTGATAAATACGCTGAGTATTTTTTAATGTAAAAGCTTCTGATACAGCCGGCACTAAACTGGCTGCAAGTGACGCCGTTAGAATTGTCGGCAAGTTAATAAGGGCCACAGCCATACCGGTAAGGTAGCCGAAGAGCTCAGTGGCTTGCTCGACAGTGTAGCCCGCCGCCTCCAACCTGGCGGGAACAATCAGTAAGTCAATGCTAGCAACGACTGGCAGCATAATATTGGCCATTGACACCGGCAAAGCCAGCTTCACAAGCCGCGAAATAATGCTGACACTGGACTCCTGCACGATTTCCGGCTGCGTATCCATCTTGTGTTTAAAGGATTTTCGCTGTCGATAATAATAGAGAATTAACACCACTAAGCCGATTGCTGCCCCAGGCCCAGCCCCAAAACTGGCTCCGGCAGCGGCATATTCGAGACCATACGGAAGCAACAGGTACGCCAAAGCAATCATTGTCACAACACGAATAAACTGCTCGGCAATCTGCGAGACAGCCGTCGGGGTCATCATCTGCAAGCCTTGAAAATAGCCACGGTAGCTGGATAGTACTGTTACAAAGAAAATAGCTGGTGCCAGCGCAGCAATTGCGTAATAAGCCCGGGCATCACGAACATACTGATTCTCGGTAAGCCAACCGGCTGCAAAATAAAGTAAAAAAGTAAATACGACGCCGGTAATCGCAAGCACGCCCAACGAAATACGAAAAACGCGGTTCGCACCACGATAATCAGAGCGAGCAATTTTTTCAGCAACAATAATCGATATGGCGACTGGAATGCCTGCTGAAGATATGCTAAGCGCCAGCAGATAGATGGGATAAGCCATCTGATACAGGCCAATTCCCTCACCGCCTAACAGACGCGACAACAAAATCCGGTTAACTGATCCGATTAATTTTACGATGATTCCGGCGGCTGTTAAAATAAATGCGCCTTTTAGAAATGTATCTTTACTCACTAAGTTCATTCCTCTCCAAAAATTGCCCAATCCGTCAAAAGCACAGTAAAATGCATTATTTATTATAACAAAATATGCCTGCCGGTAAAACAATTTTTAGAAATTATTGCTTTTTCGCGATTATAGGGCTTGTTCTAAAACCTTTCCTAAGCGACAAAAAGTAGCGAACGCTGTTCGCTACTTAACCGGAAAAGGGCTATAAATTATTGCGACATTTGCTTAGCTAAAAACCCGGCGGCCGTTTCTGCCAGTTTGACCTCTGTTTCTCCCATTTGCATCCCTGGCTGCTTAGAACAGATGATGACCGCTCCAATGGCATCACCTTCAACAATAATCGGCGCAATGACTTCAGAAGAGAACTTAACACTGTCATCATCATCGTCAACCTCAATAGGGCTTATCTTTCCATGCTTGTAATCGCCCGGGGCATTGATCAGAACAGCTTTCCGGTCATCCATGACCTTCTCAACAATCTGTCCAATCGGCTTATTAAGAAATTCTTTCTTTGCAGCCCCAGCAATAGCGACCACGTTGTCACGGTCAGCGATTAAGACAATTTGACCAATCGCTTCGTAGAGTGAATCAGCATATTCTTTAGCAAAATCGCCTAACTCTCCAACTGGAGAGTATTTTTTTAAGATAACTTCGCCCTCACGGTCAACGTATATTTCTAATGGATCACCTTCGCGAATCCTTAAAGTTCTTCTAATTTCTTTCGGTATTACAACTCTGCCTAAGTCGTCGATTCTTCTTACTATTCCAGTCGCTTTCACCATTATCCCCCCTTTTCTACAGTATTTGACATCGTTATTTCAGTGATAGTATATATCCGGCCTACCACTTTTATTCATTCTTACCGGGAAAAAACATCTAGCAGGATTTATAAGGAAACTGCCGATAGTTTATGAAACTGTGGGATTTTTCCTGTCAAGAAACTCTAAAATGTCTATAATCCACTTTAATAACTGTCTTTCGCCAATTTTGGCTGTATTTAGGCTAATGCCTGGTGGGGGGCCTTGTTGAATTGTTACGATGCGCGGATACTTGCTTCTAAGCTCCATGATGTTTTTTCCGTCAACCTTAGGCTGGTCACCAAAGAGAATTACAATTTGTTTAGGTCGCTCCGCAATTGAAGAAATACCCATGTTGCGGGCAAGGTTTTTTATCTTGGCGACATCTAATAAATTCAATACCGGCTGGGGCGGATCACCAAACCGGTCAATCAGCTCATCGAGAAGTTCACTGATATGTTCTTCGCGCCGTATCGCTGCAATCCGTTGGTATATTTCAATCTTATGCATCGCGTCATTAATATAGTCGCCTGTAAGGTACGCTTCCAGATTAAATTCCAAAGTCGGTTCAACTGGGAGCTCAACTTTTTCACCTGTCTTAAGCTCATGAACTGCTTCATCAAGCAGTCGGCAGTACATCTCAAAACCTACACTAACAATATGCCCATGCTGCTGTGACCCTAAAAGATTACCTGCACCACGAATTTCGAGATCACGCATGGCAATTTTAAAACCAGCCCCCAGCTCGGCAAACTCTTTAATAGCCTGGAGACGCTTTTCGGCGATCTCTGTCAACACTTTATCTTTACGGTATGTAAAATAAGCATAGGCCATCCGATGTGATCGTCCAACCCGCCCGCGCATCTGATAAAGCTGCGATAGTCCAAATCTATCAGCATCATAAACAATAATGGTATTGGCATTAGGAACATCAAGACCGTTTTCAATAATGCTGGTACATACCATAACTTCGTTAAAACCTTCATAAAAATCAATCATGACCTTTTCCAGGAGTTCCTCCGGCATCTGGCCATGCGCGGTCATAATCTTAGCGTCAGGCAGCATTTCGGCAAGCTGGCGCCGGATTTTATCGATCGTTTGCACCCTGTTATAAACAAAATACACTTGCCCGCCCCGCTTAAGTTCGCGCTTTAAAGCCTCTTTGATCATGTCATCACTATATTCAACAACATAGGTCTGAACAGGAAATCTTTCTTCCGGCGGCGTTTCAATAATACTCATATCCCGGGCACCGACAAGCGACATGTGAAGCGTACGGGGAATTGGGGTAGCACTTAAGGTCAGCACATCAATATTGGTTCGCCATTTTTTAAGTTTCTCTTTCTGGGCAACACCAAAACGCTGCTCCTCATCAACGATTAAAAGACCGAGATCTTTAAAATCCACATCGGCTTGCAGAATGCGGTGTGTGCCGATAAGCACATCTACGCGACCATCAGCAACCCGCGCTATCGTATCACGCTGCTCTTTGGGACTGCGGAAGCGGCTGACCATATCAACAACTGGGCCAAATCCCGCGAAGCGCGAACTAAATGTTTGATAATGCTGCTGGGCTAAGACAGTTGTCGGTACTAATACTGCGACTTGCTTGCCGCTCATGACTGCTTTAAAAGCGGCGCGAATGGCCACCTCAGTTTTTCCGAACCCAACATCACCACACAGCAGACGATCCATAGGACGCAGCTGCTCCATATCCTTTTTGATTTCGGCAAGAGCATGAAGTTGGTCAGGCGTTTCCTCAAATGGAAAAGCCTCCTCGAACTCCAGCTGCCACGGTGTATCCATGGCAAAAGCAAAGCCTGACGTCACTTGCCGCTCTGCATAAAGAACTATCAATTCTTTTGCCAAATCAGCAACAGCTGCCTTCGCCTTGCTTTTCGCTTTTAACCAGTCAGTACCGCCCATTTTACTTAGCCGGGGCGCTTCTCCTTCAGAGCCGATATATTTCTGTAATAGATGGACTTGGTCGGTTGGTACATATAGTTTATCTTCACCGGCATAGCGAATAAGGAGATAGTCCTTATTAACACCAGCTACCTCCAGTGTCTCGACCCCTAAATATTTACCAACGCCATGATTGATATGGACAACATAATCGCCAATTTTAATATCACGAAAATAGGTGATTTGCTGATCTTTAGAAACCCTCACCCGGGGCCGCTTCTTCTGGCGCCCGAATATATCCAGCTCGGTGATTACAATTAGCTTGGCCTGTGGAAGTTCAAAGCCAGCCTCAATAACCCCTGTAGCAATGGTTGCTGTACCAGGTGACAAGTCAAGTTTTTCCGCCGCGAATGCCGTATGAATGCCCTGCTGAATCAAATTCTGCTGCAAATTTTTCGCCTTGTCGGCTGACGACATCAAAATTAAAATATGATAACCGCGTTCCTGCCAATTTTTTAGTTCATTCTCCAAAATCTCCAGCTGGCGGTGAAAAGGGGCCACGGCTTTGGCTGTGATGCTAATGATCTCATCAGGCTTAGTATAAGGTGCCTTCTGTACCATTAGGGATAAGTACAAAATGCTATACTGCTGGGCTAGAAGAGCAATGTCACTCCACGAAAAAGTGGTTTTTTTTAACTCAGGGTTTTCTTTAATTAAATTAGCCATTTGTTCGCGAATCCGAGTCGGCTCGTCAAAAATGACGACCCCATCGGCTGATAAATATGATAAAAAAACAACTGGCTTTCCGGAATGATCTGGTTCTGTCAGCGGCAAAATATCAACCTGATTAAGATTACTGCTTGACCGTTGCGTCGTGGCATCAAATTCTCGGAGCGAGTCAATCTCATCACCAAACAGTTCTAGCCGAATCGGCTGCTTGCGATTGACAGGAAAAATGTCGACAATGCCCCCCCTGATGCTAAACTGGCCAAAATTATCAACCTGATCGACCCGTTCATAGCCAAATGATACAAACCGTGCCATCAATTCCTCAATTTTTACAATAGTATTTAGTGTCACAGTCACCCGGCGTTTTTCAAATTCCTGCCGTGGCAATGTCCTTTGCATAACCGCTTCAGTATTAGCAACTACGATAACCGCTTCACCGGCTGCAAGTCTTGCCAAAACATCCATGCGGCGAGCCTGGAGCTCAACGCTTTTGGCCGCGGCGGTAAAGGTGATAATATCAGCTGACGGAAATTCTAAAACCTCAGCCCCTGGCAACAGAGTTGCAAAGTCGGCAATGTATTTATCAGCACTTTGACGGGTTGCCGCAATAATAACAGTTGGCCGCGGCTGCTGCCGATAGGCGGCTGCCAATACGATACTTTTTTGCGCACCTGTTACACCATAAATCCAAGTCTGTTTACCTTGTTTTCCGTAACCGGCCGTAGCACGCTTTACATTCTGATCGACCGCAATAATATCAAATAAATGATTCATGAGTCACCTCATCCCAAACAAACGAAAATATAACAAATCTAATCAACACACGGACAAAAGGGGCTTTAGCTGTTTTGCTAAAGCCCTTTATCCGATGACTAACCCGCTCTAAGACTCCCGCTTCTACAAGCGGGAGTAAGAGCGGCTAAGTCCCTGGATACGGTTCGGCTAGGATTCAGGTGAAGTTAAAGCTCCATCTGAATCAAGTCTCACTTTATTTTTCTGTATTAAGAAATTACTATGCATCAATGTAAATAATTAACACCCCGGACAAATGAACCTTCGTCTGAAATGCCAAGTGTTTCTATACAACAGTCACATAGCGATTTCACATACATTGAGTTGTTTAAATCATCGGTTCTAATTATATCCTGGCGTTCTTCACCCGTCAAGCAATCAAAGCCGAGCCTAATCTCATCGACCATGTCGACTTCAATCATATCAATATGCGATCCGCAATATTCACAGGTATAATAAATTTTCATACTGCTACCCCCTTGAAAAAACTTGAAGAACAGCAAAATTCCAAATCAGATGAGTCACAATGCCAACGGCGAGGCCCAGCCAAATATTTACAGAAAGATAAAAAACCCCGACAGTAACAAGACCAAATAGACTGTGCCCAATGATGCTAAGAGCGGCCGCTTTAAGCTTATTTTGCGAACCCTGCCAATCATAGACCGCCTCAAGCAAACCAAACACAATATGGGTAGCTAAAACATCGGCTCCCAGATAAAATGAAAGCAGTGTTTTTGCCATTTCTTCGACAACTGGACTTAAGGTGATAATGGTTAAATTGCCAATACACTTTAACAGCATCCGATTGAGTAAAAAGCTGAGCGACGCCATTAAACAGGCAATGATATAAGCCATAGCCACCTCTCACTAATAGAATCAAAGCTATTATCACCGCTACGCGCTGGTGTTATACATTGGCAAACTTCCAGTACTGTTGAAAAATCTTTTTTGAACCAAAGTAGCAGATTTAAGCGCTTTGCATATTATGTAAAAAGATCACAAGGAGGGTAACTATGATGAGTTTTCACAGATTAAACTGGGAAAACCCAGAAATAGATGATCCTGGTATGAATCATAACTCTTCACGGCAGGATATCCACTCAAACTGCGCCCCTTGGATATGCTCGCCTGAACCTGGTGTGTGGACCTGGGGTGTACCCGTTCCTACTCCATCGTTAGAAAAGCAGAAAAACGAAGACTAACGAGGAAGACAAAAAGGCACGGGGATGGGTCTCTTGTTTCATGAGAAACAAGAGACCCATCCCCGTGCCTTTTTAAGACTATTTGTTATGGCAATACGTTGAGCGGATCAATGACCCGTCCGCCTTGATGAACTTCAAAATGTAGGTGGGGTCCTGTTGAGTAACCAGTATTACCCATATAGGCTACGGTCTGACCAGCTCTTACATATTGACCGGAACTCACCGCAAACTCGGATAAGTGCCCGTAAAGGGTCTCATACCCGCGCGAATGTTCAATAACAACCGTATAACCATAACCACTTTGCCAATTGGTCGATACCACCCGTCCAGCCATAGCGGCGACGACCGGAGTACCAATATCATCGGCAATATCAATTCCGGCGTGTAGACGCCCCCAGCGATAACCAAACTGCGAGCTGATTGAGCCCCCAGCTGGCCATAAAAAGCGGCTGGCCGAACTTCTTGACACTTGATAATCAGCCCGGGCAACAACTGTTTCGGCCTTGGGCAGAGGCTTTCCACCAGGAACAAACAATTTTTCATCGATGGCTAAAGCTTCGGATGTTTTGGCATTAGCCGCCATGATTGCAGCAATATCAATGCTATAATCATTGGCAATACTCCACAAAGTATCACCCATATCAGCAGTATGAATAACACCTTTGCTCGGTAAGATAATCAGCTGATCGCCAATTTGAAGATTATTCTCGTCAATCGTAGGATTAGCCCCTAAGATGGTGTCGACATCAATGTTATACTTAACTGCAATGCCCTCTAATGTATCACCTTCGCTTATCGCGTGGTTTTTTACGACTTTAGCTTGAGCGTTATCAGACACTGGGGGGTTATCCGACGACACCTCTACGGCTTTACCTGGAGTGGGATCAATATTTTGTGGTAGCGGGGTCACGGCAGCTGCAGCCACCGCTATGATCATCAATGCTGCTAGTAATAGCAACGGTTTACTTTTGAATTTTGTTAAATTCATTGCATCACCTCCGAATATTATTCGCAACTCCTTAATTAGGATAAGTATTTAATAGACATATTATGCATAATATGGTTTTCTCGCAATAATTATGACATTATTGGAATATTCAACCATAAGACAGGGTTTGATTCAGATAACTTCACCTGAAATTCAGCTGAACCGTATCCAGGGATTTAGCCGCTCTTCACTAGGAGTCTTGGATCGGCTTGGTCACCGTTATAAGCGTCTGTTTACGCAAATAAAAGGGGCGGGTACAAGACCTGCCCCAGTAAACAGCTAAATATGAGATAAGTAAATGGGCTAATTGCGTTTAATCACAGACGGTTTCCGATCAAACTTGTGAATAGCATCAACAAACCGAACAGTGCCTGTTTTGTACCTCATGACAATAGAATGCGTCCGGGCTCCTCCACCAAAAAAACGAACGCCGTTCAGCAGCTCAGCATCTGTTATAGCTGTTGCCACAAAAAATAGATCTTCACCATGTACCATATCATCAATAGTGAGTACTTTATTTATATCGGCAATGCCCATCGTACGGGCCCGCTCAATTTCGCTGTCATTTTCCGGCCAAAGTTTTCCCTGCATATCACCACCAAGACATTTAAGCGCCGCAGCAGCAAGTACACCTTCCGGTGCTCCACCAACTCCCAGCACCATATGAACGCCCGACCCTTCAATACCAACACTAACTGCCGGCGAGACATCACCGTCAGTAATTAGTTTAATCCGCGCTCCGGCATCACGGACTTCTTTCATTATTTTGGAATGACGTTCACGATCAAGGATAACTACTGTCAGATCTTCAACTGCACGGTCTAAGGCCGAAGCAACTGCTTTAAGATTTTCCTTGACAGGTGCATCAATATGAATCTTACCAGCGGCCTTAGGACCAACCATTATTTTATCCATATACATATCCGGCGCATGAAGCAATCCGCCTCGTGGCGCAATCGCCAGAACAGCAATCGAGCCTGGCCGGCCTTTTGCTACAAGATTGGTCCCTTCAACCGGATCAACGGCAATATCGACTTCGATGCCGCCGGCACCTACTTTTTCACCTATATACAACATCGGCGCCTCATCCATTTCACCTTCGCCGATAACAACAGTACCACTGATACTTACGCTGTCAAATGCAGTCCTCATGGCATCAACTGCCGCTTGGTCTGCTGCAATTTTTTCTCCTTTACCCATCCAGCGTGCACTGGAAATAGCAGCTGCTTCAGTCACACGAACAAACTCAAGCGATAACTCACGATCCATTTAAAATACCTCCTGCTCATTATAACCTACAAACATATATATTAACAGTATTCAACCTTTTATACAAATCGGTGGACTAACCGTTTATTAAAGCCATTATCCGAAAAACGCCAAATTTAACCCATATTGGCATTTTTCCAGTCTTCCAAAAATCGCTTAATACCCGCATCGGTAAGCGGATGATTGAGCATTGTTGTGATCACTTTATAGGGTATTGTGGAAATATGGGCCCCCGCAAGAGCTGCCTTGGTTACATGCATAGGATGACGGATGCTAGCCGCAATAATTTCAGTATCAATCCCATGAATGGCAAAGATATCGGCAATTGTGCTGATTAGTTCAATGCCGTCTTCACTAATATCATCCAATCGCCCAACAAACGGACTGACAAAAGTGGCCCCGGCCCGGGCGGCCAAGAGGGCCTGGTTGGCCGAAAAGACCAAGGTAACATTGGTTTTTATCCCTTCATTGCTTAAGGCCTTTACCGTTTTAAGACCTTCGGCATTCATTGGCACTTTAATAACAACGTTACCAGCAATTTTAGCAAGTTCGCGAGCTTCTGGAAGCATTTCAGCAAAAGTAGTACTTACAACCTCGGCACTTACCGGTCCGTCTACTAATGCGGCAATCTCTTTAATAACAGCCTTGATATCACGTTTTTCCTTTGCAATCAACGAAGGATTTGTCGTTACGCCGGCAACGATTCCTAATGCTGCAGCGTCTTGAATCTCAGCAATATTCGCTGTATCAATAAAAAACTTCATGGTTTACCTCCTGTATCAGTGCTTTTGATGGGAGCGACGCTCCGCCACAAGTTCGATTTTCTCAAGCGATGCTATGTAGGCAAGGTCTTGTTCCCGCCGGGCTTCAATAATCTTATGACTGCCACAGTGAGCACAGCTTAATTCAATTCCGTCAGGCAAAAGATTAATCTCAACAGCGCTTTTTCCGCAATGACAGACAATATGACCCCGCTCAGCAATATCATGAACTCTGTTTAGTATCTCCAACAGCACAGGTGGATTTTCAATATATTCGCCATAATCGTCAACGTCTAACTCATGTACCATGCTGTCAAACTCACGCTTATGGTCGGCTATCTTTTGTTCAATCTTTTCTTTCTGTCCAATAAAGCCCATTTCAAGATTTTCCCGCGCACAATAAATCTTTTCAAAATTAGTATGCCAGAATTTTTTCTTATTTAAAGAGATAATGTGATTCATCTGGCAAACCAAGCAAGGGATATTAAGCAGATATTGGTGGCGGCAGGCCGTAAGCGTTGCTTGGATCTGACCACAACTACAAGCAAGATCAATCCTCACTGAGTCTCTCAAGGCAAACCGGGAAATATCATGTTTCTGGATTTTACCGCATCTAGGGCAATATAAAGCCAATGTAGCAGCCGTACCGATAACCATATCTATCCCTCCTCTCTCTGCCTAATTCTTCGCCAACTAGCCATAAATTCCTGCCAAAAAAACAAAACACCCACGAAATCGACCGCGGGTGTTTTACCATTAGCCAATCCTCAGTTGACGCGGAACCCCCGTGCTTGAAAGCTGCTCACTCACCAGCTGACACAGTGTAATAATGTCAAATGGCTTGGTAATATAAGCATATGCCCCAAGTTGCTGTGCCTGATTAACAAGTTCCAATTCACCGTATGCTGTCATCATAATCACTTTATCGGCCTTACCAATCCGCTTTAATTCACGCAGTGTCTCAATTCCGTCCATTCCTGGCATTTTCATGTCCATTAAAACTAAATCCGGTTCTGTATCCTTTACTTGCTGAACACCTTCATAGCCGGTAGACGCAGTAAAAACAGTGTAGCCTTCCTCACTTAGTACTTCAACTAACAGCCGCCTGATTCCAGGTTGATCGTCAATTACCAATACCTTAGCATTAGCCATACTTTGATCACCTTTTTTCTCATTTTAATGTTCTAGTACATGTTTATTCGCACTCAATGACAAATATCCTCCTATATTTTGGTAGAAAAGTGCTCTTTTTCAAAATTTTCATTCTAAATACTCATAATTTTTTTAGCGAAAGTCCCTTAATATAGACGAATCCACTCTAAGAATCCTATCATGTCCGTCAGTTTCGCTAAACTTTGCTCCGCAAATAGCGCACTTTATCTAATAGCCAGAAGAATATTTTATTATGATAAACTTTGAGAGTATATTTTGCCTCTTTGTCGTCAACCGTGAATTGAATATCATTATAGGGTGTCGGCAGCCCCCAAGTTGTGTAAACCGTTTGATCATTTTTCAAAACGACGGCCCTGTATGCACTGTCGCGATGATATAACGGATACTTGATCGATACCAAGTGCTGATGACTTGCGTCAATTGGAATATCCTCACCAAGCAGCCGGACAGCATATTCACTGCTCCAGGCTGTCGCAGCAAGCCGTTCGCCATACACCGCCAGCAGCTTGGGGGTGTAATAATCAAGATACGCTGACACCAGCTCTGTTGCTGTCCCAAAAGTGAGAAGCCCAGGGTTCACATAGGTTGTCTTTAGATAGGCAAGATGGTCGCTGATGGCAGTAAATTGACCGCCTTCAGTACTCTGCCAACCGTCGTCACCCATTATAAACATAGCGTGGGTAAATCCGACAATAGCGTGAACTCCAGGACTCACTTTACCCTCGCGGGTATAATAAGCAATGCCTTGGTCTGCTTTCCCGTTCATGATGGCCGCCGTCTGACTGTCATAATTGATAAACTGCCGCGGTGTTGGCCTAAACTCAACAATCCCCAGTCGTGACAAATCAATTGCCCGGCTATTGATATCATCAGGGGCGGCAAAGTATATCTCCTGTCCATAATCCGCCGATGTAATTCCACCGATATTGCCATCCGCATCGCTAGAACCCCAAAGTCCAGTCTTATAAAAAGCCGCCGTGCTGATGGCTTCACTTGTGCTGCCACTGCCGAAATCAAATGATCCGGCCCGTGCCGTAAGCAGTTGACCCTGACCAGATCCACTAGAAAGCTCATCCATAATCTGTTGATAACGATACAGCAGCCCTACCCGGCTGGCAGTATCACTAAAATCACCCTCAACAGCTGTCGAGTGAGCCCAGCCATGTTTGAGATGATTGGCCCATACACCATCGACCGCCGGATTGTATGACAGCACATTGCCTGGCAGAGAAGGATCATAGTCAGAATGTAAGTGAATGCCATATTCATGACCATTTCCACTTTGACTGCGTACCGATTGTTCAATAGCGCTGATAGCCTTCTGCCATTTTCCTGTTGTTGATTGGGAAGCCGCCCATTCTGCAGCCTTAACTGCCGGCCAAGCGATATAGTGAGTCCATTTAGCCCCTTGTCGATCGGCAAGATGGTTTAGCTGCTCAGCCTTATTCACCATCTGGACAAGGTACTCTTCAGGATCAAGCCAAGCGTTCTTATTCCCCCAAACAGCAGGATAACCCGCCGAATCAATCGGTTCTAAGTCTTCTGTCATAACATAAAATATTTTCCCTGGCCGTTGGTCTGACACCGCTACCGTAATTCGCCCGTCTGCCCTCTCACCATTAACGCTAAACCCTAACTGCCATGGTTGATTCAAATTAACGCGATCAGCGCGTTGCGCTCTGACTTTCCAAACAAGTTCCCTGCTTTCGCCCGGTTTAAGCTCTTCAACGATTTGTGCAGCTCCACTCGGGACGACAATACCAAAGCCATATGGCTCAACAAGCTTTACTTCAACATTTTTTACCGGTACATTATTATGATTAAAAACTATTGCCCTAATTTCATTATTGTCGCCAACCTTAGCAACAAATTCTTGTTTGACCGGTGTAATCTTTACTAAGCGTGCCTGATCAATACCAAGCGCAAATTCCTTAACTAAGACATGTTGCCCTTGTCCCACCTCGATGCTTAGCCGGTACTTATCAGCAGCTGCCGTTTTTTTTGCGTCAACATACTTAGCTAAAACCTCGGCCATCGGATATGTTGCCTTCATCCAGTCGCCTTGATAGTTAGCACTTGATCGTGCATCTATCCATTTGGCTCTTGCCGAATCCTGCGGCAACTCCCCTGTAACTGCCCAGCCAAGAGTCTCAATCACTTGACCTTGTTTATCCAATGTGCTGATTTTTATCCGGCCTATACCCTGGGTTGATAAGAATTGCAGATTAAAATTCGCCACCGCTGCTGGCTCTGCCGCGATTTCAGCAAAATATTCCATGTGCCCACTACTGCCTGCAGCTAGTTCAAGCATCGGCGTATTGTTCCACTTTTCACCCAAAAGGGCTCGATAGGTGTTATTTTCACCTTGTTCAACAAGATTTTCCGGCAAATGCCAACTGGTTAACTTGTCGGATGATTGCACTTCGAGCCCGGCGTCAGGAGGCATCGATGTCGACTTTGAACAGCCGGTAATCGCCAGTACTATACCAAATATGAGCAAAAACAATGTAATTCGATTTCTCATCCCATATCTCCAGTTATTCCTTAACAAAATAGCCCCACCGCCCTCACCATGTTTATCCGATGACTAACCCGCTCTATACCCAAAGGGCACAGACAACTCCCGCTTCTACAAGCGGGAGTAGAGCGGCTAAGTCCCTGGATACGGTTCGACTAGGATTCAGGTGGAGTTAAAACTCCATCTGAATCAAGTCTCACTTTATACCCCCGGCAACTTAAGCAATGCAGTCCCCATAAACACCATAATTGCCAATACTGCGGCAAAAATAACTAGCGGCGGCGCCATGATAACGAGTACAGCTTTGACGGCTGAGATTTCATAAGTCTCTTGTAAGGCTGCTAGATCAAGATAAAGCACCCAACCAGCAATCGCCACCCCTGTAATTCCCATGAAAAGTGCTTGCGCCCCTGCGGGCAGCAATGCAGCAATGACCCATAACGGCACAATAAAAACGCGCGGCAGATGGGCAAATCCCAAAGCAGATAAAAGCCCAACTGCCGTCCCCTTGCCATTGAGCAATTCCGCAATAATATGCCAGAGAGCGGCCCCCATCACCCAAACTGCCAAACTGCCGACAATCTGCAGAATACCAATAATCCCAAAGGCATGGTGCATTCCAGCTGTTTTTAGACCAAAGTAAACAGCCCAAATTGGAATAATACTACTAAGCAAAACAACAATCAGAGCCTGACCTACCTTTTTTTCAGCAGCAATCTGCCGCATCGCAGCACGCGGCTGAAATAGCACATCATACAGAGTTTCAAACAATACTCCCATTTCAGTCACCTACCACTTTTCCGGCATAGCCAGCGGGGCCATAATCGGCATGCCATTATTCATTTGCTTAAACAGCAATCTATCAATACTGGTGATTTGTCCGCTTGCACCAAACAGAACCTCCAACGGACTCATCCGGCCATATTCCTTGATCTCCGGCTTCCCTTTTATGCCAGCCAGCTTAGCTGTGCCATCGATTGCATCATACATATTGCCAAGTTCATCAACCAATCCTAATTCTTTTGCTTGATTCCCTGTATAAATCCGACCGTCCGAAAGCTGACGAACACGAGCCGGATCCATTTTTCGGCCTTCGGCAACAACCGCAATAAATTGATTGTACATATCGTCAACCATTACCTGAATTATAGCCCGTTCCTCTGCTGTCATCTGGCGCTCCGGCGACAAAATATCTTTGTGTTCACCACTCTTAATTTTTTCCTGACGAATGCCGATTTTTTTATATAGCTCCTCCCAATTGGCGTATGGCATATATACACCGATACTGCCGGTTAGTGTCGCTGGATTTGCATATATTTTGTCCGAGCACGCGGCCAGCCAGTATCCGCCTGATGCCGCGACATCACCCATCGAGGCAACTACAATCTTGCCTGACGCCCGCAATTTCTTAATTTCCTCACCGACTTCCTGCGAAGCCGGCGCACTGCCGCCAGGGCTATTAATTCGCAGTACAACGGCTTTTACACTGGAATCATCACGGACTTCATGCAACTGTTTCATAATAAGGTCAGTACCACCATATTCGCTTAAAAGACTGCTTTGGCCCCGGCCACCCATGATGACACCTTCAACATAAATGACTGCAATCTTATTGCTAGCCACATTCCGATTTCGGATGGAAGGCGCAATAAACGCCACTGCTACCATCGAAACTAGCACCACCACTGCAATCGCCAGCACTACTGTTCTCTTAAACATCGTGTACCTCCCGTTTTAATTTTCATTTTACTTACAAAAAAGCCGCCGGATAGTCCGACGGCTGCTGTCTGTTACTGCTTGTTGTTCAGAGCTGCTTTCACAAAATCTCTGAATAAAGGATGCGGATTAGTCGGACGCGATTTAAATTCCGGATGAAACTGAGTGCCGACAAACCAAGGATGATCTTTAACCTCGATAATCTCCACAAGCTTTCCGTTTGGCAGTGTTCCACCAATAACGAGACCGGCTTGCGTCAATAGTTCAAGGTAAGCATTGTTAAATTCCCAGCGATGACGATGCCGTTCACAGATAAGTTCTTCCTGATAAGCCTGATATGTAAGGGTATTTTTCATCACCTTACAAGTGTAGGCCCCTAAACGCATTGTACCGCCTTTTTGGTCAACGTCTACCTGATCCGGCATAAGGTCAATCACCGGATGCGGAGTATCCGAGTCAAACTCGCTGCTATGAGCGCCCTTAAGACCACAGACATTACGGGCAAATTCAATAACCGCTGTCTGCATGCCTAAGCAGAGCCCAAAGTATGGAACCTTGTTGACCCTGGCATATTCGATTGCTTTAATCTTGCCTTCAACACCACGATCGCCAAATCCGCCCGGAACAAGGATGCCGTCCACGTCACTAAAGCAAGCCTGGATATCAGCATCATCAGCCTCAATTTCTTCGGCGTTTACCCATTTTATATTAATCGCGGCATTATTGGCAATACCGGCATGACGCAACGACTCTGAAACGCTCATATAAGCATCCTGCAAGGCGACATACTTACCGACAATAGCAATTGTAACGCTATTGTCAGGACAAAGTATCTTGTCCACCATTTTCCGCCAATCATCCATATCGGACTCTCCGGCAGCAAGTTTGAGGTGATCAATAACAATACTGTCAAGCCCTTCTTCCTGCATCATAAGCGGAACCTGATAAATTGTCGAAGCATTTTTATTCTGAATCACGGCGTTCACATCAACATCACAGAAAAGCGCCAATTTCTCCTTCATCTCATTGGAGATTTCTTTCTCAGTACGACAAACAATGATATCTGGATTAATCCCAATGCTGCGGAGTTCTTTTACACTATGTTGAGTAGGCTTGGTTTTAAGCTCCGCGGCCGCTGAAATATAAGGAACAAGCGTAACATGTATGTAAAGGACGCCCTCTTTGCCAACTTCCTTTTTAACTTGCCTGATTGCCTCTAAAAACGGCAAACTTTCAATATCACCGACGGTTCCGCCAATTTCGGTGATTACAACGTCAGCATCTTGGCCAACTTGGTACACGCGCTCTTTTATCTCATTGGTTATATGCGGAATCACCTGGACCGTACTGCCTAGGTAGTCGCCTTTACGTTCCTTGTGAATAACCGACCAATAAATTTTACCGGCCGTAACATTAGAACCCTTGTTTAAATTTATATCAATAAACCGCTCATAATGACCTAAGTCCAAATCAGTTTCAGCGCCGTCTTCGGTAACAAACACTTCACCATGCTGGTAAGGGCTCATGGTTCCAGGATCAATATTGATATACGGATCGAATTTCTGAATCGTAACTTTAAGGCCACGGCTTTTGAGGAGCCGTCCTAAGGAAGCCGCAGTAATGCCTTTACCAAGCGACGACACAACCCCCCCGGTCACGAAAATATATTTTGCCATAAATAACGTCCTCCTATACTGGGCTTACATCAGTCATTGTCTGACAAAGCCGTAAATACACAAATAATTTCTGTTTCTATTATGCCCTATCATATAAGGGTTAAATTCCGAATCCCTGCCCGTAATTGTACACTTTGGTATGAATGAGTGTCAAGGCAGTTTTACATTTTCTCTGGTGCTTCGACACCTAAGATACTCAGCGCATGAAAGAGGGTGTTTTGGACTGCTTCAGCCAGTGCCAGCCGGGCCAGTTGCAGCTCACTGTCAACGCCGATAATCCGGCACTGATTATAAAAAGTATGAAATAGACCGGCAAGTTCATGAACATAGCGGGCAATCCTGTGCGGAGCTCTTTCACAGGCGGCACTGGACACCTCATCAGGATACTCACCCATTTTCTTAATCAAATCAACCTCGCCTTGTTCAACAAGCAGACTTAAGTTGGCCTCGGCATAACCACGGTAGTTGATGCCCGCTTCACGAGTCTGTCTAAAAATGCTGCAAATTCGGGCATGGGCATATTGGATATAATAAACAGGGTTCTCATTCGAATGTGATTTAGCCAAATCAAGGTCGAAATCAAGTTGGCTGTCAATTGAACGCATAATAAAAAAGAACCGCGCTGCATCACGTCCGACTTCCTCGATAAGTTCACTTAAGGTTACACTTTGTCCGGTTCGTTTTGACATTTTAACAAGTTCACCATCACGGTATAAACTAACCATCTGGAGAATCAGCACCTCTAAGCTGTCCGCCGGGTAGCCCATAGCGGCAATGGCGGCTTTAACCCGACAGATATAGCCATGGTGGTCAGCCCCCCAGATATTGATCAATGTATCAAACCCGCGCCGGAGTTTATCGCGATGATACGCAATATCGGCTGCCAGATAAGTGGGAATACCATTGTCACGAATTACAACGCGATCCTTATCATCGCCGCACGCTGTTGATCGCAGCCACAGCGCTCCATCTTTCTCAAACATGTTACCATTGGCCTTGAGCTGCTCACAAGTTTCCGCAATCGCCCCGCTTTGGTGCAGAGTTCGTTCACTAAACCAGACGTCAAACTCAACATTAAACGCGACTAAGTCTTCCTTCAAGGCTGCCATTTTTTCTTTAAGCGCCAATTCCTTGAATAAAGCTAGCCGCTCATTCTCGGGCATATCTAAATATGTACGGCCGCCTTTAGCAATTAACCGTTGTGCTGTATCAATAATATCCTGTCCATGATAGCCATCGGCCGGAAACTCAATGGATTGACCTACGAGTTCCAGGTAGCGGGCGTTGACCGAGGCCGCAAGATTATCAATCTGGTTGCCGGCATCGTTTATGTAATATTCACGCTCAACCTGATAACCAGCTGCTTTTAATAAATTGGCCAGCGCACTACCTACAGCTGCCCCCCGTCCATGTCCAACATGAAGTGGTCCAGTCGGATTCGCACTGACAAATTCAATTTGGATTCGTTTCCCTTGCCCAACCTTGGTGTTGCCGTATTGATCGCCTTGAGCCAAAATAGCCCCAAGCTTTTCATAAAGCCAATCAGGCTTCAAATAAAAATTGATAAAACCCGGTCCCGCAATGACGGCTTTATCAAGCCAAGTTGCTTGAAGTCTCTCAACTAGCGCGTTGGCAATAGCACGCGGATTTGTCCGAGCTGCTTTTGCCGCCTGCATCGCAAAATTGGTAGCATAATCACCAAATTCTTTCTGGGGCGGCACTTCAAGAATAATTTCCGGCAATTGGCTTAAAGTAAAAACACCATCGTTTACCGCCTGGTCAACCGCTTGCCGAATCGCCTCCTTGACTAATTCCTTAATGTCCACAATTCTGTCCCTCCTGAATGGTTATCGACAAAACATTTTCGCTCTGCCATTGCCCGTCCACCTCAAGGTCGTAGGAAATATCAATGGCTCCGGATGACAATCTAAAGTCGGCTTTCATCTCTTGGGCCAAAGCGGTAAGCTCAATCCTGCCATAAGGTGTAACATAAGTCCCTCTCATTTTCTGTCCTAACCGGAATTCCTGCCGCTGCTCGACACTCCCCATCCGGATCAAAACAATATAATCCTGATAAACTTTAATTAAGGTGGTTGTCTCAAGCCCATCTTGACTCAGCTGACTGTCAGAATAAGTCAGGTGGTGAATGCCATTTTTTAAACAATAACGCCCTAAAGTTGTTGTTTCGAGGCGTGTTTCTTGACCATATATATCTTTTTGCACACCAATGACATGTACAATAACCTTGTGCATACTCTATATCACCTTTCATTCCGAATATATTATAACCTACTCGGAAAGGCTTGCCAACTTTTTATAAAGAGACTTGCTTACGATAGCAAAAACCAAGCGCCGCTTGTCCAAGATGGGACAAACGGCGCTATTCGCGTCATTTTTCCATTGTTAGTATATACAAATCAATGCAAAAAAATCAAATAATTACTTTCGGTTATTCTGGAAAAGATTGACCAAATCACCTGTCGTCACCTGCACAGACTCAACCATTTGAATAATATCCTGCATGGCGCGGGCCTGTTCCGACGAAATTGAGGCTGACTGATTGATGCCTTCAATTACTTTTTCAATTGAATCCTGAATTTCTTGCAAAATTTTATTGATATTTTCAGTGGCATCAGCACTATTTTGGGCCAGTTTTTGCATTTCCTGCGCTACGACAGCGAACCCCCGGCCATGGACACCCGCCCGAGCGGCTTCAATCGAAGCATTAAGACTTAAAAGCTTAGTCTGCGTGGCAATACCCCGGCTCATGTCGAGAATTTTACCGGTATCTTTCACTCGTTTAACAGCATCTTCAGAAACCTTCACTACACCATCGGTCGTTGCCGCCAGTTCCTCAGAAGAAGCCGAAATTTCCTCAACCGCTGCTGCCGCCTGGTGAACATTGTTTGAAACAAGGCCAACCACCTGTTCAACAGCCTTACGTTGATAATCCTCTTTGACGCGAGCTGAAACGACAGTTGCGCCAACCTGGGCGAGCGGTTTGACAATTTCAATCGGACCGGTTATGCCGAACGAACCAATTCTCTTTCCGTCTGCCTCGATCATGCAGCTGAACCCCTCTTTGACACTGGAATCCTTAGCTGCTTCCTCAGCCGTTACGGCGCAGTCATCAATAAGCCCCTGAACAATTCTTTTGGCCCCTGAATGGACAGTACCTATCCGGACGCCGCCCAAACAGTCAGCAACAATTGCCCCTGTTTCATTACAGATAATCATATTGTAGCCTGTCTTACCCTTAATAAATTGAACAAGTTCCCCGGCTAAAGCACTTGGTATTGTATAGTCAGCCATGCTAACACTCCTTATCCCATTCGTCTAATATCATTAAAAACCCTCATTCTAGTTCGTTAGCAATATCCGTTTAAGTTAATATTTTGCCATCAACAATACACCTTGTACTTGTGCATTCTTTCAATAACGATCTCATGGTTCTGTTAAAACACTCGTATATTTTAAACTTCCACAAACTTACTTAAATTCCTGCCGTCATTCGTTATTTTTTTACATTTTGCGCTCTACGCGCAAAGGTATCCTTATAATTAGTAGCCAATAATGAGCAGACTCTCAATAAAGCTAAACACCTTTTCAATATTACACAGCCGTTTAATTGTGTTTTCGTAAAAATCGCTTTTATTTTGCTGCCCTTGCCTAACAATGGGCACCAAAAGCACACCGTGCCGAACGACAGGGGATTCGGCAAACTTGCAGATATTCTTCCAGATATTATTGATCTCCCCTTTTTCAACCTCTACCGCAATTTTCAGCTCAGGATGAAAGAAATCTATTTCAAAGTTTAAGCCACGCTTAAACAAATCTGTATATTTCCGATTGGTTACCGAGTGTAAAAATCCCAACTGCTGCATATCGGCGGCAATCACCCTCTCAGCTTCAATACTTTTACGAAAGGGCGTATTACGAATATCGACCAAGGCTTGACGATTCATGATAACAAGCTGACAAAGCGGTACTTCATGCGGGTTTTGTGCTAATTGATACAGATAGTGCCGTGGCGGATATTCCTGCTGCTTCTGCATGATTCACAACCTCCTGAATAAAAACATAAACACGAAGACTCACAAAGTATGACGACTTCACGCTCTGTGTCCCTTCGTGTATTTTTCTACTATTCCCAAACTTTGGTTAGAGTGGTGCCTGGGTAGTAGTGAGTGATCATATCAATGGCATTCTTACCATACTGGGCATCAGCATAAGCACCCCATTGGCATAAACCAACTCCATTACCCCAGCCCATCCCCTTAAAAACAAAATTTCGGCCATCATAGCTCATTTCTGTAATCAGTGTTGATTTTAAACGATCATAGCCAACCCGTTTGCGAAAATCCGAGCCATAAATCTTTTTATCGCCGGCACCAATATATAAAATCCGGCCCGATGGTCCTCGTTCAAGAATTGTTATGTCCTGAGGATTGCCTTTGTAACCTATCGCTGCCGCTACCTCACTGCCGGGGATCTTAACCGTCCAGTTTCGTTGCTCAGCAGGCGCGAATTCAAGGCAGTTATCAGCTACTGGCTGAAAGTATGGCGTGGGCCCCTTTATTTCAGTTGGAAAACTTTCTTCCTTAGTGGCCCCTACCTGGGCATTGCAGGAGCTGTAAATGGCATTAACCAAAGTACCGTCATACAACAGAATCTGCCCGCGGGTCATTCTAACTGCCTCACGAACATTGTCATTTACTTTTTCAGGTGCGTATGCTTGCAATTCCTCTTTCGAGGTACTGACATCGGCTCCACGCAGTTTCTTTATTGTGCCCGCCTCAATGGCACTAAGCGTCAGTGTACGCGAAGCAATCGCCTGGGCTGCAAGGGCCGGCACCGGCCACTCTGGATGCATTTCTTTGGCAATAACACCCTCAAGATACTTTTCGAGCAGCATGCTTTCAATTGTTCCTTTATCGGCCCTGTATACCGATACAACCGGTTCAGTCTTATATTTTTCAGTATCAAACTTTGGAACCCCCGGCATCGGATCAGTAGGTACAGGATTCGGAGCAGGCGCACTAGGCACCGGCGGAGCTTCCGGGTTTTGTTTTGGGGCAGGAGAACGCAATAGGCCATATACTCCCGTAACAATTGCTACTACGACAACGAAAATAATTACGATATTCATATTGCGAATTCTTTGCATTCTCTCACCTCATTATTATTATGAGATGAATAATGAGGATCTATGCATAATTACCCAATCGTAAGCAAATCGACTCTCAGCTGTTTTTCGGCAACAAACGACCTAATCATTATGGGTCGTCTGGTGCTATTGATAAATCGAAAATCCTTATCAGTATACGTTGTGGCATCACGATTAACCGGTACATAATTAACTGGCTGTGAATGGGGATGGCGTTCAGTGACTGTAAGCTTGGCCTCTAATACAGCGTTGTATAGTGTCGATGATACTTGACACATCCCACCGCCGATTCCCTGTTCATGACGGCCATCTGCAGCAAAAATCGTCGCTTTTCTAAAGCCTCGATCGGCTGTTGGCTCACCTGTTATGGAATTAAAGGAAAACTCGCTGCCTGGTTCTAGGATACTGTTATTAATGAGCTTAGCCGTTAACTTGATATTGTGGATTCGATCAGGATGATCATTTACAATGGGCGTTGTATAACTGCTCACTTTACGGGCTTTTTTTAGAACATCGGCGTTAATTGCCGGAAAGATATCCTGATAAACGGACGAAACATGACTGTTGGGAGGGGACGCCATAACCTGCGTCATAGTTGCGGCCGCATTAAGGCGCCTTCCTGTTCTGCCGTCGACAACAACCCCCTTTTCATCAAAACAGGCACTAATTGGAGTTACATATTGTTCGGCTGCTATTTGATTTAGTATGGCTTCTACTTCACCTGCTGATAAATACCCGATATTGCGCCCATCAAGCGTTACCCCTTCCGATACACGCACTGCCTCCGGTTTTGGCGCTGGTCTGTTTAGACCGCAGCCAACCAGCGTCACAGCAGATAACAAAAGCGCAATTACAAAAATCCGTTTCATATACTCCACCCTTAGTGATCTAAAGTTTCACTTTATCCGATGACCAAGTCTTACTATTATTTGACGATGAGCATCATTTTAATCACACTTAAATTGGCTTGTTAATACTATAGTACTGTCATATCAGCAAGGGAAAGGAAGTGAAATAGTGGAGACACTATTCAACTTAATCAAAAGGGCTACTGGTATTGCCTGTGACTCGCGTTTAGTGCGGTCTGGCACCCTCTTTTTTGCAATAAAAGGCCGCGTTGCAGACGGCAACAGCTATGCCTGGGAGGCCGAGCGCCGTGGGGCCATCGCCATTGTGACTGACCAGCAGCCGCCCTCTGTCTCAATCCCTGTTATAGTCACCCCCAATGCTCGCAAAGCAATGGCCGAAGCAGCTGCCTTGTTTTATCAATACCCATCGCAGGACTTATCTGTTATTGGTGTAACCGGAACAAATGGCAAAACGACCGTAACCTACATGCTCGATCATATTTTCAGGCAATCAGGACTTCGCACTGGTCTTATTGGTACAATTAAGGTCAATACCGGTACACAGTCTTTTCCCAGCCATCTCACCACGCCTGATGCAATAAATCTGCAAAGCTACCTTGCCCAAATGAGAGCAAACGGTGTCAGCCACGTTCCGATGGAGGTATCGGCGCAAGGCGTCGAAATGCACCGTGTTGACAACCTCCATTTTTCCTGCGGCCTGCTAACCAATATTAGCCCTGACCACCTCGACTTTCACGGTAGTTTTGAAAGCTATCTTGCTGCAAAGCAACAATTTCTTACCCTCTTATATAACAATACGCCGCTCATCGTTAATATTTCAGATCGCCATTGCCATATAATAGCCCAGAAATATTCCGGCCGCCTTATTACGGCCGCCATTAATACCGATGCCGACATTTGTGCTACAGAATTAAAAGTCAATGCATACGGAAGCTCCTTTAAGCTCAAAACCAATAAACTTCTAACAGCCACCGACCAACTCTTGCCCCCATCAACAGCAACTATTCACGTACCAATTCCCGGCCTCCACAATATTGAGAATGCTTTGTTAGCAGCCGCCGCAGCTATCGTTCAAGGCGTACCGGTTAATTCCATTGCTGCAGCACTAAATAGTTTTCAGGGTGTAGAGCGCCGCATGACCGTTTTTCATTTAAACAACAGGACGGTCATTGATGACACAGCGTTAAATCCTGGGAGTATCGAGGCTGTGCTTGATTCACTGCCAGCTTTCCGCTGCCGTCGAATTCTTGTTGTTAATGCGATTCGCGGCAATCGCGGTACAGCTATCAACCAAGCAAATGCCTTGGCAATAGCAAAATGGCAAAAAAAATCGGGGTTCCCCATAATCATAACCTCAAGCATTGGTCATGCCCCACCTAGCGATACTGTAAATTCAGATGAAAAGGCGGCCTTTTTAGGAACTCTCGATAGACTGCACGTTGGCTATACATATTTCCCCTATCTCGAATCTGCCCTTGAGGCAGTATTGGCCGAAAGCCAGCCAAATGATCTTATCGCCCTCCTCGGTGCTCAGGGCATGGATGAAGGTCGAAAGATCTTAAATTCACTTGCTGTAACCGCCATCGGCCACAACAGAATGACTACCAATGAGTTCGATGCACAACCGCTGGCCGGTGCCTTTTAACCCATGAGCGGCTTAGTCATTGGAAATAAAAAAATTGCAACCGGCTTGCGGTTGCAATTTTTTATGGATTATTTTACATAAGGAATTGTCAGAGGTCCAAGCGGAAGAACCGCAACTCTAGCATTAGGACCATACTTTTCCATAAGTTGCTTAAGAGTCGCATCAAGATTTTCGACAGGTTTAATCATAGCCTGTTCCACGGTCTCTTTATCAAGAGTCGAGTACAGATAGCAATCAGCCTTCAATTGAATCATAGCCTGTTTTTGAGCTTCCCATTGATCAAACAGCCTATAAGACGGCTCATTAATCATATCCAGAAGTTCTTGCGGTGTTTTTCTTGCTTTTAAAATATCAGCATAGTTTCCGTGATTAGGTAATCCGTCAGAACACTCAGATACAGCGATTACCGCCCCATCCTGTTTAACAATTTCAGCTGCAGCACTCATACCTTTTACTGTTTGATACAGATTTTGGTCAAGCGGATAGCCTGAATTTGTAGTAATAACAATATCAAACGGCTCTTCTACAGCATGCATAGCATGCTTTTTGACAAATTCACAGCCAATACGATGAGCTTCGATGACATCACCGGCAAATACATCGGTAATTTCTTTGTCACCATTTAATGTAACATTAATCAGAAACTCTGGTTTAGCCATCAAGCAGTTCTGCGTTGCTGCATTCTGCAAGATATTTCCGGCAATTGTACCCCAAGTACTGTTCGGATCACCAATCATTTGAGCATTATGGAAGTCAAGAATTGTTTCGATGCTGGCAATGGCCGGGCAAATCCCTTTAGGGCCGCCTGAGAATCCGGCAAAGAAGTGTGGCTCAATAAAGCCTGTAACAATTTTAAAATCACATTCGGTATAAGTTTTATTAAAATAAACTTTGGAACCATAACTATTTGTACCGACATATACCAGTTCATCTGGGTTAAATGCATCGCTTTGGACAATTTTTACGGTATTGACAACATCCTCGCCCAGCATTTGAATCAGCTCTTCACGGGTATTGGCGCGGTGGCTGCCTAAACCATTAATCACAACAAAGTTTTCCCGCGGCACATGAGAAAGTTCTTCCATAATCCAAGGCACTAGCTTATGGCTTGGAGTCGGGCGGGTAATATCAGCAATAACGATACCGACAGTATCAGTCGCTTTAACCATTTCCTTTAGCGGACGAGTACCAAACGGTTTACGCATTGCCGCAACAACAGCTGCCTTATCATCAGCCAATCCTGGCAAATGACGAGGCTCAATGACCTCAGCATTTTCTGGGACATTAATCGTAACATGACCCTTACCATACGCCAACTTAACTTGTTTCATGTCCAATCACCTCTGTTTTCTTTTCGAATAGTCCTAATTGTATTATTTTGTTTTTAAAATTGAATATTCCTGCTCGTTTTCCAGATTTCTTTCATGTGAAAAAAAGACTTTACTTTAGCTTATAACCCAAGCTTTCCAAAAATCTGAATCAAGTCTCACTTTATCCTAGTCTTTAGCAGTCACAATATATTTTTTGACAAATTTAACCGGATGGTAAGACATCTTAGATTTGCGCAAACCTTCCAGTCCCATATCTTCCTCACGGTTAATATAACGCATCTTGGCCCAAGCATGCTTGATAAACTGCTGATTAATCACCGGATAAATACCCCTAATATCAGCATTGGCCTTTTCAACATGAATGACAGCCGTATCGGCATTCAGTTGCTCACCAAAAGTAAATGCTTCAACTTTGTTATCAATCATAATAACACCACCCGTCAAAGCCAAGGATTCCTGATTCATCAAGGCTTCGATAATAGCGTTTTGCTCATAGTCAATCAAGCTGTCTTCGGTCACATCGTTCTTTTTCTCGTGCCAGTCGGTCGCGGTGGCAACACATTGCTTGCTAAGTTCCGCTGACAGCGGCAAATAAATAATTTTATTGTATGTCTTTTTAAAACTATTAATGTGGTTCTTTTTGCTATGAAACTTGCGGCCTTTTAGATGTAATAAATCTTGAACACTATATACATAATCATAATTATCCCGGTCTTCAGTAAAGGTAAAACACCCTGGTCTGATTTTTTCCAGTTGCAGTGCAGTGGCGCTTTCCATCCCAGTGATGATAAACGGCACGTTAATTTGTTTAAAATAATCTTCCCATATAGCAATAGCTTTCCCAAGATCAGCATCCGGTCCAAACGGCTGCAAAGCAAACGGTTCATTGTCCCAGGCTGCTCTGATAAATAAAAATCCGGCCTCTGTACACCATTCTATATGATAAGCATCACGCCACATAAAAAGATTAGTAAAGTTAAAGTGAGCATTCTCATAGCGCCTCGCCCTGAAGAAGCTGTCAAAGGTCGGTTTGTCATTCAATGTAATTGGTTGAAAATTGATAATAATCCCTCCTGTCGGCACATCCTTTAGCGCCGAAACCACAATGTTTATATTATACACCATTTACCGAAAGTTACCATTCTTGATTTTAAAATTTGCATTTCGACAAATATAAGTACTTTTTGCAGGATTTTACTGTTTTATATTGTATAAATATATCATAATTGTCTTTATATTACTTTAATTCAATAATTTCACACATTTTACTAGGAGGTCAGCTGCTATCGACAACATGGACAGCAAGTCGCAGGGATACGACTTTAGAGGTGATACCACCGGTGTCATTGCTAAAACAGTTTTAGAAAACATTACCTTACTTGACCTAATTGACAATTATGAACTTCAGCAAATTCAAGATGTTTACGCTGAAACACTTGGAATTGCCACAATTATTACCGACCTTGACGGATGTCCCATAACCCAGCCAAGTAATTTTTCTAAAGTATGCATTATGGTTCGAGCAACAGAAAAAGGCTTCGCAAATTGTATGTATTCCGGCAAGGTTTTAGGTGCTAAAGCACATCAGCTCCGCAGGCCAACCTATCAAAAATGCCTCAGCTGCGGTTTTATCGACGCCAGTGCTCCGATTATCGTTGACGGTCAGCATATTGCCAACTGGGTCATCGGTCAAATTAACCCGCATGAAATTGATGCAGAGCTCATCCGAGCCTACGCGTGGGAAATTGGGGCTGATCCTAGCCAAATGGTTGATGCCCTCTCTGAACCTCGTGGAATGTCGTTGGCCCATTTTGAAAAAGTGCTTCGTTTGTTATGGCTGCTGGCCCAAAAAATTTCGACTATGGCCTATACCAATTTACTCTTATCGCGTGACAATCTGAAGCTAAGCCAGGCTGAAAAAGAAATCAAGAAACTAAATCTAGCCCTGGAAAGTCGCGTATGGGAGTTTGAAACAGCCAATGAAGATTTACAACAAGCATTAGCCAGACTGCAGGAAACACAAGAGCACCTCATTCAGCAGGAAAAGTTAGCCTCTCTAGGCAGCCTTGTTGCTGGCATCGCTCACGAAATTAATACCCCTGTCGGCACAGGCGTAACGGCAGCCTCGTATTTAGAGCAAGAAACACAGACAATCCTAAACCAATTTAGGAATAACTCTCTCAAGAAGTCGGAGCTTGATAATTATATTAGTGCCGCCCGTGATGCTACAAGTATCATTCTTTTAAACCTGCGGAGGGCATCAGAGCTAATTTCAAGTTTTAAACAAGTAGCGGTAGACCGTTCCAGTGATTCCAAACAAAACTTTAACCTAAAAAAGTACATCGGCGCAGTACTGCTAAGTTTACGACCACAGCTTAAAAAAACCGATCACGCAATTATTATCAATTGCGATGAATATCTTGACTTACATAGCTACCCTGGCGATTTCTCCCACATAATTACAAACTTAATCATTAATTCGCTGATTCACGCCTTCCCAGCCGGGACGAAAGGCACGATCACCATTGATGTTTCAATCATCAGCGATAAACTGACCCTTATTTATCACGATGACGGGGTCGGAATTCCGCACCACCATTTGTCGAAAATTTTTGAACCCTTTTTTACAACCCGTCGTGGCCAAGGCGGTACCGGATTAGGTCTCAACATTATTTATAATATCGTCACCCAGAATCTTAAAGGATCTATTATCTGCACAAGCCAGCAAGGTAAAGGCGTAACTTTTACCATTTTCATTCCGATTCGGGACGGAGGTACCTTATGAACAATGCAGGGAACGAAACTGAAACTGAAACTGAAACTGACCATTCTAGTGATAGCTTAGTCTGGGCGGAAGAAACTGAAACTTTTCATCCTGTGCTTAGTGATTGCTGGAAAATAATGATTATCGACGACGACGAGGCAGTCCATAGTGTTACCCGGCTAGCCTTACGACATTTTTTATTTGAAGAAAGAAAACTGGAGTTTATCAGCGGCTATTCCGGGGACGAAGCCAAGACCCTTATTGCCCTCCACCCGGATACGGCAATTATTTTGCTTGATGTTGTCATGGAGGATGACGAAGCCGGTCTCAAGGTGGCCCGCTATATTCGCGAGGAGTTAAAAAATTTCTTTGTTAGAATTATCCTTCGAACCGGCCAGGCCGGTCAAGCCCCCGAAGAAAAGGTAATTATTGATTATGATATAAATGATTATAAAGAAAAAACCGAATTAACGGCCCGTAAACTTTTCACAACGATCGTGGCGGCACTGCGGGCTTATCGTGATATTATAACAATTGATTCAAATCGCGAAGGCCTAGAGAAGATTATTGAGGCATCAGCCTCGATTTTTAAAGTTCAGTCGATGACCAAATTCACCTCTGGAGTCCTACGGCAGCTTGTCGCCATTCTCGGTCTGCGTAAAAATTCACTGTACTGTCAAGCATCAGGGTTTGCGGCCTGCAATACGGGCGGTGAATTTCGTATTATGGCGGCAACCGGTGATTATGAAAAATATCTCAATGAAAAAGTCAAGAACGTCCTCCCCCCCGCTATACTTAACGAACTTAACACTGTTTTCAATACCAAGCAAAGTATGTGTTTCGGCAATAGGTTTATTGGCTACTGCCATAGTAATGCCGGATCGGAAAGTATTATCTATCTAGAAAGCCTCCAATGCCTAAGCCGTGTACAAAAAGACCTTGTCAGTGTTTTCTTCAATAATGTCAGTACAGCCTTTGACAATCTCTACCTTAGTGAACAACTAGCCAATGACCAAATGGAAATGCTGTTTACACTAGGCGAAATGGCCGAAAGCCGATCCTATGAAACAGGTGTACATATAAAACGGGTGGCTCGCTATTCAAAACTATTCGCCCTCAAGTACGGATTATGTGAAGAAGAAGCCTCCCGACTCCAGTTGGCGTCCTCTATGCATGACATTGGCAAACTCGCCATTGAGGATAGTATCCTCAAGAAACCCAGCCAGTTAACCTCCGAAGAATTTGCCATAATCAAACAGCATTCGCTGACAGGCTACAAAATATTAAAAAGTTCAAACAGGCCACTCTTTACAACAGCTGCCGTAGTGGCTCTGCAACATCATGAAAAGTTTGACGGCACCGGCTATCCGAACGGTCTCGCCGGGGATAACATTCATATCTATGGACGCATAACTGCCATTGCCGATGTCTTTGATGCCCTTAGCAGCAACAGAGTATACCGCCCGGCCTGGGAACTCGACAAAGTATTAGAATATATGAAAGACCAAAAAGGCAAACACTTTGACCCGGATTTGGTTGATATCTTGTTTAGCAACCTGGACGAGTTTCTAAAAATTATGAATGATGCAGTTTAATCCAAAAGCGCCTCCGGCTATTGATACAGCCGGAGGCGCTTTTATTACATTTTTATCCGATAACCAAACCGCTCTAAGACTCCCCTCTTCTACAAGAGGGAGCGATACCTTAAAGGGCACAGGCGAGCGGTTAAGTCCCTGGATACGGTCCGACTAGGATTCAGATGGAGTTATCTGAATCAAGTCTCACTTTATTATCCCTACCGAGTTTAAGAAAACAATTAACAATAATACTGGAGTCAGATATTTTAAAATAAAGTAAAAGACGTTGAACAGACCATCGATCTTTAACGTTCCGTGATTTGAAAGCTCATATTTAAGGTCTTGTTTTTTCAAAATATAACCAGCAAACAGTGCGATGAAAAAGCCGCCAGCTGGTAAGAGGATATTTGACGAAAGATAGTCGAACCAGTCAAAGAAACCCCGGCCCAGAATGGTATATTGGCCGAGCAAACTTGCTTTATCAACAGACAACGTGGCAAGAACGCCAATAATGATAATGATAAGCGCATTGATGATTGCCGCCTTTTTCCTAGAAACACCGCGTTCTTCAGACATATAGGCGATCGGAACCTCGACCAGCGATAACATCGCCGTTGTGGCCGCAATGGAAGTCAGAAAGAAAAAGGCTACCAATAGAATATCGCCAAATGGCATCTGTGAGAAGACCAGCGGAATGGTCATAAAGAGCAGACCCGGCCCAGCCCCGGGCTCCATGCCAAATGAAAACACGGTGGGAAATATAGCGATACCGGCCAGCAAGGATACCAACGTATCAGAAACCGCAACCTTAGCCGCCGTATTAAACATATGATTGTCGTCCGTAAAATAACTGCTATAGGTCATCATTGTTCCCATACCAAGCGACAGTTTGAAGAAAGCTAATCCCAGCGCCGTCAAAATAGCTGCTGCCGATAACTGGCTAAAATCAACATGGAATAGAAACTGCATCCCTTCGGCTGCACCAGGCAGCGTTAAGGCCCGAATATCACAAATAATAATAAGCAGAAACAAGAGCGGCATTAAGGTCTTGGTGATTCGTTCAATTCCCTGCTTTACTCCTGCTGCCAAAATTGCAGCAACAACACCAACAACAATGACTTGCCATAAAATTGGCGACAGCGGACCAACGACAACATTGGCGAACTGCGCCTTAGCCGTTGCCATCGTTATACCGACGAAATCACCCTTTAAGGCTTTAAACAAATAGTAATACACCCAGCCGGCAACACAACTATAGAAAAACATAATCAGATAGGATGAACAAACCCCCATCAGGCCGATATATTTCCACGAAGTTCCCGGCCGCAACTCTTTGAGAGCGCCTACCGCATTCTTATGTGTCGTTCGGCCAATGTAAAATTCACTGACCATAATTGGTATACCGACAAAGAGAATGCATAGAAAATAAACTAGTAAGAATGCTCCGCCCCCGTTTTCTCCAACAAGGTAGGGGAATTTCCAAATATTACCCAGTCCAACAGCTGATCCCAACGTCGCAAAAAACACCGCCATCCCAGATGAAAACCCTTCCCGTTGCTTAGCCTGCCCTTCGTGCAATCCCCATCATCTCCTTACATTGAATTGGGTAAAAAATTAGCCTCTTGCTCCTGATATCCAGGGCAAGAGGCATCTTGTAGAATACGACCCGTGGCTTTACTGTAATAGTAGCAAAACAAAGTTACACTGTCAATGGATTATCTCGCTTTCAGCCTGTAATGTACCACTGCTAAATACATTTGAAGCCATTATTGAAAGTACTTTACCCCGGCAGCAAAAATCTGCTGGTCTTTAGACCCTGGGGCATTTTTGCCGACATTCCGGCCAATCCGTTCAGAGTGTCCCATTTTACCGAGGATTCGCCCGTCTGGACTAGTAATTCCTTCAATTGCAGCCATTGAGCCATTCGCATTATAATGAATATCATTACTTGGGTTGCCACTAAGATCAACATATTGAGTAGCAACTTGCCCCTGTTTGCGCAGCCGGTCAATCAATTCAGTACTTGCAACAAATCTTCCCTCGCCATGAGAAAGGGCTATTGTATGAATGTCACCAACCTGAACATTATTAAACCACGGCGACAGATTTGAAGCAATCTTGGTCTGCGCCATGCATGCAACATGGCGGCCGATTTTATTATAGGTAAGCGTCGGGCTACCAACAGAAAGGTCGACAATTTCACCGTATGGAACCAGCCCAAGCTTAATCAGCGCCTGAAAGCCGTTGCAAATGCCCAGCATCAGCCCATCACGTTCTTTAAGAAGACTGTCAATCGTTTCCTTGATCCGCGGATTTCTAAACATTGTCGCAATAAACTTGCCGGACCCATCAGGTTCATCACCAGCGCTGAAACCGCCTGGCAGCATAACAATTTGGGCCTCACTGATTTCTCGAGCAATCTTGGCAATGGATTCTTCAACCGCTGCCGCAGTTAAATTACGCACTACCAGTGTTCTGACGATAGCGCCAGCTTCTTCAAATGCCTTAGCTGAATCACATTCACAGTTTGTCCCAGGGAAGACTGGGATAAATACCCGCGGCTTTGCAAATTGCCGCGCCGGCTTGCTGGTTGTACCGGCATAATAAGGTATATAAGAAGGATGCTCAACAACTTTATCAGTTTTCGTCGGGAAGATTTTCTCCAGCGGTTGCTCCCAGGCTGCAAAGACGTCATCAACAGCAAGCTGGCAATTATTCACCTTAATCACCGGGTCGGCTTGGGTTGTGCCAAGCAGCGTGTACTCAAGGTCGCCCAAAACCTGCTTTACATCTGCCTGATGACCAATTTCCAGGATAATGGATCCGTATTCCGCTTTAAACAATCTATCCTGGTCAATCACTTCAGTAAAGCTGATCCCAATCTTGTTACCAAAACACATCTTGCTTACACTGGCCGCCACGCCACCGGTCTTCACTGTATGCGCCGCTAACACACTGCCAGACGCAATCAGTTCGGTAATTTTACTGTAAGTTGATGTCAAGTGTTTAAAATCCGGTAATTCATCCTGATCACGCTTGGCCTTAATCAGTACAACGGTACTTCCAGCCTGCTTAAATTCAGGAGAAATAAGGGCATTAGCATCGGCCGTTGCTATGGCAAACGCCACCAGCGTCGGGGGCACGCTAAGATCGATAAACGTACCTGACATGCTATCCTTACCGCCGATTGCCGGAATACCAAGCTGCCGTTGGGCATGAAAAGCTCCCAACAATGCGCTAAACGGCTTACCCCACTTTTCTTTATCCTGCCCAAGTTTTTCAAAGTATTCTTGCAAGGTCAGTCTAATTTTCCGATAGTCCCCACCCATAGCCACAACTTTAGCCACTGCCTCAACAACAGCATAGACGGCACCATGGAAAGGACTCCACCGCGTCAGCTCAGGATTGTAGCCATGCGTCATGATAGTGGCCGTATTCGTTTCGCCTTGTAAAACAGGGACCTTAGCCGCCATCCCTTCAGCCGGAGTTGCCTGGTATTTACCCCCGAACGGCATAATTACAGTACCAGCACCAATGGTATTGTCAAACATTTCGACAAGCCCCTTTTGGCTGCATACATTTAAATCTTGAAGGTTAGCCAACCAGGCTTCGGGTAAGTCATGGGTACTTTTAGCTAACGGTTTAGCAAAAAAATTCGCCTGTTCCTCAGGTGCTAAAACATAAACCTCGGTCTCTTGTTTAACGCCATTCGTATTGAGAAACTCACGGCTTACATCAACAATCGCCTGGTTGCGCCACGTCATTTTTAAACGCGGTTCCGTTGTCACCACGGCAACTACGGTTGCTTCGAGATTTTCCTCATCGGCCAAGCGAATAAAAGCAGCCGCATTCTCCCGGTCCACGACAACCGACATTCGTTCCTGCGATTCCGATATCGCCAGTTCGGTTCCGTCAAGGCCTTCATATTTTTTCGGAATAGCATCTAAATTGATCATTACGCCATCGGTAAGCTCACCAATGGATACAGAGGCTCCACCTGCGCCGAAATCGTTGCAGCGCTTAATCATTCGGCTGACTTCACTATTGCGGAACAATCGCTGGATTTTCCGTTCAGTAGGCGGATTACCCTTTTGCACCTCAGAGCCACAGGTAGCCAGAGATTCCTCGGTATGCTCCTTTGATGACCCAGTCGCCCCACCGCAGCCATCACGCCCGGTACGACCACCCACTAAGATAACAAGATCGCCTGGTTTCGGTTCTTCACGCACAACATTAGAGCGCGGCGCAGCGGCTACAACAGCGCCAATTTCCATGCGCTTGGCTACATAGCCTTCATCATAAATTTCAGCCACATGCCCAGTGGCAAGGCCGATTTGATTGCCATAAGAGCTATAGCCAGACGCAGCCCCAATTGTTATTTTACGTTGCGGCAGCTTGCCTGGTAAAGTCTCTTCCACTCTGCGACGGGGATCGCCGCTGCCGGTAACTCGCATGGCCTGATAAACATAAGATCGTCCGGACAAGGGGTCGCGAATACAGCCGCCAAGGCAAGTCGCCGCCCCGCCGAATGGTTCAATTTCAGTTGGATGGTTATGCGTCTCATTTTTAAACATAATGAGCCATTCTTCATCCTGACCATTAACATCAACAGGAACTACAATACTGCAGGCGTTGATTTCGTCTGACTCATCCAAATCCGATAGTTTGCCCTGCTTTCTTAGCTCTTTCATACCAAGTACGGCAATGTCCATCAGACAAATATCTTTATGCTTATCACCATAGACAGCTTGCCGAGCTGCAAGATAGTCCTCATAAGCAGACATGACTGGTTTACTAAATCGGCCATCAGCAACAGCTACGTCCTTTATAACTGTGTTAAAGGTTGTATGGCGGCAATGATCTGACCAGTAGGTGTCAATGACTCTAATTTCGGTTATGGTCGGGTCACGCTTTTCAGTTTCCTTAAAATACTGCCGGCAGAACTCAAAATCAGCCAAACTCATCGCCAATCCTAATTGAGCATATAACTGCTGAAGCTCGGTGAGTGTTTTATCGACGAACCCAGTTAGGATGGCAACATCATCAGGAATCACGTAAACAAATTCAAGCGTTGCTGGCTTAGCTAATGCAGCTTCCCGCGCCTCAACTGGATTGATACAATAGTCTTTTATTTTAGCCAGTTCTTCCTCACTCACAGCACCCTGTAAGAGAATGACTTTGGCGGAAACAACATCAGGACGGTCTTTTTGCGTAAGTATCTGAATACACTGGGCGGCTGAGTCGGCCCGCTGATCATACTGTCCAGGCAAGTATTCAATGGCAAACATCATTTCGTTGGGTTTAACAGGCAGCTCCTCATCATAGACATTGTCAACAGGTGGTTCAGCAAAAATAATATTCCGCGCCTTAGCATACTCTTCAGCGTCCAGTCCAGCTACATCGTAACGGTTTACAACCCTGACACCAATTAACCCGGCTAAGCCAAGATTCTCTTTTAAGTCGGCATAGAGCCGGCATGCTTCAACATCAAAACCCGGCTTTTTTTCCACGTAAATACGTCTTACAAAATGACTCATGATTAACCTCCTTCATAGCTTCTTTACTTAAATTCTAGTATAATAGCGTTAATAATAACAATTAATAATACTAATATCGTATATAAGAGGTGCTTATAATGGATATCAACTTCGAACTGTACAAGGTGTTTTATTATGTAGCGGCTAAGTTAAGTTTTTCTAATGCTGCAATTAAGCTCTATATCTCCCAGTCGGCTGTCAGTCAGTCCATCAAACTGCTGGAGGAGCAACTAGGTGTTAAGCTCTTTATGCGAAACACCAAACAAGTCAAGCTTACACCAGATGGCGAGCTTTTATATAAACACGTTGAACAGGCCTTTAATTTTATTAAAACAGGCGAACGTAATTTGCAGGAAGTCCATTCGCTTGAACGGGGCGAGCTTCGGGTTGGTGCGAGCGATACTATTTGTCGCCACTACCTATTACCTTATTTTCAACGATTTAATGAGCTTTATCCCCAAGTAAAAATTAGTATTACCAATCGCCCCTCTTCAAAATGCGCCGAACTGCTGCTTAAGGGCCTTGTTGATATCAGCATTGCTAATCTGCCGGCTGTTGCTCAGTCTAAACAATTAAATATCATTGAACTGATTATGATTAATGACGTTTTTATTGCCGGTTCTCACTTTGCTTATTTAAAAGATAAGCCCCTCACTTTAGCTGAACTTACCAACTACCCGCTCTTGATGCTAGAATCACATACAGTGACCCGATCATATTTTGATAAACTGTTTACCCAAAACAATCTGAAAGTTGCACCCGATTTTGAGTTAGGCAGTGTTGACTTGTTATTAGATTTAGTTAAAATCGGCTTAGGCATTTCATTCGTCAGCCGCGAATTTATTCAAAAAGAACTGGCCGCCGGTGAAGTATTCATCCTTAATGTCAGCGCCGCTATTTCGCCGCGCCGTTTAGGAATATTAACTCACAATAGCATGCCAGTTCCTGTTGCCGCTCAAAAGTTTATTGAATTATTGCAAAGCCAAGTTCTTTAAACCCGGGGAATATTACGACCGCTAAATATCTCCGCCATTTCCTTTTTCAGCCGCTGTTTGATTTTCTTTTTATCACCAGGGGGCAAATCACGCTGTTCAGTGCCGAACAGATAATTATCAAGGTCAAACTCTTTCAAAATCATTTTGGTATGAAATATGTTTTCCTGATACATGTTTATGTCAATCATATTATATAGCTCGCGGGTTGTATGGGGAACAAAATTTTGAATTGAGTTTATCTTGTGATCAATAAAAAACTTGCGGCCCTTTATATCGCGGGTAAAGCCCCGCACACGGTAGTCAGCGATAACGATATCAGAGCAAAAGCTATTAATTAAAAAGTCGAGAGCTTTGAGCGGTGAAATTTCACCACAAGTCGATACATCAATATCGGCCCGAAAAGTGCTTATCCCTTTGTAAGGATGGCTTTCAGGATAGGTATGGACAGTAATATGGCTCTTGTCAAGATGAGCTACAACAGCATCAGAAGGAATGCCAATAGGCTCTTCTGAGATAAGCATGGTAACGCTCGCTCCCTGCGGCTCATAATCCTGTTTGGCTATATTAAGGATATTTGCGCCAATCATACTAGCGACTTCTTCCAAAATGCCAGTCAGCCTGTCCGCGTCATATTCTTCATCAATATATTCGATATACTCTTTGCGGTGCTGCGGTGTAATTGCGTAGCAAATATCATACATGTTAAAACTGAGCGTTTTTGTCAAATTATTAAAGCCATACAGTTTCAACTTTTCAATTTGCTTAATTTCCATTGGTCTCACCTTATTCATCATAAACTTAATGTAATTCCTTAACCTCATATTATTTCAATATCCGTAAATGTTATTCTACAACTGTTGACAATTACCTGCAAGACAATTATAGGTAAGACATGGTTTTTTTGAAAAAAGGGGTTAACCCGAAACAAGTCGAATATATAAATGTTTTTGCTATTATTTGGAGGAAATTATGCTGAAAATATCTATCACCAATCTTCAGCCTGGCATGGTGATCGGACACCATATCTACAACAGTGATGGGTTGCTGCTCCTAAACGCCGGAACTGAACTCAACGTAACCTTTATTAAACGGTTAGAAAAAGTCGGAATTGGTTCAGTTTATATAAAAAACAGTTTTATGGAAGACTTGGAAATACCTGAAGCAATTCGGGAAGAAACCCGTCAAAAGGCAGTGTCGCTTGTTCAAAAGTCTTTTAGATATTTACAGGTAAATGCCCGGATTAATGTTGAGCAGTTTGAACAAGCGGCCGACTGCATTGTGGATGAAATTGTTAAAAACCGCCCCGCTATGGTCCACCTGACAGATATTCGTACACACGATAACTATACATTTGGCCATTCGGTAAATGTCTGCGTGCTTTCAACAATCACCGGACTGCAACTAGGTTACAACCAATCCCAATTGCGAACTCTGGCTCTAGGGGCACTGCTGCATGATACCGGCAAAGCACTCGTCCCGCTTGAAATATTAAATAAGCCTAGCCGCCTGACTGATGCTGAAATGTCGATTATGCGGACTCATACCGAAAAAGGCTTTGACCTCTTGCGCAAACAAGCAGACCACATCCCGCTCCTGGCCTCTCATGTAGCCTTTCAGCATCATGAGAAACATAACGGTTGCGGCTACCCGCGCGGCCTAACAGGCGATACCATCCATGAATACGCAAAAATCACCGCAATTGCCGATGTGTATGATGCGGTAACTGCTGATCGTCCCTATCGCGAACGCATGCCTGCCCATGAGGCGTATGAGCTTGCTATTTCTTTAGCCAACACCCATTTTGACCCAGCCATTTTGACGAGTTTTCTCAGTAATATCGCCATCTACCCGATAGGCAGCTTTATTGTTCTCAACACCGGCGAAATTGCCCTAGTAACCAATACTTTTCCTAACCTTCCAACCCGCCCCTGCGTTAAAGTGATTACCGATGCCGACGGTAAAAGGTTAGCTGATCCTTACCTTTTAGACCTCACCGAGCAGCTCACCTTATTTGTCAGTTCAGTACTGTCAGAAAAGGAAGTCATTGAACTGAAACTGGTGTAAATAGGAAAATCCCTGCGACATAATGCCGCAGGGATTTTCCTATTTACCAGAAGTATCCGTGTCAATAATGGCAATATCGCCTTCTTCACCTGTCCTAATGCGCACAGCGTTCTCAATGGGATACACAAAAATCTTGCCATCGCCCAGCTGGCCTGTTCGTAAAACTCGCTTAGCCGTTTCCAAAACAGCCTCCACGGGCACCTCACAGACTACTGTCTCAACCTTAATCTTAGGCAATAGATTAATACTGTACTCGGCACCCCGGTAGACTTCAGTATGTCCCTTAGTAAGCCCGCATCCAAATACTTGGCTGACGGTCATACCAGCAACCCCTATAGCATGAAGCGCCTGTTTAAGCACCTCAAGCTTCTCCGGCCTAGTGATTATTTCAATCTTAGTTATTTTTCTCACAGCGCACCTCCACAGCTCATTATTTTTTTACTTCAAACGCCAACACTGTTTCTTGTGGTAACCCCGCATTGCTCACAAGCGAGGCTTGAAGAATAGGAAAACCAGCCACAAGATCTTGATGCGCATAACCGCGCTCACCATGCTCACTTAAATCAAGCCCGACATTTTCTTCTTCTTCCTCAACACGTAATTTCATAACAAGGCCAAGTCCTTTTAGAATGATATAGGTCATGACAGCAGCAAATATCCAACTAACTCCGACTGTTAACAGCTGTGTGACAAATTGATCAGCATTACCATAAAACAAACCATCAGCGCCAGCCGGATTTACAGCTTTAGAGGCAAACAATCCTGTTGCAATTGCGCCCCATGTACCGCCAATCCCGTGTACACCAAACGCATCGAGAGCATCATCATAGCCAAACTGATGTTTAACAATACTCACAGCACCATAGCACGCGATTCCGGAAATCAGGCCAATAAATACAGCTGGTCCTGGCGCAACAAAACCGGCAGCCGGTGTAATGGCAACAAGCCCAGCGACGCAGCCGCTAGCCGCACCAAACACTGTGGGTTTGCCTTTATGAACCCACTCAGTCAACACCCAGGATACTGCCGCGGCTGCAGCTGCTGTGTTTGTGACAACAAAGGCGGTGGCTGCCAACCCATTCGCACTGAGTGCGCTTCCGGCATTAAAACCAAACCAGCCGAACCATAATAGTGCCGCCCCAAGAACAGTCATCGGCAAGTGATGCGGCAGCATCGGAGTACTGCCATACCCGCGCCGCTTACCTAAAACCAGACAGGCTACAAGACCAGAAACACCGGATAAAATATGGATAACAGTACCACCGGCAAAATCAAGCGCTCCCAGATCACGCAGCCAACCGCCTACACCCCATACCCAATGAGCAAATGGGTCATATACAAAAGTCGCCCAGATGATCGTAAACACCGCAAAAGCAGGAAATCTCATACGTTCAGCGAATGAACCTGTAATAAGGGCAGGAGTGATCACCGCAAACATGCATTGAAAAGCCACAAACGCCAAGTGGGGAATTGTAGCGGCATAGTCGGGGTTTGGTTCGCCGCCAACCCCGGCCAGCCCTGCCCAGCTCAAATCACCAATTAGATGACCCACATCAGGGCCAAAAGTTAAAGAATAACCGAATAGTACCCATTGTACCGATATAATAGCAACAATAAAAAAACTTTGCATAATGGTACTAAGGGCATTTTTTGTCCTCACCATTCCACCATAGAATAAAGCCAAGGCTGGTGTCATCAACATAACTAAGGCTGCGCTGACCAATACCCAAGCCGTATCGCCAGTATCAATTGCAGTGACACTGGCACCCGCGTCAGAGGTAGGTGCTACACCTTCCGCAAATGCCTGTGCACCTGACAATACAATTAGGCATAAGCAAACTGCAAAAATGAATATTTTCCCCATAATTTAATTCCTCCTTTATTTTGTGGACTCGATAAAAATCATAACCACCCCTTTAGACACAATGGCGTTCAGCACCCCAAAGGGGCGCCGAACGCCATTGTTCGTAAAACGGCAGAAAGCCTTCGCATCAATAAAATGCGAAGGCTTCGTTGCCTTATATAAAATTATAGATTAATTGTAACGCTACTTCCCATGAAAAGCAATAGTAATTTTCATTCAGAATATTAAGACTTTGTTATTTCACATCTTGAATTAATTTGTTTGCTGTGCTAACATTAGAATAACTACACAAAATAAAAGCAATGACAAGGATATTCCATGATTGAATCTTTCTAAAGAGAGCCGGAGCAGGTGAAAGTCGGCGGAAGATTGTCATGTAATGCCACCTTTGAGCTGCGGGCTAAATCAGACGTCAGTGTCTGTCGAAGCTATGCCGCATTCCTGGCGTTATAAGGAAAGAGTGAGCCGATGAGGCTAATTTAGGTGGTACCGCGGGTTTTCATCCCGTCCTTTTCAGGACGGGATTTTTTTATTTTCCAAATAATAATGAATGGAGTGTTTTACGTGAAGGAACTACTCGAGCTTTTAGAACAAAATTACTCATTAACAGTAAAACAGTTATCCTCAATGCTAGGTAAGCCCGAAGATGAAATAGCAGCAGCTATTAAGCAGCTTGAACAGGACAAAGTAATTGTCAAATACCAGACGATTATTAACTGGGAAAAAGCCGGTGTTGAAATTGTCACAGCGATCATTGAAGTACGGATCACACCGCAGCGTGAAGTTGGCTTTGATTCCATCGCCGAACGTATTTATCGCTTCCCCGAAGTGCGAAACGTTTACCTCATGTCCGGCGCTTATGATCTACATGTCATTGTCGAAGGAAAAACAATGAAAGAAGTTGCCAACTTTGTTTCAACAAAGCTGGCAACAATTGACGGCGTAATCAGCACAACCTCCCACTTTTTACTGAAAAAATACAAAGAAGACGGCGTTATCATTGAAGACAAGGAAGAAGACCGAAGATTGGCGGTGTCACCATGAATTTTAGCGACCGAATCTCTCCGACTGTGGCAGCCATGCCTACCTCGGGTATCAGGCGATTCTTTGATATCGTTGCTGAAATGAAAGGTGTTGTTTCACTCGGAGTTGGCGAACCTGATTTCGTCACTCCCTGGCACATCCGGGAAAGCTGCGTCTACGGCCTGCAGCGCGGCTACACAGCTTATACGTCAAACTACGGACTGCTCGAACTGCGCCAGGAAATTGCCAAGCTTTTTCAAAATCAACATGATGTGACCTATGATCCGCGGCAAGAGATCTTGATTACTGTAGGTGTTAGTCAGGCACTTGACCTGGCGATGCGCGCCATTCTAAGTCCAGGTGAAGAAGTCCTGATTCCAGAGCCATGCTACGTCTCTTATCAAGCCTGTGTTACATTAGCTGGCGGCACGCCTGTACCGGTTCCTACCCATATTGAAAACGAGTTTAGAGTCACTGTACAGCAGCTCGAAAAACTTGTTACACCTCGGACCAAGGCGCTTTTGATTGGTTATCCTAATAATCCAACAGGAGCGATTATGCCGCGTCCAGAACTTGAAGCCCTCGCTGCTTTCGCTGTCAAGCATGACCTTATTGTCATATCTGATGAAATTTATGGCGATTTGACTTATGACGGCGAGCACACCTGTTTCGCCAGCCTGCCAGGCATGCGCGACAGGACTATTCTTTTGAACGGTTTCTCCAAAGCCTATGCCATGACAGGCTGGCGCATCGGCTATGCGTTGTCGAATCCGGTTTTTATCGGCGCAATGACAAAAATTCACCAATACACCATGCTGTGCGCCCCGGTCACCGCCCAAGTCGCGGCTATTGAAGCGCTGCGGAATGGCGAAAGAAGCATGAGAAAGATGGTTGCTGAATATAACAACCGCCGCCGCTTGATGCTTGAAGGCTTACGCAGCATGGGGCTAGAATGTTTTGAGCCTAAAGGTGCCTTCTATATCTTCCCCAGTATCAAAAGCACTGGCCTGTCCTCGCTGGAATTTGCTGAACAGTTGTTGCAGGAGCAAAAAGTTGCTCTCGTGCCAGGCAGTGCCTTTGGCGAATGTGGTGAAGGCTATGTCCGTTGTTCTTATGCTACCTCAACGGAAAACCTGATTGAGGCCTTAAAGCGCATCAGCAGTTTTATTAAGAAGTTTCAATAGAGTTCAGCCATCTTAGCCAATTTCCAAGCAATTTAAAAGGCGCCCACCGTTGTGAGCGCCTTTTGCATTTACTGTTTAGGGAATCAAACCTGGGAATACGAATTGGTACAAGTAAACCAATACCCCAAGGAAGAGTGCATATGGAATGGCAAACTTGATGGTTCGACGCATAATCAAACCTTCCTTACCCATCAAGCCAACGGCGGTTGCCGCGATAACGATACTTTGCGGAGAAATCATCTTACCAGCCGAAGCACCAGCATTACCAGCAGATGCCATCAGAATATCGGAAAGGCCCAAGCCTTGCGCTGTAAGTTTTTGCAGATTACCGAACAACGCATTGGCCGAGGTGTTACTCCCAGTGATAAACACGCCGAGAGCGCCAATAGCCGGACTAAGGAATGGCATGATTTGCTTGTCAATCGTAGCAACAAGGCTCTTGGCCATTATAGCGATCATTGACGGCTGCGCCGCGCCGCTAGCCGTAGCCCAAACAACAGCTTTTGTTTTAACATTGACGATTGGCAGAGCCAAGTTCATCACTTCAGAAATTGAAAGGATACATGCAACAGTGATGAAAGCCGGTATCATTTGTTTGAAAGTAATGCCGACCTGCTTCGTGAAATCGCCAAAACGAATGCCCATGAACTGGAAGGCAATCAAGCCGGCAATAATTGTAATGGTACCAGGGCTTTGCAGCCAGGTGAAGGCATAGATCTTATTAGGATTGTAAATTTGAGCTTTAAACAACAGCCACTCGGTGCCAGGAACTTTACCAGCAAAGATTGGTTTAGTTGATGGCAGGTTAACAGCAATAACCAAGAGCGCGAGCAGGATGTACGGAAGCCATGATAAACTCAATTCTTTAAAATCAAGATTCCGGGTACCGCTATTAGCGGGTGCAGTTTCACCAGGAAACAGCCAAACATCGGTTTCTTTAGTGTTATACAGATAAAAACCAAGGATACCCAAACAAACAAGAGCGCCCAGAATACTAGCAAGCGTAGCCCCCAGTAAATTACAGACCAAAAACTCTACAATAGAGAAACTAAGGCCGGTGATTAGAATAGCCGGCATAATTCCTTTCATGCCTTTAACCCCTGACATTACAAAGACAGTGGCAAAGGTCATGATGAAGGCCATGATTGGCATTAAACGGCCAGTCATTTGAGAAAGCTTCATAAAATCAAGCTGAGTCGTCAATGCTAAAGTATCGGTTGGAATAGCCAGTGAACCGAAGGGCACCGGACCGGTATTAGCAACCAAACAGACCAAAGCGGCCATCATCGGATCATAACCGAGACCAACTAAAATACTGGCCGGAATGGCAACAGGTGAACCGAAACCACAGATCCCTTCAAGAAAGGCGCTGAAGCCGTAGCCGATCAGCAAAGCCTGGGCTCGGCGGTCAATCGTAATCGAGGACATTGCGTTCTGCATTTTATCCATCCAGCCCGTCGCCTTAAGGACGTTATAGACAACTATGGCCCCAAAAGGAATATACATAATTGGGAAAATACCGGTTATTGCGCCTTGCAATGCGGCTAACAACGTTACCTGTGTTGGGAAACCAAAGTAAAAAATTGCAATGAGAACAGTAACTACCCAAGCAACCGGCGCGACTTTCACCGCCGGTTTCATTAATACAGGCAAGCCAATCAAAAATACAACTAAAGGTACAGCAGCAATTAAAGCATCCAAAACTATTCCTCCTCTTCAAATCACGCTTATTTATATCATCGGACTTTTTCGGAGTAACTCATCACCTCCTATATTTTCCTAACAAGCAGCTGTGAAGTAATCATAATATGTTACTCGATTATTTCTTTAATAAATAACTACTTGTTCTAATTATCTGTATTTTACTCATTTTATTAATTGTCCGAAAAGTTGGAATATCCTGCCCAACAACTTATGATACTTAACTATGGCAACGATAGCAAAGTGTTATAGATGTTTTGCAGGAATTTGTACCCACTTGTAAAACCAAGGGTTAGAGATGAAAAGAGTCGCCAAATTAGCAAAGCAATGTGACATAAAACTGTCGGAATGACTAAAAAAAAGAAGACCAAGCCGCTTTTCTTCTACAAGTGAAGATCGGCTTGGTCCCTGGATACGGTTCGACTAGGATTCAGGTGGAGTTATCTGAATCAAGTATCACTTTATCTATTTTTGAAAGCCTTTGCTTTTTCATACAGTTCAATTTCTTCAGGTGTACTAGGCTCAATCGTGATTCCATGGGGAGTAGCCTTGCCATTCTCATCTACATGAATAAAGGTCAGAAATCCATCGACAACGAATTCGTCAGTCTGGCTTAACGTAACTTTTACATACGAAGTCAGACTTGTTTTCCCGACATAAACAACCCGGCTTTCGTATTTTAGCAAACTGCCTTTTTTAACCGGTCTGGTAAATGTCATCCCGTGGATTTTTAAACAAACAGTACTATCAGTATTGGTTAAGCTCGATGCAGCGACAAAACCAGCTTCAACAAGCCATTCGGCGCCTCGTCCCGCATATAACGTACCATGGTGATTAAGGTCAGCCCCCTTAACCAAATGGTGAATAATAAATGATTTCACTTTCATTATTGCTCCTTTTCGCTTACCTTACTCCATGAGAGTTTAGGAAATCGCTATATTTTTTATCAGTATGCAGAATGTGCTTTTCGATCCAGTCGACAGCGAACATAATAACATTAAGGAGAATCTTCTTCTCATTTTTATCAAGATCCTCTTGACCGATCTTAATCATCTTGTTAACAAAACCGCCATGTTCCAGTTTGTGAATTTTTGTTTCATGGCTGTCGTAGTTATATTGTTCAAATAATTTCTCCTCATAGCCAAAATGATACACAGTATAGTCCCGGAGTTCGTTAAAGACCTTCACAATTTCATCGTAATGGTCAAATCCATCATTAGTCCTTGCAATTTCATGCAACTGGCCGACAAGTTCAAATAACCGCTTATGCTGCGTGTCAATCGCAGCAATACCGACACTATACTCCGGCTTCCAATCAAACATCCTGTCATCCCCTTATCATAGTCTTAATCCACTAAGCATTGCCGCCAAGCCAAACAGCCCTATTACAATGCCTGCTGTTTTATTCACCCACCCTAATTTACGACTATCAAATCGCGTTCTCAAGATATCCACTGTCTTGCTTAGGAGCATCCACCAGAAGATTGAGCCAAGAAATACCCCAAGCACTAAACACCCGGCCGAAAGGCAATCACGAGACTCACTGCCCAAGCCCAATCCGGCGAAAACAGCAACAAATGACAAAATAGTCATAGGATTAGCGATTGTCAAGAAAAATGTCGATAGATACGCCGCAAGCAACCCCCGACAACTTTCAGTTCTGCCATCATCAACAACAGGCGCTTTGAATGAGGTGTAGGCCAGATAGAGCAAAAACAATCCGCCGATGATTCTAAGCCAAAACTGCTGTTCTAGCAAGAAATTGGAGATAATGGTTAAGCCAAACGCAGCAATTACACCATAAATGGCATCTGCACTAGCCGCCCCAACCCCTGACACCAGACCGGTCAACATACCGTGAATAAGGGTTCGCCTGATGCACAAAATACCAATAGGTCCAACTGGCGCCGCAATGCTAAACCCAATAATTATTCCCTTGGCTAAAACCGCAATCCCCATCTCCCGGCCTCCTAAACACTGCAAGTATACAGTATTCGTGTTGACTAATTTCGCTAAAAAGATATATATTCCTGCAGATATAAAAATAGAAATGGATTTTTGACACAGGAAAGCGGAAATGCAAAAAGTGATGACTCGGAGTTTACTCCAAGCCATCACTTCGTTTCACTCGCAACTTTCTGCTATTTCTTTCCCATTCGTTCGAGAATCGTTCTTGCAGCATACACTCCACTGGCGCTAGCCTGGGACAACCCACGGGTTACGCCCGCACCATCACCAATCGCAAACATATTAGGGATTTCGGTTTCAAGTTGATTGGTCAGTTTTAGGCGAGAGCTGTAAAATTTCACCTCAACCCCATAAAGCAGCGTATCATCATTAGCCATGCCTGGAGCAATTTTATTAAGCGCATAAATCATTTCGATAATATTGTCAAGATGCCTTTTCGGTAGAACAAGACTCAAATCGCCCGGTGTAGCCTTTAGTGTCGCAGTGGTAAAACTTTGTGCCATACGGTGCTCATTCGTACGACGTCCCTTAATAAGATCGCCGAACCGCTGGACAAGTACTCCACCCCCCAGCATATTTGAGAAGGAAGCAATCCGCTTACCATATTGGTGTGGTTCATTGAACGGTTCAGTGAAGCGATTGCTGACTAATAAAGCAAAGTTGGTATTTTTACTATGAAGTTTTTCATCATGATAACTGTGACCGTTAACAGTAATAATTCCATCCGTGTTTTCGGCAACCACGTAGCCTTTGGGATTCATACAGAACGTCCGCACAAGATCACCATATTGTTTTGTGCGATAGACCAACTTAGCTTCGTACACCTCATCGGTTATATGACTAAAAACCTCGGCTGGTATCTCTACCCGTACACCCACATCAACCTGGTTATTAAAAAGCGGCAAACCCAATTCACGACACTGTCCGGAAAACCATTCCGATCCAGCACGGCCAGGGGCAGCGACAAGATAATGACTAGAAACAGTTTTCTCCGGCGAACCAAGTTCTAAAGAAAACTCGCCTTTACCAATATTAATCTTAGTCACTCGCTGATTATAGATCATGGTAATTTTGTCTTTTAGAAACTCATAGAGATGTTTCATAATTGTCAAGTTATTTTCAGTGCCTAAATGCCGGACCTTCCCTTCAAGCAAATGAAGATCATAAGCCAATACCGCCTTGGCTAGTCCATGATTTTTACTGCTGAAAATTTCAGAGGGGGCGCCGCATTGCATATTGATTGTATCCACATAATCAATTAACTCTAAAACCTTTTTATCAGAAAGGTATTCATTCAGCCATCCACCATACTCGGTCGTGAAATTATACTTTCCATCCGAGAAGGCTCCTGCGCCACCAAAACCTCGCATGATGCTGCAGGGACTACAGTTAATACATTGATCAACTTTCTTTTCGGCGATTGGGCATCGGCGCGTATAAATATCACGCCCTTCTTCGATAAGAACAATGTTGGCATCCGGTTTTTTAGCAATAATTTCATAGGCGGTAAAAATTCCTGCCGGGCCACCACCAATAATAGCGACATCATACTTTTGATTCATCCTGGCAACTCCTTTTCCTAAATCAAAATTCTCAACAATCCAGCTTACACTAAGTATTATGTACAAAAAACCAAACCGAGGGACATTATACTGCATTTAGTCGTATCTGTATAGCAAAAATTAGGATATTCTGGTATCATGATTAAAGATTACTAAATACTACCTCATTATAACACGTACGCGGAGGCTAGATTATTAAATGGACATTCATCATTTAACTTATTTCATAGAAGTAGCCCGGCATCGCAACTTCACTAAGGCTGCGCAGGCGCTACATATCTCCCAACCTTCAATCAGCAAGATGATTAAAGTTCTGGAAGAAGAGCTCGGCGTCCCCCTATTTGCCCGGACAACCCGTCAGATTGAGTTGACCGACGCGGGAAGAGCTGTGTTGAATGAGGCTCAGCTTATTATAAACTCATTTCAAAATTTAAAATCACAACTATCTGATGTAATGCAGCTTAGAACAGGTAATATTTTGTTTGGTTTGCCGCCTATGGTGGGCGCTAGCTTTTTCCCTAAGATTATTGGCCAATTTAATCATAAATATCCCGGAATATCTATCAAGTTGATTGAGGTTGGCTCGCGACAAATTGAGGACGGTATTGAGGACGGCAGCCTTGATCTTGGTGTTGTGGCCCTGCCTGTCAAGGAAGATAACTTTGAAATGTTATCGTTTTTAAAAGAACCCCTTATGGTTATCACACCAATCAATCATCGTTTGGCTAAAAGGGCCAAAATTCACCTCGTTGATTTAAAAGATGAGCCGTTAGCTCTCTTTCGTGAAGACTTCTCACTTCATGATACCATTATTGATCGTTGCCATGATCGCGGCTTTTATCCTAAACTCATCTGCGAAAGCTCACAATGGGATTTCATTGCTGAGATGGTTGCCTCCAATCTCGGTGTTGCCTTGCTGCCAACTACCATATGCCGCGATTTAGATCCTAAACGCATAAAAAGCATTCCTTTAACCGACCCCATTATCTATTGGGATTTAGCAATTATTTGGAAGAAAGATAAATACATTCCATTTGCTGCTAAAGAGTGGCTCAAATTCACTAGCTCTCTCCTTGGCATCAATTTCAAGATGAATTAAAAAAATCCGGAAGCCTTGCGGCCTCCGGATTTTTGGGTTCGATTCTATTCTTTTGCTGCTGCAGCTTCTTTGGCAGCAGGCTCATAACTTTGGGCTGCAAGACGTTTGTAGCCTTCAAGGCGCTCTTTGGCGTCTTTTTCAGTTTTAACGAACAGAGCCTCAGCAAACTCAGGGTATTGTTTCTTGAGAGAGGAATAACGCACTTCACCCATCAAGAAATCTCTAAAGCTTGCAATTGGTTCTTTCGAATCAAGTATAAATGGATTCTTGCCTTCTTCTTTCAAAGTTGGGTTGAATCTATACATTCCCCAATATCCGGATTCAACAGCACGCTTAGCTTCCAATTGGCTACAACCCATGCCTACTTTGAGGCCGTGATTGATACAAGGAGCATAAGCAATGATTAAGGATGGTCCTGGATATGCTTCGGCTTCAGCAATCGCTTTTAAGGTTTGGTTCTTGTCAGCACCCATGGAAATCTGAGCAACATAGACATAACCATAGCTCATAGCCATCATGCCAAGGTCTTTTTTCTTAGTTGTTTTACCACTGGCAGCAAATTGTGCAATTGCAGCAGCCGGAGTTGATTTAGAAGCCTGACCGCCAGTATTTGAATATACTTCGGTATCAAAGACGAGAACATTAACATCTTCACCGGAAGCAAGAACATGGTCTAAGCCGCCGTAGCCAATGTCATATGCCCAGCCGTCGCCACCAAAGATCCACTGGGATCTCTTAACAAAGAAATCTCTATTATTGTAAAGTTTATTAAGCAGTGCATCACTGCCTTTTTCTGCATCAAGCAGAGCAATGAGGTTGTCGGCTCTTTCTCTAGTGCCGTTACCATTATCAATATTGGCAATCCAATCTTCCAAAGCTGCTTTCAATTCAGCGCTGATGTTCAGTTCAAGCGCTGCTTTGAAGTCGCTAGCCAGGTTTTGTCTAACAACTTTTACGCCAGTATATTGACCAAGCCCGTACTCGGCATTATCTTCGAACAGGGAGTTAGCCCATGATGGACCGTGACCTCTGTGGTTCTTCGTGTAAGGCATCGAAGGTGCGCTAGCGCCCCAAATCGAAGAACAACCAGTTGCGTTGGCAATCATCATTCTGTCACCAAACAGTTGGGTAACCAGTTTTGCATACGGAGTTTCACCACAGCCTGCACAAGCACCCGAGAATTCAAGAAGCGGCTGTTCGAACTGGCTTCCTTTTACAGTCAGTTTATTGGCTGGGTTAGCTTTAGGTGCTACTGCTTCTACTGCATAATCCCACAGCGGAGCTTGACCAAGTTGTGATTCAAGCGGCTTCATAATAAGCGCTTTTTCTTTTGCTGGGCAGATTTGTGCACAGTTACCGCAACCGGTGCAATCAAGCGGAGAAACAGCAATCCGGAAATTCAAGCCTTTAGCGCCTACAGCAGCCTTGGCAGTAAATCCTTCTGGAGCATTTTTAACTTCGTCATCAGTGGCTAAAACAGGTCTGATAACTGCATGCGGACAAACATACGCACATTGGTTACATTGGATACATTTATCCATTTGCCATTCCGGAACATCAATTGCAATACCACGTTTTTCATAAGCGGAAGTACCAACAGGGAAAGTACCGTCTTCCATACCAATAAATGCACTTACAGGCAGTTTATCGCCATCATTCCGATTCATTGGTTCAAGAATATTCTTGATGAATGCCGGAACTTGTTTTTCGTCTTGTACTTGGTCTGGAGCAGTTTTCCATGCTTCAGGTACATTTATTTTTACAATTGAATTAACGCCTAAGTCAATTGCAGCATTATTCATATCAACAACGCTTTGACCTTTTTTGCCATAAGAATCAACAACAGCGTCTTTTAGATATTTGACGGCATCTTCTAGCGGAATGATGTCTGCAATCTTGAAGAAAGCGGATTGCATAATCATATTAATACGGCCGCCAAGCCCGATTTCTTTAGCAATCTTAACAGCATCAAGGGTATAAAAGTTGATGTTGTTATTCGCAATATACCGTTTCATAGCACCTGGAAGGTTTTCTTCAAGTTCTTCTTGGTTCCAGATACAGTTTAACAGGAAGTTGCCGTTTTTCTTCAAGCCTTCCAGTACATTGTATTTGAATACATAGGACTGGTTATGGCAAGCTACAAAATCAGCTTTGTTAATAAGATACGGTGATTTAATTGGTTTCTTACCGAAACGCAAGTGAGAAACGGTAATACCGCCTGATTTTTTAGAATCATACGCAAAGTAACCTTGCGCATACATATCAGTGTGGTCACCAATGATCTTAATAGCACTCTTATTAGCACCAACAGTGCCGTCAGAACCAAGACCCCAGAACTTACATGCCTTTGTTCCAGTCGGAGTTGTATCAACGTCTTCACCAACTGGCAATGATTTGAAGGTAACGTCATCAACAATGCTAAGCGTGAAACCGTCTTTAGGCTGTGCTAATTTTAAGTTTTCAAATACAGGGATTATATGAGACGGTACTACGTCTTTAGAACCAAGACCATATCTGCCGCCTACGATAAGAGGCTGGAATTCTTTGCCGTAAAAAGCGCTTTGAACATCAAGATACAGTGGCTCATGCAATGAACCAGGTTCTTTTGTTCTGTCAAGAACAGCAATTTTCTTAACAGTTTTCGGAATATATTTGAAGAAATGCTCAAGTGAAAACGGTCTGTAAAGGTGAACAGTCAAAAGACCTACCTTTTCGCCGCGAGCATTTAGATAATCAACAGTTTCTTCAATCGCATCACAGACTGAACCCATAGCAATAATCATACGATCAGCATCTTCAGCGCCATAATAGTTGAACAAGTGGTATTCCCGACCAGTAAGTTTACTAATTTCAGCCATATAATTCTCAACCAGTTCAGGAAGATCTTCATAAGCTTTATTGGAAACTTCTCTTTCCTGGAAGTAAATATCAGGGTTTTGAGCAGTACCACGCACCACCGGATGATCAGGATTAAGAGCTCTTCTTCTGAAGGCCTCAACATCTTCCATGTCAACAAGTTTAGCCAAATCGTCATATTCTAAAACTTCGATTTTTTGAATTTCATGCGAAGTTCTGAAACCGTCAAAGAAGTTTACGAATGGAACGCGGCTCTTAAGTGCTGCTAAGTGAGCCACTGCGCTCAAGTCCATAACTTGCTGTACACTGCTTTCAGACAACAGCGCAAAACCAGTTTGTCTTGCAGCCATAACGTCCTGGTGGTCGCCAAAAATATTTAGTGAGTTAGCAGCGAGTGCTCTGGCACTAACATGAAATACAGTTGGAAGCATTTCGCCTGCGATTTTGTACATGTTCGGGATCATTAACAGAAGACCTTGTGATGCAGTGTAGGTACTTGTTAAAGCGCCTGCTTGCAAGGAACCATGCACAGCGCCGGCAGCACCAGCTTCGGATTGCATTTCGACAACTTTAACCTTTTGGCCAAAGATATTTTTTCTTCCTTGAGCTGACCATTCATCGACATGTTCTGCCATCGCTGATGACGGAGTGATTGGATAGATAGCAGCTACTTCAGTGAACGCGTATGAAATATGAGCAGCAGCTGTGTTCCCATCCATTGTTTTCATTTTTTTCATTAAACAATCCCCTCTCCCTTTATGCATAATGAATACAAAGTATACTTATACAGCGTATGCTGTATAGTTATAAAAAATATCTATCTTTGTCCCTTTTTAAACCTGAATTCACCGTATTATGTAAAACTTTTCGGGAATTCAGGCATGAAAAGACTTGGACAAAGATATCATTACTAATAATATACACTGAATAACCTAGTATGTAAATATATTTCCCGCGATTTACCAAGAGTTTCTTGTTTAGACTTAGTGAAAAATTATACATTCTATACACTCTGAATAGTTCGATAATTCAGTATGAAAGTTATTTTTATACTGAATTAGGCTTAGGTTTATTCTTTCTGGGAGCAGCTGTCATAATGACTTGATTGCCTTCCTGCTTGACTTTAATATTGTAATCAATAATGCCGTCTTTATATAGCTTAACCTTTAGTTCCAGCAACGCCTTACCGACTAACTTGGTGAGCTCAGGCGTTAAAAAACCACTTTCATACCCTGGCTGGACGACAGGTAATTGTTCAGTCTTAGCAGTGTCCGCTTGGTTAGTTTCTTTGTCGCATGTTGTCAGCATGTCGGAATCGCTGAGATTTTTTGGTATTTTTGACATCATTCTTCCCCTTTGCAGCACAATTTAGATTCTCACTTCATAGTAGTACGGAAAAAAACAAAATACAAGTCGGAGATTGTCAAAAAATGCATATTCCCACTATCACTTTCCTATAATACATAATATAATTTAGTAGACTACTTATAATTAAATAAATAAATGATTAGAGAGGAGTACCCCCATGGCACTAATCAATGAAAACTATCTTAAACTGCCAGGCAGCTATTTATTTGCTGAAATAGCCCGACGGGTGGCAAAATTCAAAGAAGAAAATCCCGCTGCGAACATTATCCGGTTAGGGATTGGCGACGTTACTAGACCGCTGCCACCGGCAATAATTGAGAGCATGCATAAAGCCGTTGACGAAATGGCTGACGAAAAAACCTTCAGAGGCTACGGTCCGGAGCAGGGCTATAACTTCCTAATCCAAAAGATTATTGATACTGACTATGTTTCCCGCGGAATTTCACTTGATACTGATGAAGTTTTTATCAGTGACGGTTCTAAAAGCGATGTCGGCAATATTCAGGAAATCTTTGGACTGGACAACATAGTCGCCATTACCGACCCGGTATACCCGGTTTATCTCGATACCAATGTAATGGCTGGTCGTACAGGCGTGCTTGATCAGAGTGGACGGTTTGGAAAAGTTACCTATCTTGTCTGCAATGCCGAAAACCATTTTAAACCGGCTCTGCCAGAAAAGCGAGCAGATCTCATTTATCTCTGCGTTCCCAATAATCCAACAGGCACTACCCTTACAAGGGACGAACTCAAGGTCTGGGTGGACTATGCTAAAGCAAATCAATCAATTATTCTCTACGATGCTGCTTATGAGGCTTATATCAGAGAAGACAATGTTCCTCATAGCATTTACGAAATAGAAGGCGCCAAAGATGTGGCTGTTGAATTCCGGTCTTTCTCGAAAAATGCCGGTTTTACCGGAACCCGCTGCGCCCTGACCGTTGTGCCTAAAACAGTCATGGGCTATACTACCTCTGGTGAAAAATGTGCCCTCAATAAATTATGGAACAGAAGGCAGACTACTAAATTTAACGGGGTTCCTTATATTATTCAAAAAGGCGCCGAAGCCGTTTATTCTGCCGCTGGCCAGCAGCAAATTAAGGCGCTGGTCGATTATTATATGGAAAACGCTCGCATTATTCGTGAAGGCCTGGCAAGCGCTGGTCTGGAAATTTTTGGCGGCGTCAATGCTCCTTACATCTGGCTGAAAACACCAAATAATATGGATTCATGGGCTTTCTTTGACAAACTGCTCACCGATGTTCATATTGTCGGTACTCCCGGCAGTGGTTTTGGCCCGTCAGGCGCCGGCTATTTCCGCTTAACGGCCTTTGGCAGTAAGGAGAATACCCTCCAAGCCATCGAGCGAATTAAGACAAAATTGATTATTTAGCATTAAAAAACTCCTGGTACTTTGGTTGTTATAAACCAATTTTCCCAGGAGTTTTTAATCTAGGTGCGTTTCACTCTATTGCTGTACATTATACATGCCATTACTCTGCATGTAGTTAAAAATCTTCTCGCCATGCTGTTGTTCTTCTGCTTGAATATGATTTAGAGTTTGCCGAACATTGGCGTCTGCGAATTCAAATATTGCTGTATCATAAGCGCTTGAGACGTATTTTTCGGTCATAAGCATGTCATTACAAAGATAGGCATCATTTTTAGTGTTGTTGCTGGATGAGGCTGACTGTGCTTGGCTTTGCGTACTGCTGGTTCCTGACGTTTGCATACTGCTAGTTCCCATTGGCTGTGAGCTGCCTTGCATGCTGCTGGCTGATTGCGAACTATTTAACATACTTCTGTCTGTCGCTGTGAGGGAGCTATTCTGCATACTGCTGTTCCCTGATGACTGGGAGCTGCTCTGCATTGCACTTTGCTGATTTTGAGCGCTTTGCTGACCTTGCCCCATACTGGGGACCTGACCACTCATAATTTGATTAATTGTATCAAGGTGCTGCTGTTCCTGCTGCGCCAGCGAACTAAACAACTGCTGCAATTGAGCATCTTGAGCCTGGCTGGCATAACTTTGATATTTTTGGATGCAAACTTGCTCGTGATTTTTTTGGTCACCTAATAGCATTTTTTCTTTTTGAGTAAGATTGGCCAAATAAAACACCTCCTGCTAGATATTTTGCACAAGCAAGAGGTGTTTTATTCCAAATCATTACCTTCCAACTTTAGGAATTATCCTACTGGGCCGCCATGACCGCCAAAGCAATGGACTGAAGCTTAGCTTCAGCTGAATCAGCCCGTGAAGTGAGAATAATGGGGGCCTTGGCGCCCACAATAATTCCGGCAATCGTGCCTCTGGCAAAATAAGTGATTGATTTATAGAGTACATTGCCGGAAACTAATTCAGGGACAATTAATATATCTGCCATACCGGCTACTGATCCTAATACACCTTTGTGTTCTGCTGCTTCGAGACTTACTGCATTATCGAGGGCGAGCGGGCCGTCAATGACGCATCCTTTGATCTGACCACGTTCTGCCATTTTGGATAATGAGGCAGCATCAACACAGGCCGGCATCTCACTATTAACAACCTCGACAGCCGCCAAGCAGGCAACTTTCGGATAGGTAATACCAAGTGCATGGGCAACCCGAACAGTATTTTGGACAATTTGCACCTTTTGCGGCAGGTCGGGCGCCACATTCATAGCCGCATCACTAATGATGATGAGCCTGTCGAAACCTGGAATTTCGGCCACTGCGACATGCGACAAAATGTTTTTGCCGTTACGCAGACCAACCTCCTTATTGAGTACCGCTCTAAGCATATCAGCGGTTGCCACCAGCCCCTTCATAACAGCTTGGGCCTGTCCTGAACTGACTAACTGCACAACCTTTAGTGCGGCCTTAGCTGCTTCAGGCTCATCAAAAATCTCAAAACAGCTCAAATCTACACCCATCTTGGCTGCAACTGCCTCAATTTTAGTTTTATTGCCAACAAGCACAGCTTCGGCTATTCCTTGTCTTTTCGCCGCAACAATGGCATCAAGAACATGTTCATCCTCAGCCACTGCCACAGCAACTTTGCAGGTAGGAACTTTTTTAGCCGCCTCAACGATTTCGTTAAATGATTTCATCAAGCTTCCCTCCCAAAAATCAGCCTTAATTGCGACATAATTCTATTTTCCGAAAGAATAACCCTGCAAAATTGCTCATTATGATTACATTTCAATTGCCACTGCGTGAGCGATACAGGGAATGGACTCTTTTTGCTGATAGGAGGTTGAACTATGCAAACTTCCAGTGCCCACAACTAATATCTTTTTTAGCTTACCTTGCAATAAGGCAGGATATAAATAACCGCAAAATACAACACCAGAACTGGCACAACCACTAGCTCCGGCATGAGGATCTTGTTCTTCTCGGTAAATCATACAGCCGCAGTCTTCATAATTTGGAGTCAAATCTAAGCCCTTTTCCTGCATAAGTTGTATGGCTAACATTTTACCTACACTGCCTAAGTCTCCAGTATAAATCATGTCGTAATAGGACGGCTGACGACCGGTATCCTGAAAATGCTGCCATAATGTAGCAACAGCGGCTGGAGCCATCGCTGGGCCCATTGAATTAGGATCTTTAACTCCCATATCGACGACCTTGCCGATTGTCGCGGCCACAATTCGTGGACCAGTTCCGATTGAAGCCACTATAGCCGCCCCCGCCCCGGTGACAGTCCACTGTGAAACAAGCGGCCTCTGAACACCAAGTTCGGTGGGGAAACGATATTGCCGCTCGGCTGTATCATGATGGCTCGAAACAGCAACGGCCACCTTGTTGCCAAAGCCGCCGTCAATTAATACCGCTCCCACCAACATACTCTCGGCTAACGTTGAACAAGCGCCGTATAATCCAAGGAACGGCCTTCCTAAACTTCGCATAGCAAAATGAGTAGACATGAGCTGGTTGAGCAAATCCCCGGCCAACATGTAGTCAATATCGTCAAGCGTACTGCCGTCTTTCTCAACCGCCTTCTTAATAGCCCACTCGAGCATATAAGACTCGCATTTTTCCCAGCTGGTCTGACCGTTTATATTATCTTTCATAATCATATCAAAATAATCATGCAGAAAACCTTCACCTTCCATTGGCCCAACAATTGTCGCAGTGCTTGTTATATAAGGCGGAGCGGCAAACAGGATACTTTGCTGACCCCGTTTTTTATTCACTGGCATAGCCCCCTCGTTCGTCAACGCAATTTCCTAACTTAGTATTACTTTGTCAACAAAAAATAATACTTCTCTTCGAGAACAACAAAGCTTAATGAATAACAAAAACAGCCCAGCATACCGGGCTGTTTTTGTTATCCATTAAGCTTTACTTTTCGCGTGAATTAATGCGCTGCTTGCGAGTAAAATAGAAATAGTAACCAAGGACAATAATTAAGGTCACCACAAAGGCTGTGACATTCATGAACGATACCCCCTTACTTAACGCCTAAGAGCGCTAGCATGATACCGCCTGATATTGCGGTGCCGAAAACGCCAGCCAAATTTGGCCCCATGGCATGCATAATAAGAAAATTATATGGGTTTTCCTTCAACGCAACAACATGAGATACACGCGCGGCAATTGGCACCGAGGCGATACCAGCCGAACCAATCAGTGGGTTAATCTTACCGCCGGAAAATTTATTCATGATCTTAGCACACACGACCCCTGACCCTGTTCCAAAAACGAAAGCGACAAGGCCAAGCAAGATAATTTTTAAGGTCATTAAATTCAAAAACCGTTCCGCATCCATAGTAGAACCAATCGCCACCGTCAACGTAATGGTGACAATATTCATGAGATCATTTGCAGCGGTATCAGCCAAACGATCAACCAGGAGACATTCACGAAATAGATTGCCCAACATCATCATAGTTATAAGCGGAGCAACCGGCGGTAAAAACAAATTAACGATAATTGCAATAATAATGGGAAAAACGATTTTTTCCAGTCTGGAAACATAGCGAGGCTGTTCCATCATGATTTCCCGCTCAGCCTTGTTTGTTAACAGCTTCATAATGGGCGGTTGAATAAGCGGCATAAGTGCCATATAGGAGTATGCCGCCACCGAAATCTGCGGTAAAAGGTGGGGGGCCAGTTTCATCGTAACATAAATCGCCATCGGCCCATCAGCACCCCCGATAATACCAATTGCTCCTGCTTCCTGGATTGTGAAACCCAGCACCTTGGCCCCAATCAGCGCGACAAAAATCCCCAAGTGTGCTGCTGCACCCAAAATAACTAAGCTAGGATTAGCAATCATCGGCCCAAAATCGGTCATAGCACCAATACCAAGGAAGATAAGCGGCGGAACGATCAGGAGCTCAACACCACGATAAGCGTAATGGAATAACCCACCCGGTTGTGTTAGATCAGAGCCTGGGACATTCGCAATGATACATGAAAAACCAATACCGATCAACAAGAATGGCTCGTATTTTTTAGCAATGGCTAGGTAAATCAAGATAGCTCCTACAGCAATCATAACAACATTGCCCCACCACAATTGATATAGACCGGTTTGCTCGGGCAACGTTGACATCAATGATGCAAACATTTCGTACATAAGATTTCCCCTCTCCTGGATTCCTTATAACGACTAGTCGCGTTCCTCTACTTCGCCTAAACGGTTGATGTAAGGAAATAGGTACAAGACCATACCAATAACCCCTATGAACAGAAAGCTAAGAATAAAATCAATGACACTTAATACGATTGCCCCTTCTACGGTATCAGGAATTATCATACGACTATCCCCCTCTCGCTACAAACTCCTCCGCACCAAAAAATGGGTGCGGTCTTTCGCTCTTTTCAAAGTCGCGTCCCTGCTTACAACCACTCGCTCATAGGTGCCATGGCCGATTTCGCCCATTTCATCCCACGCTGTAATTGCCAAACTGACATGATGATCTTCAATAGCATCGATCGTTGTCTTGACATTCACAGTCATACCTAAACTGGTTGGAGCGGTATGCGAAAATTGAATTGCAGAACCGACACTGATATAACCCTCGGGCAAATATCTGTCTACTGTTTCAACAGCGGCATTAATAATCATTTCGATACAAGCAGGTGTTGCTAGAAGTCCATTCAGCGCGACATTAAAATTGCCAGCAGTATCTGACTTTTGAACAACCTTCCGAACAACCGCATTCTGCCCAACAGCTAAAACTTTTTTTAAATCAATCATGCTTTCTCCTCCTTCACATATTCAGAACAAGTCTAACTACATAATACCAATTTGTGGAATAACCTTGCAATAGTCCAGGAGAAAACTAACAGATTAATCTCATTATCAAAATATTATGTCTTTTGCTAATATTTTACCACTCATTTTGTATTTTGTGTACACTTTTTTTGAACTTTCTACCATTTTTTTCTTCCTAACACACCTGACCTTAAACAGTAATAATCAGAACATTGTCATTGACAATCAGTGTCTTTACCAACTCTTGAATGTCAGGTGCCAAACCTATATCGTTTCTTACATTATTCTTGATCGTGCTAATGTATAAGTCGGCTAAACCAGCCGGAATTACAAGCGTGGGAATCGGCGCAGTGAGATTGCTAAGGTTACTGAGTGTAATGGTATCAACAACATCCTGGAGACCAGAACTTATCGGCATAAAACTCCCTCCCTCTATTTGTGTGGTTTAGTATATGCCTTAATACTCAACCTTTGCACAACCAATTCAAATCATTTATTGCAGATAACTGTCATCAATTGTATAATTTCAACTAGACTACTAAATTACAGCAAGGAGCTAAAAACAATGCAGCATATTAACTTTGGAGTCATCGCCGCCTTTGCCGTGTATTTATCGGCAATGATGCTAATCGGTGTGTACTTTTACAACAAAACTAAGAATATGTCTGAGTACATACTTGGCGGACGTCGGCTGGGGGCCTGGGTTACGTCCATGAGTGCCGAAGCCTCTGATATGAGCGGCTGGATGCTCATGGGTCTGCCTGGTTATGCCTATCTTGCCGGACTTGAAGCCGGCTGGATTGCCCTAGGCCTGACCATCGGTACCTGGGCCAACTGGCAGTTCATCGCCAGGCGATTGCGCAAATATACCCAGATTGCTAATGATTCACTGACCCTGCCGGATTTTTTCCAAAACCGGTTTCACGATCACTCCCAAATACTCCGCATCATATCCGCGGTCTTTATTCTTATCTTTTTCCTGATTTATACATCATCAGGCTTTGTAGCAAGTGGCAAGTTATTCAATACCGTATTTGGTTTGCCCTACACAACTTCACTCATTATTGGTGCTTTCGTTGTTGTCTTTTACACCTTTTTAGGCGGCTTCATGGCAGTATGCTGGACTGACTTCATTCAAGGAATCATGATGTTCTTTGCTGTATTACTTGTCCCCATTACCGCCATGCAGTTTACTGGCGGAGCAGAAGCCACCTACGCAGTTCTTTATTCGCTTAACACTGAATTTTTCAATCCCTTCACAAGTATGGATGGCAAACCGCTCACACTTATTGCTATTGTCTCATTAATGGCCTGGGGCCTTGGCTACTTTGGCCAACCGCATATTTTAGTCCGGTTTATGGCTGTTCACTCCTCGTCCGAGCTTAAAAAAGCCACCCGTATTGCAATGACCTGGGTCATTCTTTCGCTGACCGCCGCTGTGGCGATTGGCATGATTGGTAAAGTATTTCTCACCCAGACACTCGAAGGTTCAGCTACGGAAACTGTCTTTCTTGTCATGACTGACAAGCTTTTCTCATCCTTTGTTGCTGGACTGATTCTGTCTGCTGTTCTTGCAGCCATTATGAGTACGGCTTCTTCACAGCTTTTAGTTACAGCCTCAGCCGTCTCACAAGATTTCTACAAAGCGCTTATCCGTAAAAACGCCAGTCAATCCGAACTTGTGTGGGTTAGTCGCATCACCGTTATCATTGCATCAATGATTGCCGTTATTTTGGGGTTGAACCCCAATAACCTTATCCTTGAGATGGTCTCGTATGCCTGGGCCGGTTTCGGCTCAGCCTTCGGCCCAGCTCTTGTCATGTCGCTATTTTGGAAGCGCATGACCAGAAATGGTGCCTTGGCCGGCATTGTGGTCGGCGGTATGACCGTACTAATCTGGAAGCAATTTGCCTGGTTTGGACTCTATGAAATTGTTCCAGGTTTCTTTCTGTCGCTGCTGGCCATTTATATTGTTAGCCTGATGGATAAACCGCCAGCCAAGGAAATTATTGACGATTTTGAAAAAGTGAATATCAGTAATATTTAGGTCCTGTAATCACTTCCGACCTTGTAAACTTTTATAGTTTAGTCATCGGACAAAAAGATCGCCAAGGCATCAGCCTTGGCGATTTTCTTATTATTATTCGTTTTTCGGCCTATTTACCTTCTGCCGTGGTAAATATCCTCAATTTATTACTAAGCGCGGTCACACACAGCGGCAGCTGTGGGCCGAGTTCACCATCAAGATCACTGACAAGTTCTTCGGCACATTCAATGGTAATGGTTTTCGCTTGAATATACCGAACGCTTTTGTGATTAATATGAGTTCCAGTTAGCAGGCTGATAAACATCCTCATCAATTCCGGCAGACGGCACTTGCTGGCAACAAGCAAATCAAGCTTACCATCATTGATTTGAGCATTAGGAGCAAGAGCCCGAAAGCTCCCAACCGTGCCACTGTTAGCAATTAAGAACAAAAATATTTCATCCTCAATAATCGCGCCATCAGCATTAATCCGCATTTTAAGCGGCCGAAAACTAGGCAGTTCTTCAATTCCCTTTAAATAATACGCCACCTTACCCAAGGTGTTTTTCAACATTGTGTCGGCACTATGAGCCACTCCTGTGAGCAGCCCGGCACTGGCCACATTGATAAAATATCTTTCGCCATTTACCTGCCCAACATCAACAGCTCGTATCTGCCCGTTGGCGATAATCTCGATACATTTTTCTAAATCACTGCCAAGCTTTAAGAAGGTGGCAAAGTCATTGCTTGTCCCACTCGGAATAATCCCCAGCGGCAGATCAACATCCATTGTGAACATGGCATTGATGACACTGTGAAGCGTACCATCACCACCGGCCGCAATAATACCGTCGGCACCAATTTCCTGCGCAAAATTTACAAATCGTGCCGTGTCTATCCGTTCCAACAACTTGAAGGGTATAATGACACAACCCCGCCGTTGAAATCGTTCAATAAATTCATCCAATTTATATTTAAAATAAGCATCGCCCGCTATCGGGTTGTACAGTAAAACAAATCTCTTCAATCTAACACCACCTCGACATAAGTTTCCCCGTCACGCGATAGCCCAGCCTGACCGGCTGTCCATTCAAGCAAGCTTGCTTCAAGTACGCTCTCACAGCCCTTTTCGGCCAATACAGTGATCACGACCTTATCCGTGTAGACCATGTCGGCAATTGAATAGTTATGATTTCGCAATTCATTTTCCAACTTCCCAAGGAACGTATAATCAACCTCTACCACGACCTTGGAATGAAGTGTGCGCTCAACCAAACCGGCCGCCTTGATCCCATGACCAGTTGCCTTGCCATAAGCGCGAATCAGCCCGCCTGCTCCTAATTTTACTCCCCCAAAATACCGGGTAACAACAACAACAGCATCCTTAACAGCTGACTTTTTTATAACCTCTAGAATAGGTTTTCCAGCCGTCCCAGAAGGCTCTCCATCGTCGTCAGCCTTCTGATACTGGTCACGTTCGCCAACAACATAAGCCGAGCAATTATGTGTGGCATCCCAATGCTTTTTCTTGATTTTTTCAATGAAGGCCATGGCAGCTTGTTCTGAGTCCGCCCTGTTTACATAAGTTATAAACCGGGATTTGTTAATAGCAATTTCAGTGCTTCCATAATCCTTAACTGTACAATATCTATGCAGCATTTTATCACCAATCTTATTATACACTAAGAAGCCGGTTCTTGGCCACGTCCTCATCATACACATGATCTTTGACCAACAAATACTCCCTATATTGAATACGCGATAAACGCCGAAACGACTCCTGATAATATACCTAAACAGGCTGCGACAATATACATCCCCGAATAATAACCCAGAAAAGAATAAACAACAAGTCCAATTAGTATACCGGTAATAAGATTAACAACAGGATTATTCGTCTCGGTTGCCGCCAACCCACTGCCAAACCCTACAACAGTTGAAAGCAAGATTATTGGCGATGCAATAATCTCAATCAGGGTTGCTGACTGCACCGAAAAATATAACGATTGTAAAATCCCCATAGCAAACCCAGTCAAACAGGCTGCGACAATCTTTCTCATAAAACCTCCGCCTTATTTTTGCTATATTTTACGAAGAATATAGCACTTATGTGACAAAAAAAAGAGCCGCTGTTTAGCGGCCCGGATAGAATCTTAAAAATCAGTCTCACCATGACCTTCGGTGCGGCCCATGTTTAAGATGATGTTAAGTACAATAGCGGTTGTAGCACCTGCAACGATACCGTTTCCAAATAAAATCTTAACCAATGGCGGGAATTGCATAAATAGATCAGGAACAACAGTAACGCCCATCCCCAAAGCAACCGAGCAAGCAATAACCAATAAGTTGTCATTGCTGGAAAAATCTATTTTGCCAAGCATTTTGATTCCAGCTGCCACGACCATCCCAAACATAGCAACCATAGCACCACCCAATACAGCATTGGGAATAATCATGGCTAAAGCCGCAAATTTTGGGATCATACCAAGAAATAATAAGATTACACCCGCTGCTACAACAACATTAACCGATTTCGATTTAGACAACTGCACTAAACCGACATTTTGTGAAAATGTTGTATACGGAAATGAATTTAATAAACCACCAATCAAAACAGCCAAACCTTCAGCCCGATAGCCCCGGGCCAAGTCATCTTGATCCAACTTGCGGCCGCAGATTTCACCCAGCGCTAAAAACACGCCAGTCGATTCGACCATGCTGACAATAGCAACGACAATCATAGTCAATATGGCACTAGGCTCAAATACCGGTGTTCCAAAGTAAAGCGGCGTCACCATATTAAACCAGGAAGCCTCAGCAACAGTATTAACGTGTACAGTACCCATAGCAGCAGCCACCAGCGTGCCGACAATCAAGCCTAACAGAACCGAAATAGCCCTGATAAACCCTGTTGCAAATCGATTTAATAAAATAATAAAGAGCAGTACCCCAAACGCCAAAGTCAGGTTTGAAACTGCTCCGAAATCAGGACTTCCTACACCGCCGGCCATATTGTTGATTGCAACAGGCACAAGGGTTATCCCAATAATCGTAACGACTGATCCGGTAACAACAGGCGGAAAAAACTTGGCTAATTTGCCAAACCAGCCTGAGATTAGAAAAACAAACAATCCTGAGCAAATAATCGCACCATATATGGCTTGTATACCAAATTGATTACCAATATTAATCATGGGGAAAACGGCTGTAAAGGTACAACCTAAAACAACCGGCAACCCGATGCCAAATACAGGATTGCGCCAGGCCTGAAGAAGTGTTGCAATGCCAGAAGTAAACAGATCGGCGGCAATGATATAGGCCATTTGTTCGGCATTAAGTTTAAGAGCGCTCCCGACAATAAGCGGTACAATGATTGCACCAGCATACATTGCCAGAACATGTTGCGTACCAAGAAACATCGTTTTACCTAGTGAATGATTCATCACGATTCCCGCCTTTTATAGGAAATTTACCTGATTGTTTTCAAATGATTTAATGCGAACAAGGGACTCGACCCGATAACCAGCATCAGCAAGTTTCTTAGCCCCCGGCTGAAAGGTTTTTTCGATCACAATTCCTATTCCAACAACCTTACAGCCACCCTGTTTAACGATTTCAGCAAGCCCAAAAGCCGCCTCACCATTTGCCAAGAAATCATCAATAATGAGTACGTTTTCGCCTGCCATAATAAATTGTTTGGCTACTGTAACATTGTTTTTTTCTGCCTTTGTAAAAGAATACACTGGAGCGCTATAAGTATCATCAGTGGCAGATGACTTTTTCTTACGGGCAAATACCACCGGGACACCCAAAGCAAGTCCGGCCATAACTGCCACGGCGATGCCTGATGCCTCGATTGTTAATATTTTATCAACACCGTCTTTTTGGAATCGGCGAGCCAATTCTTCCCCCATTGCCTTCATGAGCAGGGGGTCAATCTGATGATTTAAAAATGAGTCCACTTTTAAAATAGAGTTGTTGATAACCTTGCCTTCATGAATAATCTTTTCCTTGAGTAGTTGCACAATTGTGGCCTCCTAGAACATTTGGATCGGCTACACTAAGTTGGACAGAAAAAATAAGGGCTTGTAGAATAAACCT
>VSSQ01000069.1_pt1 | contig 116731 bp, 122 predicted proteins | sample 4763081 | NCBI WGS metagenome assembly VSSQ01 (sample SAMN12137344, study PRJNA551015) | bioreactor metagenome | isolation source: SDC9 anaerobic chlorinated ethene degrading culture | place: USA: Knoxville, Tennesee | collected 2015-01-01
CCATTAGTTTTTGGGACTCGTGGGGCAGGAACTAAATCAATTATACGAGGAGGTAAATATACTTCTATGAATACAATGCGATCACTGGCATCATACAAGGCAATATCTTCTGGAGCAGAAGGGATAGGGAGAGGTAGAGCTTGTTGTTCTTTTTCTATGACTAAATTGGCAAGCATTTCTTTAGCCCTTCGGATACCATCGGTTATATCTAAACTTAAGATGGCGGTGCCGGGGAAATCAGGAAAATACATACCAAGGCCTTCATCGTCAGCTTTTTCGACAACAATGGGATAAATTAAATGATTGGTCAAGTTATCAACTCCTTTGGGAATTTTATATTTATTAGTCGCTTGCATCTAGGATTAGAATTTAACCCCTGGTGAGCGTTCGATACCATTAAGTGTTCCTTTCGGGATGACCTGACCGCTATGATGGTAACTTATATCTGCATATTTGGTCGGATCATTTTTGTGTATGTATCGTTGGTGACTTGTACCTTTGCCATGGTTTGGGGATTTGATAAAACCTTCTTCTTTTAGTTTTTCAAGAACTTTTCTTACAGTAATTTGCTTCCCCAACCGAATGCCCCCTTGCTAACATCAGAATAACGCGTGTTATATATGCGTGTCAATGGTGCGCGTGAAGGTTTAATTTCATAGGGGCCTTAAGAAATCAAAGGGTTCCTCAATAGTTCATCCTGAAAAAGGGAATAGAAGGAAGTTGTCGAAAACTATGCTATAACGCCATTGTTTTTTATATAGTGGAGGGATGAGCATGAAACGGCTTATAATCTACCTGCTTTATGGGACCGGGCTTTTGCTCCTCATTTATTTGGGAGTTCATCACTATGAAGAGCTGCGTTTGACGGCAGGCAGAAGCTTTGATCAGACTCCGCTTTTCAGGTTCGTGGCTTTCTTCGCCATAGTGTTTGGGACTGAGTTGAGTCGATGAGGAGTGGGAACTCTTGAGTATCTTAACCAGAGGAGGTCCGGTCATTCAATAATCTTTTTCAATCTGTGGCTGAATGGGGAAAGATACGTTTAATTTATTGACTCAAAGTCATCTTGGAGAAAGTAATTCCAATGTCACCGAAAGAGCTCGGCATTGCTCGCTTGCTTTTGATATCTGCCAAAACAAATGGTATACTTAGGAAAAAGAATACAACTAAGAGGAGCGGGAAGATGAAAAAGAATTACCTTCTGCTGCTAACGGCGGCTTTGCTGATAAGTTCGATTTTATTGGGGTGCAGCAAGAGCCAGGCACCGGCAAACCAGCCGTCCCAAGCAGGCAATGACGCCACGGCGGCGCAAGAGCTCATCGTGGGTATGGAACTGGCCTATCCGCCTTTTGAGATGACTGATGAAAAAGGGAACCCGACAGGTGTCAGTGTTGATTTTGCCAAAGACTTAGGCGCAGCTTTGGGCCGACCGGTTAAAATCGAAAACATGGCGTTCAGCGGTCTTATACCAGCTTTGCAAACCAAGAAAATTGATATGGTTATTTCTTCAATGACGATTACGGACGAACGGAAAAAAACCGTTGCTTTTTCTGATCCCTATGCCAAAGCTTGGCTGGCCTTGTTGATCAATGAGAAATCTTCGGTGAAAGAGGTTAAGGATCTCAATGCGCCGGGGCGTAAGGTGGCCGTCAAGAATGGTACGACAGGGCATATTTATGCCCAAGCCAATCTGCCGCAAGCAGAAATCATGGTTTTTGAGAAAGAAAGCGCTTGTATTCTCGAAGTCAGCCAAGGGAAAGCCGATGCTTTTATCTATGATACCTTGAGCATCTACAGAGCCTGGAAACAGAACGAAAAGACGACCCGGGCCAATTTGAACCCATTCCAGGATAAAGTTGAAGAATGGGGCGTTGCCTTGCGTCAGGATGATAAGGAATTGACGGCTAAGGTCAATCAATTCATCGGCGAGTACAAGAAGAACGGCGGCTTCACAAGACTAGCGGAAAGATATTTGCCTCAAGAGAAAAAAGACTTCGCTGCTCTGGGCGTGAAATTTTTCTTCGATTGAGCTTTTGCCTGCTTACTTAAAGTCATGGATTGCCGTGCAAACTCCGTGTCGCAGCATTGCGGTGCGGAGTTCTCGATTTTGCGGTAAGGTTAATAGTCGGAACGATTAGGAATGAATAAAAGATGAATAGAAGACGAGTAGAAGCGGGAGAGGAGGGAATCCTGGTTGAATCGGCCGAATTTATTGTGGAAAAATGAAGAATCTCATCATCCCACTCGTGTGCAGCAAGCCTTCAATATCGCACTGGTCAGCGCCTTTATGCTTGGCGTCCTGCTTTGGGCTTTTTACAGCCTCGACTATACGCTGCGACTGGACACCGTTTATCTGTATAGGGCCAAGTTTATCGACGGCTTCCTGATGACGATCATTATTGCTTTTTTCTCCCTGATCTTAAGCCTGATCATCGGGAGCTTCTTGGCGTTTGCCGGAAAATCAAGATTTTTGCCTTTGCATTATTTTAGTAAGGCCTATGTGGAAATCATCAGAGGAACTCCGCTGCTGGTCCAGATTTATGTGTTTTTTTATATTATTGCTACCGCGATGCACCTCAGTAATCGTTATGTCCTGGGGGTCATCATTTTATCGGTTTTTTCCGGGGCGTATATCTGTGAAATTATCCGGGCAGGGATTGAGAGCATCGAAGCCTCCCAGATCGAAACTGCGCGCTCCCTTGGCTTCACATCATACCAACGCTATCGTTATATCATTATTCCCCAGGTGTTCAAAAGGATCTTACCGCCCTTGGCCGGCCAGCTGGTGTCATTGATCAAGGACTCTTCACTTTTGTCGGTAATTGCCGTCAGCGAGCTGACCAAGAACGTTCAGGAGGTCGATTCATTCACCTTTGCCACCTTTGAGAACTACATTGTGCTGGCGCTTTTATACATGATCCTGACCGTGCCGATTTCCTATGCCTCGAAGGTTTTGGAAAGGAAATTCAATTATGAAGCTTAAAATCAGCAATCTGGAAAAAGCTTTTGCCGGCAAAACAGTGCTTAAAGATATCAATATCGATTTGGAGCATTTTCGCTCCCTGGCGATTATTGGCCCTTCAGGAGGGGGTAAATCCACGCTTTTGCGGATGCTCGCCGGTTTGCAAAGACCCGATCGTGGGGAAATTCACATTAATGGGGAAAGAATCGACTATTCGGAAACACTTTTGCACGAATACCGCAAAACCATTGGCGTAGTCTTTCAGTCTTACAATCTATTTCCGCACCTGACAGCCCTGGATAATATCACCCTGCCTTTGACGGTTGTTCATAAATTCAGCAAAGAGAAAGCCGAAATAATCGCTTTGGATCTGCTGGATCGGTTTCAATTAAAAGTGCATATGGATAAGAAACCCCATCAACTGTCGGGAGGGCAGCAGCAGCGCATTGCGGTAGCCAGGGCCTTGTCCATTGAATCCCGTTTTTTGCTCTTTGATGAACCGACCTCGGCCCTCGATCCGGAGCTAACCAGCGAGGTTTTGGACATGATTAAAGAGCTGCAGGAGCAGGACAAAGATTTAATTCTTGTGACTCATGAGATGGGGTTCGCCCGCCAGTCCTGCGATTATGTGCTTTTTATTGCCGATGGTCAAATTATCGAACATGGCCCCAGTGCGAAAATTTTTAAAGAGCCGCAAACCCTGGAGCTGAAGAATTTTCTTAATAAGATTTTAGAATGGAGATGAGACAGAGTCCTGAATGACACCTCCGGCCATTCAGGACTCTGTTTGCTTGTGAAGGCTTATAGCTTACTCATCCATTGAGCTGATCAACTGAATCAAGTTCTCTTTTATCTTCCTAATCTCCGCCACCGGCTCCCCGCCCAGATCAAAGAGGGCTTTTCCTTCCAGATCGGCATCCATAATCTCTCTGCTGAAAGTGACATGGCCCAGCAGGGGAAAATCGCTCAGAGCCTCCCCCACGAACGCCAAATCTTCGGTGCTCCGCACTTTGCTGGCCACCACAAAAACCCTTTGAATACCCAGATCACGGGCCAGCTCCTGAATTTGCCGTGCCGTCTGAATACTCCGCCGTCCCGGCTCGACCACCACGATCAAGGCGTCCACCGCGCCTGCCGTTCCCCGGCCCAAATGCTCGATGCCGGCTTCCATGTCCATGATGACCACTTCGTCTCTTTGCACCAGAAGGTGCTGCATCAGCCGCTTGATCAGGGTGTGCTCCGGGCAGACGCACCCTGAGCCGCCCTGCTCCACCGTACCCATCAAAAGCAGCTTAACACCTTCATGCTCCACGCAAAACTGCTCCGGCAAATCATCCACTTTAGGGTTGAGGATGAAAAAGGTGCCATAGCCACCGTCGGCCCCCGTCCTCTCCTCAGCCAGTGCCTTCATCTTGGCGAAGGGAGTGATTCCCCGGTAGTTCTCCTCAGGAATGCCCAGAGCAGAAGCCAGATTAGCATCAGGGTCTGCATCCACCGCCAATACCCGGTAACCATCAGCTGCCAATAGGCGGGCCAAGGTTCCGGAAAGGGTCGTCTTGCCGACCCCGCCTTTGCCTGTCACTGCTATTTTCATCGCTCTAACCCCCTGTTTGTTGTTTCTATAGATTTAATCCCGCCCGTTTCTCCTGAATCACGGCGAATAACTTCTTGACCGCCTCTTCGGGATCGGTCTCAACGATAAAATAGCCCCCGGTAATATCTTTGATCTTCTCCGTCAACACTTCCGTTACCACCTGGGACCCCAGGACTTGGGGGACAGTTCCCAGATGGGTGGGCAGGCCTAAGGCTACGGCCCAGGTGCCGATGGCTACTGCCTTTTCCGACATAGCTTCAGGAGCGGAGGCCACCAGGGGCAGGCGATCCAGATCGACTCCCAGCTTTTGTGCGATGGCCACAGCCACAGAAACGGCACGGGTATTGTCTACGCAAGACCCCATGTGGAGAACCAGGGGTAGTGGCCCATTCAAACCATTGGCCTGGCCGATGGCCGTCAGGACAGCCTTCAACCCGTCCCCTGCATAGGCCAGGGTTGCTTCCTGGGTCATCAGTCCATGCTTGGCCAAAGCACCGGCTCCACAGCCTGTCGCTAAAAGAAGAACATTGTGGGCTGCCAGCCCCTTGGCCAGTTCAACAAAGCTTCGATCCTGAAGGGTGTTGGTGCTGTTGCAGCCGGCAAACAGGCAGATCCCTTGAATATTGCCATTCACGATATTGTCCAATAAAGGTTGAAGAGGATCGTGGGCATCAAGCTGGCTCAAGGCTCCGATCACCGCTTCGGCGCTGAAACCGACGATAGCTTTTTCCTTAACCTGAGGGATATTCACCCGCTTGGGATCCCGGCGCTGGTAGGCATCCACAGCCAGTTCCAGAATTTTTCTGGCCGACTCCACCGCATTTTCCTTATCAAATTGAACATGGGTAGCACCGGGGATTTTGGTGGTAGACATAGTCGTAATGAGCTCAGTATGGAAACACTGGGCAATCGCTCCCAGGGAAGGCATAATACACTGAACATCCACCACCATGGCTTCCAAAGCGCCTGTCAGAATAGGCATCTCCTGGGAAAGATAGTTGGTGGCCAGGGGCACTCCATGGCGTACCATCACTTCATTCCCGGTACAGCATACACCAACGATGTTAAATCCGCCCGGTGCTCCGGCTTGCTTAGCCAGGTCGTTCAGCATCGCCGCCGCATCGCACACCACTTCACTGAGCAGGGGATTATGCCCATGGACGGCAATATTGATGGCATCCTCTTTAATGACCCCCAGATTGGCCTCGGTCACCGTGGGTGCAGGAGTTCCGAAGAGAGCATCGGAAAGCTCGGTGGAAAGATACATTCCTGTATAATCGGCCACCGCTCCCTTTACTCCTCCCAAAAGAATATTTACCGGATCGGCATCACACCCCACATGAGTCCGGCTCATAATCTCAGCAACGGTAGCATCGATATTGTGAGGCATGACCCCCCATTGTTTTAATTTGGCTGCCCGCTCTTCAGTCATGGTCAATTCTGCCCAACGGCAGGGAACTTTAGAATCCTGGCGGGAGTAATCCTCCAGGGACGCGTCAGCTACTTCTTTGGTCAATTCGCGAATACTTTTCCCTTCCCAATCGATCCCCAGCCTTTGAGCTATTCTTTTCAGCTTTTCTTCGTCTTTGATTGTATAGGCAGAGGCATTTCCTTTGCCGACCTCCCGCATAGTCAGGGCAATATGGCGGCCGTGGTCGGAGTGGGAGGCTGCTCCGGCAGCAATGCCGCGGATCAAATTGCGGGCCACGATGGTATGGGCATCGGCGCCGCAAATACCCCGTTGGGCTCCCTTGCCAAAGGGATCGACCCGGCAGGGACCTTTCCAGCAAATGCGGCAGCAAATCCCCATTTTGCCAAAACCGCACTGAGGCTGCTGATCTTTATGGCGATCCCAAACGGTTTGGATCTTGTCTTTTTCCGCCACAGGCAACAGTTTCTGGACTGCTTCATCAATGGAAAATCTTAAACTCATGATCCGTCCTCCTTTAGTCTACAACACTCTGCATTCGCTATCCCTTTCAGAGACTGAGCGAAAGGACTTTTGTCGGGCAGGCCTGAATACAAGCGCAGCCTTCTGCTTTAATTTCTTTATTCCGGCTAAAACACAGGTCACATTTGAGGGCTTTGGTCCGGTTGCTCTTTTTTCCATCCGCTCTTTCCACCATTTCCGTGGTCATGGTGATTGAACCGAAAGGGCAGGCCCTGGCACAAAGCTTACAACCAATACAAGTTTCCCGGTTAAGCTTGACGAGCCCCTCTTCTTGATACAGTGATCCGTTCGGGCAAACTTTAACACATGGGGCATCCTCACATTGCTGGCATTGAGTGAGCGCCACCGTAGTTCCTTGCTGCACTACACTTACTCTTGGCTTAAGCTTCATTTGGCCAGCCGCCGCTCCTTCGATCTCATATCCGGCATGGGCCAGGCCACAAGCCAGTTCACAGCTTTTGCAGCTTAAACAACGGCTAAGATCAGCATGGATGAAACGGTTCTTTCCCTTAGACATAAAGCACACCTCCTCATCTCCGCCCCTTCATCACTGGAAAGAGCAAATTATGTCGGTTTCATCGTAGCATGCAGGATTGCAGAATTATGTCAATTAGTTGACAAAAGAGAGCGAATTTTCGCTCTCCTTTGTCTATAAAAACTATTTTATTGGCGGCTTGGTTTTATTTCAGCTGATCATTCTTATCGAGCATCTTCTTTAACATGTCCATGTCTTTAATAATAAGGGTTCTCCTATTCACTTTCAGCAAGAGGCCGTTCTTGTAAAAATCATTGAGCAGAAAGGATACGGTCTGGCGGCTTGTTCCTAATATAGTTGAGATATCCTCCACATTTAATCCCAACTCCAGCTGAATTCCCTCAGCCACCTGACACCCTTTATCTTTGGCCGCATTGATTAAGAATTCGGCTAATCGGGTGTGGGCTTCCTGAAAGACCAAGCCATTGATAATAGTAATAGAGTTTTTCAAAAGATCCCCCAATACTTTAATCATGATCAGAGAGAATTGAGGATAGCGGGTGATCATCTCGCCAAACTTTTTCGTCTTGGCCACCAACAGTACGGTATCATTATCCAAAGCCTGGGTAAAGGCTCTGGTATGCATGGAGAAGATATCTCCTGGTTCTAAAATAGATAAGGTAAACTCCTTATCTTCATAAGATAAAAAAACCCGCACCCGTCCTTTTTTAACGAGCATGACTAAATTCTCTTCGTGATTGGGCAGAGAGATGATCTGCTTCTTTTGGAAAGTCCGCTCCTGAAATATGGATAGAAGGTCACTGTATTCCGGTGACCCCAAGGCCTCGATCAAATCAATATCGGTCAATTTCATTCTGGCAGGCATGATGCTCCACCTTTCGCTGTTATGTATGAATTTCTTTTTAATTTCCCCTATTATAACCAGCACCCTATGAACATACAAGCCCTCTCATGATTCGACAGATTAGACAAATAAGCAGCCATAAAATGAAAAGCGAGTCCAGGTTTTACACCAAAGGACTCGCTTTCCTTGCACTGCACGTATCCATCAATTTCCCACTTTCTCATCCAGACATTTCAACAGAAACTTCCGCAGAGTTTTCCGATACTCCCCATACACATCCTTATCAATCATAAGCAGCAGGTTCAGCTCATAAGTCAGTTCTTTGAATGCCCTTTCCAAAGCTTCAAATTTAAAAGCAACTTTATGGGTAGCGTTCTTAATTTGGGCGGCAGTAAGGTCAGCCCTCAACTTTTGATTGCTCTTGAAGAGCGGCTTTTCTTTGAGCTTGCTGTTTTCAGCCTTCCTTTTCTCCACATCCTGCTCCAGATTTTGTTTTTCCTTCTCCAGTTCCCCAGCCTTGGCCTCCAGGTCGTCACGTTCTTTTTTCAGCTCACTGTTTTCCGCCTTTTCGCCCTCCAGAGCTTTCTGCAGCTCCCTGTTTTCCTGTTCCGTCTCCTCTTTTTCCTGCCTGGCCTGCTCCCGCTCCTTGATGGCCCTCTGCAGCTGGCGTACGGACATATTTTCGATATCCAGTTCGGCAATGAACTCTACCCGCTCTTCTTCCGGAACATCCAGCAGAGTTAGTGCCTGGGAATAGGATAAAATCTTCAACGTTGATGATTTTGCTTTTTCCTCCCCTGGGGAGCCCCCCCTGGTCTGCCCGTACTCCCGGGCGACTTTTATATATCTCTCTGCCGTAAGCTGGGAATAACTCACATACTCCTGCAGCCATTTTCCCCATTCTCCGTGAGGAAGAAGCGCCTTGGCCTCCATCAGCCGCCGGCCTATCTCCACAGCACAGGATAACTGGATTCTCCCGGTGGACTCTTTATAGTTGTTGATCTCCGCCGCGATGATCTGCGGAGTGCGTTCCTTTACCAAATCATTCATGACAATTCCTTCCCGGTTTTTAATATAGTATATGGACTTGACATGACAGGTGTGACAACTTATAACACCGGCAAAGGGATTATAAAAAAATAAAAATTAAGTGCTGAAGAGGCAGGGAATGGGGAAATATAGGCGGATTTTCAGGATTGACTTATATTTCTTACACATGTAATATATAATTATCTTACAAATGTAAGAAATACCGTGATGTAGTGGTAGTCTATTTTGGAATACAGCGTTGGAGGTGCTTATCTTGAAGACAATCCCCCAAATCTCTGAAGCGGAACTGGAAGTCATGAAAATACTATGGAAATTAAAAAGCTGTACCAGCACCCAGATCATAGAAAGATTAGCGGAAGTATCGGACTGGAAACCCAAGACCATCCATACCCTGATTACCCGGCTGGTCTCCAAAGAGGCGGTCAGCGCCGTCAAAATCGATGGTAAATCCTATCTCTATTCGCCTGGTGTCAGTGAAGAGGAATATAAACGCTATGCCAATCAATCCTTTTTGCATAAGCTCTATAACGGTTCACTCAATCTCATGCTGGCCAGCTTCATTAAAGAGCAGCATCTATCCAAAAGCGAGATAGAAGAGCTTAAAAAAATGTTGGATGAGGAGATGTAGACATGGAAGCTGTCTTTAAGATAGTTTTAACCACATCTTTCTATGCCGGCATTGTCGGGATGGTCATACTCCTTGTTAAAAATCTGTTGCAAGATAAGCTCAATCCCCGCTGGCATTATTGGCTGTGGATAGTCCTGTTGGTCAAGTTAATCATCCCCTTCGGCCCGGAAAGCGCTTTCAGTTTATATAACGTTCTTGAACCCCTGTCCCAGGAAATCAAATTTTCCTCTGTGCCGGAAACAGTCGGCGATGCAGGCATCTATTCACCGGAGGGGACTCAAGCCGGGAATGAACGGCCTGGGCTGCCGGCCCAAGAGCCCGTTGCTTCAGCCCAAAATCTCCGTACATATGTGGCAGACGCGCTCCCGATTATTTGGCTTTCAGGGTTGCTTTTGATGTTTGTCTGGCTGCTCTATGCCGGTTTTTCCTTTGCCGGAAAGCTAAAGACCCATGCCCAGCCGGCGTCCCCTGCTGTTCAGGCCCTATTAGAGGAATGCAAAACAAGGGCTGAAGTAAAAGGGGAGATCGCTGTCCTTATTCAGGATATCGTCAAAGTACCTTCCTTGGTCGGCATGTTCAAGCCAAGGATCTTACTGACTCCGGATATATTACGCCTGAAAGAACAGGATATTTCCTATATCCTGCTGCATGAACTCAGCCATTACAGGAGAAAGGATCTATGGGTTAACTATCTGCTGCTTATCCTGCAAATCATTCATTGGTTTAATCCTGTGATCTGGTACTGCTTTAGGCGTATCCGCCAGGACATGGAAGTTGCGGCAGATGAGGGTGTTTTAAGCTTACTGAAGGTAAGCGAGCATAAAGAGTATGGGAAAGCCCTGCTGGCGGTGCTGGAAACGATCAATACAAAAACGCGATTAATGCCGAGATTAATCGGTATGGTCGATGAACGGAAAAATATCGAGAGAAGGATCAGGATGATTAAAATGGCTGATTTTTTTAAGAGCAGGAGGAAAAGGGTTATTCTCACCGGCATTCTCTGTGTGGTGATTTTAGGCGGCCTTTTATGGACATCGGCTTCGGCCCGGGTGACATCTGATGAGGGCGGTGAGGATACCGATGCCATCTCCCAAAATTCAGCGGCTCAGCCCGTGACCGGTCAATCCATCGAAGAAGCTGTAAGTCTCGCTGTTAAAGAAAAAGGGAAGGGGTACCTTGAGGGAGAGGCCCTGACCGAAGGCCACAAGATACTCGAAGTCGAAGAAAAGGACGGGACAGTGATTGCCTACACCGTAGCCAGCATCGGCTGGTTTGGTTTTGAAAATGGTATCTTTACCGGCGTCAGCGGCAGCGGAGCCATTCCCACCGTGATGACCTTTGCCAAAAATGCGAATGGAGAATACAGCCTGCTGGAATATAAGGAAGCTGAGGATGGGGGCGGATATGGGGACTCCATTAAAAGGAATTTCCCGCAAAGATTATGGGATAGCATATTCTCCGGCGAACATTATCCGGAATTAGTGGCGCAGAAAGAAGCACAGGCCAGGCAGTATCTGCAAAGTATCGGCAGGGATGCCCAAGTCAGCCAAGGATATGTGGAGAAAAAACTGGTTGATATTAATGTAGAGGCTTCCAATAGACTGTTTGCCGAGCTTACCAAAGGGGATGCCGAGCTGAACCGGTTCCCTTACTGGATCGGGACCAAAGAATACCTTGATCAGGGAGAGCGGTTTATCTATGAAACCTCTCAGGGTAAAACCAGTGACGGATATGATCTGGTAACCTTTCGCAAGAGTAAAGAAGATGGCAGGATAGAGCGGGAGTATCAGTATAAAATTGTCGGGAACGAACTGACACTGGTCTTTTTGCAGAGTACCCCGGAACTTAAGCCATAGTCTATTCCCCGGAAGCCCTTGTGCCCTATTTGAATAGCACAATCCTATAGCCCGTTTTCGTTAGCTTTCCTCGTCTAATGAAGTGATTAAAGGAAAAACTCAGATATCCACAGGATGTTTGAGTTTTTTCTGATATTTTACCTTAAATTAACCTGCTCCTAATCAAAACTTAGCGGTAGTGCGCTATAATCAGTCAATACTATTGTTTCTAAGCGACTTGACCCGAACTGAAATTACAGGGGAGAAATTGCCCATGAACAAGCTGGAGAGGAATTGGATACTTTATGATGTGGGGAACTCGGCCTTTGTCTTGCTGACATCCACAATTATTCCGATCTATTTTAAAAATCTAGCAGCTGCAGACGGGCTCAGCAATGCTGCGTCTACAGCGTATTGGGGCTATGCATCCAGCATCTCCACCATGATCATTGCTATTGTCGGTCCTATCCTGGGCACCGTAGGAGATGTGCGCGGCTACAAGAAAACGCTTTTTCTGATCTTTATGGCAATCGGTGCCGCCGGCTGCCTGGCTCTGGCTTTGCCGGTAGGTTGGTTGGCTTTTCTTGGTTTGTATATCATTGGCAAGTCCGGTTTCTCCGGCAGCCTGATTTTTTATGACGCTATGCTGTCGGATATCACTTCTGAAGAAAGGGTGGATCGTGTCAGTTCTCATGGTTATGCCTGGGGCTATATCGGCAGCTGTATTCCCTTTGTGATCTGCCTCGGGTTGATTCTGACTGCCGATGGAACGGGCTTAGGTGCGGCTGCCGCCACACAGCTGGCCTTCCTGATCACGGCTTTATGGTGGATTCTCTGCACCGTACCGCTTATGCGCAGCTACCGTCAGGTCTACGCTTTGGAAAGCGGCGGCCGTCCCGTTCGTGAAAGTTTATCCCGGTTATGGCATACCCTTACCCATGTGCAAAAGCATAAAAGTGTCTTTACCTTTCTGATCGCCTTCTTTCTCTATATCGACGGGGTTTATACCATTATTGCCATGGCGACTTCCTATGGAAAAGATGTGGGCATTTCCGATCATAACCTGCTGCTGGCTTTACTGCTTACTCAAGTTGTGGCCTTTCCCTTTGCCATTCTCTTTGCGCGCCTGACGAAGAAAATTGAGGCAACACGATTGATTTCTGCTTCGATTATTGGCTATCTGGCCATCACCTTGTTTGCTCTACAGCTGGATAAAGCCTGGGAATTCTGGCTGCTGGCAGTCTGTGTGGCTGTCTTCCAAGGGGGTATTCAGGCTCTGTCCCGTTCTTATTTTGCGCGGATCGTACCTAAGGAAAAGGCCAATGAGTTTTTTGGAATTTTTGATATCTTTGGCAAAGGCGCTGCCTTTTTCGGTATGCTCTTGATGAGTGTCATCACCCAAATCACCGGCCATTCCCGTTTTGGTGTGCTGGGGCTGGCGGTTTTGTTTGGAGTGGGGCTCTGGGCACTGCGCCATCATGTCCGTGAGAGCAAAAATGCCCAGGAGTTTTAGCGAATACTATCGTTCAGAAAGAAGGGAACCTATGCCGGCTTGCCTGACCCATTACCAGTTTGGCCAGGAGATCCTGGACCGACTTGACCCGGAATTAAAATCATGTGCTCTTGCTTATAAAGGGGAATTTGATGTAGGCCTTCAAGGGCCGGATATTTTTTTCTTCTATAAGCCTTACCGCAAAACCAGGATTGCAGCTTATGGGAATGCTTGCCATGACCAGCCGGCCCTTGAAATGTTCAGACCGATTTTGAAAAAGGTGCATCATAAAGGGCCATTGGCCTATATGATGGGCTTGATTTGTCACTATATTCTTGACGCAAACTGTCACCCCTATGTTTACAAACACAGTTCGGACATGTTCGAGCATCACTTGATGGAAGCTGCTTATGACCGGCATATTCTCACCCGGTCCGGACGTGAGCAGGCGCGGCATCTCACAATCCCGTCCTCCGGATTGGATTTTCAGGCCATGGCTGAACTTTGGCCCGGCATGAGCACAGCAACGATCAAAAAATGTGTAACATCTCAACGGAATTATATCTGGCTGCTGGATCAGCCAAGAATTTTGAGTGTTTGCCAGGCTATTGCCGGCAGCCGCGGGAAATTTACGGCCATGTCCCTGCCGGATGAGCTATCCTGGATTCAGGAAAAGTATGCCCGCAACTTAGATGTACTGTACAGTAAAGCACTTGAGGAAGGTCCGGAGAAAATTCGTCAGGCTTGGGCGCAGATGGGCGCAAGGAATATAGACTTATCTGGGTTTGAATTGAATTATAAGGGAGAGGCTGTTTTTGAAGGCGCTTAAAAGAGGGAAAACGACTAAAAGAGCAAGAAGGACTAAGCACGAGGAGATGGAAGTTATGGAGAACAGTTCAATTCTGAAATCCAATGTCCAACGAGTCAATCGATTCAATGTCATCCTTATCTGGATTATATCCACCCTGCTCTCAGGGCAATCTTTTCTGACCATGGGTACGGTTTATGGCGTAAACGTATTGGCCTGCACCTTTGGAGCAGCGCTTGTGGCAACCCTGGCGCTGCTTTTCAATTTAAAATTCAACAGACATGAGAATATTACGGCACTTATCATTAGTTTTTCCATCGTAGTATCGGCCGCTTATCTGGGGCATATGATTCACGGGGCAACTACGGCAACTATTTTCATTGTCTATTTAGGTTCATTGGCCATGATCGCCATGTATTTCCGAGTGAGGCTGCTCCTTACCTATGCAGTGCTGTTAAACTTGTTTCTCAGCGTTTTTTATTTTATCGATCCCCAGGGCTTGCTCGGACCAAATCATGCTGTGATGGAGTTTGCCCGCAGGGTAGCGGTTATGGATTTGATCATCATTATTTTCTTTTTTCTTACCAAATGGGGGAATGAATATATTATGGCTTCCTATACCAAAGAACAGGATGCCCGGGAATTATTGCTGAAATTAACAGCGGCCATGGGCAGGATCGACCAGGATACTTCTGTATTAAATGACAGTATCAGCGAGTCTTATACATATGTTCAGGACATTGAGCAAATGAGCAAACAGACCACAATGGCCGTTGAAGAAATCGCTAAAGGCGTGGGCGAGAACTCTGTGAGTACGGGGAAAATTGTCGATCAGACCAATGAGGCTGTGGCCATTATCGAAGAGACCAGGAAATTATCCACTGAAACAACGAAAGAAGCCCATATGATGAAAGATGTTGTTGTGAAAAATGCTTATGGCATCAAGGAAATGGTTGAGCAGATGAATACCATCGATACGGCGATCGGAGCAACGTTGGTCAACGTATCTGAGTTGCAGGAGCACATGACCAAAATTAACAATGCCCTTGCCAATATCACGACCATTGCAGCTCAAACCAACCTGCTTGCTTTGAATGCTGCGATTGAGGCTGCCAGAGCCGGTGAGGCGGGTAAAGGGTTCTCCGTAGTGGCCAATGAAGTCAGTAAACTTGCCGAAATGAGCGCTACTACCGTCAAGGAAATATTTGAAATTATCGAATTGGTTCAAATGACGACAGCGACATCCTTGGCGAAGGCCACCCACGGCAAACATGCCGTTGATGCCGGAACGGAAGTCATAGCCCAGATTCAGGAAAGGTTTGAGCATCTTGAAGAATCTGCCGAATCCATCGCCGACAGCGTTAAAGAAGAAGATACTATGATCAGTGCTCTGGCCGCTGCTTTCGCAGAGATCAAAGGACAGCTTGAGAATATATCCACAGTTTCGGAACAGCAGTCTGCTTCGACGGAAGAAATCTTAGCTTCCATTGAGAACCAGAACAACAAAATCAGTGAAGTCACTCATGCTATGACTTCAATCAGTGAACTCAGCCATAACCTCAGGAGCATACTCAATGCTTAGAAGATGGCTCCAGAGGCTTTAATAACCCTGAAGCTGCCGAAGATACTTCCCTTATAGCTGTATTTATACTTGTCTCACGACACTGTGTCCATCAGGAATGAGCAGATAGCCGCTGCCTTGAACAAATATGCTATAATAAATGTGCATAAGAGAACAAAAGGAAACGGCAGGATTAACAGACAAGGCTGTTCAACTTTTGGAGATCGGAAAGCTAAAGGGAAGGAAGCTACTATGGATATTCAGCAGCTGCGTTATTTTGTGGCGGTAGCGCAATACGGTAAGGTGAAGGACGCGGCCGATGCCATGTTCATCAGCCGCCAGGCGGTAAGCAAAGCCCTGGCCCAGCTGGAGAACGAACTGGGCCAGCCCTTGTTTCAGCGTACCCATAACGGCATCATGCTCAATGAGCGGGGACAACGTTTTGTAGACCGGGCGGAGGTATTGGTACGCGAGTTTGACGTTCTGAATGCGGATATGCGGAAAGATGAGCAGGTTTGCCGTGTGCGCATCTGTTTTCCCTTCACGACATACCATTATTTCTGGAATGTACTTGAGCCTTTTCTGGTCAAAAATGAGGACCGGCTGAGGGTGGATGTCATCAACTGCCTGGATGCCCAGTGCCACATGATGTTTGAAAACAGCCTGGTAGATATGGCTGTCTCCTTTTTGCGTTTTGGCCCGGGAACTGACGACCAGCTGGTGGCCACTTCTCCGATCTTATTTGCTGTGAATGAAAAGAATCCACTGGCTGGTAAGGTTTCTTTAGCCCTGGGTGATCTCGCTCACGTTCCGCTCATTTACTATATGAACGGCTATGAGGACAGCTTTTGGCTGGATAAAAATTGCCGGAAAGGCGATTATGAGGTTAATGATATCCTGCTGGCCTTTGATCTTGTGCGTCAGAACAAAGGAATTTTCGCAGTGCCGGAGCTGGCTGTTCTCCAATCCATGCAGGGTATCGTCTTTTTACCGTATCACGGCCCCAGCGATTACGACAACTTTTACTGTGCCGTTGCCAAGCAGGCCGCCCGTGATAAAAGGCGGCGGCAGGCGTGCTTTAATCTGCGGGAAGCGTTGCTTCAAGCCGGCAGAGAAAAATAACCATGGTGGTTTTTAAAGATCGCTGCGCAACGTTTGGTTGCTCGGCGGTCTTTTATGTTGCTTTTTTCACAAGAAACTTTGTGATATATAAGACATAGGGGTTCAAGAACTTTGCCCCTGGGTAAAAGTAGGAGAAAGAATACGGAAGAAGAGAGGTAGAAGCAGATGAGTAAGCAATTTTCACGGCGTGATTTCCTTAAGGGCGCGGCCGCTGCCGGCGCCGGTGCCATGACGATGGGGCTGACCGCTTGCAGTCCGGCAGCGGCAGGCAACAGTCCCAGCGGTGCCGGCACTGCCGACAACATGGTGTTGTCTGATCAGACATACCGCAACCTGAAGTGGAAGTTTGAAGTGATGCCTGAGGAATACCCTATTCCCGAAGAGAAAATCACCAAGACCGTTACTCATGATATTATCATTATCGGCTCCGGCATGTCCGGCTTGTGCACCGCTGTTTCCACTAAGGAGAGCGGCGCGGATGTTCGTGTCATTTCCGCCGGTAAGCGTCCCATCAGCCGCGGCGGCTCCAACCACGCCATCGGTTCCAAAAAGCAGAAGGAGCTGGGCATCGACTATACGCCCGACACGGCAAGCGGCCGCCATGCCGCCAAGGTGGAAAAGCACTCTGCAGCCTGCTACATCGACGAACGCAAGTGGTCTACCTGGATCAATAACTCCGGTCCCGCAATGGATTGGATGATCGATAAAATGGCCTCTAAAGGGCTGAAAGTCTGCCTGGAGCCGGGCTATGTGGACCCGGACGGTATTCTGACCGTACCGGCTGCCTCTCATAGCTTCTACAACGAAGAAGTTCCCTTTGGTATGCTGTTTGGCGCCCCTCTGTGCGCCCAGGCCTACGCCGATATCTTCAAAGACATGGGGGGCGAGATCGATTTTCAGACCCGGGCACTCTACCTTATTCGTGATGATAATAACACCGGCCGGGTTTCTGCTGTTGTAGCGCAGAACCTGGAGACTGGGGAATATATCAAATACAGTGCCAACAGGGCAGTGGTTCTGGCCACCGGAGATTTCTCCAAGGACCCCGATATGATGGCCAAGTATTCCCCTTGGGCCTGGAATCTCTACCGTAACAGCATCGATACCACTAAAGTGGATTACGATGTAGCGCTGGCTTTTAACGGACTGTACCCAGGGGATGGCCACAAAATGGGTTTGTGGATCGGTGCGGGTTGGCAGAAGACCTATCCCAATGCTCCGATGATCAATTGCGGCGCACCGGGCCCTAAAGTCAACTCTATCGACAATTTCTGGGGTATCAACCTTACCAGCGACGGCAAGCGCTACCACAACGAAGTGACCAACTTCTCCTATGGTGCCATCGCCATCCTGCAGCTGCCCGACCATATTGCTTACTCAGTGTGGGATTCCCGCTATGCCTATATTCAGGACATCTGGGAAACCTTCGGCTGTTCAGTGAACAATGAAAACGGCATCCTGGGCGCCACACCGGAGCAGATGATCGCCGGCTGGGAAGCCGATGTGGAAGCAGGCACCTGCTGGAAAGCGAACACCATTGAGGAATTGGTGGACAAGATGGGATTTAAAGGAGAAGCCCGGGCCAATGCCATCGAATCCATCAACAATTACACCAAGTACGCCGAGCAGGGCAGGGATGAAGAATACCATGTCAATCCCTCCGTACTTCACCCTATTAAAACGCCGCCTTTTTATGCGGCCCGCACCCATTTTGGCAAGGATGCCATGACTTTCCTGTGTGTTACAGGCGGTTTGCGCACTAACGAATATATGCAGGTGTGCGAAGATGATGACACCCCCATTGATGGGCTGTTCAACACCGGTATCATGGTCGGTGACTATTATGCAGGCACCTATAATTTCGTTATGCCCGGGCAGAACCTTGGCGGTGTATGCAATTGCTTGTCTTACATTCTGGGCCGGCGTTTAGCCGATCAAAACTTCAAATTCAGAAGCGGCAGGATCCAGCGCGTCAGCACTCCGGAAGATGAATCCGCTCAGAATGACGGTTCATCCATGGCTTCTTTGGGTAGTGGGGATGCATCTTACAACGACGGTGTCTATAGCGGAACTGGTTCCGGGGGGATGGGCGGCGACGTCAAAGTGGAAGTGACCATTGAGAACGGCAAACTGGCTTCGATCACCTATACCGACAACGAGACCCCTGAAATCGGTGGCAAGGCTCTGCCCACACTGGTAGAGCAGGCTGTTTCCGCTAACGCCGCCACTGTGGATTCCGTCTCAGGTGCCACGATGACCAGCACCGCCTTTAAAGCTGCTCTGGCCGATGCACTGACAAAGGCGGCGAAGTAAGCGCTCTGTGGAGGAGCACGTGGCTCAATCCTCAAACCAGCCTTTTCTGTTGAGCAAAGTTCATCGGAAACGATAGAATAGAAAAGCGGCAGACAGCCGCTTTTTTCATTCTGGATTTTGCTCAAGTAAAAAATTAGGTTTGCCAACTGATCCCATCTGGGTCACTCAATCTGTCAGGAGGTTCTTTTCCTGAAGGAATTCCATCAATAATTTTCCGGTTCCCCCCGTTATTTTGAGGCAATTTCGCAAGTGTTCCGGAGTATCAAAATTGTAAGGATTAAGTGCTCGACAACATGTTGCTCCAAATTTCGATTCAAAAAGATCATGGAACTCTTTAGTAAGTTCATAAGAGGGTTCTCTGCTTTCTTCAGTACGGGTACGCCCTTTTAATATCCCCAGCACCATAGTCGAGCCGGCCAATGCTCCACACATGCATCCGGCATGGCCTAATCCTCCGCCAAAACCTGTTGCCAATTTCAATACCTCTGGACTCATGGGACTATTGCACATTTCATTAAAAACCTTGAAGATCGATTCAGCGCAATTAAAACCTTGTTTGAAATTGTCTCCAGCCCGATTACGAGCTTCCAAAGCTAAATCTACCATCTCTTACCACTCCCCGCTGTTTTTGCATTGACACCTCTATATTACTCTGAATATTCAGATAAGTACAGCAAACTATTACAGAGTTCAGGTGCCAAAGGCATGATAAATGAGTAAGACGGGCCGAGGGGAAAAGCCTTCCATCCGGTCAGCCTTTCCCCTCGGGAGCATGCCCTTCCAAAATTCGACAACATCGAATTTTGCGAATCCTAATTATCGTGAAGAATTCCTGTGAATATATTCGATTTCATTCAACAACATATCGAAATCCGTTACGTGAATTTTCCCAAGAATATCTTCTTTTTTAACCGAACCCATAAGTTCTTGCCTCGTAACGTGTATTAATTTAAACCCAAGCCCCCATGAAGGTTTCAAAAAACCTGATCTTCGCCAATTTAAAATAGGTATTTTGAATTGATCAAAATATTTAGGAGGATCATTGGGAGGAATACTTGTAGTAGATACTAAGATGAAAAGGTCTTCGCCTTCCTGCATCATGATTATGGCGGGTCTTCTCTTGGATTCCTCTGGTACATCGTCGAACCCAACATCAAAATAAAAAACATCGCCTAAACTAAACCAGTGCATCTAAGCCCTTTTACTCTCCCTCATTGACAATATATCTGTGGTCTTTATTCTTTTTATCGAACAGAAATTTCCCATCCTTAATTGCCACTGGTCGAACAGAGATTTCCTTTAATTTCTGTGATGAAAGTGATGTTTTTCTATATCCCTGGTCTTTTACAGCACCGTTCATGTTCTCGTCCTCCTCATTTGACAATCTTTCTTCCTTATTATCCATATCATACCACCTTCGATAGGTTTGTTCAATAATTAGTATGCCCACAAAAGATCAAATAGAAGAGAACAATCCCCTAGGATGCATCCAGAGGCTTTTTATAGCTGCATAGTTATCAAATATAGTGCTGTATCGGCGAACGAGTGCAACCCTTTACGGCATTCCCTGTATTGTTATAAAAAGACAGTAATTCACTTTTTCCCCTCGAACCAGCCTTTTCTGTTGAGCAAAAGTTCATCTGATGTCAAATGGATGAGAAGTTCCTCTATCGCCGAAATGCTTGCCAAAACACAGATAATGTACATCAATACCGCTGAAAGCGAAAAAGCAAGCAGTAAGGGGAATAGAAATAAGAGCAAACCGGTAGCTTTATTGCCATAGGTATGAAGGCTTGCCAAACTGTTATATTTTATCCGGGCAACCATCATGGCTGCCAAACGAATCACACCGATAAAAATAACCCACAGGAGAATAACTGCCCCCGGGTTGAGGATTGGCCAAAGTATAACGAGCAATACCACGGCCATGACCAGGTCGGCCAGGGAATCAATCTTTGCCCCAAGGGTGCTTGTGGTTCCTGTCTTTCTGGCAATAAAACCATCAAGCATATCGCTGAGTCCGCAGGCAATATACATGGCGTAAAAGCTCAGGCTCAATGGCTCCAGGAAAAGCAAAGCCAAGGAAAGGAATATTCTGCTTAATGACAGCCAATTGGGTATTGATTTCAGCATCCGTTCATCGCTGGAGTTCATCAAACCACCGCCTTGAGTGTATTATGCTGTATATAACGTGCCATTGCAAAATAATATTCAAATGCTGCAAAAGTTATTTTTTGGCTTTGGAGTACAACCTTATGATATTAAGAAATTGCAAAATATTCTTATAATAGCTATAATTAAGATGTTGCTTAAAGAGAGTACAACAATAGCTGGTAACTATTTTAGCAATATAAAATGAGGAGTGAGAGAAATGGAATGGCTGACCCTAAGTATTGATGGGCGCGAAGTCAGTGTACCTAAAGGAACGACGGTGCTGGAAGCTTGCCGGATGCATGATATCACGATTCCTACCTTGTGCCACGACCCGGAGCTTACCCCTGCCGGAGCCTGCCGCCTGTGTGTCGTTCAGATTGAGGGCATGCGCAATCTGCCGCCATCCTGTGTTACCCAAGCAACTCAGGGCATGGTGGTTCATACTCAAAATGAGAAAGTAAGAAAAGCGCGTAAGACCATTTTAGAGCTGTTGGTGGCCAATCACCCTTTGGACTGTATGACCTGCCAAAAAATGGGGGATTGCTCTTTGGCTGAGTATGCCTATGAGTACGGGGTAAAGGGTGAGATATACCGGGGAGAGAGGCGCCGGCTTCCCATCGAAGACTCCAATCCCTATATTTTGCGGGATCTGAACAAATGCATCCTGTGCGGAAAATGTGTCGCCACATGTGGAGCTGTGGCAGAAAGAAGTGTCATCGGGTTTGTCAATCGTGGTTTTCATGCCAAGGTGGCTACCTTTATGGATACCGACCTGAAGGATTCCACTTGTGTCTACTGTAACCGCTGTGTGGCCGTTTGTCCGGTTGGAGCTTTAATCGATAAAAACACCCTCGGCAAGGGCAGAGCATGGGAGGTCCGGAAAGAAGAAGTCATCTGCACCTTCTGTGAGGCAGGCTGTAAGTTCGAAATCAATTCCAAAGACGGCAAAGTCATCGCAGTTACTGCCAAATCAGCATCCAGTGGACGGCCTCTCTGTCTCAAAGGGCGGATTGGTTCTGATTTCCGTTATAACCCCGAGCGCAAAGAAAAACCCTTTGTCAATAAGGATGGAGAGTTTGTCCAAATTACCTGGGCGGAATTCCTCGGACTGGGGGATATTGCCGAGAAGCTTGCCTTACTGGCGGACTAACAGGCCGGTTGTTGTTTGATACTGTTGACAACATGATATCGATCTTTTGCAGACGGCGACTGGCAGATGCCAGAAGCCGTCTTGTTGTTTTTCCGCTACTTGCCTCTGTGCTTAGCTTTGGCTTTAAGGGCGGCGATTTCCCGTTTGTGCTGCCTGTAGTGCTCTTTCAAGTCTTTAGAGATAACTTGCCGTTCTTTTTTGCGGCTTTCCATATCGGCTTTAATGGCTTCCTGTGAAGCGGATGACCCGCCTTTCCGCCGCATTTCTGTGGCAACGTCTCCAAAATAATGAACAATGGACATCCCGAGGGGGGAAGGATACGACACCGGTCAATTCGGCGCATCCGGACTACCAACCGGACCGTGTTTTTATGTTCCATGTTTATTATAGAAAAAGAGGTCGAAGTTGACAACACAAGAGGGGAGAAAGCTTGAGAGGTTTGCCCGGGAGAACATGGTCATAAGGCAAACTATCCCAGACATATAGTATTAGAAAGGGAATGCCTTGGAGGTGAGGAGGGTGCTGTCCCCGAGCCTGGAAGATTACTTGGAAGAAATCTACCGGTTTTCTATGGAGAATAGTGTGGTAAGAGTAACGGATATCAGCAAGAAGCTGGGCGTATCTCTGCCCTCTGTGTCCAAGGCTCTGCATAAACTCAATAATCAGGGTTATATCAATTACCACCGCTATGGCGAAATTGTCCTTACCGATCAGGGATGTCTGAAAGGCAATTACTTAGTGGAGAGAAACCAAATGCTGCAAGAATTTCTGGCCCTGCTTCAAAGCCAATGCGATATTCCCGCTGAAACCGAAGCCATCGAGCACTATATATCGGATTCAACGATCCAATCCTTACGTCGGCTGGTTACTTTTTTTAAGGAAAACCCGGCTTGCTATGAAGCGTTCCTCCGCTTTGAGTATGAACAAAATTAAGCATAGACTTGAATAACGGTCAGGCTTTTGCTGAACGTTTCTTTTTTGTACAAAAATAGATAATAATTACTAAAAAATAATCCGATAAAAATTGTATAAATTCAACAATTGGATTATAATGTGAATATTGGTATTATACCCAGGGTTTAAGTCGAATTTTGATGATATGAGGAGGAATGAGATGAAGAAACGATTGTTGATCATGGTGCTTTGGATGATAACAGCAGGCACCTTGCTGGCTTGCTCCCCTCAAACAGAGAATGCTCAGTTTGTTGAGGAGTCAAAAACCCGGTTAATACCCGGTACATACCGCGCTGAGTTCGACCAGCCTGACAGCCGGGGCTGGACGCCATTTTTGGTTATGAAAATAAATGACGAAGGAAAAATAGCGGAGGTCAATTTTGATTACATATCTACGGAGGGAACCCTCAAAACTCAGGATGCCGACTATAACCAACGGATGACGGCTGCCAACGGGCTAGGCCCCAAGACATATTGCCCACGCTTTGCCAAGAATCTGATCATCTATCAGGATCCGGCTCAGGTAGACGGAATCACCGGTGCCACTTCCTCCTCCCAGGAGTTTAAGCAGTTGGCCCAGGCAGCTTATGCTGCGGCGGAAAAGGGCAGCCAAGGAACGGTTTATCTCTCCCATATACCGGAAGACAGCCAGGAGAGCGGGGAGGGAGACTCGTGAAAGCTATTGCTAATCTTAAGGTCAGTGTCAAGCTGGTGATGAGCTTCTGCTTGCTGGCCTTGATCACCTTTGCGGTGGGAGGGCTGGGGGTCTTTAATACACTGCGCCTCCAGGAAATGGATCAGGAACTGTACACCTATCAGACCTTGCCTTTGCTGGAGCTGCGGGTAATTCACGGCTCATTCGAAGAAAACAGGGCGTACATCAGAGACATTATCCTGGAAGAAGATCCTGCTCAGATCGAAACCCACTTAAAAGCTATTGAGCAAAACCGGCATGAAATTGACCAGGCGCTGGCAACCTTTGAGCAAAGCCTGCGCACCGAAGAGGAGCGTCTGCAGTTTACCTATCTGGACAATGTTCTGGAAAATTTCGATTACCATCTGGACCAAGTGATGGAACTTTGCCGTAATGGCAACAAAACCTTTGCTTATACCGTATTAGCTCAGGATGGCCCAAAGCTTTCGGCCAATTTCAGCGCAGCTATCGACAAATTGTCGCTGATTAAGGAACAAACCGGCCATGAGGTGGCGGCTGCCAATAAAGCAAGAGCTGAATCCGCCTTCTGGCAGACGATAATTTTTGTGCTGGCGGCTGGAGTCCTGGCTGTGGTACTGGGTGTCACCATTTCCAGACTGATCAGCACCCCGCTGTCCGCTTTGGCCAAGGCAGCCAATGAGATTGCTTCAGGCAATTTAGTCAGCCAAATTCCGGCCAAGTACCGAACAGCCAAAGATGAAATCGGGCAGTTGGGTATGGTATTTCAGACGATGACTGAAAATATCCGGAATTTAATTCACCAGGTTCATGAATCGGCCGGAATGGTAGCCGCATCTTCCGAGGAATTAAGCGCCGGTGCCGGACATGCTGCCGAGGCCGGCTCCCAGGTTGCCCATGCGGTCAGCGCAACTGCCGATGGCGCGCAAATACAGGTTACCGCTTTATCTGAGACCATGGCAACCGTGGAAAATATGGCCAAAGTGATAGAGCAAATTGCGGCCAACAGCACCAGCGCCACGCTGATCGCTGAAAAGGCAGCCCAGGCGGCAGTTCAGGGCAGCAGCAAAATCGACACAGTGGTCGTCAAAATGGCGGACATTAAACAAAGTGTTGAACATTCCGCTTTGGTCGTCTCAGAACTAGGAACCCGATCCAAGGAAATCGATCAGATTGTATCAACCATTTCCGGATTGGCGGCTCAAACCAACCTTCTGGCGCTCAATGCCGCTATTGAGGCGGCCAGGGCTGGTGAAGAAGGGCGCGGGTTCTCTGTTGTCGCCGAGGAAGTCCGCAAATTGGCCGAGCAATCCCAACAGGCCGCCAAACAGATTGCCGTTCTGATCCAATCCATCCAGCTGGATACGCAAAGGGCCATGACTGCTATGACGGAAGGGACTTCCGAAGTGCAGGCCGGCTATGCTGCTGTCAATGAGGCCGGTGGGGTTTTTGCTGATATTGCTGCCTTGGTTCGCACGGCATCCGATCAGATCATGGAGATATCGGCCGGTGTAGAGGGAATGTCTATGGACAGCCATAGTATGGTTAATTCAGTCAGCAAGGTAGAGGAAATCAGCCGGCAGACCTCCGACCAAACCCAGATGGTGTCGGCAGCTACCCAGGAGCAGTCCTCTGCCCTGACGGAAATTGCTTCGTCAAGCGGAGCCTTGGCTCAGTTGGCGGATCAGCTGCAGCAGGCAGTAAGCCGTTTTAAAATAACCTAATCCATATCCACTCACTTTACGGGGGCGTTTTCTGTATAAACTGCAGGAAACGCCCCTTTGCTGTTCCGGGGAATGGTGACAGTGGCTTTATTCCTCAAAAAGCATGGTTTCTTTACTAGCCAAGTCACACTTTATTTCCATCTTTAATACTGTATTAAAAAACATACTTCAAACCTGAAAAAAGGAATCGATTTAAAAGTTAACTCAGTCTAACAGTGAAGGGAGAGTTATGACTCATGGATACACAATCACTTGTTCCCTTATCCACCCTTAAGCAGGGGGAGAAGGCTTATGTAGTCGATCTTGAACTAAACGGCCTGTTGAGGCGCAGAGTGTTGGATTTGGGTATCGTTCCCGGAACCTCCCTCCAATGTGTCGGGACCGCCCCCGCCGGAGATCCCATCGCTTACTTAGTTCGTGGAACGGTGATTGCTCTCAGGAGTGAGGATGCCAGGTCGATCCGGGTCAATTCAGCTTTAGTATAAAAAAAACCCCAAGCAAGCGTGCGGTTAGTATGGAAAGTGTTGGAGAGTGAGTGCAATGAATTTAAAAATTGGGGATCAAACTGCTCCCCTAATGCCAAAAGGAAGAATTCGGAGAGAAAGCTTTGGTATAAGCAGTGCAGCCGACCAGTGGATTATTGCTTTAGCAGGAAACCCCAATGTGGGTAAGAGTACAGTATTCAATGCTTTGACCGGCCTTCGCCAACACACCGGCAACTGGCCGGGCAAAACAGTGAACAACGCTCAGGGTTACTTTACTTATCACAATCAAAGCTTCATGCTCGTTGATTTACCGGGTACTTATTCCCTCCTGGCCCATAGTGTCGAAGAAGAGATTGCCCGGGACTTTATTTGCTTTGGTCAACCGGACGCCACAGTGGTGGTTTTGGATGCCACCTCCTTGGAGCGCAATCTTAATCTTGCCCTGCAGATTATGGAGATTACCCCCCGGATCATTGTCTGTGTCAACTTAATGGATGAGGCTCGCAAAAGAGGCATTGTCATTGATTTTGAGGCCCTGGAAAAGGAGCTTGGTGTGCCGGTGGTTGCTACGGCGGCCAGACATAACCAGGGGCTTGAGGAGCTGCAACGGGCAATTTTTGATATTGCCGTGGGCAATCAAGCCACTCAGCCCAAACAAATTGTTTATTCTGAGGATGTGGAGAGGGCCATTCAGCTGCTCCAGCCCCAGATCGAAAAGGTAGGTATGAGCACTATCCTCAGCCCGCGCTGGCTCGCCCTCCGCCTTTTGGACAGCGATCCTGCCTTTATCGAAGAGATCGGCCGTTTCGTTGCCATGAATGGGGATCAAGAGATTGACCTGCAAAGGGAGGAGGGGAAGGTAGCGCTATGAGCAGTATTACTCCGGATCCGTTATTGAAGCTTTATCGGGATACGGAAACAATTCGCGAGGATCTTGGTCATTCCATCACGGATCGCGTGGTTACCGATATTTTTGCTTATTCGGAAAAACTCGCCAATCGGGTGGTCTGCCGGGAACAAGAGCAGGCAAGACGGTGGCGGGAGGGCGTTGATAAGATCGTGATCTCCAGAGCCTTTGGCTACCCCATCATGCTGGGCATCCTCGGGCTGATTTTTTGGATTACGATCGTGGGGGCGAATGTCCCTTCCCAGCTCCTGGCTACAACGCTTTTTGCCTTTCAGGATACCCTTACCCAGGGTTTTAATGCCTTAGGTGCGCCGGCTTGGCTTCATGGTGTTTTGGTATTGGGGATGTATCGGACACTGGCATGGGTCATTGCAGTGATGCTGCCGCCCATGGCCATCTTCTTTCCGCTGTTTACCCTGTTGGAGGATCTGGGATATCTCCCCAGGGTGGCCTTTAATCTGGATCATATGTTCAAGAAAGCCAAGGCTTGCGGCAAGCAGTGCTTAACGATGTGCATGGGCTTTGGCTGCAATGCGGCGGGTGTGGTATCCACCCGGATTATCGATTCCCCCAGGGAGAGACTGATCGCTATTCTAACCAACAATTTCGTGCCCTGCAATGGACGTTTTCCTACCCTGATTGCTATTGCCTCGATTTTTATCGCCGGTATGGCAGCCTTTTCCCAGTCCCTCTTAGCGGCAGGTTCAGTTATTCTCATGGTGCTCTTCGGCATTTTGGTCACCTTTGGCGTGTCCTGGGGATTGTCCATGACCCTCTTAAAAGGAGAACCTTCCTCTATGGTCCTGGAGCTGCCCCCTTATCGCCGGCCTAAGGTCCGTTCTGTTCTGTACCGCTCCATGCTGGATCGCACCTTATTCGTCTTACGCCGGGCGGTCATTGTAGCGGCACCGGCCGGAGCAGCGACCTGGGTTCTGGCTAATGTATGGGTGGGGGAGGCGAGCATTCTTACCCATATTGCAGCTTTCCTTGATCCGGCAGCTAAGGTGATAGGCCTGGATGGATTTATCCTGATGGCTTTTATCTTAGGTATACCGGCCAATGAAATCGTGATCCCCGTTCTCCTGATGAGTTATTTGGCTACGGGACAATTAACGGATTTCAGCACCCTGGCGGAGTTGAAAGAAGTGCTCTTAGCCAATGGCTGGACTTGGCTGACCGCTCTGAACACCATGCTGTTCTCCCTCTTGCATTGGCCTTGTGCCACCACTCTCCTCAGTATGTATAAAGAGACCGGAAGCAAAAAGTGGACGGCTCTGGGCTTCCTTCTTCCTACGGCGATCGCCTTTATCGTATGCTTTATGGTAGCCCAGACGGTTTACGCATTAGGGTGGGTATAGAGAAGTTTACTCAGTTATAGAAAATGTAAGGACAGATCCTTTGCTGCTGAAAGCAGCTAAGATCTGTCCTTGATTGTGATGAAAGCATCATTGTGAAGGGTCAATCAACTCCAGACGCCCCAGTACATCATATACCTTAAGGGCAATGTAAAGATTGGTTCGGTCGTAAGCTTTTTGGAAACTGGTATTGGTCAGTTCCTCGACTCTTTTTAAGCGGTAGCGCAGGGTATTGATGTGAAGAAACAACCGCTCGGCGGTTTCATTGATATTTAAATTGGCGTCAAAATAGCAGCGCAAGGTGTCCAGCAGCATGCTGTTGTTCACTTTATCGTGAAGGATCAGTGCGTTTAAGTATTTTTTATATAACGATTTAAGATGATCCAGGCTATTGCTGAAGATCAGACTGTAGACACCTAAATCATAGATATGTCTGACTTGGTTGCCATTCCCGGTCAGCTCGGAGAGATGGATAGCATAGAGGGCCTCCTGGTAACTCAGGTGCAGTTTATCGATGAGATATTTATTGCCAATGCCAAAGGTGGCCTTAAAATTAAATTTTTTGCGTACATCTTCATGATAACGGGTGATATTGTCCAGGGATTTTTTCCAGCCGCTGTCCACATCGAGAATTTTCACATCATAATGGGTAGGGCAGATGTGAACCAGGTACTTATTATCCCAAACGGTGCAGAAAATATCCAGCTTGTTGAGTTTGAGCCAATCTCTGGTGTAGGCCAGGAGGGCTTGTTTTTCTATTTCCGTCAAGATGCGGTCGGTCAGCATAATACAAACATAATACAGATTATTTAAGTCATAATTAAGGAGGAATGAATTTTGTTTGAGAAGCTCTTTGATATTGATATTGCACAAGAGAATATCGGCAATAAAGTTATTGGTATACACATTGTTAAGCTTTTCCATGGAATGGGCCAGGTTAAAATAGGTTTTAACAGCCAGGGAAGCCTTTTCTAAACTGGGGATCAATTCGTGGCATTCTTCTGAATGGACCGGTTCGACGAAGATAAAACCATCCTTTTCACTTGTTCCCACTTTATAGCATAAAGTGAGCAGCTCTTCATCCCACAGATAAGAGCTGCCTTCATCCCAGTTTAAGATGATATCGAAAAAACTCTGAGGAAGTTGCTCCTGGTCCGAACCCAGATTATAGATCGTTCCTTTGTAATCCGAGATGATGACATTCCGCCCGGTGGATTCGCGCAAGTAGCTCAGGACATGCTCCAAATTATTCATTTCAAGAACTGAATGGGTCAAGGACACTTTGACCTCATCGGTATGAGCCATTTTTATGCTCCTTTGCAAATGAAAATATGAAGTGATGTGTTGGGTAGACCGGCGCTGTCCTTAGAAAATATAAGTTTAGTATGTATTAGTATAGCTGCTTGTGCTTGTAATTACAATTGTATATTTGTCTGAAAAAAACCCGGCTATGTTTGTCTAATGCTACGAAGGAGAGCCATCCGGAAAGATAGAATGATTTGGCACAAGAAAGTATTGAACTTTCCCATGATGGAAGAAAGGAGGATTGGAGTGCGCACAGGAAAAGAAGGACCTTCAGCACAATTTAAACTGGCTTTTTTGTTAGGATGCCTGCTATTTGTCTTCATCGCTGTAATGGGCTGTGACGGACAACAAGCGGCAAGTCAAACAAAGCCCCAAGGAGGTGGGGGAGAAGGCGGTCAAGCGGCCCTGATGAACACTGGTGAGCAGGCCAATAATACTCATTCAAAAATGGGCCTGCAATGCGAACAATGTCATGAGCAAGGTGTGGAAAACCCGGTAAAACAGGAGCAATGCCTGAGTTGTCATAAAAGTATGGCAGACGTAGCCCTGCTGACCAAGGAAAAGGAACCGAACCCCCATGGCCCTCACCACTATGACACAGCTGACTGCACCACATGTCATGCCATTCATGCCAAATCACAAATGATGTGTTCAACCTGTCATGATTTCCCCTGGATCAATGAACTGGATGAAGAGCTATGGACTAAACTCTAATTCTATTTTGAGAGGAGCTATACCCATGACCCAAAAAGCAGTTGATAGAAGACAGTTTTTAAAAACGATGGCTTTAGCCGGTGTATCCATTGCCGGTATGGGAACCCTGGCCGGTTGTTCAGCAGGAGCAACCAATCCGGCACCTCAGCCCGCCCAAGCCGGTCCGGAATGGAAGGAAGAGACCGATGTGGTTGTCATCGGCAGTGGTTTTGCAGGTCTGGCAGCTGCCCTGGAAGTCCTTGAGGCAGGTTCACAGGTCATTATCTTGGAAAAGATGCCTGTGAGCGGAGGGAACTCAGCTATTAATGGCGGAGATATGTGCTGTGCCAATACGAAGATGCAAAAAGCCGCAGGCGTTGAGGATTCTGTCGAACTTATGGTAGCGGATATGCTAAAGGCCGGCGGCAATATCAATCATGTGGATAAGGCCACCCTTGTCGCAGAAAAATCCAACGAAGCGTTGGAATGGTGTCAGAATTATCTGGGCATTAAATTCAGAGAAAAACTGAATTACCATGGCGGTCATTCTGTATTAAGAGCTCATCAATCGGAAGAGGCTTCCGGCTCAGGGTACATTAAGGCTATGCTGGCGAAGTTAGAAGGAAAAGGTATATCCGTTTCGAATAGTAGAAAATTCGTCCGCTTCATTGAAAATGATGAGAAACGGATCATCGGCGTGGAAGTGTTGGATGGTTATAAATATGGCAACGAGAGCAGTGGGACACCGCTGCTGATCAAAGCCAGGAAGGCCGTTATTATCGCTTCCGGCGGGTTCTCTCAGGACATCAGGATGCGTACCATCCACGATCCCAGAATCACTGACAAATTCTCCAGCACCAACCACTTGGGTGCTACGGGGGAGGCCCTGAGAGAGGCGCTGAAGCATGAAGCCATGGAGGTGCATATGGATTGGATTCAGCTTGGACCCTGGACCAGCCCTGACGAAAAGGGATTTGGCTATGTGCCCCAGTTCGTCGAACGGCTGGTTGGCTTTGCTCCTATGATCGACGTTAAAACCGGCAAGCGGTTTATTATGGAATCGGGGAACCGGAAGGTCAGAGCGGATGCGATCATTGCTTTGGGTGAACCCGGTATTCATGTGGCTGACGAATATGCTGTGAAGCTGCAGATTCTGCCCCAAATTCTCGAAGGAGCGATGGGGAACGGCTCCATTAAGAAATACGATACTCTCGAAGAAGTGGCCAAAGCCTACAATGTTCCGGTGGAACCCTTCCTGGCTGAAATCAAGCGTTGGAACTCCTTTGTCCTCAAGGGCAAAGATGATGATTTCAATTGCATGATTATGGAGGGAGCTAAACCCACTGAACAAGGACCCTTCTATGTTACCCGCATGTGGCCGAAGGTTCACCATACCATGGGCGGGCTTATGACCAATCTGCAAACCCAGGTGATCAATCAGGATTTTGAACCGATCAAAGGGCTTTATGCCGCCGGTGAAGTCACAGGAGGTATCCATGGTGCGGTGCGTCTGGGTGGAGTAGCGTGTACAGACTGCATTGTCAATGGCCGCATTAGCGGACAGGAAGCGGCCAAAGCCGAGGCCTGGGGTTAGAATTCAATTCAAGAGAGATTAACAAAAGATGAATGATTAGAAGATGAATAATTAGAAGAATAAAGGGGCTGTATTCTATTTGCTGGAATATAGCTCTTTTCAATTTATACTGGATTAGTTTGAGAGCCTGACCGGATTGTGATACAATAGCCTCAAAGGTGTGCCTATGTATAAGGAGGAAGTCCAGTTGGCTGGTTTTTTTACTAAACTAAAAGAAGGATTGACGAAAACTCGGGATCAGTTTGTTACTAAAGTCGAAGAGATTTTAACGGGAAGACGGAAAATCGATGAAGAGCTCTATGAAGAGCTGGAGGAAGTATTGATTCGCTCCGATGTGGGGGTAAATACTTCCTTTGAGCTGGTTGAAGGGTTGCGTAAAGAGGTAAAGAAAAGAAAATTACAGGAGGCGGAAGAGCTAAAGATTGTTCTCCAAGAGCTGATTGCTGAACTGCTGGGAGAAGAAGAATCCATGAACTTTGCGGAACATGGTCCCAGCATCTTTTTGGTGGTGGGTGTCAATGGTGTGGGCAAGACCACGACCATCGGCAAGTTAGCTCATTATTTCCAAGGGGAAGGAAAGAAAGTTATCCTGGCTGCCGGAGATACCTTTCGGGCAGCGGCCATCGATCAGCTTGAGGTCTGGGGACAGCGGGCCGGTGTGGAAGTCATAAAACAAAAGGAAGGTGCCGATCCTGCGGCGGTAGCCTATGATGCTCTTCAGGCAGCGAAGTCCCGGGGTGCCGATCTGGTCATTATGGATACGGCCGGCCGACTACATAATAAGGTCAACTTAATGGAAGAGCTGCGCAAAGTAAAGCGGGTCATTGAACGGGAAATTCCCGGGGCACCTCATGAGGTTCTCCTCGTCCTTGATGCCACAACAGGACAGAATGCTCTCCAGCAAGCCAAGCTTTTTCAGGAAGTGGCCGGGGTGACGGGAATTGTGCTCACGAAACTGGATGGTACAGCCAAGGGCGGAGTGGTCCTGGGGATTCAGGGAGAAATTAATATCCCGGTGAAATGGATCGGCGTAGGGGAAGGGATGGAGGATTTGCGTCCATTTATTCCCCAGGATTTTGCCAGTGCTCTTTTTGATCAGACTCAGGATGATGAGGAGGAAGAAATCTGAATACCTTCGCATTGATCGGTGGAACAGGACTAGAGGCGGTTGCTCTGCTGGATCTCCGTACAGAAAGCATCGCTACCCCTTATGGAAAGGTAACGGTGGAGATCGGGCGTTTTGAGGCCCACGATGAGCTCATTGTCTTCATGAGTCGTCATGGCAAAGGGCATACGGTGCCCCCTCATTTGGTCAATTATCGGGCCAATATCTGGGCGTTAAAAGAACTTGGTGTCCGGAAAATCATTGCCACGGCTGCTGTGGGTTCCCTTTCCTCCCGACTCCAATTGGGAGATATTGTGCTCTTGGATCAATTTCTGGACTTTACCAAGAGCCGTCCTCAGACCTTTTATGAAGGGGGAGGGCAGGGCGTACTCCATGTGGATATGACAGAACCCTATTGCCGGTCTGTACAAGCGGTGATTCGTGAAGCCGGAGAGTCCATAGGGGTGCCTTTGCAGGGCGGGGCCGCCTATGTATGTACAGAGGGGCCGCGCTTTGAGACTCCGGCTGAAATCAGGATGTACCAAATTCTCGGCGGAGAATGTGTGGGGATGACCAGCGTGCCCGAAGTGGTTTTGGCCAGGGAATGCGGTATGTGCTATGCTACGATCGCCATGGTTACCAATGAAGCGGCAGGAATAGCCGATCACCCCCTAACCCATCAGGAAGTTGTTGAAAGCTTGCAAGCTGCCGGAAAGAAGGCAGCCGGTTTAATACAAGAAACATTTCGGATACTTCGCCACGAACAGGATTGTCGGTGTCAAATGGCTAATGCAGAGGTCGGTAAGTTTTAGAAAGGCGGTACGAAGGTGAAAGCATTAGAGTGGATGGGAGATTCCTTAAAAATATTGGATCAGACCCGTTTACCTGTAGAAATTAAGTATAGAATGGCCACAACCTATGAGGAAGTGGCGGAGGCCATTGAAAAAATGGAAGTTCGGGGGGCACCGGCTATCGGCGCCGCAGCAGCTTACGGATACGCCCTGGGAGCAATAGGTTACTCAGGCGAGCTGGCAGGCTTGTCGGCTCATATGGAAAAAGTTCAGCACCGTTTGGCGGAGACCCGCCCCACAGCAGTCAATCTCTTTTGGGCATTGCGCCGTATGGAGGATCGGCTGCGGGATCAGCATGAGGCGAAGGAACTGGCGGAGATTCGCCAAGCCTTGGTGGCAGAGGCCGAAAGTATAGCTGAGGACGATCGCCGTGTCAATCGTCTCATCGGGGAACATGGCAACGCAATTGTGACCGCGGAAGCCAATATTCTTACCCACTGCAACGCAGGTGCCTTAGCTACTGTGGAGTATGGCACTGCCCTTGGGGTAATACGCGCCGCCCAGCAGGCGGGCAAGAAAGTTCATGTTTACGCCGGTGAGACCCGTCCCTTCTTGCAAGGGGCCCGGTTGACAGCTCTGGAATTGATGAATGATCACATTCCCGTGACCCTCATCGCGGATAATATGGCTGGATTCTTAATGCAACAGGGAAATATTGATTTGGTCATCGTGGGTGCGGATCGTATCGCAGCCAACGGAGATACGGCCAATAAAATCGGCACTTACTCCCTGGCTGTCTTAGCTCATGCTCATGGGATACCCTTCTACGTGGCTGCCCCTACCTCCACCATTGACTTGAAAGTTCCAAGTGGACAAGATATCCCTATTGAAGAAAGGAATCCTAAGGAGTTAAGGGAGGTTTTTGGGGTTCAGGTAGCCCCGCCGGAAGTCCCCGTGTATAATCCTGCTTTTGATGTGACCCCCGCCAAATTGATTACGGGAATTATTACGGAAAAGGGTATCGTAACCTCACCTTACTCTGTGAATTTACTAAAGATGATGGTACGTTCCTAATGCTCAAAGAGAAAATCCTGGAGATCGGCCAAAAAATAGCTCAGAGCGGCATGGTCGCCGGTACTTGGGGGAATATCTCCGCGTGGGATTCTGACCGCAATGGGTATTGGATTACTCCCAGCGGCATGGATTACTTCTCCTTGAAGGAAGAGGATTTGGTACTGCTGAGTATGGATAATACTGTGCTGGAGGGAAAGCGCAAGCCGTCTTCAGAGCTGCTGCTCCATGGGGAGATCTATAAGCAGCGGCCTGATGTTCAAGGAATCGTCCACACCCATTCTCCATTTGCTACAGCCCATGCCGTATCCCGCCTTCCCCTCCCGGGGATTGTGGAGGATTTGGTGATGATTGCCGGAGGTCAGGTGGCGGTGGCCCGCTATGAGTTACCCGGCACGCTGGAGCTTGCCCTTAGTGCTGTGCAGGCACTGGAAGACAAGAATGCTGTCTTTCTCGCTAACCATGGCTTGGTCGGGGTTGGCTTCTCCTTGGCTGAAGCATTTAAAGTGTGTCAAGTCGTAGAGAAAAGTGCTCAGATTCATATCATGTCCCGGCTTTTGGGTAAACCGGCGGCACTAAGCCCTGAAGACATTCAAATCATGCGCCGCGCTTATCAGGAAAGCTACGGACAACGAGCTTAGTGCTATTAGACCTCCAAATGGATTGGGGGTCTAAATCATTGGTTGTAAGGAGTGATAGTTGTGTCCAAGATTCTTATTCGCGCTATGGTATTGCCCATGACCGGGCCGGAGGATTTCTACCCCGAGGGAGAAATAGGGATTGAAAATGATCGGATTCTCTTTGTCGGGGAGAAAGGTTCTACTCCGGACAGCTTTATTCCTGATCAGATCATCGATCTGCCTGAGGATGTGGTTATGCCTGGCTTGATTAATACTCATACCCATGCGGCTATGACCATGTTGAGAAGTTATGCCGATGATCTGCCCTTGATGCCTTGGCTGCAGACGAAGATTTGGCCTTTTGAGGATAAAATGTCCGATGAAGATATCTACTGGGGAACCTTGCTGGCTTTGGGGGAAATGATCCAATCCGGAACCACGACGATGCTGGATATGTATGCTTCTATGGATCAGGTGGCGAAAGCCGTTTTAGAGGCGGGAACCCGGGGGGTTTTATCAAGGGGCTTGATAGGCAACGCTCCTAATGGAGAAAGAGCTTTTGCCGAGAACATAGACTTGGTCAAGAATTATCATGGTGCAGGTCAGGGGCGGATTCAGGTTATGTTTGGCCCCCATGCTCCGTATACTTGTTCCGGTGAGTTTCTGCAGCGGGTTAAGCAGGAAGCGGACCGTCTGGGAGTAGGAATTCATATCCATGTGGCGGAGACGGAAGATGAGATCAAAACCATCAAAGAGCAATATGGCAAGACCCCGGTTCAATGGCTGGAGGAACTGGGCTTATTCGGAGGGCATGTGGTGGCCGCCCATTGTGTGCACCTGACTGAGGAAGATCAGGAGATTATGGCCCAAAACAAGGTTTTTATCGCCCACAATCCCGAGAGCAATATGAAATTAAACAGCGGCACGGCGCCGATTCCCGAACTCCGTTCACGGGGTGTTGTGGTTGGCTTGGGTACGGATGGCACTTCCAGCAATAATAATCTGGATATGTTCGGGGAGATGCGCTCAGCGGCCTTTCAGCAAAAGCTCGTCAAAGGAGCCACGGCTCTGCCCGCTTATGAGGTGCTGCAGATGGCTACAGTGGATGGGGCACGGACTCTGGGACTTCACGATGTGGGTGTGCTGGCACCGGGTTATAAGGCGGATTTGATCTCCATCAATTTTGATCAGCCTCATTTTTACCCGAGATTCTCCATTCCTGCCCATTTGGTCTATGTCGCCCACGCCGGCGATGTGCGTACAGTCATGGTCGATGGCAAAATTCTCATGCAGGAACATCAGCTCATGACCATAGATATCAAACGGGTTTGCCGAGAGGTGGAAAAGCGGGCCAAAGGGATAGCACAAGGCTTATAGACTTTTTAAATTCTATAAAATATAATTTTTCCTTCATTAATATATGTGAATACAAGTGCAGTGTTCTTAAAACAGGAAATACAAGTGGTATAGTGTAGGAAAGTAAAATTACTTGACAAACTGATGAATATGCCCTAAAATAGCGCAGTAAAGTAAAAATCCTTTACGGGAGGCTTTTTGCATTGGAACGATTTGCAAAAATGGCATTACTGGCGGATTTTTATGGTCCTCTTTTAACTCCCAAGCAGGGGAGGATCTGGGATCTCCATTATGAACAGGATTTTTCCCTGGTGGAGATTGCTGATCTTGAGAAGATCAGCCGGCAAGCAGTATATGACTTGTTGAAGAGGACGGAAAAGATCCTGCAAGGATATGAGGATAAGCTGGGGCTGATTCGCCGCTTTGCCGACGAGCAGCATAAATTATCCGAAGTTCACCAATTAGTGCAGGAATTCGAGCAAAAGGATTTTTCCAACGAGAAAGCCTGGGAACGGCATCAATCCATAAGTCAAAAAATTGATGAAATATATCGGGATATTGAAGCTTCTTAGGTTGAGTCCGGAAAGTGAGGGCTGGTATGTTTCAAGGTCTAAGTGAAAAATTACAAGAAACATTCAAGCGGTTAAAGAGTAAAGGCAAGCTCACTGAGGCGGATGTCAATGAAGCGATGCGGGAAGTCCGTATGGCCTTATTGGAAGCTGATGTGAACTTTAAAGTGGTTAAGGATTTTGTCGCTAAAGTCAAGGAGCGTTCCATTGGACAGGAGGTTCTCGAATCTCTTTCCCCTGGGCAGCAGGTGATCAAAATTGTTAATGAGGAAATGGTCGCCTTAATGGGCGGCGTTTCCAGCAAGATAAATATTTCCTCGAAGCCTCCTACAGTCATTATGCTGGTGGGCTTGCAAGGAGCCGGTAAGACAACCCACGGTGCCAAGCTGGCTAATATGCTGAAGAAGCAAGGCAAACATCCCCTCTTGGTCGCCTGCGATATTTATCGTCCGGCAGCCATCAAACAGCTGGAAGTCCTCGGTGAACAGATCAAGGTGCCTGTGTTTTCCTTAGGCCAGGAAAACCCGGTAAAGATCGCCGCCGCCAGCCTTCAGCATGCCAACAGCCAGGGCCTGGATGTGGTCATCATCGATACGGCAGGCCGCCTGCATATCAATGAAGAGCTTATGGGAGAACTTAGAGAGATTAAGTCCTCAGTGAAACCCCATGAAATCCTGCTGGTGGTGGATGCCATGACCGGGCAGGATGCTGTGAATGTAGCGGAAAGCTTCCATAACGAGCTGGGGGTTGATGGCATCATCCTGACCAAGCTGGATGGAGATACCCGGGGCGGGGCTGCCCTCTCCGTGAAGGCCGTAACCGGCTGCCCGATTAAATTTGCCGGTGTCGGGGAAAAGATGGATGCTATTGAGCCCTTTTTCCCGGAACGGATGGCCTCCCGTATTTTGGGAATGGGGGATGTCCTGACCCTGATCGAAAAGGCCCAGGAAGCCTTTGACGAGAAGCAGGCCCGGGAAATGGAGCAGAAGCTGCGCAAGCAGGAATTTACCCTGGATGATTTCCTGGATCAGATGCAGCAGCTTAAAAAGATGGGGCCCTTGAATTCTCTGCTGGAAATGATCCCCGGTGTGGGCAAGCAGATGAAGGATGTCCAGGTCGATGAAAAAGATATGGCCCATGTGGAAGCCATTATTCATTCCATGACCGCCGAAGAGCGCAGAAAGCCCGCCTTGATCAAGGATTCCAGAAAGCGTCGCATCGCCAAAGGCAGCGGGACCAGCATTCAGGAGGTAGGGCGTTTGCTGAAGCAGTTCGAGCAGATGCAAAAGATGATGAAACAGTTTGCCGGCGGTTCAGGTATGGGGATGATGGGCAAGGGCAAAAAGGGTAAAAAAGGGAAGAAATTAGGTTTGCCTTTCCCTTTTAAATAATTTTCTAGTTCGCTTATCTTCCGCAAGGTGATAAGTATCCTGGTGAGGAGGTGAAAACATGGCAACAAAAATTCGTCTACGCCGCATGGGTGCTAAGAAGAATCCTTTCTATCGTTTAATCGTTGCGGATTCCAATGCTCCACGCGATGGTCGTTTCATTGAGGAAATCGGCTTCTATGATCCTACGAAACAACCGGAAGTCCTGAACATTGATGAAGAAAAAGCAATGAAATGGTTAGCAACTGGTGCTCAACCTTCAGATACAGCGAAGTCTCTTCTTCGCAAGGCTGGGGTTCTGGCTAAGTACCATGAGTCCAAGAAGTAATTGGATTATTGGGGGTGCTCCTGTGAAGGAACTCGTAGAGGTCCTTGCGAAAGCTTTAGTCGATCACCCGGAGCAAGTTCTGGTTGCTCAATCGGAAACGGAGAAATCCGTTCACCTGCAGCTCACCGTTGCTCCGGAGGATATGGGCAAAGTGATTGGTAAGCAGGGAAGAATTGCTAACGCTATACGTACGTTAGTAAAAGCTGCTGCAGTCAAAGATGGCCGCAGAGTGCATGTTGACATTGATCAGTGATGTGTTGAGAAGGGCTTTAAGCCCTTTTTGACGTTAGGTGCTTGTAAGTGTCCGGGCTTGCATGCTTGCTTGGTGGGATCCATAAGGAGGGGAATGACGCCTTGTTTGGGCGGTATCGTTTAAGCTTTGCTCGGGTTGTGTAGCTTTACGCACAACGGTCTCTCCATAGCTCCGGGGCTGGTTCACTCGCTTTCTTAACAGCTACGCCAAACCTCAGGGTAATACCTGATGTGAACCGTGGCTGCGCTACGTTAAGAAAGCGACGTTCACCTAACCGCCCCTCCGCTAAATCCGTTACCTTCGGGCGTGAATCCTAAAACCTTCCACCGGAAGGTTTCTTCTCCGGAGTTCACGTCTTTTGTACGTAAAGCTACACTTCACGGGTCTGCTTTAGTTTTCCTTTGAGGTTTGGTTTAAGCCTTCTCTCAAGCAATTTGCCCAAGCGATTTATCAACCGATTCGCCGACCATGCCGCAAACGGCGTCGGCAAGACTAACAAAATGGCTAGGAGAAGGGCCTATAACACCTGCTCAGGCTGGAAAGCAGACTAAGCTAAGAGGCCTACAGCGCCTTGCCCACTCAATCCCGAGAAGCAGCCCAAGGATTTTGATTTACGGCAGGGAAGCGACTTTAAGCGAGCGGAAACAAAACTTCGCGAAAAGCCCACAGCGGAGAAAAGTTGGAAACAGGACGTTTCCAACCGGCTATGAGGCAGGAGCCGATTTAGCCGGGTACTTTTCGGATCGGAGGGCTTGAGCGTTAGTTTTGTCCGCGCAGCTTTCGGAGCGAACGGCGTAAATCAAAATCCTGGAGAGATCAGGCTTGCAGGTCGGTTTAAAGTATACTTTCCTCAAAAAAGGAGCAATGTTCTATGGATGAGGTCTTAATCGGTGAAGTCATAAAGCCCCATGGAGTCCAGGGGGAAATCAAAGTCTATCCCATTACAGATAATCCCAAGCGGTTCCGGAAGCTTAAGGAAGTGATCCTGGTGCAGAATCAGGAACAGCGTCGCCTTAAGGTTCTTCATGCCAATGTCCATCAATCGGAAGTGTATCTGACTTTGGAAGGGATTAATACCAGAGATAAGGCGGAAGCCATCAGAGGATGGGCTGTTAAGGCGGATCGGGACCAGGTCCCGCCGCTTAAGGAAGGCTGGTATTACTTCGAACTGGAGGGCATGCAGGTCTATGAAGGAGATGTGCTACTGGGGACTTTGGCTCAGGTGATACAGACGGGGGCCAATGATGTCTATCTGGTCAAGGGGGATAAAGGGGAGATCTGTGTGCCGGCTTTGAAGACAGTGGTGAAGCATGTGGATGTAGCCGGGAAGCGGATGGATGTGGAGCTGCCCCCTGGACTCATCGATGGTGAAGAACTACGATGATGAAGTTCACTGTATTAACCCTGTTTCCGGAGATGTTTGCCCCCGTTCATGAGAGTATTTTAAAACGGGCTCAAGCAGCACAGCTCATTGAGGTAAGTTTAATTAATTTCCGGGATTACGCTGCCAGCAAGCATAAGAATGTGGATGATGTTCCTTATGGGGGAGGGGCGGGCATGGTACTCAAACCTGAGCCCCTCTTTGCGGCACTGCGGGACTTGCCCCCCAGCCCCGGCCGGCGGCGGATTGTGCTGCTTTCTCCTCAAGGGGAAGTGTTTCAACAGCGGAAGGCCGAAGAATGGAGCCGCTGGGACGAGTTGGTCTTTATTTGCGGTCACTATGAGGGATTTGATGAACGCATCCGCAGCCTTGCTGATGAAGAAGTGTCTTTAGGGGATTTTGTTCTTACCGGAGGAGAGCTGGCAGCCATGGTGATGATGGATGCTGTAGCTCGTTTATTGCCCGGTGTTCTGGGAGAAAAAGCCTCCGCTGAGGAAGATTCTCATAGCGGAGGGCTTTTGGAATACCCTCACTATACCCGTCCCCCTGTATTTGAGGGGATGGAGGTACCGGATGTTCTTTTATCCGGCCATCACCGGCGTATTGAAGAGTGGCGCAGAAAGGAATCCCTGCGCCGTACTTTCTTAAAGCGTCCTGATTTGTTCGCTAAGGTTGAATTTCGAGCGGGCGATTTCAATTTATTGGAAGAACTGATTCGAGAACATCCTGAGCTGGCACAAGAGCGCTCACGCTGGGAACATTTAAGGCCTAAGCCCAAAAAACGCCGATAAGGAGGAGCCATTATGGGGGATCTGTATGTGGCATTGCTTCATGCACCGGTCTACAATAAAAATATGGAAACCATCGCCACCTCCATCACCAATCTGGACATTCACGATATCGCTCGCAGCACTACCACATACGGAGTGAAACGCTACTATATTGTCCATCCTGCTGAAGCCCAAAGAGCCTTGGCTCAACGGATAATGGGCTACTGGCAGGAAGGCTTTGGTGCCGAATATAATCCCAATCGCCAGGAAGCCTTTGCCCGGGTTAAATTAGCCAGTGAGCTTGCCGAGGTTGAAGAGGAGATTTTTAAGGAGCAAGGGAGAAGGCCTTTGAAGATAGCCACGGATGCCCGGAGATATCCCCATACCTTAGGCTATGCCGCCGTACGGGATAAAATCGAAAATGGGGAAGAGCCGTTGCTGCTGCTCTTTGGCACAGGTTGGGGCCTGCTCAGGGAGGTTATGGAAGAGTGCGATATCATTCTGGAACCGATCTATGGGCCCGGAGAATGGAATCATCTTTCCGTCCGCTCGGCAGCGGCCATTATTTTAGATCGCTTAAGAGGGCATTAAGCGAACTGACCAGCCTCGGAGCTATGGAGTGAGTGTTGTATGAAAACTACACGACCCGGACATTTTTTTAATTTTTAAAGTTGCACTCAGCTTATTGTTTGTGATACAATATCACGGTAAAACGGATGGTCCGCTCACTGTGAAAAGCTTGGTGATGAAACACCAGCTCAGTGTATGAACATCTAGGCAAGGAAGGGGGGAATCAATAATGGATTTTATTCGCATGATTGAAGAAGAACAAATGAAAAAAGATCTTCCTGCCTTCCGTCCTGGAGATACCGTACGTGTCCACGTTAAGGTTGTCGAGGGTACCCGGGAACGTATTCAGGCTTTCGAAGGGGTTGTCATTAAGATGAAAGGCGGCGGTCTGCGCCGGACTTTCACCGTGCGTCGGGTAACTTATGGTGTAGGAGTAGAGCGGACTTTCCCGCTGCATTCTCCTCGCATTGACCGCATTGAGGTAATACGCCGCGGTATCGTACGCCGTGCCAAACTCTACTACCTACGTGAACTTTCAGGTAAAGCAGCGCGGATTCGCGACCGTCGCTAGCAATAAGATGGGCTGGAGCTATCCGGCCCTTTTATTATATACAAAATCCCCTTCGCTTTTTTGCACGGTCAGAAAGTATAACGACTTTGCATACTTTCATCCAGCATAAGTGCAACCAACGACTTCACCTTCCTGGATGGGTGATTAAAAAGCAAACAAGTGCGATAGCCTTGTCTTCGGGTGAAGTCGGGTTTTCTTTGTCTTGAAAAATGCTGTATGCTCCTCAAAATTTCTGCTCATACTAGTGTAGCGACACGCTCACGTTTCGCTTAATGATTTGTCTGAATTTCCATCTGCCGCGTTGTCGTAATCGGCGTAGCACCACTATGCCTCACTTCTTCGCCTTGCAGACTGAAAATTCATCCTGGGTCATTCAGCTGAAAATGAACGCGCCACTACACTCGTGTAGAGTTTGAAACAGGGAGGAGAAATACGGTGAAGCATAAGACAAGAATCGGATGGTTAATCTGGGTCCTGGCAGCAGTGGTCGTTTGTGCTGCTCTTTTACGTTTGTTTGTACTTCAGCCCTATACTATTTCTTCAAATTCCATGGAGCCGACTTTGGTTCCAGGGGATAGAATTCTCGTGAATCGTTTTGCTTACCAATACGGAACCCCCACCCGAGGCGATATTGTGGTTTTTGCTTATCCGAAAGATACCAGCCGCACCTTTGTCAAACGGGTTATTGCTGTGGATGGTGAGACTGTTGAGCTTAAAGGCAATCAGGTTTATGTCAACGGCTCGCTGATTCAGGAGCCTTATCTGAAGCAAGGGGATTATTCACCCTTTGAACCTGAAACCATCCCTGCTGAAAATATTTTTGTTTTGGGCGACAACCGTCGGGAGAGCGGCGATTCAAGAGAATGGGGGGTTCTGCCCAGAAGTTATATCATTGGGAAAGCATGGTTTGTTTATAGTCCCTTCCAGAGAATTAAGTTCTTTTGGTAAAGGGTAGATAAGAAGGTGTTTCGTTGAATATTCAGTGGTTTCCTGGCCATATGGCCAAAGCAAAGCGGTTGTTGTTGGAACAGCTGCGTTGGGTGGATGTGGTCATCGAATTAGGGGATGCCCGTTTACCGGAAAGCAGCAGAAACCCTCTGCTGCAGGAGATGTTGGGGGATAAGCCGAAAATAATTATCCTGAACAAGGTGGATTTGGCTGATCCTTACTGGACAGAGATCTGGACACGTAAACTTCGTCAAGCCAATCCCGTCTTGGCGGTAAGCGCAACCAACGGTGCCGGAGTAGGCAAAATTGTTCCCGAAGTCGAGCGGCTCATGGCCCATAAGATAGAAAAATGGACGGCCAAAGGAATTCGTGCCCGCAGCATCCGGGTGATGATCGTGGGTATACCTAATTGTGGAAAATCCTCCCTGGTGAATAATCTTATTGGAAGTGCAAAAGCTAAGACAGGCAATAAACCGGGGGTGACCCGGGGCAATCAGTGGATTCGCATTCATGAGCGAGTAGAGTTGCTGGATACACCGGGGTTGCTCTGGCCAAAGTTTGAAGATCCTGAAGTGGGCAAAAAGCTGGGGGCCGTAGGTGCTATCCGGGATGAAGTGCTCAATCTTGAAGAACTGTCCCTCTGGGTACTGGAGCAGCTCAAGGAAAATTATCCGGAGGCTTTAACCCGGTATACTGAAGATGTTCAAAACCTGGATCTGGAGGGTATTGGACGAAAGAGAGGCTGCCTGGTTAAAGGGGGACAAGTGGATATCTTGAAAGCAGCTCAGATCTTCCTAAGGGAATTCCGGGCAGGTTCTTTAGGGAAATTCACTTTGGATCATACAGTGAAATAGCTTATAATAATCTTAAATGAGAGTTGATTTAAATTTCAGGTTTGTTTTGTGAATCGTCAGGATTCCAGTAAAAGAGAGAGTAGGAAAGAGGAGCATACGTTGAAAGGAATATCTCGAATGAGTATCCGTGAGGTGAGCGAGGTTCTTAATACTGAACCTTCGGAGGAATTTCTTAAAGCCTGTGCTCAGGACGAGCGCCTTGGGATACAGAATCTGATTGTTCGCTATTATAAGGAATGGGAAGCCCGCCTGGTGGAAGCAGAACGCATCGAAGCCCTGTTAAGGGAAGAAAAACAACTGTGGCTCAACGGGTATCTACATATTGCCGGAATTGATGAAGCGGGGAGGGGGCCTTTGGCAGGTCCCGTCGTGGCGGCTACCTGTATTCTTCCCGCCAAATTTAATTTACCCGGGCTTAACGATTCCAAAAAATTGACGGAGAGCAAACGGGAAAAACTGTTCCAACAGATCAAAGAGCAGGCTATCGGCTATGCTGTCGGCAGTGCGGAACCTGCTGAGATCGATGGTTTGAATATACTTCAGGCTACCAAATTGGCCATGAAGAGAGCCGTAGAGGGCTTAAAAGTGCGTCCCCATTTTTTACTGATTGATGCTTTGGAATTACCCAGTCTCAAGATACCCCAAAAAGGCATCATCGATGGCGATGCTTTAAGTGCCAGTATCGCAGCCGCATCCATTTTGGCCAAGGTCTCCAGGGATCATTTAATGGGTGAACTGGACAAACTTTATCCTGAGTATGGATTTGCTAAGAACAAGGGTTATGGTACCCGGGAACATCTGATGGCTCTGCGCCGTTGTGGCGTGAGTCCGATTCATCGCCGAAGCTTTGCTCCAGTTCAACAGCAACTGGATATTGTTTGAAAATATTTATAATTGGCATTCAAGATATTAGACATACATAATTGTTGACTATTCATAAACAAATATGGCACAATGGGTTTGGTTTATGGGAAACACAATTTTTTTTATGAAGGGAGGTAGGAAGATGTCTGATAATTTTGCTGCTGTGGGGATTGCTCTTGTGGTGGCAATTGCCATCAACTTAATTATGATGTTGATGCCAAAACTCTTAGCTCCGAAAAAACCGGTTCCTGAAAAGTTAACACCCTATGAAGGTGGTAACCAAACCATTGGACGTACTTGGTTAGGCTTCAAAAGCAATTATTTTCTTTATGCCCTTGTTTTTACGGCCTTTGACGTAGAAACGGTATTCCTGTTTCCGTGGGCGTTGTCGTTCCGCCAACTGGGAACCTTCGCTTTTATTGAAATGTTCGTATTCATTGTCATTCTTTTAGTTGGTTTCTGGTATGCTTGGAAGGAAGGTGCATTAGAGTGGATGTAGCAAAAGAGAAAGAACTCCGCGAAGCCGAAGCTCTTATGGAAAAAAATGTGCTGCTCACCAGTATTGATAAAGTTCTCAACTGGGGTCGGGGGCATTCTTTTTGGCCGGTAACCTTCGGTTTAGCTTGCTGTGCTATCGAAATGATGGCTGCAGGTGGTCCGCGTGTTGACATCTCTCGTTTTGGGTATGAGGTCTTCCGGGCGTCACCTCGCCATGCCGATGTCATGATTGTCGCTGGAACATGTACTCGCAAAATGGCTCCTCTGCTGCGGATGATTTACGACCAGATGCCTGAGCCGAAATGGGTTATTGCTATGGGCAGCTGTGCCAGTGCAGGCGGCCCTTTTGCGGATTCCTATTCCATGTTGACAGGTGTGGACAAAATAGTCCCCGTCGATGTCTATATTCCCGGCTGCCCTCCACGGCCGGAATCCTTAGTATATGGGTTGCTTCAACTTCAACATAAAGTGAATCACCCAGATAAGGTGAGGTTATTGAAACATGGGAAATAATGAATTATTAAAAAAACGTGTGGATGAGTTAGCATCCCGCGTCAGCGGAACTGTTGAAGAGATTCTTGACACCTTAGTGCTTACCGTCAAGGCGCCTTATATTACGGAAACTTTGACTGCGGTTAAAAGCTTCGGAGAAGTGCCTTGTGACTTTCTCCACGACATTGGGGGCGTGGATAAGCTGGATCATTTCCAAGTGGTCTATCAATTGACAAGCTTGCGCGGACCCCAAAAGCTGAGAGTCAAAGCGATTGTCGACCGCGACAACCCGGTGATTGATTCCGTAACCCGTATTTGGGCAGGTGCCGATTTCATGGAACGGGAAGCCTATGATATGTTTGGTATTCAATTCAAAGGACATCCCAATCTGAAACGGATTTATATGTGGGATGACTTCGAAGGGTTCCCGCTGCGCAAAGATTATGTCACAGAGCCTGCGGAAGTTCGAAATGTTATGCGTGTGCGCAGGGAAGATGATTAAGGGGGTAGAGCCATGTCTGATTTATACAATGAAGGAACGGAAGAACTCCTTTTAAACATGGGCCCTCAACATCCGAGTATGCACGGCGTATTTCGTATGGTGGTTCGTCTACAAGGAGAAACAGTAACCGGAATTGAACCCAAAATCGGCTATCTGCACCGCGGATTGGAAAAGATCGCAGAAAGCCGTACCTATCCGCAATTTATTCCTTATACCGATCGTTTGGATTATCTTGCTTCACCTCATAATAATCTGGCTTATGTCCAAACTGTGGAAAAATTGATGGGCCTGGAGATTCCCGAGAGAGCGGAATACCTTAGAATTATCTTAGCTGAACTGGCCCGCTTCGCCAGCCACCAAGTGTTCATTGCCAGCGCCGCCTTGGATATGGCAGGATGGACGGCTTGGGGATATCCTTTCCGGGATCGGGAGAGAATTCTTGATCTGTTTGAAATGATGTCAGGCAGCCGTTTGACCGTGAATTGCATGCGCATCGGCGGCGTCAGCGCAGAACCTCCCGCAGAATTCTGGCCTGCTTTGGAATCCTTCCTGGACGATATGCCCGAGAAATTGGAAGAGTATTTCAATATCTATATGGGCAATGAGATTGCTCAGGCGCGGATGAAGAAGGTAGGGATCCTCTCCAAAGAGGTTGCGGAAAACCTTTGCATCACAGGTCCGGCTTTACGGGCCTCCGGCGTTCAGTATGACGTTCGGAAAGCTGAGCCTTACGGGATTTATGATCGTTTTGATTTTGAAGTTCCTGTGCTTTACGGCTGTGATACCTATGATCGCAATCTGATCCGTTTCATGGAGATGAACGAAAGCCTTAAGATCATTCGTCAAGCGGTGAGGGATATCCCTGAGGGCCCGATTATGGCGAAGGTGCCTAAAATTATTAAACCACCGGCCGGTGAAGTGTATCATCGTGTGGAAAACCCCAAAGGCGAACTCGGTTTCTATATCGTCAGCAACGGAACGCCGAAACCTGAGCGGGTTAAGATTCGGGCCGGTGCCTTCGTCAATCTTCAATGCTTAAATGAAATCGGTGTGGGCACCTATATCCAGGATCTTATCGCAAGCTTTGCATCCTTGGATGCAGTGCTCGGTGAAGTGGATAAGTAATACTCTCAATGAGGGGAGAAGAAGATGGAAGCTATACGTGCGTTAAATGAGTTGCCAAAAAATATTGCGGCTGCCATCCGCGGGTTGTTTGCGGATCCGTATTCGCTTTGGGCAGACTTGACCATGACCTTAATCGGGATGATCCTGATCATCGTGGTTATCGTCATTTCAGCACTTTTACTGATTGTTCTCGAACGTAAAATTGCCGGTTGGGGATCTCAGCGTCCCGGCCCAAACCGCTTAGGTCCACGGGGATGGTTTCAAACGATTGCCGATGCGCTGAAGCTGCTGGGTAAAGAAGACCTTACCCCTGCCAACGCAGATCGGATTATGTTTAAGATTGCTCCTATGTTTATTTTCGGTATTCCCATTTTGACCTTGACCATCATTCCATTTGGTTATGCTATGACCGTCATCGATCTGGAACTGGGTGTGTTTTTCTATCTGGGAATTACCTCCGTCTCCACCCTTGCTTTGTTAATGGCAGGCTGGAGCTCCAACAATAAGTATTCCTTGCTGGGTGGTATGCGCGCCGTTGCGCAGATGATCAGTTACGAAATACCCTTGATTTTCTCACTTCTTGGGGTTGTCATGCTGACTCAGACCTTTAACTTGACGAAAATCGTGGAAGCACAGGCGGCATTGCCCTTTATTTTCTTGCAGCCTATAGCATTTATTATCTTTTTGATATGCGGACAAGCGGAAGTCAACAGGGCGCCCTTCGACCTTTTAGAAGCTGACCAGGAAATCATCGCCGGACCCTTTACGGAGTACACGGGATTGCGCTGGGGATTGTTCTACCTTGGTGAGTACGCTAATCTTGTCGCCATGTGTGCCTTGGCAACTACCGTATTCTTAGGCGGCTGGCAAGGGCCTGGTGTTTTACCGGGCTGGGCTTGGTTCTGGTTAAAAGTAGGTCTCTTGATCTTTATCTCCATGTGGGTGCGCTGGACGTTCCCGCGGATTCGGATTGACCACTTGATGCATTTGGCCTGGAAGGTCTTGTTACCGCTCGCGCTTCTCAACATCTTGTTGACGGGTCTGGGGATTTATATCTATCAGCTCGTGATTGGAGGGTGACAGAGTGTTAGGTAAAGGATTATTAACGGGAATGGGCATCGTGCTCAAGAAGATGCTCGGACCAAATATCACAGAGTTCTATCCTGAGGTTATGCCGAATCTTCCCAAGACCGTTCGCAGCTCCATGGGACTGGAGCCGGATAAGTGCATCTCCTGCACATTATGCGCTTTGGCCTGTCCGAACAAGGTCATTACCTTAACCAGTGAAAAGGATGAGAACAATAAAAAAGTTCTCAAGACCTATCACATGGATGTAGGGCGTTGCTTGTTCTGCGGCCTCTGCACGGAAGCATGTCCTACGAATGCGCTGACCGTGACCCAGGAGTTTGAGAACTCCGTCTTCTATCCTGAAGATTTATATTGGGATATGATTGAGCGTTCGAAGCGTAATGGGAAGGAGGGCAACGAATGAGTACTATGGCGACCATTGTGTTCTTCATTTTCGCCATAATCGCCGTGGCTTCAGCATGGGGAGTTGTTACCTCGAAAAACATTGTCCACAGTGCGTTTTTCCTGGCTCTTTCCTTTGCCGGGGTTGCCGTCCTGTATGTCCTCTTAAATGCTGAGTATCTTGCAGCAGTTCAACTTCTCGTTTATGCAGGCGCAATTTCGATTATGGTGATCTTTGCAGTCATGCTGACCTTAAGGGGCGATGTGGCTGAAAGCAGCCCTGTCACCAAAAAATGGACCCAAGGGGCTTTAGTAAGCGCTCTTGTCTTCATTGTTTTGGCCTTGGTTATTCTGACCAATAGTGACTGGCGGATTCTTGCCATGCCTGCACTTGCTGGAGGGACCACAGTAGAACTCTCCAAACTGCTCTTGTCATGGTATATGGTGCCCTTTGAAGCGGCGGCCATCCTGATTACTGTAGCCTTGATTGGGGCAGTGATTATCGCGAAAGGAGGGCATGAAAGCAAATGAGTATAAGCGTTGGGCTTGGATCCTATCTTTTGGTTGGAGCGATGCTTTTTTGCCTGGGGCTCTACGGAGTTTTCGTGAAGCGAAATATCATTGCCATTCTCATGTCCATTGAATTGATGCTTAACGCAGTGAATATTAACTTCATTGCTTTTAGCCGCTTTGCCCCCTGGGCTAATCCCGGGACAAATCCCCTCATTGGACAGGTAGCGGCCATCTTCGTGATCGTAGTTGCCGCAGCGGAAATTGCCGTGGGATTGGCCTTGGTTATCGCCATCTATCGCAATCGCCGTACCACGAATGTGGATGAATTCAACTGGTTGAAATGGTAGAGAGTCTATGGAGAGGTAGGTGTTCAAGGAAATGAATGATCTTTTTCAATGGGCATGGTTGATTCCCTTTTTGCCCTTCCTGTCGTTTCTACTCATCGCCTTAGTCACAAAGCGATCCAAAAGACTGTCCTCCACCATTTCTATTTTGGCGATTCTTACTTCGTTTGGATTGTCCATAGCTATCGGTCTTGGTGTTATTCAGTCTGGCTCGCAAATCGTTGAAAACCCCGTGCTGACCACTGTGAACTGGCTCAGCATCGGCGGACTTCATATTGACTTTGGTACACTCATTGATCCTATGAGTGCGATGATGTTATTTGTCGTGACCTTGGTGGCATCCATGGTGCAGATTTACTCCATCGGATATATGCATGGAGACCCCGGTTTTTCACGTTATTATGCCTTTCAATCCTTATTCGCAGCATCCATGCTGGGCATGGTCTTAGCAACAAACCTTCTGCAATTGTTTATCTTCTGGGAACTGGTGGGACTTTGCTCTTATCTGCTCATCGGCTTCTGGTTCTTTAAGGTATCCGCACGGGAAGCGGCCAAAAAGGCCTTCATTACCACCCGCGTCGGAGACTTTGGTTTGCTCTTGGGGATTTTATTCCTCTACAATACCTTTGGTACTTTGGATTTCTATGGTCCTGGTTCCTTATCGGTGCAAATGGCGACCAGCTTCCATGATTTTGCCCTGATCGGCGGCGTAAGCTATCTTACCATCATGGCAATTTTGGTCTTCATCGGACCCGTTGGGAAATCCGGTCAGTTCCCCTTGCACGTTTGGCTTCCGGATGCCATGGAAGGTCCTACCCCCGTCAGTGCCTTGATCCACGCCGCTACCATGGTTGTGGCCGGGGTTTATCTGGTGGCGCGGATGTTCTTCCTCTTTGATAACGCATCTCCTTTTGCTCTGCAGCTGGTGGCAGGAATGGGTGCCTTTACAGCCATTTTTGCGGCCACCATAGCTATTGCGCAGGACGATATCAAACGCATCCTGGCTTATTCGACCTTAAGCCAATTGGGCTATATGATGTTTGCTCTGGGCGTTGGTTCCTTAACCGCTTCCATGTTCCACCTGATGACCCATGCCTTCTTTAAGGCCTTAATGTTCTTGGGAGCAGGTTCTGTCATCCATGCCCTGCATCACAAGCAAAACATTTGGGATATGGGTGGACTCTGGAAGAAGATGCCGATTACCGGCACCACTTTCTTCATTGGGGTCTTGGCTATTGCCGGTATTCCGCCCTTTGCCGGATTCTTCTCCAAAGACGAGATCTTGTTGGCGGCCTACCATGGTCACCCCATTATCTTTGCGGTAGGCTTGTTTACGGCCTTCCTGACCGCCTTTTATATGAGCCGTCTCTTCTTTGTGGCCTTCATGGGCGAAGAGAAACCGGAGAATCATCCTCACGAATCTCCTTGGGTTATGACCCTGCCCCTAATCATCTTAGCCTTCTTCAGTGTTGTCGGCGGCTGGGTTGCCTTGCCTGAGCATAACTTCGGATATTTCGTGCATTATGGTGAATTCCATCATGAAAGCATTAACTGGATGATTGCGACCATTTCAATCATTGCCGGAGTTCTGGGCATTGGCTTGGCCTACATCACTTATGTGACCCGGGCGATCAAGGCTGAGAATGTGGTGGCCCGTTTCCCTGGTGTCTATAAACTGCTTAAAAACAAGTACTATATCGACGAAATTTATCTCTGGTTCATTCATAAGGTTATGGATGGCATTGTGGCCAAAGTCCTTTACTGGTTTGACCTCTATATTGTGGACGGTATTGTTAATGGTCTGGCAGCCCTTACCCGGGGTTCAGGCCGCGCCTTGCGCCGTACCACCACAGGCCAGATGCAAACCTATGCTTTGGTATTCTTCGTTGCCATTGTGGTTATCTATCTTGTCTTCGCCCTGGGCGAAGGACAGCTTTCGGCGCTTAATCCCGCAGCTATGCTAGGAGGTGTTAAGTAATGTCGCCATTGGCACTTCAGCCTGAAGTAGGCTCCTTTATTCTGCCATTCGCACTGTTGGCACCGATTCTAGCAGCATTTATCATTGTTTTCCTTCCCAAAGAAGAAGGAAAAACGATCAAACTGGTGGCAGCACTGGGAACACTTACTTCCTTGTTGCTCTCTCTTTATGTATTCTTTGCCTATGACCGCTCTTTAGCAGGGATGCAGTTTAATCTCACGATTCCGCTGATTCCGGATATCGGTGTTAATCTGGCTTTCGGGGTGGACGGTATCAGCATTCCGATGCTCCTGCTCACGAACCTCATCGCCTTTACTGCCGTGTATTCTTCCTGGAACATCGAGAATCGTGTCAAAGAGTTCTTCGTGTTGCTCTTAATCCTGATTGCCGGGGTTATGGGAACCTTCATTGCCCGGGACCTGTTTATCTTCTTCCTGTTCTATGAAATCGTGGTTATTCCTATTTATATCATGGTTATCATCTGGGGAAGCACCAAACGGGTGACCAAAGAGTATGCAGGGATGAAGCTGACTATCTACCTGCTGCTGGGCTCCGCTTTATTGCTGGTGGCTATGGTTTCCCTGTGGGTCAATGCTACCAATCAGCTGGCGGCCATGGGCCAGGGACCGACCTTTATGTTCGATGAATTGGCAAGGCTTCAATATGACGAGACCTTCCAGATCATTTGCTTCGGTCTGTTGGCGGTAGGTTTTGGTTCACTGATTTCTATGTTCCCCTTCCATTCCTGGTCTCCCGATGGTTATGCCGGCGCTCCCACAGCGGTCAGCATGATCCATGCCGGAGTCCTGAAGAAGATCGGGGGCTATGGTTTAATTCGCCTGGGGCTGATGGTGTTCCCCTTGGGGGCAAAATTCTGGGCACCGGTGATTGCCGTCCTGGCGGTTGTTAACGTTCTCTATGCAGCTTTCATCGCTTTAGCCCAAAAAGACCTCAAGTATGTGGTCGGATATTCTTCCGTCAGCCATATGGGTTATGTTCTGATTGCCGTAGCGGCACTTAATATAACCAGCATCAATGGCGCAGTAGCCATGATGTTTGCCCACGGTGTGATGTCGGCTCTCTTCTTCTCCATGATTGGCTTTATCTATGAGAAGACCCATACCCGCAATATTGCGGAGCTGGGCGGACTGGCTCACCAGATGCCCCGTCTGGCCGTAGGCTTCTTGCTGGCAGGTATGGCCGGCCTGGGATTGCCCGGTACAGTGAACTTTATCGGTGAATTCACCATCTTCATTGGCACGGTTAAGGTATTGCCGGTCCATGCGGTGGTTGGTATCGCCGGGATTATCTTTACAGCTGTGTATTCCCTCCGACTCATTGCCAATGTCCTCTTTGGACCTCGCCGTAAGGAATGGGATCATCTGAAAGACCTGCGCGGTCCTGAGCTTGTTCCTTTGGTTGTCCTGGTCTTTGTCATCATCATAACGGGTGTCTTCCCGAACACCGTGCTGCAATTGATCGACACCGGGGTCCAATCTTCAGGGTTAGCTAAGGTGCTTGAAGCTGTGACTCAGGCGAAGATGGGAGGGTTGTTCTAATGATGAGTTTCGAATTATCTTTACTCTCAACGGAAATCATTATGGCAGTCCTTGGCCTTGGCTTATTGGCAGTAGGTCTCATCCTTCCCCGCGGGTCGAGACAAGGAATGTTCCCTCTTACCTTATTCGCCCTTTTGGGAACCCTTGCTTACGCTGTCTATGATTTCTTCTATGGTGGAAATGCGGCATTCCTGCAAGGAATGTATATGCACGACCAATTTGCAGGCTTTTTCAAGATTCTTTTCCTGGTTGCGGCACTCCTGGTGGTGCTTTCCACGAAAAACTATGTGGCTAAATTCCAGGCTTACCGCGGTGAGTTTTACCCTCTGCTCCTCTTGGCCGCTTTGGGCATGATGCTGATGGCTGGTGCCGGGGATCTCCTCACTATGTATGTAGGCTTAGAGTTGATGACCATCACCTTCTATATTCTCGTCGCTTACCATCCCAATGATCCCAAATCCTCAGAGGCGGGCATTAAGTATTTGGTACTGGGAGCCGCCTCTTCAGCAGTTCTGCTCTACGGTATCAGCCTGATCTATGGACTCACCGGAGACACCCAGATGCACTCTGTGGCTATGTCCTTAGGTGCTGAGGCGAATACAGTGACTATCCTGGCTACCGTGATGATGCTGGCTGGATTTGGCTTTAAAATCAGTTTGGTTCCTTTCCATATGTGGGCACCGGATATTTATGAAGGGGCTCCTGCTCCCATCACCGCATTCTTGGCCACAGCCTCCAAAGCCGCCGGTTTTGCGGCCTTGGTCAGATTCTATGTCCTGATGATGTACAATCATTCCATGGCTGAAGCCGGACTCATCCTGCTTCTGGTATTGGCCGCTATAACGATGATCATCGGTAACCTGATGGCCTTCCCGCAAAAGAATATCCAACGCTTGATGGCTTATTCGGGGATTGCTCAGGCAGGCTACATCATCGTTGGCGTCATCGCAGTCTCCATTGCCAGCTCGGCATCCCAATGGGGAGTCGATCCGGTCAGTGCTTTTGTGGATGGGATCAAAGGGGTATTGTTCTACCTGATGATTTATGTCTTTGCCAACCTGGGGGCCTTCGCGGTCATTACCCATGTGGCCCAGAGCCAGGGCAGCACTGAGATCAAGGATTATGCAGGTTTGGCAAAACGTTCCCCGCTGGCCGCCGCAGTTCTTACCTTATCCGTTCTTTCTTTGGCTGGGATTCCGCCCTTGGCAGGATTTGTGGGTAAATTCTACCTTTTCTCGGCAGTCATCAACCAAGGACATGTCTGGATAGCGGTGATAGGTTTTGTGATGAGTATGATCTCCGTCTATTACTATTTATCCATTGTTAAGATCATGTATCTGGGCGATGGGGAAGGATTACCTGAAGTGCCTGTTCATGGTGCGGCCAAATTTGGCATGATATTCTCCATGATTGTCACGATTGTTTTAGGTATTTACCCCACACCGTTGGCTCAAATGGCGCTTACCGCCGCTTCGAGTCTAGTAAAATAGAATACCATAATGTCTTTTAAGAGAGTCTCAGCTTATGCTGAGGCTCTTTTCGTAAGGGTACGATGACAAAGGGCAATATGAACGATCGCCGTACTGTACAACAGATTCTTGCTGGGACAAAGGGACCTAATATGTTAAAATACCTAAAAACTTAGAGATCCAAGAAAATCAAAGGAGAGCTGCTTATGAGTGAACATCGGCAAGCATTGGGAAGATATGGGGAAGAACTTGCTGTCAAGCATATTAGGCAGGCTGGACTTACTGTACTGGAATGCAATTATCGCTGTCCTTTAGGAGAAATGGATATCATTGCCCGAGAAGGAGAGACGATTATATTTATTGAAGTCAGGACTCGTTCCACGGGAAGCCGGGGATGGGGAGAAGAAAGTATTACGGCTAAGAAGCGGGAGCGGCTTTACCGCATAGCCACTCATTATTTGAAGTACAGGAATTATAAAGAATGGCCTTCTTTACGTTTTGACTTAATTGCTATCCGTTGCCAGGACCAGGAAGGCAAGCAGCCGGATATCATCTGGATTCGCGGTATCTAGTACTCTGTAACCTGATTATTTACATTTCTGGCTGTTAAACTTCCCTATGACTGGTTGTCGTCAATCACAATGCGAACGGTGGCGGGTATTTTGAAACGGGGAAGATGTGTTATTGATAGAGGTATGATAAAATGCAGATAGGACAAGATTGGAGGGAGGACGGCTATGAATGCGATTTTAGTAATTGATGATGAAGAACGTATACGTCATTTGGTTCGCATGTATTTGGAACGGGAAGGCTATGAGGTGGATGAAGCAGGCAATGGGCGGGAAGCTCTGGAAAAGTTTCAGAAACAGGACTATGCTCTGCTGATCGTCGATTTAATGATGCCTGAGATAGATGGCTGGAAAGTATGCCGGGATGTGAGAGAGAGATCCGATATCCCGATCATAATGCTCACAGCCCGAGGGGAAGAGTTTGATCGTGTGTTAGGTTTTGAATTGGGCGCAGATGATTATCTCGTGAAACCATTTAGCACCAAGGAGCTGGTAGCGCGGGTAAAAGCGCTTTTAAGGCGTTCCCGGGGGAATACGGCCATAAGTTCTTCAGACTTACTCTTCGGTCCCCTTAAAATTGAGAAGGATAAACATCGGGTGTCCATCGATGATGAACAAATTCCTTTTACACCAAGGGAATTTGAGCTCCTATACTTTTTAGCCAAAAATCCCAGCCGGGTGTTTTCCAGAGAACAGCTCATGGAAACCGTATGGGGCTATGATTTCTATGGCGATGCCCGCACAGTGGATACTCATGTCAAGAAGATTCGTGAAAAGCTGGCTGACCCTAAAGTAAGGAGCATGCTTGCTACGGTATGGGGAGTGGGCTATAAATTCGATCCCGAAGCAGCCAATGAATAGTATGCGCTCGAAAAGAGGAGAAAAAATTGAACTTTGACCTGCGTCCGCGAAGTATAAGTATGAAATTATGGGCTGCTATCACCGCTTTAATTCTCGCGGTTTTGGGCGGATTAGGGGTAACCATCACCTTGCTTTTTGGTGACTTTTACTTCCAGCAAACTTTGGATACTTTGGGGAAAGAAGTGGAGGAAATATCCCATTACCTCGGAGAGCAGCCTAATTGGTCGCAGCGCTTATTTGCCATTGATGAAATCCGTCTGTCCTCGGATACGCAAATGGTTGTCATTGACCGTTACAGCGAGATTATCGCCATTAAGGGCGGGAATGTGGCGGCAAGCTTCGGAACCAATGATCGTATCGGTTGGGGTGATGTTTCGGGGGAGATGAGCTGGCTGATCCGCTCCTTATACCCTTCGGACTTTTTGTCAAGGACGGATATTGCCGAGGTTCTGGCCGGAAAGGTGATAACGATTAAAGCGATTCCCAGGAATAAAACGGGACAAGCCATGCTCATTGCTGCCGCCCCTTTAGGCAATCCCAGTGAAGCTATTGTCGTTTTGGGAACGTCACCGGCTCCTGTTCAGGATAGTATTAATGCCTTTCGCCGGATGACTTTATATGTATCTCTGGCAGCTGTGGTTTTGGCTACTTTGGTAAGCTTGGTCTTTGCCAGACAAGTGACACGGCCCTTAGCCCTGATGCAGAAAGGTGCCAGCCAAATGGCCAATGGAGACTTTCAGCCTATTACCGGAGTGAGAAGCAGGGATGAGTTAGGCGAACTTGCCGATGTCCTGAACTCCATGGGAGAAAGCCTTAAAAATCACATGACTTGGCTGTCTGAGGAGAGGAACCTTCTGCTGGGCATTGTCGAAGGAATCAGTGACGGCGTTATTATGCTGGATGGGGAAGGGGAGATTCTCTACACCAATGAACCGGCTAAAGCTCTGTGGCAGGGCTCGGGATCGGAGGAAGAGTCCTCAGAGCGTAAAGAAACTCTGATGGCCTTTTTACGGGGGTTCATGGAGGATGTTGAGATCGATAAAAAGATCCATTTCAATTTGGATACCCAAGTGCTTCAAGTGGCTATGGCCACAACCCAATTTGAAGACGGCAAACAGGGCTATGTTGCCGTACTGCGGGATATCACCGCATCCTTAAGGGCAGAAAAAGAGCGGCGGGATTTTATGGCCAGTGTCACTCATGAATTACGCACTCCTCTTCACTTGATTCAAGGCTATTTGGAAGCTATTCAAGATGGAGTGATCGCTAAAGAGGAGCAGACGGAACACATCGATCTGGTACTGGAGGAAGCGAAGCGCTTAGCTAAATTGGTCATGGAACTCCAGGAGCTGGATCGTTTTGAGAGCTGGAAGAATTTTGAGAAAAAAGAAATTGATTTGGCCGGCTTTATCCAGGAATTGGGCTACCGTTTCCAAGGACGAGCTGATGAGTTAGGAATCCATTTGGAGATGGATAACGGTACAGGAGTTATCCATGCCAATCGGGATCGCTTGCTCCAAGTATTTATCAATCTCATCGAAAATGCCTTCCGCCACACTCCTGAGGGCAAAAGTGTCTACATTAGGATCATTGACAGTGAAGAGCATATTCAATTTAATGTAGAGGATCAGGGAGAGGGAATTCCTCCTCAAGCCCTGCCCCATATTTTTGATCGATTCTATCGGGTGGATAAATCCCGCTCAAGGAAGGAAGGGGGGATGGGATTAGGCCTATCCATTGTCATGCTGATCGTCGAGGCTCATAACGGGGAGATTAAAGTCGAAAGTGAAGTAGGCAAGGGGGCAACCTTTAAGGTGATTCTACCCAAGTAAAAGAACGACAGGAGAGGGTAGTTTCTATGCGTATAGAGCAGCTTCAGCATATTATCGAAGTCAATAACAAGAAATCCATCTCGGAAGCGGCGAAAACATTCTTTATGGGCCAGCCCCAGCTTAGCCACTCTATGAAAAACCTGGAGGATGAGCTGGGCTATAAACTGTTCCGCCGCAACCGGGGAGGCTTGATTCCGACCTGCCAAGGAAAAGAAGTTGTGGGTTTGGCCCGTGAAATCATCAATACTATTGAAGAGCTCAAATCTCTGGCAAGTGGTGAAGCCAATCTGACCGGCAATCTCAGTCTGACTCTTGCCCCAGGAGCTTTCAACTCCTTTGCCGGTCTTTTAATCACTCGTTTCAATGAAAAGTACCCTAATGTTAATCTAATGATTACTGAGGATATAGGCATTGCCATCGTGGATAAGGTAGCTATGGGGACCTGTTTAATGGGAGTGCCGGTGTGGACCAGCAACGATGACGATACCATGCGCAAGCTCCTCGACAGCAATGACTTGGCCTATGAAGAAATTATTGAGGATGATTTATGCCTGGTTATTGGCAAGCGACATCCTTTAGCCGCTAAAGAGAGCATAGAATTAGCTGATTTGGAAGGAATGACCTTTGTGGATTATTGCGGCAGGTATCGCAATTTGCTGCGCAATTGCGGAATTGATACGGCGAAGAGGGAGTTCCTGATTGTCTACAACCGTGAGGTCATGAAAACCATCATCGCCAAAAATCAGGGAATCGCCGTTTTCCCGCGTTTCTTCTTGCATAATGATCTGTTTTTTGAACAAGAATTACTAAGCTATCGTGCCATCGAAAAGATAACCGATAAAGTTAAAATGAAAATGTACCTTATCTATTCCAGAACTGAACCTTTGTCTCACTCTGCGAAGCAGCTGAAGAAGATGCTCAGCGAGATAATTGCCGGCAACCCTAGTTAAAGGGGAGGTTTTATTCATGCGGATAGAACAACTTGATCAAATCGTAAAAATTCATGAACATGGCTCCCTTTCCAAGGCGGCCAGTGCGCTATTTATCAGCCAACCTTCATTAAGCGTATCCGTCAGTCGGCTGGAGGAAGAATTGGGACTGAAGATCTTTGAACGCAGTAATACAGGAGTTGCACCTACGGAACAAGGGGAAGCTGCCTTGGCGCTGGCAAGAACTATTCTGACCTTAAGTGAAAAGATCAAGGGCATGATGGACGGGAGAAAAGTCCTGATCCGTAATCTTCAGATGGCGATACCAGGAGCCTTTGCCAATGCTATAGCCCCCGATCTGCTGGTGAAATTTCATGAGCTCTATCCAGAGGTTAATCTGCATATCCATGAGGCTCCCTATTATGAAATCGTCGAGAACATGGATCGGGGAGCCTATTCCATAGGCGTTATACCCTGTGGACAAGATGGCAAAAAGGATTTACTCAAGCAGCTGAATGACGTGGAGATCGAATGGGAGATCATCTCTGGTGGTCAGGCTAAATTATTGCTTTTCTTAAGCAGCAAAAATCCTTTGGCAGATAAAGAGCGGATCAGCTTCTCCGATATTAAGTCCATGAAGATGATTTCCTATAAAGAAAACTATATCCAAACTTCGCGAAATTTAAGATGTCCTCTGCATAAGCCGATTATTGTTGAGGATATTGAATTGCTGAAAAGGCTGATCAGCGCTGACTTCGGGTTTTCTATTTTTCCGGAGATATTGGCTTACAACGATCTATACATGAGCAGTGGAAGGATTAAGGCTATACCCATGCATGAGTTAAGTGAGCAGTGGGATATCTTTATCTTATACTCTCATCACGAATCCTTGTCATTTATCGAAAGAGAATTGCTGGCATTAGTTAAAGAACTGATTCGGGACAACCTGATCAGTCAGATAGAATAAGAGGTATAACCTAATAGTAAATATGCTATATATGCACAAGTAAGTGCATATATTTTTTTTCACATACCTGACATAACAAAACCTATATTATGCAAAGGGAAAACAATATCCTACAATAAGAGCAACCAATTGGTTCATCAACATTATTTATGTCAAAGGTCGGAAGGAAACAAAAAGGAGGGATTGTGAAAGTACGGTCTTTCTTCTTTGCGTGCGCTCTAATATTGTAGGTAATAAAATGTTCGATAGTTGTTGCGAAAAACTAGCTGCGGTAATGGAAATGATTCTAAGTATTAAAGGAGAGTGGAAATTATGGAGCCTGTTGCTGGTGCTGACAAAGTTACTGCTAGTAACAAAATAATATTACCTAATGATAAAAAAGTTTATATCCATTGCTTGATTGGTTTGGCTATTATGGCTATTTTTTGGTTTATGGCGCCGATTGAACCGATTACGCCAGTGGGGATGAAGGTCGTTGGCGCTTTTTTGGGCATGGTGTATTTGTGGTCAGCAGTCGGCAGTCTGTGGCCAAGCTTGCTGGGCCTGACCCTGATTGCTTTATCCGGCTATGGCGGGCAAGGCGCTGTCGGCTTTAAAGCCGTTTTCCTCAATGCTTTTGGCGCGGACACGGTTTTGCTGACATTGTTTGCGATGGTCTTGTTTGGCGCTATGGACGAAGCGGGCTGCACCAAATACATTGCGCGCTGGCTGCTGACCCGGAAGATTATCAATGGCCGTCCCTATGCTTTTATGGGTGTAGTCTGGTTTACCTGCTATGTCATTTCTACCTTGGTATCGCCGATCACCGGTTTGATCCTGATGTGGCCGATCACCTTGCGCATTATGGACACCCTGAAGATAGAACGCGGTGATAAAATCTGGCCCTTTTTCTTTGTGGGAATGTTTGCCGTGATGACTTTGGGCCAGCCCTTCTTCCCCTTTATGGGCGCTCAATTGATTGTGGTAAGTGCGTATGGCAGTATGACCGGTGTTCCCGCTGATTTGACACCGGTGCCTTATGTATCTTATATGGCGTTAAACTTTATTATGACGATGCTGCTTATGGTCACGTATATTATCATTTTGAAATTTATCCTGCGCCCGGATGTCAACAAGCTTAAGGGTGTCGATGCTGATCAGCTGGCCAGAGAACAGCCTCTGCCGCCGATGGTTTGGCCCCAGAAGACGATGATGATTATGATACCGTTGTACCTCATTATGCTGCTGGTGCCGAGCTTCCTGGATAAAAGCAATCCGGTGGTAAACCTTTTGGCAACTTTAGGGCCTTTGGGCGTGACAATTGTCTGGATTATCTTTTTTTGCATCATTCGCTACCAAGGCAAAGAAGTATTGAATTTTAAAGAGGTTTCCTATAAACAGTTTAATTGGGGCATTTTCTTCATGATTGCTGCCGCAGTTTACGGTGCAAATGCCTTGTCCAATGACGCTACAGGCGTTAAAGATTTCTTGCTGAACGCGCTGAACCCGATACTGGGCGGACAGTCAGAGATGGGCTTTGTAGCCATCATGTTTACAGTGGCTTTGATCCTTACCAACTTTGCCAACAACGCGGCTATGGCAGTGGTACTGATGCCGGTAGTGCTGGCTTTCTGCGACCAGATGGGCCTGAATCCGATGCCGGTGGCCATGGGCGTGACCATGATGGTCTTCGTGGCTATGCTGACCCCTGCCGCTTCTCCTCATGCCGGCATGATGCATGGGCGTACGGATATCTATAAAACCGGTGAGATTCTGCGCTTGGGCTTCCCGATCTGTCTTGTCACTCTGGTATATTACATCTTCATTGGTTATCCTTTGGCCAAGATGCTGTTTTAAACCAAGGTTGGAGCATGTACGGGCGGAATACGCTGGAAGAAATCGACTAAAAAATAACTCAATTGGTATAAGGAGTGTTGCATAATGAATCCGATCAAAAGTGAACAGATTCCCCATATTATCCATAGACAAAAGGATTTGGAAGAAGCTTTTCTGGCTGAATTCTCAGCGGGTCACTATACGCTGGAGAATCCGCTGGTTAAGCTCAACCCTTATGATATTTGCCCCTTAACGGCCATGGTCTTATTTGAAACACCCGTAGCCACCGAGGCAACCATAATCGTTCGTGGCAAAGAGCACCCCGGAGATATCCGGCATACCTTCCCCGCCGATAAAAAACATATTCTGCCGGTTTATGGTCTCTATGCCGATTACGAAAATAAGCTCGAAATCGTCCTGGCCAATGGGCAGAAGAACACCATAACCCTTAAGACTGAGCCCCTTCATCCCGATGTCCCGGTGGCCACCTCGATCAAGACCACCCCGGAATACATGGGCAGCAACCTGATGTTTCTGACGGCAGCGATGAAGGCTATGCCTGTAGGCTATGACTATGCCGGAGAAGTTCGCTGGTATGCCACAAGGAACTTTGCCTTTGATCTCAAGCGTATGCCCAATGGACATATTCTCATTGGTACGGAGCGTTTGGTCAAATTGCCCTATTTCACCACAGGTCTTTATGAAATGGCCTTTAGTGGGAAGATCTGCAAAGAATACCGTCTATCCGGCGGATACCACCATGATCAATTTGTCATGGAAGATGGCAACATTCTGGTGCTTACTTTTGATTTCTACTCAGGTACGGTTGAAGATATGTGCGTGCTCCTGGATGCCAAAACGGGAGAAATTCTCAAGTCATGGGACTATAAAAAGGTCCTGCCCCAGGATGTAGCCGGTTCCGGAAGCCAGGATGCCCACGATTGGTTTCATAATAATGCCGTTTGGTACGATAAGAAGACACACAGCTTAAGCTTCTCCGGTCGTCACCAGGATGTGGTGATCAACCTTGATTATGATACAGGTGAGTTAAACTGGATCATTGGGGATCCTGAAGGATGGCCCCAGGACATGGTGGACAAATATTTCTTTACCCCGGTTGGGGAAGGGGAATTTGACTGGCAGTATGAGCAGCATGCTTGCGTCGTTTTACCTGATGGGGATATCATGCTCTTTGATAACGGCCACTTCAGAGCGAAGAAAAAAGAGAACTACTTGCCGAACGGCCAGAATTTCAGCCGTGGTGTGAGGTACCGTATTGATACCGAAAAGATGACCATAGAACAAGTATGGCAATATGGAAAAGAGCGGGGCGCGGAGTTCTTCTCTCCCTACATTTGCAATGTGGAGTATTACAATGAAGGCCATTACCTGGTTCACTCCGGCGGCATCGGCTATGAAAACGGTGAAACCTGCGAAGGTATGGCAGTTATGAAAGTCCTGCAACCGGAGTTTAAGGATAGTGTGTTTACCTTCAATTCCATTACCTGTGAGCTTAAAGATGACGTGCTGATGTATGAGTTGCAAGTACCGGCCAATTGTTACCGGGCTGAAAAATTGCCCCTCTACTATGCCCACGAAACGGCTGAATTAGGTGCGGGCGAAATACTGGGCAATTTAATTGAGACCCAGGAGACAAAGATGAAGATCAAGGCTGTGGAGACAGGTGAAAGAGTGCCGGATCATTATGAGGCATCCATCACAGAAGAAGAGGATCGGGTTCTCTTTAACGCCATCTTCGAGGCCGGGGAAATGGCTCAGCTGCTTTTGGTGGATGGAGACGGCGGGGTAAAGAGATATCCTGTCAATACTGTGCCTCAGGCCTTCCAAGCCATGTGTGTAGGGACGTTCCAGAAAGCTGACCCCCGCAATATCGATGTTTATATCAACAAGACCGGATTATCCGGAAAATATCAAGTAAAGCTCATCGCAGAAGAAAAACTCTATGAGACCGGAGTGTCTATTACAGCTTAAGTATAATAGGCAAAGAGATAGGCAAAAAACAAACGGCTGGAGAGCAGGGGATGACCCTATTCTTCAGCCGTCTGCAATTTCCGCTTGTCATGGGGTTGACGAGTGAGCCAGATGATGTCTTAAAAACAAAGAGGAAGAGTGAAGGAATCAGTGGGCACCAGGGCGGTCCAAAGCCCGGTACTGAAGGGCTTCAGCAAGATGGCGGGGCAGGATAGAGTCCTCACTATCCAAATCGGCGATGGTGCGGGCAACCCTGAGAATCCTGTCGTGACTGCGGGCGCTAAGGTGTTGACGATCGAACACATTGCGCAAAAGCTGTTCACCTGTAGAGTCGAGGCGGCAAAAAGCTGATGTTTCCTCAGCGCTCATTTCCGCATTGGTTCGGCTTTCTCCCAGGCGGGTCCATTGGTATTGGCGGGCCTTAAGAACACGTTTTTGAACATCTGCTGAGGTTTCGCTTTCCGGATAGCGGTGAAGTTCACCAAACTCCACCCGGGGAACTTCAATATGAAGATCAAGGCGGTCAAGCAAGGGGCCGGATATCCGGCCGCGGTAATGACTGATTTGCCATGGTGTACAGGTACAGACCCGCACCGAATCTCCGTTCCAGCCGCAGAGACATGGATTCATACTGCAGACGAGGCTCAAACGTGCCGGGTACCTGACACTGCCCCGCTGGCGGGTTAAGGTAAGTTCCCGGTCTTCCAGGGGTTGACGCAGAGATTCCAGGACTCCCCGGGAAAACTCCGGCAATTCATCCAGAAAGAGCACGCCATGATTGGCAAGAATGAGTTCACCGGGCTTAAGATCATGCCCGCCACCGAGAATTCCGCTTACAGTTGCCGAATGGTGGGGCTGCCGAAAGGGTCTCTTCTGGATAAGCTGCCCGTTATGGCCGAGCAAGCCGGCGATGCTGTAAATCTTGGTGACTTCCAGGCTTTCAGAGCGGGTTAAAGGAGGCAGAATGCCTGCATAGGCTTTGGCAAGCATGGTTTTACCAGAGCCGGGGGGACCTATGAGCAGAAGGTTGTGCCCACCGGCAGCGGCGATTTCTAAGGCTCGTTTGGCTTGCTGCTGTCCCCGAATACTGCTTAAATCGATAGGATGATCCGCAGTTACTTCTGGTGAGGAGGGTTTTGCCTGGGGATTGCCGAAGAGTTGATCCGTTTCCAAAGAATGGACCAGCTGGGCCAGATACGCTGCGGAGCCGCTTTTAATCTCTTCAATGAGGTTAGCTTCAGGAAGGTTTTCTGGAGGAACGATTAGATCATAGTCACTGTGCGGGGCTAAGGATACGGCCATGGCGAGAATTCCGGGGACCGGCCGCAACTGCCCTTCAAGGGATAACTCCCCGACAAAGACGGTATGAGAAAGACCTGCAAATGAACATTGTCTGGTAGCCGCTAAAATGCCGATGGCAATAGGCAAATCTAAACTGGAACCATCCTTTTTCAGATCAGCAGGAGCCAGATTAACCGTAATACGCTGCAAGGGAAAATCAAACCCTGAATTTTTGATGGCTGAGCGAACCCGCTCCCGGGACTCACGTACGGCAGCCTTGGCCAGCCCAACGATGCTGAACTCAGGCAAACCATTGGAGACATCCACTTCCACCCGTATTAAATGCGCCTGAATACCGGAAACCGCCATGCCATGAACAGCAGCAAACATCCAAATCCCTCCCATAGGAGGAAGAATTCGACAAAATACTGGAGTTTCCTTCCAAAATAGCTTGAAAATTTGTAAAAATTAGGCTCCTCCCCGTGTAGTCATTTTCACAGCCGACTATGGTGGGAGGAGCAGATTTCTCATTTTATTCGTTTAAGGTAAGCAGTTTCTATTTGCAGGATGTCAATCTTGGCTTCTATACGCTCTAAGGAGCGTGAAACATTCTGATTGACATCTTTTTGTAGTTCTCTGCTGTCAAATAAAGCTGTAATTTTTCTCGTTAAATCTTCTTCCATGCGAACCTGAGATTGTTTAAGGTTAGAGATATCTGTTTTCATATCGGTGATATCAGCCTTCATGGTGTTGATATCAGCCTGCATCACTTCTTGGTTGATTGCTAAGGTATCTATGCTTTTAGTGAGTGTACTCAGCTGCTGGATGACTAATTCCTGAAATTGGCCGTTATCCAACTTATCAACCCTCCTTATCAACTGGGCATCCCGCTCTAAGTTGCTCTCCAGATAATCATATAAGACAAGCTGGGGGTTGTAAAGCGCAAAAAGCAATTTCTGGAACATTATTGAGAAATAGAGGAAGTGGGAAGGATTGGTCGAATATCTAACCGTATATTTATGAATAGCAACGACTATGCTATAATTATTGTTTAAGACTAATAGATAGGGTGTGTATGTCATTGATGGCCCGGTTGGAAACTTTAAAGGATAAAAAACCTGATTTCGACCCGCAAAAGAAGAATACTATGCAGGCACTTGCTCAATTAGTCCGTCCACGGCAATGGGTTAAGAATTCCTTTGTCTTCATCGGTCTCCTTTTTACTCAAAACCTTAACCAACACCTGATTCTAAAGGTCATCATTGCTGCGGTGGCCTTTTGTCTTGTTTCCAGCGCAGTCTATGTGATGAATGATTTTGTCGATCGAGATTATGATCGGAATCATCCGACTAAATGTAAGCGTCCCCTTGCTTCAAATCGGGTGACCCTTTCTGCGGCAGGCTCGGTTTTCGTACTGTTTCTGCTGGGGGGACTTCTCTTGGGCTGGCATGTGTCAAAAATTGCTGCCGGAATTCTTGTTTTGTATGTTGCCCAGAATTTGGCTTATACAAAGGGGCTTAAGCGGATTGTGCTCATCGATGTATTTATTATTGCCCTGGGCTTTATGATGAGGATTCTCATGGGAACCTGGGGGGTGGGAATTCCCCCTTCAGAGTGGCTCTTATTGTGTGGCTTTATGGTAGCTCTTTTTATGGGCTTCGGAAAGCGGTGTTCCGAATTGAACGAATTGAGCGTGGATGCCGGATTGCATCGGCCTGTTTTGGAACGATACAGCCCCGGATTGCTGAATCAATTGCTGGGGATTACGGCTGGAGGGGTTATCTTTACCTACAGTCTATATACTCTCGATTCGGCAACGGTGGCTCTTCATCATACCACCAATCTCATTTATTCAGTGCCCTTTGTCATCTATGGTATTTTCCGCTATCTTTATCTTATTCATAAAGGTGAGGCGGGAGATCCATCCAAACTTGTCACTAAAGACAGGCATCTCATCGCGGTCGTTATGCTTTGGGTTCTCTATGTTTTGTGGACTCTTAAGCTTCATGATTTAGTATTAGGGGTGTTGTGATGTTCTGGATTCTGCTCATTGGTTTGCTGGCTGATGTACTGTGGGTCATGCTGGTACCCACAGTGCCTTTTTCGGATTTCTCATATTATCACCACTTAGCAACCCAAATTGCCGCTGGCGGACCATGGGGTGATACCTACACATCTGTCGGTTATCCTATTTTCCTGGGATTCTTTTATAAGCTGTTCGGGAGTTCGCTCTGGGTTGCCAAATGTTTAAATATTGCCCTGAGCACAGCAAATAATATCCTTGTCTATTTTCTGCTTAAAAAGATCTCCATCCCAGGGAGGCTGCGGAATACCTTCCTTTTGCTCTTTGTTTTATTCCCGATGAATGTTTACTACAATAGCTTAGTGGCTTCGGAAATTCTTTTTACCACAGGGCTGCTCTCTGTATTATTGCTCTACTTTTCCAATCTGCGTTGGAAGTATGTTGGGATTGGCCTGCTGACGGGACTCAATGCCATGGTGAAGCCCTTTTTTCCGGCCTTCGTTCTGGCCGTCTTCCTGGTCGAAGTTTTAAGCGAGAGGAATTTCCGGCAGAGCCTTAAGCGGTCTGGAATCGTGCTTCTCGTGGCGCTTGTCGTGCTATCCCCCTGGCTCTACCGAAATTCCAAGATATTTGGGGAGTTTTGCTATATTTCCAACAACAGCGGCATCGTTCTCTACATTAACAACAACTCTCAGAATAAAGTGGGAGGCTGGATGCCTGCCGAGGACGTTGCTGATTCTCTGGTTAAAACACCGGTCTATCAGGAGGCCAATGCCCTTGAAAAGAACAAGATGCTTAGCGCGGCAGCCAAAGAGTGGATCGCAGGCCATCCTGTTGAATTTGTCGGTTTGGGAATAAAGCGGCTTGCCCGCACCTTTCTGTTCGTCGGGGATATTAATTATGCCTTGCGAGGGACGGCGCTCGCAGTGCCGAGTATTCAAATGTTCCTTGCTGCTCCAGGGAGTAATTGGCTATCGTTTTTCTTATTCCTGACCTCCGAGCTGGTGCGGGCTCCCGTCTTCTGGCTGGGCTGCCTCGGCATACTAAGTTATTCCTGGCGGGTTCTGAGAGGCTTTTTCCGCTCGGGTGGAGGGGGACCAAGAAGAATCAATAAAGAGAAACTTACCCTCTTGATAACATTCTTGATGTTTGCCGGCATCTATTTTATCACAGAGGGGCAGAGCCGTTACGCTTTCCCAACGGTGATGATGTTAATCTATTTCGCCCTTTGGCGGGTGTATCAATGGCAAGATGAGATGGGGGAATAAGATGTTAGGGCAAATTATCATCTCGGTGATTCTGGGAGCATTTGGCCAGATCCTCGTAAAAATCGGAGCAAAAAATCTTGAACTGGATTTTGCTCCTGAGAATTTACTGAGAAGCCTCGGTGCAATTATGCAAAACTTCCCGGTGATGTCGGGGCTGTTTCTCTACGGGGTAAGCTTCATATTATGGATTAAAGTGTTGACTAAGACGGAATTAAGCTATGCGTACCCTTTTGTTAGCCTGGGCTATATTTTTATCATGGCGTTTTCGGTTATGGTCTTTAAAGAGAATATTTCCTTTTACCGGGTGCTGGGAACGGTGTTGGTTATTGTCGGCGTTATTTTTATTTCCAGGAGCTAGGACTCTGTAACACCTGGGAAGCCCCTTCCCTTGATTTAATTTGCTAGCTGATAGAGATGTGCTCCTCTGACTGCAGTGGGTTTTTACTAACCTGTGGGTTGGCGGAGCATTTTTTTATTAAATTATATTTGACAAATAGGATAGGGGGGTATACTATAATTTCAGGAGGTGGACATTTATGGACAAAAAAATGGAACACTGTCCAGCTTGCCATGACTCAAATTCTCAGAAAAGTGAAAGACTAAGCCATCATAACGAAAAGACCATTCGTGAATTGGCCAACCGGATGAATCGCATCGAAGGCCAGATTCGCGGTATCAAAGGAATGATTGAAAATCATGCCTACTGTGACGATGTATTAAACCAGATTGCTTCGGCTCAAGCCGCTCTTAACGGAGTCTCCAAGCTTCTTCTGGAAAAACACATGAAATCCTGTGTGCTTGAGCAACTTCAGGAGGGCAACGAGCAAGTCATCGATGAGCTGGTCAAAACCATGCACAGAATGATGAAATAAGCGGCAGCAAGGACTTATAGCGGGATACAGCCGAGGGGGCGAGATAATGAGTAAAAAGAATACAGCAATCAAGGTGACCGGCATGACCTGTGAGCATTGCGTGGGCCGGGTAAAGAAAGCCCTGGAAAGTTTGCCGGAGCTGGAGAATGTCAACGTCTCTCTGGAGAACGGGGAGGCCAGCTTTGACTGGACCGGAGAAGGCTTAAGCATGACAAGAGTGAAAGATGTCATCGAAGAAGCGGGCTATACAGTGATAGAGGACCAAGAAGCTCAGCAAAGGGTTCAGGCTCAGGGGATGCTTATGAAAGAACTGAATGTTTATGGTATGACCTGTGAGCATTGTGTGCGTAGGGTGAAAAAAGCTTTGGAGAACCTCCCTGAAGTGACCGATGTGGAAGTTTCCCTGGCGGAGTCAAAAGCCGCCTTTCGTCATAATCCGGCCATAACCACAGAGGCACAGATTAAAGAGGCGATCCAGGAGGCGGGATATTCTACAGAAGCCACAGAAGCCACAGAATCCATAGAATCTATTGAAGTCACTGAAGCCTCCGTACCGGACATTCAAGAATCAGAAAGCCCTGCACAAGAATCAGTTAATGAGAAGAAGCAACTTAAAATAACCGGTATGACCTGTGCCAATTGTGCCCTGACCATTGAAAAGGGAATGGCCAAGCTGCCGGGGGTCAAAGCCGCTACGGTCAATTTTGCCTCAGAGAAACTTTCCTTGGATTATGACCCGGCACTTCTCGATGAGAAAACTATCCTTGAGAAGGTCAAGGATTTGGGTTATGGGGCTTATATGGAAAGGGATGAAGGAAAAGCCCAGTTTAAAGTGAGCGGTATGACCTGCGCTAATTGTGCTCTTACCATTGAAAAGAAATTGCGCAATACACCGGGAATTCAGACTGTAGCCGTTAATTTTGCTACAGAAAGCGTCACGACAGACTATGATCCCAACCTGATCGATCTGGAGACCATCTATAAACAGGTCAGAGATGCAGGCTATACCCCCATTGAGAATAAAGAGGAATCCCATGAGGATAACCATGTGAAATCCCAGCGCAACTGGGTCATCTTCAGTGCAGTGCTGTCGGTGCCCCTGATGCCCATGATGTTTATGCCCATGACCCATGGCATCATGTATACTATGTTTATTCTGGCCACCATCGTTCAATTTACGGCTGGCCTGACATTTTATCGGGGAGCTTACCATGCCCTGAAGAACCGCTCCACCAATATGGATGTGCTGGTCGCTATGGGTATCACAGCTGCTTATGGCTATAGTGTGATGACAACCTTTCCCCATATTTTCTTCGCGGGGGATACCTTCTTTGACACATCGGCTCTTCTGATCACCTTTGTGCGTTTCGGCAAGTACCTGGAAGCAAAAGCCAAGGGACGTGCCGGGCAGGCCCTAAAACGTCTCCTTGAGCTGCAAGCGGATAGAGCCCGTCTGTTGATTAACGGAGAAGAAAAGGAGGTCCCCGCCTCCAGTGTCAAAATCGGGGATATCGTCCTGGTGAAGCCCGGTGAAAAGATTCCTGTGGATGGAGTGATTGTTGAAGGGCAAGCCAGCATCGATGAGTCCATGATTACAGGAGAATCGATACCTGTTGATAAAGGTGCCGGTGAAAATGTGATCGGAGCAACCATCAACCGTTCGGGAAGCATCAAAGTCTCCACCACCAAAACAGGCAAGGACAGTGTCCTTTCCGGAATTATTAAAATGGTGGAGGACGCCCAGGGAGTTAAGCCGCCCATTCAACGTCTGGCAGATAAGATATCCAATGTCTTTGTGCCCGTGGTGGTAGCTATCTCCATACTTACCTTCATCATCTGGTATGTATTTTTGGACAGTGCCTTTGTCTTCGCTTTCACCGCCGCCATTGCCGTCCTGGTCATAGCCTGCCCCTGTGCTTTAGGGTTGGCGACGCCCACGGCCATTATGGTGGGGAGCGGTGTCGGTTTAAACCGGGGGATCCTCTTCAAATCAGCTGCCGTGCTGGAAGGAATAGCCAAAGTGGAGGCTATTGGCTTTGACAAAACGGGCACCTTAACCAAAGGGAAACCGGAAGTAACCCATCTGATGGCCTATGAAGGATATGCCCAAAAGGACCTGCTCAGGATTGCTGCGGCAGGGGAGAACCCTTCCATTCATCCCTTAGCTCAAGCTATTGTCCAAAGAGCTAAAGATGAAGGGATCGAGGTGGAGGAAGTTCAGGATTATCATGAAGAAAGCGGTCACGGCACCCTTTGCTCTTACCAAGGCAAGAAATTGCTTATCGGCAATAAAAAACTGATGATTAAAGAGAATATTCCCACTGAAGCAGTAGAGAAGGATTTTCAGGAATTGGCCAATGAAGGAAAAACCACCAGCTTTGTGGCCTATGACGGGAAAGTCATTGGCATCATCGCCTTGGCCGATGTCTTAAAGGAGAGTACGCAAGAAGCGATTAAACGCCTGCACGGCCTGGGGATTAAAACCTTCATGATTACCGGGGATAATAAGAAAGTCGCCACCGTCATCGGCAATGAAGTAGGCATCGACGAAGTGGTGGCGGAGGTCCTCCCTCAGGATAAAATTGAGATCATCAAGAGGTACCAAAACAATGGCCTGAAAGTGGCCATGGTTGGGGATGGGATCAATGATGCCCCCGCCTTAGCTCAGGCCGATATCGGCATCGCCATCGGCTCAGGAACGGATGTGGCCAAAGAAACCGGGGATGTGGTCCTGGTGCGCAATGATCTTCTCGATGTGGAACGCGCCATTCGCCTTGGCCGCAAAACCTTAACCAAGATTAAGCAGAATTTATTCTGGGCTCTCATTTACAATACACTGGGAATCCCCATTGCCGCCGGAGTGCTTTTTCCGATTACCGGAGAGCTCTTGCCCCCGGAATGGGCGGGCCTGGCCATGGCCTTTTCCTCAGTGTCCGTAGTGACCAGCTCGCTGCTGCTCTCCAGGTATAGTAAAGAACTGGTTGATTAAACATTGTTATGCTCTCCTTCTACAGGATGGAGGAATAAATAAAGGGAGGTTAAGAACCATGAATCAAACCTTAAAAATTACCGGAATGACCTGCAATCATTGCAAAGCCCATGTGGAAAAAGCCTTGCTGAAAGTGGGCGGAGTCCAACAGGTAGATGTGAATTTAGAAAAAGGAGAAGCAGTAGTCGCCGGATCAGCCGGACGGGAAGAGCTGATTAAAGCTGTGGAAGACGCCGGTTATAACGCTGAGTGATGCATGTTTTGCCAGGGGATTTGCCATACTAAGATTTGAGCAATACCAATCTTAATGAGGTGAGAATTATGGCATTAATTCCTAATGACCCTTTCCGGATGTTCAACCACTATTGGGATGAGATGGAGCGTAATTATCTTCGCGGCCGTGGCAAAGAGGAACTTTCCCAGTTTCTTTACCGGGTGGATGTGGAAGAAACAGCGGACCAAGTGTTCGTCACAGCGGAGATTCCCGGTCTTGAGAAGAGAGAAGATCTGCATATTGAGGTTGATGAAAAGCTTTTGACCATCAGTGGTGAGATCAAACGGGCTGCATCGACAAGTGAACGTTCTTCTCACCGCACGGAGAGATATTACGGGAAGTTCAGCAGGACGCTCACCCTTCCGGCAGTGGTAAAAGCAGACGGCTCCCATGCCAGCTACAAAAATGGGATTTTGGAATTGTCTTTTCTCAAGGATCGTCACCCGGCAGCCCGTACCATCGAAGTGGATTTTCATTAGAGTACCGGCATTTAGAAAGGGGCTCGCAAGATTCGAATCTGGATTCGAATCTTACGAGCCCTCCTTACCGTCCTTGTCCTAGGACAAACGACCGGCCATATTGCGTTCGGCGATCTCAATTGCCTTTTTCACCATATTGCCACAATCCCGGGATGAAACGCCACTGAACCCTTCCTGATTTAAGGTATTCGAAAATCCAAGCTCCTGGGCTATCTGCTGCTTAAGGTTATCGGACATGGTACTGCGACGTCTGGACATTTGGATTCCTCCTTTCACCTTAGGGAAATACATCTCCTTGCCATTTAAGCAAGTAACACTAGTTTGCATCGCTTCCCTGAACTTTATGTGTGAGGAAAGAGTTGTTCTCAGATCTTCTTGGAGCTCCTTAGCTCAGATAAGGGATAAATAATTAGATGAAAGCCAGAAAAACTGTTATGATAAACCCAATTTATGCCCAACAAAAAATAAAGCAACAAAAGGAGGAAGGGATGTGCCGCTTTTATTCGGGACGGCCGGGGTTCCTTTATCGGCCAAAGAACGTTCTACAGAAGCAGGGGTCAAGCGCGTCCGGGAGCTTCAGCTGGATGCTATGGAAGTAGAATTTGTCCAAGGGGTCCGCATGGGGGAAGAAAAAGCCCAAAAAATTGCTCAAATAGCTGTGGAAGAGAAGGTTGCCCTAAGCTGCCACGGCCCTTACTGGATTAACTTTAATTCTCAGGAACCTGAGAAAGTAGCGGCCAGCCGTGAGCGCCTTTTGCATAGTGCACGCATCAGCAAAATTTTAGGTGTTAAGAGTGTAGTATTCCATCCTGCTTTTTACCATCAGGATGATCCTCAGGTTGTCCTGGTAAGAACCGCTGGGGAACTCATGAAGGTTCGGGAGATTCTGGATGCAGAAGGGAATGATGTCATATTACGGCCGGAGACCACGGGGAAGCCCTCACAGCTGGGCACTCTGCAGGAGGTTCTGACCTTGGCGCAAGCAGTTCCAGGGGTCTTGCCCTGTATTGATATCAGTCATCTGCATGCCCGCAGCAATGGGCGGATCAATACCTACGATGAATTCTGTCAAGTCCTGGAGGCTGCGGCGGAATCCCTGGGGGACCGCTGGGTTAAGCATGTTCACTTTCATGTTTCCGGGATTGATTATGGTGTTAAAGGAGAGAAAAAGCACCTTATACTTGAAGAATCCGATTTGCGCTATCCAGAGCTAATGAAAGCCTTTCATACCTTCGGTGTGGAAGGATTGGTGATTTGCGAAAGCCCCAATCTTGAAGAAGATGCCCTGCTCCTGCAAACGACTTACCGCACTATGGCTTAGTTCGATTATTCGGTGCGCAAGGCTTCCACAGCATCCTTTTGGGAGGCCAGCCGGGCGGGGATGTGGCCCCCTAATACGGTTATTACGGTGCTGAGGATGACTAAGAGAACAGCATGATCCAGCCTTAAATGGGAGGCATTGGTGAGGCCGGTCGACTCATGGATGGCTTGATTGATGGGGAAGGTGCAGGACCAGGCTACCATAACGCCGAGCACACCGGAAAAAACTCCGAGAATAAAAGTTTCAGCATCAAATACTCTGGTAATATCCTTTTTTCTGGCCCCCAGTGCTTTTAAAATACCGATTTCTTTGGTCCGTTCCAAAACACTGGTGTAGGTAATGATGCTGATCATAATCATACTGACCACCAAAGAAATAGCGGCAAAGGCGATCAGAACCAGGGTGATGCCATCCATAATTCCTTTCGTCAGACTGGAAAGGGTCCCGGCCAAATCGGTAAAGGTAATGACATCCTCTTCAGCTTTGCCCACATTATATTGCTCAATATAGTTGATGACTTCGTCCTTGGCGTCAAAGTCCTTAGGAAAAACCATGACCATATAGGGCGAAGGGTCACCCCCTAAATAAGCGAGCAGAAGTTCTTTGGTGTTTGCGTCGATTTTCTCCCTGGATAAAACATTATAATCAGCATCCCGCTGAGCGATCACAATATCGGAATCCATAGCGTTATCAATAACTTTTTGGGACAGCTGATCATCATAAGCGATCCCGGAGGCCAGCATAGACATACTGGTTCCAGCTTTAGGGCGAACCACACCGGAAATCCTGATGGTAAAACCCTGCTCGGAGGTATAGTTTTTCTCATAATCATTGGCCGGGAGATAGGTTCCGAAGGAAGTTTTCGTGTAGAAGTCGTTATTATGGATCACTCTGTACTCTGTTCCTACAACAGCGGAGAAGGCGATACGGTCACTTCCTTCTACTGCAAACCCTAAAGCCCCCAGGGTCCCCTTTTCGATTTGATTTTGATTATTTAATACCAGGACCACGTCTGTAAGTTGCAGGGGATAGTCACCGTTCAGTAATTCATAATTGTCTGCCAGGTAACTATTATTTCCGGAAACAGCGCTGGGAAAGGAGGACAAACCTACTGAGCTTGAGGAGGTCATATTGCCTGAGGGAGGTCCATTGCTCAGAGTGATGGGAAGGTACTTATCCTCAGTCTTCCGTAAGAGGTTCATCTGGACCACCCGGGTATAGCCAATACTGCCCACAATATCCGGGGAGACATTCTCTAAGTAGTCGATAAACTCTTGAGAAAGATCGTTCTTATGAGTAATAACGTTTTTACTGGAATCGACGATCACAATTTCATCAGCAGTGGAAGCGGCAGGGGTACCATAAATCCGATCCCGGATTTCCAGGGTCATATTGTTCAGATCGTTGGCATTCATCTGTTGAGTTTCCTGGGAAATAATGATCGGGAACTCAGCCATGGCATCGAATTGAAATTCATCAATCTCGGAACGAAAGCCTGTGGATAAGCTTAAAATGACGGCGATCCCGATGATACCGATACTGGAAGCAAGAGCAGTGAGAAAGGTACGCCCTTTTTTGGTCCATAAATTTCGGAAGGATAAGTTAAGAGCAGTCAAAAAGCTCATTCCCGTTTTCTTAAGGTGAAAATACTCGGGTTGGGGGGGAGCTCCATAGGGGTTAGTATCGTCAATAATCTTGCCGTCGGAAAAGCGGATAATGCGGTCTGCGTAGGTTTTGGCCAACTGAGGATTGTGGGTAACCATAATCACCAGCCGATCCTTGGATACTCCTTTGATCAGATCCATAATCTGAACACTGGTAGTGCTATCCAAGGCTCCCGTAGGTTCATCGCATAAAAGAATTTCCGGATCATTGGCGAGAGCCCGTGCTATGGCAACCCTTTGCATCTGTCCCCCGGACAGTTGATTGGGTTTTTTATGCAGATGCTCCTTAAGTCCGACTTTTTCCAGAATGTCCAAGGCCTTTTGGCGTTTGGCCTGTTTGGAGACTCCGCTCAAAGTCATCCCCATTTCCACATTAGCCACGATACTGATATGAGAAATCAAATTATAGCTTTGGAAAACAAAGCCTACCGAGTTATTGCGATAGGCATCCCATTCATACTCTTTAAAGGCTTTGGTGCTTTTCCCTTTGATAATCAAGTCTCCTGAATCGTAATGATCCAGTCCGCCGATCATGTTTAAGCAGGTGGTCTTTCCGGAGCCGCTGGTACCCAATATAGCCACAAACTCTTTATCCCGAAAGGAAAGGTTGATACCATCAAGAGCCTTCGTTTCGATATCCCCTACCCGATAGGTCTTTTTAATGTCTTTAAGCTCAAGCATGACAGCCTCCTGAGAGTATACCCTAAGCGTATACATAATGGGTCTCCTGGGTATTTTCTCTTTTACTGATGGTTTTAATGCAGGGTCAGGCCAAGTTTCTTTATGGATAAGGAGGAAAAACAAAAGTCTGAAAAGAATATACAAGGAATTGGGAAACAATTTAGGAATGTGCCGAGGCATGGCAAAAGCAAGTTGACTTTAGGGAGGATGAGAAATGAATTATTCAGCAGCTCATGATGTGGCCCTTGAGAAATTCCGCAAGGCAACCCTTGAGGAAATATCAGAATACTCCGGTTACCCCATCGATGGCAATAGGATCAAGATAGAATTCCTGGATCGAAGATTTGAGGTTGACTATCCATCCGGTCAATTTTATGCTGAGACAACACTGAATGAGGAGATTTCTGTTCCCACTCAGATACTGATACTTCATTATTTAGTGAACCGCTCGCCCGCTATGCAGACCGGGCAATTAATATCTTATAAAGAACTGCCGGGGGGAAATATCTATATACAACCATTTACCAACCGTGCCATTAATCCTTTGGTTAAAACCTTTGGTTCCCAAAGGTCAAAGCTTATTCAGGCGGCGGTTGCTTTGGGAGGGGAAGTCGTTTCTCTGGGCGATGCTGCCGTGGTTCTCAGTGTATTCCCCAAGGTGCCCATCACCTTGGTGATCTGGGAGGCTGATGATGAGTTTCCGGCCACCGGCAATATTCTTTTCGATTCCTCGGCCGGCACGGTTCTTCCCACAGAAGACTATGCAGTCTTAGCCAGCCAGGTAGTGTTCGCCTTGCGTAAATTAGCATCTCAATGAGCCGGATGGGGCGAAAAATTATTCATAGCATAGCTGGGGAGAGAGCTGAAAAAAGCTAAGGATGAGATTAAAGAAAATCAGGTCATATATCCCTGCAAAGCAATAAGTAAACCAATGGGTTAAATGATAATTATTTTTATTAAAAATATTGAATAAAGGCCTTGACATAGATTTAACAAGCTTATATAATTGCAAATGTAATCCGGATTATGAAAATCTATAGAGCTTGTATGGCAGAAATTTGTCTAACAAGTGTTTTTTTTGGCCAGATACTTGTTATGACAAATGTAGTTAATGCAAATATTGAATAAGCAATAGTTGGTTATGCAACGACTTGTATATTCAGTGTTTTCGTTAAAAGATTTATTTTCACAGATAGACTCGTTCTGGGTCATAGGGCAGAAGAGGTATTTCTTCATAGGAGGCTTTTCAAGTTAGTGTAATTTTTAGCTTTTTTATTAAAGCTAAAACGTAAAAAATAACAAGTTCTCAAGATTAGGGAGGAAAAGAAGAGATGAAAAAGATTTTGGGTGTTGTGCTTTCTTTAGGGTTAATCGTTGGGCTTGCCGGTTGTTCGAGCCAGGCTCCTGCAGCTACTGCTGCCTCCACTCCGGAACCGATTAAGATGGGCCGCGTTGATGCTGCCGCTCATGGTACCAACGCCGTAGCCATTGCTGTCGTTGCAGTTCAAGGGGACAAGATCGTTGGTGTATCACTTGACGAGTACCAATTCATGCCTGCTGATAAAGCTAAAGGTCTTGCCAATACGGAAGGTCTGGCTGCCAAGAACTATAAGGATCCTGCTCAAGTCCTTGCTTCCAAAATTGACAACAATGAATACTACAGCAACAACATGAAAGAAAAAGCAGGCTCCACCGTTGCCTATGCTGACAACTTCAACGCTATTGTCGAATTCTGCGAAGGAAAGACTATCTCCGAATTGGAAGGAATTCTTTCCTCTACTCCTGCAGAAAAGATGCCTGTTGACACAGTATCCGGTTCTACTTTAGCTGATACTGCCGGCTATATCAAAGCTGTTGTTGATGCTGCAAAAGCTGCCAAATAATTTAGCTTACTATTAAATATTAGAGCTCTTCAAGCGTAAAAGAGTGCCCGCTGCCTGAAAAAGGTAGTAAAGGGCGCTCTTTTTTTAATCCCTTAATTTTTAATCCCTTAATAAGGAAGGGATGACTCTTAATGGAGAGGATGCCAATAATCTAAGCCCATAACATCGAATGAACTTTGAGCTCTGGTTTACAATAAAGCTTGAGGAGGTGTATTTATGCATACCGTATGGAAAGGTTCCATCAGTTTCGGCTTAGTCAATGTTCCGGTCAAAATGCATGCTGCTACAGAAACTCATGAATTCCACTTTAATTATTTACATAAAGACTGCCATAATCGTATTCGCTATATCAAGAAATGCCCCCATTGTGAAGTAGAAGTGGCTGCTGAAAATATAATTAAAGGTTATGAATATGAGAAGGATCATTATGTCATTATGGAGGAGGAAGATTTAGCCTCTCTGGAGGCTCCCCTGAGCCGTTCCATTGATATATTGGACTTTATCGATCTCAGTGATATTGATCCGATCTATTATCAAAAATCCTATTATTTAAGCCCGGAAGAAGCGGCCCATAAAGCCTATAAGCTGCTTTGTCAAGCTATGTCCGACACCGGAAAAGTCGCTATAGCCAAACTAACGATGCGCTCCAAACAACACCTGGCCTGTCTTAGGATTATTGACCAGAGCATTATGGTCTTAGAAACCATGTATTATCCGGCAGAAATCAGACATCTGGAGGCAAGCTGGGATAATGTATCCCCTACAGACACAGAAATTGCCATGGCCCGTCAGCTCATTGAGAATTTGGCAGCACCTTTTGCACCGGAGAAATATCGGGATGAATTGCGGGAACAAGTTAAAGAGCTTATCGAGAAGAAGGTCTCCGGAGAAACTTATCGGGTTGCCGCTGCGCCGGAACCGGGAAAAGTCGTGGATTTAATGGAAGCTTTACGGGCCAGCATCGCCATGACCGATCAGAAAAAGCAGCAAAATACAGCAGAATCGGAAACGGAGGAAAAGCCAACAAAATCCACATTAACTCCCCGGGGACGACGCAAGGTAAAGGGAGCATAATTTTGGATTTGCCTAAAAGTCAGGCAGGAAAAAAACGATTTTCAGAGAATACATCATTATTTTTAGTAATAGTATAAAATTCGACATAGCTCGACGCAGGAAAAAATCCCCAAAGTCGCGAATTGATGGACGGGGGAGGGTTGATCTATGTGTAAAGAGAGTTTAAAAGGAGCAATAAAGGACACATTAATAGAAGAAAAGCTTATGCGAGCTATGATACATACTATACGGGGCGTAGGAAACAGCAGGCTGCGCCATCTGATTGCCCGCTACGGAAGTGCCGTAAACGCTTTGCAGCCAAGCAAAGGTAGTCAACACTCTCCAGAAGAGCATTGGCAGCAGCTGATTGCGCAGAAGTGCCAAGAAATCAATCCTGGGGAGGTTCTGGAAGCTTTACAAAGTCAAGGCATCAAGTTGATCATTCCCGAAGAAGAGGGTTATCCGGATTTGCTGCGTCAGTTGCCGGATGCTCCGCCCCTGCTCTATTACAAAGGAGCTTTGCCGGTCAGGCAAGAATGCCTGGCCATTGTGGGGGCTCGTAAAGCTACTCCTTACGGCAGAGCCGCGGCAGAAGCCCTGGCCAAGGACATCGCCGGACAGGGAATCGTGGTGGTGAGCGGGTTAGCCAGGGGTATCGATGCCGCTGCCCATCGGGGAGCACTGGCCGGTAAGGGAATAACCTGGGCGGTCATGGGCTGTGGGCTGAATCATATGTATCCGCCGGAAAATCAAAAGCTCGCCGAGGAAATCCTGGCAAAGGGAGGTGCTCTATGGAGCGAATTTCCTCCGGGAATGCCTCCGGAACCCCAATTCTTTCCGGCCCGCAATCGCTTAATCAGCGGAATGTCCAGAGGTGTCGTCGTTGTGGAAGCCGCCCTGAAAAGTGGAGCATTGATCACTGTGGATTTCGCCCTGGAGCAGGGCCGTGAAGTTTTTGCAGTGCCTGGACCTATTTTTAGCCAGATGAGTAAAGGTCCTCATCATCTGATCCGGCAAGGAGCCAAGCTGGTAGAGAGCTTTGAAGATATATGGGTTGAGATTCCTGCTTTTGCCGGAGTTGACCATCTGTCCCCCCCATCTCCAGACCGGGGTACGGAGTCAGTGGAGAGCGGAAAGCAAGAAGGCAAACGGGGAATAAGCAGCGAACAGCAGCAGATTCTGAACCAATTGAGTGATGTCCCTACCCATATTGATCAGATTACCATGAACTCAGAGGTTCCTCCTGAGCAAATTCCCTTGGCATTGCTTGAGCTCCAGCTGGCCGGCCGCATCGAGCAACTTCCCGGCCAACTTTATGTATTAGCGTATAAGTGCTAGACATACTATGGAAAAGAAGATACTATTAGGCTAGTTTATTTGTAACCCTTCAAGCTGAAGACATTCAAAATTTTGAAGATTTAGGCTTGTGATATACAATAGGAAAGTAAAAGAAGACGTTTGAGATTTCTTTGAGGTGATGTATGGCTAAAACACTCGTGATCGTTGAATCTCCGGCTAAGGCTAAATCCATAAGCAAATTTTTAAGCAATAATTATACGGTCAAAGCGTCCATGGGACATTTGCGGGATTTGCCCAAAAGCCAAATGGGAGTTGACGTAGACAATGACTTCGAACCCAAATATATAGCGATTCGTGGACGCGGGGATTTAATTAAAGAGCTGCGGGCCGCCGCGAAGACCGCTAATAAAATTCTCCTGGCCTCTGACCCCGACCGCGAGGGGGAAGCTATTGCCTGGCATTTAGGCCATCTGCTCGGTTTGGATCTAGCGGAGAAGTGCCGCATTGAATTCCATGAGATTACCAAACCGGCTATTACGGCTGCCATTAAACACCCCCGTCAGATCGATTCCAGTAAAGTAGATGCCCAACAAGCCCGTCGCGTCTTAGATCGTTTGGTGGGGTACCAGCTGAGTCCGTTCCTTTGGAGAAAAGTGAAAAAGGGCTTAAGTGCCGGCCGGGTTCAATCGGTTGCTGTTCGTTTAATTTGCGATCGGGAAGAAGAGATTCGGGAGTTCATCCCGGAAGAATACTGGACGTTGACCGCTTCCTTGAAAAGTGAGGGAGGGGTATTTTCGGCTAAGCTCGCCAGGAAAGGGGAGCACAGGATTGCCATTGCTTCGGAAGAAGAGATGCAGAAGGTTCTCCAAGAGCTGGCAGATCAGACCTACCGGGTTAAAGATGTTCGCACCAAGGAGAAAAAGAAACAACCTTCACCCCCCTTTACCACCAGCAGCCTGCAACAGGAAGCTCATCGCAAGCTGAATATGTCACCGAAAAGGACCATGATGCTGGCCCAGCAGCTCTATGAAGGGATCGAGCTGGGTAAGGCGGGAGGCATTGGTTTAATTACCTATATGCGTACCGACTCCGTGAGAATTTCAGAGACTGCCCAAGAAGAAGCCAAGGAGTTTATTGCCGAGCACTATGGGGCGGATTATTATCCTCCGGAACCCCGTCAATTTAAAAGCAAAGGCCGGGCCCAAGAAGCCCATGAGGCCATTCGCCCTACTTCCATATTGAGAACACCGGACTCCGTGAAGGAGTTCTTGTCCAGGGATCAACTGCGTCTTTACCGGTTAGTCTGGGAGCGTTTCCTGGCCAGCCAAATGAGTGCGGCTGTCCTTGATACCTTAACTGTTGAAGTGGAGGCCGGGGAGTACTTATTCCGTGCTAACGCTTCCACCGTGCGTTTCCCCGGGTATCTTGCCGTTTATGAAGATGGACAGGATGAGAATGACGACCAGGAAGAAGGGACCCTCGCGGCCAATATTCAACCTGATGAGAGTCTCAATGTCCTTCAGCTCCAGGAGAAGCAGCATTTTACAGAACCACCTCCCAAGTATACGGAAGCCTCTTTGGTACGCAAAATGGAGGAGGAGGGAATCGGCCGGCCCAGTACCTATGCTCCGACTATCGAAACCATTCAATCCCGGGGCTATGTGGCGAAGGAAGGGAAACAGCTTTCTCCCACTGAATTGGGAGAAATCGTCGTCTCTATTCTCAAAGAGTATTTCCCGGAGATCGTGGATTTGGAATTCACGGCCAATATGGAGAAAAGGCTGGATGATATTGAAGAAGGAGCTTTACCCTGGAAAGCCGTCATTCGGGATTTCTATGGCCCCTTTGCGGAATCCATAGAGGAAGCGGATCAGGTGATGGGTAAGGTACAAATCGAAGATAAGGTATCGGAAGAAATCTGTGAAAACTGCGGTCGCAATATGGTGATCAAAATGGGACGCTATGGTAAGTTTCTGGCCTGTCCGGGCTTCCCTGAATGCCGTAACACCAAACCTCTGCTGGAAGAGGTGGGAAGGCCCTGTCCTGACTGCGGGAACCCGCTGGTGATTCGGCGCAGCAAGAAGGGCAGAAAGTTCTATGGCTGCAGCACTTACCCGGAATGTGAGTTTGTATCATGGGAGTTGCCGGCGCCGGAGCCCTGTCCGAAATGCGGAGGGTTGATGGTGGTTAAGACTTCGAAGCAAGGGCAAAAATATGTCTGCACCAATTCCGAATGCCGTTTTGACAAGCAAGTAGAGGAGCAAGCAGAATAATATGTCAGCCATTAAAGTGATCGGAGCAGGTCTGGCCGGGGCGGAAGCCGCTTGGCAGATTGCCCGGCAAGGAATAGAAGTTGAGCTTTATGAGATGAGGCCGGTGCAAATGACACCGGCCCACCATACCGGCCATTTTGCCGAATTGGTCTGCAGCAACTCCCTTAAAGGAGCAGGGTTGGATAATGCGGCGGGGCTGTTGAAAGAAGAGATGCGCCGGCTGGATTCATTGCTCATGAGAGTGGCGGACCAGTATGCCGTGCCGGCAGGAGGCGCTTTAGCTGTTGATCGCGAGCAGTTTTCTCAGGAAATAACCAAATTGCTCCAAGAGCACCCCTTGATCCAGGTCCACCGGGAAGAAGTCAAGTCCCTTCCCCAAGCGGGTATTGCTGTGATCGCCACAGGGCCGCTGACCGCGGAGGGCTTAGCTAGGGAGATTCAAAAGATGACAGGTGAGGATGCCCTTGCTTTTTATGATGCCGCAGCCCCCATCGTTACTTTGGAATCGATTAATCTGGAAAAAGCCTTTTGGGCTTCCCGTTATGATAAGGGGGACCCTGATTACCTGAATTGCCCTATGACTGAAGAAGATTATAAGCGGTTTTATCATGAGCTGCTTAAGGCCGAGACAGCTGAAGTGAAAGGCTTTGAAAAAGGGAAAGTCTTCGAAGGCTGTATGCCTGTGGAAGTCATGGCCGCCCGGGGAGAGCAAACCCTGACTTTTGGCCCCCTGAAACCTGTCGGTCTTATTGATGCACGGACAGGCCAACGCTCCTATGCCGTTGTCCAACTCCGCAAAGAAAACCGGGCAGGGACCCTCTTTAACCTGGTGGGATTCCAAACCCATCTCAAATGGGGAGAGCAACAGCGGGTTTTCCGTCTCATCCCGGGCTTGGAAAATGCTGAATTCGTCCGTTTCGGAGTCATGCACCGCAATACCTTCTTAAACGCCCCTAAGGTATTAAAAGCCGACTACAGCCTTCAGAAAACACCGCAGCTCTTTTTTGCCGGTCAAATCACCGGAGTGGAAGGGTATGTGGAATCCACGGCCAGCGGCTTAGTGGCAGGTCTCAATGCTGTGCGACGCCTTAAGAATCTGCCCACCCTTATTTTCCCCCAGGAAACAGCTCTGGGTGCCTTGGCACGACACTTAGAAGGATCACCCAGTGTGGATTTTCAGCCGATGAGCATCAACTACGGCCTCCTTCCTCAGCTGGAAGTCCGGATCAAAGCGAAAAAAGAGAAAAACGCCAAAATCTCCGCCCGGGCATTGGCGAGGCTGGAGGAGTTTAAAGCCGCAGAGGGACTGGATTAAACGAAAGCAGACTCTCCAGGATTTTGCTTTACAGCGGTCGCTCCATAAGCTGCGCATCCCAGACAATAAGCTACGCGACCCAGACTGCTATAGCCAAAACACTAAACAAACCGAGGTGAAAACGCCACCATGCAAGCCGATCATGCCCTCAGCCTATTCGACGGTCACCTAAAAACCCAAAACCGTTCCCAGCATACTCTCATGGCTTATCATAAGGACCTCATCCAATTTTTTGTGTTTGCCGCCCGGGAGCTGGGAGAAGAGCCGGAAAAAGTGACCGTCGATCAAGTGGATATTTATATCGTGCGCAGTTTCCTCGGTGAAATGACGGAGCGGGGTCTGGAGAGAAAAAGCATGGCTCGCAAACTTTCTGCCTTGAGAGCCTTTTTTAAGTTCCTTTGTCGGGAGGGGATCCTGCAGAAAAACCCCATTCAGCGCATAGCCACCCCTAAACTGGGAAGAAAGCTTCCCCACTTTCTCTCCCTGGAGGAACTGGATCGATTAATTCGCACGCCTGATTGTGCCACACTGCTGGGAGCACGGGACCAGGTGATCCTGGAATTGCTCTATGGCTCGGGTTTACGGGTTAGCGAGCTGGCCGATCTTAATTGTCGGGATATCGATGAGGGGACTTCCCTGTTAAGGGTGCGCGGTAAAGGAAATAAAGAGAGAATTGTTCCCTTAACCCATTATGCACTGGAAGCCGCCCGCCAATATCTGGAGATGAGAGAGGATAAACAAGAAGCTTTGCTTTTGAATTATCAGGGCACAAGGCTCTCTGTTCGTTCCATACGTCGAATTCTTGATGGATTGGCTTTGGAGGCTGGATTATCCCAACACCTTCATCCCCACATGCTTCGCCACTCCTTTGCCACCCACTTGCTTGATGGCGGAGCCGATCTCCGCAGTGTTCAGGAGCTTTTGGGGCATGCCAAGCTTTCCTCTACCCAGATTTACACTCATTTAACCAAGGAGCGTTTGCGGGAGGTTTATGAACAAAATCATCCCCGTGCTAAGAAAATGTGAGGAATTCGTAAATTTTCACAAAAAGACAACAATTGTACACAATTTCCCTTGACACTTACCCAATAATTCTGTAAACTGCCGATATAAGGAGGTATTCCCATGTTCCACGCAACAACTATAGTTGCTGTAAAAAAGGGTGAGCAGGTGGCAATGGCCGGCGATGGCCAGGTGACCATGGGTCAGGCCACGGTGATGAAGCATAAAGCAAGAAAAGTGCGCCGACTGTTCCATGGCAAGGTTCTGGCCGGATTTGCCGGTTCTGTCGCCGATGCTTTCACACTCTTCGAGAAGTTTGAAAATAAACTTGAGGAATACCAAGGAAATCTCCAACGAGCTGCTGTAGAGCTTGCTAAAGACTGGCGGATGGATAAAGCACTTCGCAATCTTGAAGCCCTGCTCATCGTAGCAGATAAGCAAAGCATGCTCTTAATTTCCGGTTCCGGTGAGGTCATCGAACCTGACGATGGAATAGCAGCGATTGGCTCCGGCGGCAACTATGCTTTAGCAGCAGCCCGGGCATTGGTTAAAAATACAGATCTCCAACCTGCACAGCTTGTTCAAGAGGCTATGGAGGTCGCTTCATCCATTTGTGTCTATACCAATGACCAAATTATTGTTGAAGAATTGTAAGGAGGGGAGCCAATGGAACAACTAACACCACGGGAAACTGTCCGGGAATTGGATCGGTACATCGTAGGTCAGAACCAAGCTAAGCGGGCAGTAGCCATAGCGCTCCGTAATCGCTACAGAAGATCCTTACTCCCCGAAGGGATGCAGGAGGAAGTTCTCCCGAAGAATATCCTGATGATTGGTCCCACAGGGGTTGGGAAAACCGAGATTGCCAGACGTCTGGCCAAGCTGGTGCGGGCTCCTTTTCTTAAAGTGGAAGCCACAAAGTTCACTGAAGTGGGCTATGTGGGAAGAGATGTGGAATCCATCGTCCGTGACTTAGTGGAAATTTCCTTGCGCATGGTTAAGGCGGAGAAGATGGAAGAAGTGGAGATTCAGGCTGCACAGGCTGCGGAAAAACGCCTTGAAGCCTTACTGGTTCCGGGGAAACGTCAAGAAAATAATTCGTCAAACCCTTTCCAGTTCTTGTTTAACCAAGGCCAGGAAAAGGAGGAGACGGTAACTCCCGAGATTGAAAGGGATCGGACCTTTATTCGGGAACGCTTGCACCGCGGGGAACTTGATGAGCAGGTCATCGAGGTTGAGGTAGAGGACAATCAACCCCTTCTCCCTGATTTCTTAGGAACCGGCATGGAGATCAATACGAATCTCCAGGATATGATGGCAGGTATGCTTCCTAAAAAGCGGCATAAACGAAAAGTCACCGTCCGCGAGGCCCGCCGTATCCTAACCACTGAAGAAGCCCAGAAGCTCATTGATCATGATGAAGCGGTTCAAGAAGCAATTCGCCGAGTTGAACAGGAAGGTATGGTTTTCCTCGACGAAATCGATAAGATTGCCGGAAGAGATGGAGCCTCGGGCCCCGATGTATCCAGGGGAGGTGTCCAAAGGGACATACTGCCCATTGTCGAAGGCTCTACCATTAATACAAAATACGGACCTGTCAAGACAGATCACATCCTGTTTATTGCGGCTGGTGCTTTCCATGTGGCCAAGCCATCAGACCTCATTCCCGAACTCCAGGGACGCTTTCCTATTCGGGTTGAACTGGAATCTCTGAGCATTGAGGATTTCCAACGGATTTTAACAGAACCTCAATCCTCATTGATAAAACAGTACAGCGCCTTGCTGGAAACCGAAGGGATAAAGGTCGAGTTTACAGAGAATGCTATTGATGAATTAGCAAAAGTTGCCTATGAGGTGAATTCCAACACGGAAAACATCGGAGCCAGAAGGCTTCATACTATCGTGGAAAGAGTCTTGGAGGAATTGTCCTTCGAAGCCTCGGAGCTGCCGGAAGATTATACGGTCACGATTAATCGGGAATATATTCAACACCGACTTGGCAATATCGTGAGGAACCAAGATCTTTCCAGGTATATCCTTTAACAGGAACTCGAATCAGCGTTTTAAATAATAGGAGGAATTTTCACCATGAAAAACTTATTGGAAAAAACAAGAGCGATTAGTAAATTAATTCAAAAAGCTGCCGGACATTCCGTAGATTTTGACGAAATGGCCAATGTGCTCAGTGAATCCATTCAGTCCAATTGCTATATTGTAGGACGTCGCGGTAAAATTTTAGGCTATAGCTTTATGCAGAATTTTGGCTGCAACACCATGGAAGACATCGTCGTTCATACCGAGCGGTTCCCGGAAAGCTATAATGAAGGATTATTAAAGGTCACAGAAACCCGCTCCAATACCACTCAGGTAGCCAATGGCTGCGTTTTTAACGAAAAAGAGCGTTGCCATTTCAATAATAAAATCACGACGATTCTTCCGATTCTCGGCGGCGGCGAACGGGTAGGGACTTTGGTATTGGCAAAATTCGATCAGGATTTCAGTGAAGCAGACTTAATTCTTGCTGAATACGGAGCGACTGTAGTCGGTATGGAAATTCTGCGCATCAAAGCTGAGCGGGCGGAAGAAGAAGCGCGCAAGAAAGCGGCTGTTCAAATCGCTGTAGGTACTTTATCTTATTCCGAATTGGAAGCGGTGGAGCATATCTTTGCTGAATTGGGCGGCGGCGACGGCTTGCTGGTGGCCAGCAAGATCGCCGACCGGGTGGGAATTACCCGTTCCGTCATTGTCAACGCCTTAAGAAAATTTGAATCCGCCGGAGTGATTGAATCCAAATCCTTAGGGATGAAAGGAACCTACATCCGCGTCTTAAATGATTATCTCCTCGAAGAGTTGGACAAAATCAGCCACAACAAGTAATTACCGGACTCGTTTATTCCGTGTAAACACAAAGGTGGAGGGATCTGGATGGAAGAGCAGGTTTATTCCTATCAAGTGAAGCCTTTGCTGATTCCCGGGGGGCTATATCTGGTCATTACCCCTCTTGTTTTAGCTGTTTTACACTATGGACTTAAGATAGCGGCTTTAGAATTCAATGTGCTGCGGGTTATCTATTTACTCACGGCTCTGGGAATTGCCGCCATATGGATTTATGGGCGGAGCAAGAATTTCCGGGTCAGTGACAATCAACTGGTCTTTGGTTCTCTGAGGGGAGAGCACAGCCTTTCCCCTGCCGAGATTCGCCGCATTGCTCTCTTCACCACCAAACAAGGTAAGGAGATCGTTCAGATCAAAACGAAGCAACAGGACTATTATCTTAGTGATCTCTATTTTCCTTTCCCTGAATTGATGACGGAGCTGGAGCAATACATCAGAGAGAATGAGATTCGCACAAACTTTTCCCGTGCCTAAGCTTTTTGTTGCATTAGAGTTATAATTGTGATATCCTATTCGCAGTGTGAAATGACTACACACGCAGAGGGATTGAGGCTTGCGTTCCCTAAAACAGGGTAAGCCAAGAGATGAACCTGCGGAGGAAAAAACAAGAAAGGAGGTGCAACACAATGGCTGTAATTTCTATGAAGCAATTACTAGAAGCCGGTGTTCACTTCGGTCATCAAACTCGTCGTTGGAATCCTAAAATGGCTCGTTACATTTTTACGGAGCGCAATGGTATTTATATCATTGACCTGCAAAAAACCGTAAGAAAGGTAGAGGAAGCCTACAATTACGTGCGGAATTTAGCGGCAGACGGTGGTACGGTTTTGTTCGTCGGTACCAAGAAGCAAGCTCAGGAGTCCGTGAAAGAAGAAGCTGAACGCTGCGGTATGTACTATGTCAATGAGCGTTGGCTCGGCGGCATGATGACCAACTTCCAAACCATTCAAAAGCGCGTCAGCCGTCTTCGTGAATTGGAAAAGATGGAAGCTGAAGGTGTATTCGAAGTTCTTCCTAAGAAAGAAGTTGCTGCACTTCGCCATGAAATGGAGAAGCTGGAGAGATTCTTAGGCGGAATCAAAACCATGAAGAAACTTCCTGATGCTCTGTTTGTTGTGGATCCACGCAAAGAGCGGATCGCTGTGGCTGAAGCCCGCCGCTTGAACATCCCTATCGTTGGTATTGTGGATACGAACTGCGATCCTGATGAAATCGACGTGGTCATTCCAGCGAATGATGACGCCATTCGCGCAGTAAAGCTTTTAACAGGCCGTATAGCAGATGCCATCATTGAGGGACAACAAGGAAGCGATGAGGCTGAAGAAGCAGAAGAAGCTGCTGAAGAAGTCGTTGCTGAATAATTATCCCCCATACGGGTAAATGTAGATTAAGTAGAGGGGCAGGGTGAAGAAGGGTTGGTTAAGCTTCCCGGATGCTCATCCTGCTCCTTTTATGTAAAGATCATGTCCTAAGAAATAGATACATATGTTTGGAGGGTTTTAACTATGGCAGAAGTAACTGCAGCTCAAGTAAAAGAGCTCCGTGAACGTACCGGAGCAGGAATGATGGATTGTAAAAAGGCTCTTAATGAAGTCGGTGGCAATATGGATAAAGCGATTGATTTCCTTCGTGAAAAAGGTCTCGCTGCTGCAGCCAAAAAAGAAGGACGCATCGCGGCCGAGGGGATCGTTGAAGCTTATATTCATGGCGGCGGAAGAATTGGCGTCATGCTTGAGCTTAACTGCGAAACAGACTTCGTGGCCAATACGGATGGTTTCAAACAATTTGCCAGAGATATTGCTCTACAAATTGCTGCGGCCAAGCCCCGCTACCTTGCCAAAGCCGATGTTCCTGAAGAAGAGCTGGAACACGAAAAGAATATCCTTAGAGCTCAGGCTTTAAATGAAGGAAAACCTGAGAAGATCGTTGATAAAATGGTCGAAGGAAGGATCTCTAAATTCTATAAAGAAGTATGTTTGCTTGAACAAGAATTTGTTAAAGATCCGGATAAGACGATTAATGATCTTGTGCTTGAAAAAACGGCAAAGATCGGGGAGCGTATCGTTATCCGCCGCTTCACCCGCTATGAAATGGGCGAAGGTATCGAGAAACGCGAAGAAGATTTTGCTGCAGAAGTTATGAAAGAAATGAACCGCTAAGGTAAGCAATTAGAGGACACTTAGGTGTTCTCTTTTTACACCGTCAGCAAGTATAAACTTGAATATAGAAGAGGATTATTTTTCGTTATGTAGAAATATGTATTTGGAGGTTCAGCAATGGAAACACCACGATATCGCCGGGTTATCTTGAAGCTTAGCGGGGAAGCGTTAGCTGGGAGTCAGGGATTTGGTATTGCTCATGAGATGCTTGTAACCGTTGCAGAACAAGTTGTTGAAATCCAGAAACTTGGGGTAGAAGTAGCCTTAGTGGTTGGTGGTGGAAACATCTGGAGAGGAATCGCGGGGAGTAAGCAAGGGATGGATCGGGCCAATGCGGATTATATGGGAATGCTGGCTACGGTCATGAACGCTTTAGCGCTGCAGGATGCCATGGAAAAGGCCGGTGCGGCCACCCGTGTTTTGTCCGCTATAGAAATGAGACAAGTGGCAGAACCCTATATCAGAAGACGGGCTATCCGCCACCTTGAGAAAGGACGCGTTGTTATTTTTGCGGCTGGGACCGGCAACCCTTACTTCTCGACGGATACCACGGCAGCGCTGCGGGCGGCGGAGATTGAAGCTGAAGCTATTCTGATGGCTAAACGTGTGGATGGAGTGTATGACAGCGATCCCCTGAAGAATCCTGAAGCTAAGAAATACGATAGATTGACCTTTTTGGATGTGCTTAGTCAGGGATTGGGAGTTATGGACTCGACAGCAGCTTCATTGTGTATGGACAACAATATTCCTCTTATTGTGTTTGATCTCAACAAAAAGGGTAATATCCGCAAAGGGATTATGGGTGAATCCATTGGAACATATGTAGGGAGGGATAAGTAATGATTAATGACGTTTTAAAAGAAGCAGAAGACCGGATGGTCAAAGCGGTGGAAGCGCTGAAAAGAGAATATGCTACGATTCGGGCCGGGCGGGCTAACCCCAACATGTTGGACAAGATCACTGTGGAGTACTACGGTACCCAGACTCCGGTGAACCAACTTGCCAATATTTCCGTACCGGAGCCACGCATGCTGACGATTCAGCCCTGGGATAAGTCCAGTCTGCCCATGATTGAGAAAGCGATTTTAAAATCTGATTTAGGATTGAACCCCTCAAGCGACGGTACAGTCATTCGTTTGCTCATACCTCAGTTAACCGCCGAACGCAGAACGGAAATCGTCAAGACGGTGAAGAAAAAGGCTGAGGATTCCCGGGTTGCCGTACGCAATATCCGCCGGGACTCCAATGACGAACTGAAAAAACTGGAAAAAGATCATACGGCTTCGGAAGATGAAGTTAAACGTGCCCAGGATGATGTGCAAAAAATGACGGATAAGTTCGTCAAAGAAATTGATCGTATTATGGGTACGAAAGAAAAGGAAATCATGGAAGTTTGATTTCCAGTGGATCTGACCCCCTTTAAACATAAGGGGGTCTTTACCCTCTCTAAGGTCTGCCCATTGGAGGTGTGGAAATGTGGCATAGATTTTGGGACAAAAAAGAGCAAAGCAAAACCTTGGCCGATCAGCTGGATAAGAACAATTTACCCCGGCATATCGCGATCATCATGGATGGGAACGGCCGCTGGGCTCAAAAACGTGGCTTACCCCGAACTGTAGGTCATAAGGCTGGCGTTGAAGCACTGAGGGATATCGTCAAAGCTTGTTCAAATCTTGGCATTGAGGCCTTAACGGTTTATGCTTTCTCCACCGAAAATTGGAGTAGGCCTAAAGAAGAAGTCAATATTCTTATGAATCTATTGATCGATTATTTACGGCGTGAGCTGGATGAACTCCATGATAATAAAGTGCGTGTACAGATGATTGGCAATATGGAGCAGCTCCCCCTGGAAGCTCAGAGGGAATTAAAGCGCTCTATTAAGAAAACAGTGAATAATGGGGGACTTATTCTCAATTTAGCCCTAAATTACGGTGGGCGTGCTGAAATTACTTGTGCCGTACGGCAACTCTGTGAAAAAGTCTTGAAAAAGGAACTTACACCTGAGGAAATCACGGGTGAACTGATCTCACAGCATTTGTTTACTTCAGGATTATCTGATCCGGATTTGCTCATTCGAACTTCAGGAGAATTGCGTGTAAGTAATTTTTTATTATGGCAGATTGCTTATACCGAGATTATTGTCACAGAATGCTTGTGGCCTGATTTTAGTCCGGATCAACTGGTTGAAGCGCTGCTGGAATTTCAGAAGCGGGAGCGCCGTTTCGGCGGGTTGAACAAGCGGTAAGGAGTATCATATGCTGACAAGAACACTAAGCGCTTTGGTTTTAGTCCCTGTTTTACTGGGATTAACATATTTGGGAGGGGTATATACTGCCTTACTCGTGACGACGGTTTCCCTCATAGCGCTTAAGGAAGCTCTGGCCATTGGTCAAAAATTGGGATTTAAAGCATGGACGATAAGTTCCGGTATCTTTTCTATGCTATGGCTAGTGCTGATTTTTGCTGGTGAAATCCAGTGGAATTTTCCTTTAATGATCGCCTGGCTTCTGTTTGCTATGGGAAGAGCGGCTTTGGGGTATCCTAAAGTTAGCTTGGGGGAAGCGGGATATAATTGCTTTGCTCCCATTTATACGGTGGTGCTGTTTTCTCACCTCTATCTGATCCGGGGATTTTCCGAAGGAATAGCTTGGGGTATCCTTACCTTTATTTTGGTATGGGCAACCGACACCTTTGCATACCTTATAGGGAGAGTGATGGGGAAGCATTTACTTGCCCCTCGGGTCAGTCCCAAAAAGACCATAGAGGGTTCCGTAGGGGGGCTGGTTTTTTGCATTTTAAGCGGTATCCTGGCTTGGCAAATAATCGGCGGCGCTCCCTTGGCAGCCTACATTGCTTTAAGCGGCGTTGTAGCTGTCAGTGCTCAGATTGGCGATCTGTTTGAATCCGCCCTGAAGCGGAGTGTCAATATCAAGGATTCGGGGAATATTATACCGGGACATGGGGGAATCCTCGACCGCTTTGACAGTCTTTTGTTTGTGATACCGATCATGTATTATTGGGTACTAATTGTGGGGTGATTCTATGAATCTTCAAGAGGAACCGAAGCTTAAACAAAATATTAATCGTCTGGCGGTTATTACCTTTATTTTGGTTCTGCTTAAAGTCATTACCTTTTTCTTTATGGAGTTTATGCCGGTATTCGGCCAGGTTATGAGTCAACTCCTTGCTGCGCTTTTACCCTTCATCATTGCTTTTTTCATTGCTCTTTTGCTGGAACCTTTGGTTCTGCGTTTTATGCAGGGATTAAAAACAAGCAGACCCATCGCCGCGGTTTTAGCCTTAGTTCTTGCTATTTTGGGAATTGGCAGTATTGTCTTTTTGATTGTAGTCCGTCTTTATACGGAGCTGTCCGATCTGGGTAATTCTTTTCCCAGCTACGGCTATTTGGTGGGCTTTTTTAACAACATCCTCGGCACAGTCGACAACTTTATCCAACTCAATCCTCAGATCCAGATTTCCATCAACAATGCTACCCAAGGGCTTATCGACTCCTTGCAGGGCTGGGCGCTTACAGGCAGTAAGGTTCTTTTGAATTTCATCTCTGCTTTGCCGGGAGTTTTTATAGTCTTAGTTGTATCCGTCGTAGCTACCTTTTTTATGAGTGCCAGTTATCCGGGGGTCAAGAATTTTTTCAGCAACCTGGTGCCTCGGAAGTGGAAACCCGGTGCCCGTTCCGTAAGCCGGGCTTTGGGCGCTGCGGTGGTTGGATTTGTTCGGGCGGAAGCCATACTTATTTCTGTGACCGGCATTATTTTAACGGTGGGGCTATTATGGATGGGTAATCCTTATGCCTTTACCATTGGGTTTATTTCGGCCCTTTTGGATTTATTGCCCATCGTTGGCACAGGGATGATCTTTGTACCCTGGATTGTTGGTTTGTTTATTTTGGGTTCGGTATCTGAGGGCATTAAGCTCTTAATTATCTATTTGATAGCTACTGTCATAAGACAAATCCTTGAACCTAAAGTCATGTCCCAAAATATTGGCATCCATCCCTTGGCCACCATTATTTCCATGTATGTTGGTCTGAAGCTATTGGGTGGTTTTGGTTTGATTTTGGGACCGGGTTTAGTGATTATCTATGAAGCCCTAAGAAAAGCAGGCTTTTTTGGTAAATAAGAAAGTAGTGAGTGCGTGAAGAGATTGACAATTTTAGGCTCTACAGGGTCTATCGGCACCCAGACATTGGATATTGTGCGTCAAAATCCGGAACAGTTAGAGGTTTTTGCTTTAGCGGCAGGGAAGAACGTCCAGGAAATTGAACTCCAGGCCCGGGAATTTAAGCCTCGGATCATCGGGTTGATGGAGGAAAAGGCTGCCCGGGAATTAAAACAACGGGTGGCGGATCTGGATATTGAAGTGGTTTCCGGGATGGAGGGGCTCCTGCGCACCGTTACGGATGAGGTGCCGGATACGGTGGTAACGGCCATCAGCGGGCGCATTGGTTTGGAGCCGACCATGGAGGCCTTGAAGGTGGGGAAAGACATCGCCTTAGCCAATAAGGAAACCTTGGTTGCCGGCGGCGATTTGGTGATGGGAACAGCCCAAAGGCTGGGCAGAACCATTCTTCCCGTGGATAGTGAACACTCGGCCATCTTCCAATGCTTAGAAGAAGATCCGCGTACCCTGGACAAGATTATCCTGACGGCTTCCGGCGGTCCGTTCCGGGGGTGGTCTGAAGAACAATTGCAGGAGGTCACTCCGGAAAGAGCTCTTCAGCATCCTAATTGGGCAATGGGAGCAAAGATAACCATTGACTCGGCCACCATGATGAATAAAGGCCTGGAAGTTATCGAGGCTCATCACCTCTTCCATATGGAGTATGATCAGATTGACGTCTTGATCCATCCGCAAAGTGTGATTCATTCTATGGTTCAATACTGTGACGGGAGTGTTCTGGCCCAATGTGGAAGACCGGATATGCGTTTGCCTATCCAGTATGCCTTAACTTATCCGACCCGCTGGCCTAATCCCTTTGAACGACTGGATTTACGGGGAAAGACCTTAACCTTTTTTGACCCGGAGGATTATGATTTTCCTGCCTTGAAGCTTGCTTATGCTTGTGGAAAACGGGGAGGAACGTTGCCGGCTGTGATGAATGCCGCCAATGAAGTTGCGGTTCATGCCTTTTTAGCACGCAGGGTAGCTTATCTGGAAATTATCGGCTTGGTGGATAAGGTTTGCTCGGAACATGATGTGTTAGATGCCACAGATTTGGAAACCATACTTAATGCGGATCATTGGGCTCGTATCCGTACGGAAGAGCTCATCCATGGTTAGAAGGAAAGACAAGGCATAGTTGAAGATAGATTGGTATAAGATTAAGAGAAACACAAGCAAGACACCCATTCATGGTGGGGAATGGAGGAGGGTTTAGTTTGGTAAGTGCTATAGCTGTGGTATTTGCTTTCGGGCTGTTGGTGATGATTCATGAACTGGGTCATTTTATTGTGGCTCGTTTAAACGGCATCAAGGTTTTGGAGTTTGCTTTTGGCTTTGGGCCGAAGATCATTGGTTTCCAAGGTAAAGAAACCGCCTACTCCCTAAGGCTGATTCCCTTAGGCGGTTTTGTGAAACTCTATGGCATGGATGCTGAGACAGATGAAAATGGGAACCAGGTTTTAGCTGCTACCACAGATCCGCGGAGCTTCGGCAATAAAAAAGTGTGGCAGCGTATGTCGGTTATCGCCGCAGGACCCATTATGAATTTAGTCTTGGCCATCTTCCTGTTCATGATTGTCTTTGCTTATTTTGGTATCGCCACGGCAACCAATACCAATGTGGTGGGTTCCCTCGTTGAAGGAATGCCCGCTCAAGCCGCAGGGATTGAAGCCGGGGATAAGATTGTTTCCGTCAATGGCGTGGAGACTCCTACCTGGACGGACTTAACCCAAGCGATTCATATTAAGCCGGATCAAGAGGTTGTGCTGGTGGTTGAGCACCAGGGAGTACAAAGAGCCCTCACCATAGGGACTCAAAAAGACCCCGCTTCAGGAAATGGCCTGGTAGGGATTAGTCCGGAAGTGATCTATCAGAAGACGACCCTACTGGAAGCGGCACGCTATGGACTGGAACAAACCATTAATTTCACTCGTTTGATCCTGGTCACTTTAACTCAGATGATCACAGGTGAGACCAAGGCTGAATTGGGAGGACCGGTAGCCATTGTTCAGGCTATCGATCAAAGTGCTGAATCAGGCTGGGAGAATTATCTGGGATTTATCGGGATATTGAGCATTCAACTGGGCCTGCTTAATCTTTTTCCCATTCCGGCCCTGGATGGAAGCCACCTGGTTTTTTTGCTGATTGAGGGATTGAGGGGTAAACCGATGAATCCCGAACGGCAGAACTTTATTCATTTCCTGGGCTTTGTTTTCTTAATGTGCCTGATGCTGGCTGTAACCTATCAGGATATTTTAAAACTCTTCACCGGCAAAGGCTAAGGAGGCTTCAATGTGGAGCGTAAGCTGACGAAAACAGTAAAGATTGGTGACGTAACCATAGGGGGAGGCAGCTCTATCGTCGTCCAATCCATGACTAATACAGATACCCGGGATATCCCCTGTACCCTGGCGCAGATTCAAGCTTTGGCCCGGGCGGGGTGTGAGGTGGTGCGGCTGGCCGTACTGGATCGGGAGGCAGGCCACGCTCTCGGGGAGATCGCCTTGAAGAGCGAACTGCCTGTTATTGCCGACATCCATTTTGATTATCAGCTGGCTTTGCTGGCCATCGAACAAGGCGTCCACGGGCTAAGACTGAATCCGGGCAATATCGGTGCCCGCTGGAAGGTGCAAGAGGTGGTCCGGGCTTGTAAAGAAAGAGAGATACCGATACGGATCGGGGTCAATGCCGGCTCATTGGAAAAAGAAATTCTGGAAAAATATCAGGGGGTCACTCCTGAGGGCATGGTGGAAAGTGCTCTAGGGCATATCCACTTGCTTGAAGAAGAAGGCTATGACAAAATCAAAGTCTCCTTAAAAGCTTCCCATGTTCCCCTGATGCTGGCGGCTTACCGCAAGATCTCGGCAAGGGTGGATTACCCCCTCCATATAGGAGTCACTGAGGCAGGAACAGTACGTTCCGGAGTAGTAAAATCTGCGGTAGGTATCGGCAGTCTCTTAGCCGAAGGGATAGGGGATACCCTGAGAGTATCCCTCACCGGAGATCCTGTTCAGGAGATTCCGGTAGCCCTGGAAATTTTAAAAGTTCTCGGGCTAAGGAACCGGGGAGTAGAGCTGATCAGCTGCCCTACCTGCGGCCGGACTCAGGTGAACCTGGCTGAACTGGCGGAGAAGGTGGAGGACAAGCTTTCCCATCTGCCCCCTTTGGATCGGCCCTTGAAAGTTGCCGTGATGGGCTGTGCGGTCAACGGACCCGGAGAAGCCCGGGAAGCAGATTTTGGTATTGCCGGAGGCAAAGGCATGGGCTTGCTCTTTAAAAAAGGGGAGATTGTCGCCCGCTTATCTGAGGAAGAACTATTGCCCGCTTTACTTGCGGAAATTGAAAATTATGTGAGACAGTATGGAAGGGAGCAGCATTCATGCGTGTAAGCCAAATCCTCAATCCCACTCTGCGGGAGGTTCCTGCCGAGGCGGAAGTAGTCAGTCATCAATTGTTGGTCCGGGCGGGGTTAATTCGTAAGTCCGCAGCCGGCATCTATACCTACTTGCCTTTGGGCTTGCGCGTATTGCGCAAAATCGAACAAATCGTCCGGGAAGAAATGGATGCCAAGGGAGGACAGGAAGTCCTGCTCCCGATTATTCAGCCTGCCGAGCTCTGGCGTGAGAGCGGTCGCTGGGATCTATACGGACAGGAGCTGATGCGCCTTAATGACCGCCACAATCGGGAATTCTGCCTGGGACCGACTCATGAAGAGATCATTACCGATCTGATACGGGGTGAAATCCGTTCCTATAAACAGCTGCCCTTGCTGCTTTATCAAATCCAAAACAAATACCGGGATGAGCGGCGCCCCCGCTTTGGTTTAATGCGGGGCCGGGAGTTCATTATGAAGGACCTCTATTCTTTTGACCGGGATGAAGCAGGCTTGGCTGAAAGCTATAAGAAAATGTATGATGCCTATACCCGGATCTTTACCCGTTGTGGTTTGTCTTTCCGTCCGGTGGAAGCGGATGCCGGAGCCATTGGCGGCACGGGCGGCACACATGAATTCATGGTCCTGGCTGAATCCGGGGAAGCTGCCGTAGTTTATTGCCCTGATTGCGATTATGCCGCCAATGTAGAGAAGGCTGAATGTAAGCCCGCCCCTATGGCGGTTGATGCTCCCATAGGAGCTTATCGCAGCGTGGATACCCCTGGAACGAAGACCATTGAGCAGGTGGCTGAATTCTTGAAGGTCTCCAAGAGTGATCTGGTCAAATCCCTCCTTTATCAAGGCGATGATAAACTCATCTTGGTTCTGGTTCGGGGAGATCGGGAAATCAATGAGATCAAAGTGAACAATGCCCTTGGTCCCTTTATCAATCTCCAGCTGGCCGGCCCTGAGGCTGTACTGGAAAAACTGGGCTGCGAACCAGGCTATGTAGGCCCCATAGGTGCACCCAAGAACTTAACGGTGGTTGCTGATTTAGAAGTGCCTTTGATGGCGAAAGCTGTCTGCGGCGCCAATGCTGAGGACAAGCATTATGTGGATGCGGTGCCGGAGAAGGATTTCCGCATCGATCAGATTCTTGATCTGCGCATGGTAAACGCCGGGGAACCTTGTCCCCAATGCGGCAGCCCTCTCAAAGAAGCACGGGGTATCGAGGTGGGCCAGGTCTTTAAACTGGGCACCAAATACTCCAAAGCTCTCAATGCCGTATTCCTGGATGAGAATGGCGCTGAACATCCCTGTGTCATGGGGTGCTATGGTATCGGCGTCAGCCGTACCATGGCTGCGGCCATTGAGCAAAACAATGATAAGGATGGCATCATCTGGCCTATTCCTATTGCTCCCTATCATGTGATCGTCGTACCTGTCAACATGAAGGATGACCAGGTTCGTGAAACCGGTGAGGCCTTATACCAAGAACTGCTGAAGCTCGGAGTGGAAGCCGTCCTGGATGACCGGGATGAGCGCCCCGGAGTCAAGTTCAAAGACGCGGACCTTGTGGGCTATCCCCTGAGAGTGACCGTAGGAAGCAAGACCTTAGCCAATGGCGAAGTCGAGCTTCGGGATCGCAAGACCGGGGAAGTCCAGCTGGTGAAGGTGGAAGAACTGGCAGGCCGTATCCAGGGAATGATTCGGGAAGCATTAGGCGTTAAGTAAGCGCGATAGCATGACATAATATGAGCGGTATGACCGGGAGGAGCTGTAAAGGCATCTCCCGGTTTATTTTTTCAACCAGCTTTGTTTTCAGGGTTCTTACAATCCTTGATTTAACAAAGTGGGAATGATAATTTTACAATAGTGGATATTAGATAGGAGGTTGGGCTCATGGTGATAAGAAAAGAAGATATTCATGACTTAGTCGAGCGTCTTTCTGAAGATGATCGAAAAACTGTTTTTGATTTCATGCAGTATCTATTAAACCGTTCCACCCAAAAGGAAGAGGGGTGGCAACAAATTAATCAAGCGGACCCGGATGATGAATCTCTAACTGAAGAAGAACTTCGCCAGCTTAACAGTGATGCTGGTTATGTTACGGGGGAGGATGCCAAGCGTGAATTCGGATTACAGGTTGATTTACCGTAAGGAAGCGATTAAATTTCTGGCCAAACAGGACGTTTCTGCCCAAGAGCGTATTGCAAAAGGACTGATAGGGTCTTTTGGAAATTCCTCCTAGCGGTGACATAAAGCTCCTGAAAGGCTACAAGAAGTTGTACCGTCTTCGCGTTGGCTCATACCGCATACTTTTTGAGATCAGTCATACTGAAAAGATTATCTACATTCAGGTGATAGACTCCTGTGGAGGAGTGTATAAATAAGTAAAAGCTGATTGTCCTTATATTATGGGAGACCAGCTTTTTTTATAGAGTATGGCTTTTGTATCGTAACGTTGATTTACTCATAATCATACCGAGTTGGAAAATGGAGGGACTTTTGCTTGCGTGTAGAATATCAGCAATAGCTGATGATTTTATTGGTAGGTGTGGAGGGAAATATGGGTAGATTGTTTGCTGTTATATTGTTCTTGATTTTTGGAATTATAGGAACATTGTTTAACAACACACATCATCCTTCAGGACGAACTATTGAGGAAGCTATAGAAAGATCCGGGAGGGAGGTTGTGGCGATTCTCCATAGAGAGAAAGTAAATGACGGAGAAGTGGTGTTCTATCATAAAGGGATCAATGATGGGGAGGCTCACAGCATAGCGGCTGGATATGTTCAACGAACCAACAGTGGCTGGAAATGGGTGTCCGGCGGAGAGCATACTGGAATAGATGAAGTAACAGCTCAATATTTTCCCTCTACGAAAGGATATGTGAAAAGCTCCTTTCCCTTAGCGTATGGTGAAAGTCTAAGAGAGGATATCGCTAGTATCGGCGTCCTAACTAAGAATTCAGATATTGTAAAGAAAGCTCGCATTGTCGGCAACGAAGAAGGTAAGATATGGTTTGTCTTTTTGAATCCTTCAGACGGAATATTAACTAAAATTGTAGGTTATAACCAAGTGGGGGAAATAATTTTTTTAAGCGGCTATGTTGAACCATAAAGTGGGACCTAAATATAGATTTAGAGTGATATAGGGATCAAAAAGGCAGCGGGCTATTCTTTCGCTGCCTTGATTATTTTAAGAAAGATAAAACGATAAAGTTTGCTTAAAAAGAACAGATAATCCCTCTTGAAAGAATGTGTGTTCTGTTATATGATATTCTTATCAATGGAGGGAACGGATATGGATGTATTTGATAAACTCACGATTTTAACAGACTCCGCGAAATATGATGTGGCTTGCACTTCCAGCGGAGTCGAGCGGAAGGGCAGGCCAGGCAGCATCGGCAATACGGTAGCAGCCGGGATCTGCCATAGCTTTGCCGCAGACGGCCGCTGTATAACCCTGCTTAAAGTGTTGCTGACCAATGTTTGTGTCTACGATTGTAAATATTGCATCAATCGCAGCTCCAATGATGTTCCCAGAGCTGCTTTTACTCCCCAGGAGCTTGCCGACCTGACAATTAATTTTTATCGCCGCAATTATATTGAGGGACTGTTTTTGAGTTCGGCGGTCATAAAAAACTCCAACTATACGTCCGAACTACTGATTAAGACTTTGGAACTTTTGCGCCATGAGTATCGGTTTGCCGGATATATTCATGTTAAAGCTATTCCCGGTACGGATAATGAGGTCCTAACCCGGCTGGGCTATCTGGCGGACCGGGTCAGCGTTAATATTGAACTCCCATCTCAGGAGAGCCTGAAGCTTTTAGCTCCCGATAAGAGCAAGGAAGCTATTCTCCGGCCTATGGGCCTCATCAAAGGTAAAATAACGGAAAATACTACGGATCTGATCAAATACCGCCATGCTCAGAAATTTGTCCCCGCAGGTCAAAGTACTCAGCTTATCGTTGGTGCTACACCGGATACCGATTATAAGATTTTGACCCTGGCGGAGGGCCTGTATAAGAAGTATCAGCTGAAACGGGTCTTTTTCTCGGCCTACATACCGGTTGCTGAACACAGCCTGCTCCCGGCAGTTTCAGTAAAACCTCCCCTGTTGAGAGAGCATCGCCTTTATCAAGCGGATTGGCTCCTGCGGTTCTACGGTTTTGAAGCCCGGGAACTGTTGGATGAAGGCCATCAGAATTTTAATTTGCATGTGGATCCCAAATGCAACTGGGCCCTTAATCACCTGGACCAGTTCCCCGTCGAGATCAATCAGGCTCCTTATGAAATGCTCCTGCGGGTACCGGGAATCGGTGTGACCAGTGCCCGCCGGATTTTGCAGGCACGGAAAATAGCCCATCTGGATTTTGCCGGGTTGAAAAAGCTGGGCGTTGTCCTTAAGCGTGCTCAGTACTTTATTCTTTGCAAAGGAAAAACCTTGGCGGGGCTTAAGGTGGCTCCCCACAATGTGATGCAGGCTCTGATGTCCGAGCGGGTCATCGCCGGCCTTCCTTCCCAGGCTCCCCAGCAGTTAGCTTTATTTGAGGAACCGCCCCTTTCCCGAGAGGATGTGATTCAATGTTTGACGGGGCAACTTTAGTCTACAAATACGACGGAAGCTTTGAAGGGCTTATGTGCTGTATCTTTGCGAGCTATGAGCAGAAAGAAATTCCCTGCGACATTCTCCCGCCGGAAGGTCAGCCTGGCCTTTTTGATATCCTCAAGTCTATTGAGACAGATCGCCAAAAAGCTCAGCGGGTGTATGATTCCATTCCCGTCAGGATCTCCCTGGAAGCACAGGAACTGGTGAAGCTGGGCTTCCTGACCTGTACTCCACAAAAGGAACGTTTGATTTTCCTTTTCCTAAGGCTAGGGTATAAGCTAGGAGGGAAAGTCATGGGAATGCTGACTGATGACAATGTCCATGCCTTGCAGAAAGCCGTAAGGAACTTGACCAATGAAAGTCATCGTTATAAAGGATTTGTCCGGTTTTCGGTTTATAATGAGGCCTTAGTTGCGGTGATTGAACCGGAGAATTTCGTTTTGCCTCTGCTGGCCTATCACTTCTCAAACCGTTACCCCAATGAGGTCTTTATGATTTTTGACAAAACCCATAAGGCCGCTCTCATTCACCAAGCAGGCAGAGTGGAGATCGTGGATGTTGAAGAGTGGGAGTTGCCGGAGCTGGAAGAAAAGGAAGTGGAATATCGCCGTCTCTGGCAGCAATTCTATAAAACCATTGCCATTGCAAGCAGGGATAATCCCCGCTGCCGTATGAATTTCATGCCTAAACGCTTTTGGAAGCATCTGACGGAATTTTATCCTGAGCAGAAGATTAGAGCGGGGGAGGCTAAGGAAGATAAGTTCCAAGAAAAGAAACTCATCCTAGGGGAGCAGCCAATGCTACCCGACCGCAGTTAGCCTGAGGAGCAAATTCCCAAGCGCTTGGAAATTTGGAGGCTTGACCCATAGGCAACCCATCAAAAACCTCCCGCCATTTATTTTATGGCAGGGGGTTATATTATGTTCAGATGGACTTAAAGAAATATTAAATTTTTACTAAATTAGCAATTTTAGGAAGGAATTACCGCTCTTGCAACGAAATAATACCATTATATGGTATTAAAAATTTAAGGAGAGATTGCATGAAGAGCAAGGAGAGGTTAATTCCATTAGTTTTACTCGTATGGATATTCTCATTTATCCCCTTAGGAGTATTGGCTGCTGCTGATGATTATGGCTATAATCCCCAAGGAAGATCATTTAAGGGGACTTTGGACAATTGGGAAGCTTTCATTCATAACCAACCAGCTGCTGCTTGGGACCCTAAAGCAACCGATGTTACTTTTTTGGAAAGAAAGTGGGATAAGCGTTTTGCCCCAATGTTAACGGGCGAAACTCCTTTGCCTGGTGCCTGGCAAAGGGCAAAATTATGGCAGTATTTATCTGGTGAGCAAGCAGGATGGACTTGGCGTCAGGAGCTGGAGGTAGTTTATTCACCAAATCAACCGATACCCGGTGCTATGGAACTTACGGAAAACGAAATGGGGATTCCGGGGTTTTTTTGTGTAAAATTCAAAGAGTGGATAACTGGCCCAAAGGGACAAAAAGTAATCCTGGAGGCTCTTGTCGTGGATTCAAGTATCATCCAAAAGGCGCTTGAAGCCGGAAAATGAATTGGCTAAATTACCAACCGGTTGGTAATTTCTTTATAAATGCTTCTTGCAGTACGAATATTCCCTGTAAAAAGTGTATTGTTGACATCAAATATCATTGTATTTTTTGTTGAAATAGGCTTTGAGCTCTCCAACCGCGCCTCAATGGCTGATTATAGATGCGGAGACAGGCTGCTGGATTTGCCTTTATATATGGTTAAATAATGGGGTTATTGTTGAAATAAACCGCTATCCGCTCCAGCAGGGCGGATTGTTTTTTACCATTAGGCAGGAAATTTACTATTATTTGTCTAAATAACATATGGTGGAATAAAGGAGAGTAAATATATTTTAGATATATACTTACTTGATACAAGGCATAGCCTTGCGGCTGACCTAGAGCTAATAAAATAGTGTGAGGTTTAGATTTGCTAACCTTTTAGGCCATACCTTTAGGCTATTTTATAGATTGACCGTGTGCCTATAGCTCAAATGGTGCATTGATGCACCATTTCTATTTATTCCGGCAGCGGTAACGGCGAAAGGGAGATGTTGATGAAAAATTACGGATTTATTATCCAAATATTGGGGCTAATATATATGCTATGTGTAGCGATCCTTTCATTCAATCCAAATACCGCTTTTTCTGTTTTTACTCCGGATAGAATTTCAATAAATGTTATCCCTGGCGTCGTATTGATTGTAATAGGATTTTTTTTGAAAGGGAAGAAACGGAAAGAATAGATGCTTTCCATATCTTTCAGCCTGGGTATATTGTTATTCAGCTATGACGGGGCTTAAATGATTATTCAAAATGGTGCAGGATATGGAAAAAGAGGGTTTAGGCGTTTCGAGTAGGCAAGGAGGTAATGATGCGTCTAAAGTTAGCTTTGTTGTTACTAAGTTCATTATTGTGTCTGTTAAACGGTTGTGTTTCCATGGGCGCGCTGCCCTCGGCAAGCAGTGTGCAAGAGAATAGCTCAGGAGAAACTGAATCAGAAAATGAGGCTGCTTCCAACCGGGCGGATAATTTTTTGGCAAATTTCTCGCAGGAATTTTCGGATTTTGAGCTATTGGACTATGTGAAAGGTGGTAGTGAAAATACCCCGATTATGCTGGCTGGAGTAGCCAAAAACCTTAAAGATGATACTTCATCCACTTTGTTTATTGTGGATAGCAACGGTATCGGACTGGTGGGATTGGCTGCAGGATTAGATGCTACCTACCGTAGTGTGGATGGGTTGAGGTTATCTGATAACGTAGTGTTGCTGTCCCTGAATGTATGGACTCAAGCTGAAAGTTCAGTAGAAGACGGTTTCTTAGAGAATAAGGTGCGGAAAATCCATGATTTTGAAATCACGGTTACTCAAAATGAAGAACAAGGCGGTGTGAATACTGTCTATACGAATAAGGAAACAATTCGTCCTGACTGATTATTTGAGATCATAGAAGCATAAATTATGTATAGGTGCATTATAAGACTATAGACTTAAGGCTAACTGGAAGTTTGGGGGATGTGACCGACGCCCCCAAATGGAATAAAACGCTATCCGCTCCAAAGGGGCGGATTGTTTTTTACCATTAGGCAGGAAATTCACCATTATTTGTCTAAATAATCATATGGTGGAATAAAACGGAGAGTTTAGACATGGAAAACGAGAATTCAGACAGGGCCTACAGGAAAGCCCATCGATTAAATTGAACTAATTGGAGGTGGGGACGATCGAGATCATGCCTTTGCTCATTGTTCTGTTTGCATCCATTCCCGAAGAATTCCTTATTACTGTATTGGGGTTAAAGCTCTTTGGGGTAAAGATACGTCCTTTGATAGGGAAGATTGTGGTGATTGCTATACTGCAGGCGGCCATATCTTTTAGTGTCAGATTGCTGCCCCTGCCTTTTGGCATTCACACTATTCTGCAGATTCCATTGTTTGCTCTACCTTTATACTTACTTCTAGGTCTGCCTTATCTATATTCTTTGGTCGTTATTCTAATCAGCGCAACTCTATATACAATTTTAGACGCTTCAATAATTCCTCTTTTGCTTTACTGGACAGGGATACCGTTGGAGGCGGTTCTGACCAATACTACTTTAAGATTGTTGTTTTTTATTCCTCAATTTACGGTCATGTTTTTACTAGTGATTATCGTTTCTCTTAAAAAAATTAAGATATTCGATATTAACAATTATAAATTGGTTAACAAGGAGTAAATGAAAATGGACATAATTAAAAAGGCATTTCCTTTAACCGCCTTAATCATGTTCCAGCTACTTGTTATTGCCTTATTTAATTTAAGCATCAATATTCCTCATGAGGTGTTTGCGAAGGGAACTATGGTCAGTTGGTTATTGCCGATTAACATAATTTTACTCACACTTACTTTTATCTCCGTTGCAGTTATCAACAACACATTTAAGAACTTGGAAGAAGAGATAGAAAACAAACTAAGAATGGAAAGCCAGGAGCAATTAAAAGAGTTATTGCATACAATGCGTGGGCAAAGACATGATTTTAACCACCATCTCCAGACAGTCTACGGATTTCTCTCTGTAGATGCTCATGATGAAGCTAAACAGTACCTGGAAGAAAGCATTGCTCAGATTTCAGTAGCGAATGAAATGATACGATCCGACAATCCGGGGTTAAATGCTTTGTTATATGTTAAAAGTGGAGAAATGGAGCGTTATGGAATAGGCTTTTCACTTGATATTCAATCTTCTATAAACTCACCATTGAAACCATCAGAATTAAATGCTGTAGTAGGGAACCTACTGGATAATGGGATACAAAAATTATCAAGTACACGATCACTTAATCCCCAAATAGTGTTTGAAGCTTGCCAACGAGGCGGATTACTCATACTGGGTATAAAGGATAATGGGGCTTCGGTGGAGCCATTACACTTGGATAAACTTTTTCTTCCGGGCTTTAGTACCAAGTCAAACGGGCAAGGATTAGGTTTGTATAATGTAAAGCAGGTATTAGAAAAATATGGCGGTGAAATACAAGTCGAGAATGACAATGGGTTAACAACATTTAGAGTGTTACTGCCGTTATGAAGAGGTGTTCTATGGGCATTCCCGATCTGTCCTGCTCTATAGCCAATTACTTTGGCAAGGAACTGGAGCTGGATGAGGATAAGACCGATATTTTGCGTTATGGTTTCGAGGTTATTATTGGCGAAGGGCTCAAGGTGATTAGCATATTCGTTATGGCCTCTTTACTTGGGCTTACACCTTATGTATTGGTTGTTTTCCTAACGGTAGGAGCCTATCGGCTGTTTTCTGGAGGATATCATTCAGAGACTTACAGCCGTTGCTTTATTTTCAGTATGTTCTTGTTTTTAGGTATGGGAAAAATAACCCAGCTTCTGCTTCCCTATTTTAAGCTGTCTGTCGCTCAGATAATCACCCTTATCTGTGTAGTTTTTGTCTGGAGCTTATGGATTGCCATCAAATGGGCACCCGCTGAGACACCCAATAAACCCCTTGCTGAGGGTGAAAAAAACAGACAAAAGAAGTTCTCTGTCATCTGGGTCTTGCTTTGGTTTTTAGTTACAAGCTTTCTTGCCCTTGCATTTCCTCTAGAGAAGACCGGAATAATTGTTCTGGGAACGCTTTTAGCTCATACTCTCCAGTCATTTAGCGTTACTCCATTAGGGTTCAGGGCCATGCGTTCCCTTGATACCCCGCGGATAAAATAATTAAAATCAAAAGGAAGGGGATAGAACTATGTTTAAAAAAAGTATGTTATCATGTCTGGCTTCAGTGGTATCAGCAGTTGCTCTCCTCGCGGTTCAGCCTACAAGTCTAGTTACCATTTACCAACCTAAAGTACCTAAAGCCCTGTAGAAATAAGAGGGCAAGATGGTGTTAAGAGTACTTGTAGTTGAAGACGATGCCAATATGCGCCTGATCTTAAAGCGGGCGCTTTTTGGTATTCCCAATGTGGAAGTCGTGGGGGAAGCGGGAAATGGAACAGAGTCCATCGGCCTTGCTGCTGATTTAGAACCGCATGTGATTATTATGGATGTTGATCTACCGGATAAAGACGGGGTTGAAGCCTCCAGGGAAATTCTCAATATTAATCCTGATGTTTTTTTGGTTTATGCTACAGGGCATCCGGAATACATGGCGGAAGCGTTTGAAATGTACGCCTTTGATTATCTTGTAAAACCCTATAGGATGGAGCGGCTTATTCAAACCATCACGAGGATTGAGAAGCTTATAGAAGCTAAGGAAAATAGCATACAGCAATGCAGAAAAAAGGATATTAATTCGGTAGGTATTAAGAACAAGGTTGCTGTAAAAGTTGAGGGTAAACTAACCTTGATTGATACGACTAAAATTATTTATATTAATCGAGATAAGCGGAAAACGGTAATTCATACTGTGGATGGGAAGATAACGACAAACGAATCCTTGGAAGTCCTTGAGAAGAGATCAGAAGGCTCTAACTTCATGAGGACGCATCGAAGCTACTTGGTGAACTTGGAGAAGGTTACTGAAATACAGCCCTTGTCACGTAATGAATATTTGGTAGTTTTTGGTGGATTAAAAGAAAGAGCATATATCACCGATGAGAAATACAGAGAGTTGCAAATCAGATTGAATTTAAGATGACATGTGGAGTAGAAATGTTCAAATCTTTTGTGGCAAAAACGAGAATCTAGACATGGAAAAAGAGAGTTCAGACTTATTGTGCAGGAAGGATGATATTTCCAACGAATGATATATTTAATTGATAAAATACCAAAATGAGGAGAATTTAAATGATTAAAAGTAGGACAATGTTTATGTTCTTTATTATATTGCTTTTTTTATCCTTGTTTTTTTCTTTTGATAAAATAAATAAATTGATTGCACAAAATCAAGCGAAGAATACCATTGAAAGCGCATTTTATTTTAAAAATAATAAAGATGTTGAGAGTTTAAAAAATGTATATTCAGATAGATATAGCTATTCTTTTTTTAAATTGGAGAATATAAATAAAATTGATTTGATTGAAATTAAACTTCTAAAAAACGAAAAAAATTATAATATTTACTATAATTATGGTCGTGGACGAATAAATAATGTAGACAGAAAAAACTTAATCATCTTTAAAGTAAAATATAATATTGAATATAAAGATCAGAAAATAGAACCGGTAGATAGTGGAATATATGAAGTAGCTTATTTTTTAATCAAAGAAAATAATACAGGAAATTGGAAAATCGATGATGTAGGGCAAGATTATTATGAGTAGAGCTCTAAAGTGTAAAAGATAGCAGTTACTCAATTCGTATAAAATCTCGTAAAAAACATACTTGTTAAGTTAAGGAGGGATAGAATTTGATATTTTAAATTATTTGTTGGAACAAAGAAGAATTCGGAGGTGATGAAGATATTTTACCAAATTATATCTTAAATAACTTTTATAAATAAAGGAGAGAGTTACATGAAAAAAATCATATCAGTTTTTCTAATTACTTTTTTACTACTAGCATCAACTAGTGGTAGCCTGTATGGTTCAACTTATGATTATAAAGATGAAGAGACACTGAAAATAATGGACGCTGTAACTAAATATCTATCTATTCCGCTAGAGGAACAAAAAAACTTACAAGTAATTGATAATATATATATAGCAAATTCTGATCTGAAAAAATATAAAGAATTACAATCTAAATTGCTTGTCGAATGGTATTCTGGCATAGGAGTCAAAATTGAATATTATGATTTGAAAGTCAATATAAATTCGGTTCAGAATGTAGATGATTTAATCAAAGTAGATTTAAATAATATAGTAACATTCAAATATATGAATGCAGACTTCTTAAGTGGGTATACCGATAATTATATCCTCTATTTAAATAAAGAGCTACTTGTTGAAAAAGAAATATATGAGATGGATTCAAAGGCTTATCTTTTGGAAAGTGAAATAAATAAAAAAGTAGGATATAACGAATATATTAGTGATAAGATAAAAACTCTTAAAGAAAAAGAAATCAGACTAAATAATGATATTGCTGATTTCAAAAATACATTTGCAAAAAGTAAAGATTCTAATAAAGATTCTATAGAACTATTTGGTGTTATTTATAATGCGCAGGCAGCTGCTAGCTGGGCATTAGCAAACGTATATGCACCTGAAGAATATGACGCAGATTGTACAAATTTTGTATCAAAGGCTATACATGCTGGCGGAATTCCAACTGATGGAACATGGTATCAGGGAAGTAACGCATGGATAAGAGTTATTGAGCTAAGAAATTGGCTATTAAATAAGGGATATGCAAATGAATATAGTAGTTATTCATTTGCTCAACTTGGCGATGTGATTCAGTTTAAGTTAAGATCAAACGGTCTATATACACATTCAGTTATAGTAACTGGTAAAGATAATTGGAGTGAATATCCATATGTATCAGCACATACATCCCCTAGATATAATGTATTAGCATCTATTTACTATCCAGATAATGATATAAAATGGTCGGGTTATCGAGTTCTAGATGTCCATGGAAATTAATTTAGTGAGAGATAGCATTGCTAGAGAATCAAGTTCAGAAGTTCCACTAAATCCTTCGCTTTCTGCATCCATAATATATAGAAGAGTTTTGGAGAACATGAGGAGCCCTATGTCTTCTAGAGTGGGCGATAAACCACAGGTTTGATAGTGTTAAGTATACATCGTGGTTAATTTTAGGACGAAATAGCTTGCACTATCCCCCAGTATCTTCTTTAAAGAAGAGAAATTCTATTGCAGCCGAGGAGGAGTGGGTCTTGAACCCACTCTTTCCTTGTATAAAAGAAACCACCTGCTATGCCTAGGTGGTTCCAAAAAGCTTTAGCTATGAGTAGAAAAAGCTACCCCCTCTTTATCTAGTGCGGGTTTCGCCAACCGCACTAGATAAAGAGGGGGTAGATATCCCAATGCTGAGAAGTTTGCCTTGCCATAGGAGTAACATACCGATCGCATATACTGTGTTCCCCTGCTGTTTTTCGCCTCTGAGGTTGAGCGTGATATCCCATTCTTTTGCTGACGGTGACCGACAGATTGCTTAGTGGTTTATATTTAGAAAGGGAATAGAAGGAAGCTGTCGAAAACTCTTATATAGTGCTATTATTCTTATATAGAGGAAGGGTTGACATGAAACGGTTCACATAACTTACTTGCTTTATGGGATAGGACTTTTGCTCTTCATTTATCTGGGAGTTCATTACTATGAACAGTTGTGGTTGACGGCAAGCAGAAGCTTTGATCCGACGTCGCCTCTCCTGGCAACGGTGTTCGAAATCGAAGTTCTCAGTGAAGCGTTAGCAGATGGCAAAATCAGTATCGAGCCGAAGGAAAGGCTTCAGAAGCTGGCGGAGGATAAAATGTTTACGGAAAAGGGTAGTTATGGAACCGCGCAGGCAGACAATAGAACTACTTTAACGATCAGCTATAGAATCGGTCCCCTTGAGGAGGTAGCTCATCCTGCAACTTCGAAACGCCTTCCTCCGGAAATTCTGGAGGAACTTAAGGAATCCTTATTGGATGCTGAATTGGTCTTCGAAATAGATAATTAATAATTAAATGAAACGATATGATCTGACGGATTATCAAGTGTTAACGGACATGATAAAATTCACATAATAAATCACGAAAAATCCGCACGAATAGCCATAAATAAAGGGAAATAAAGCCTGCCCTCTCGAATAAAAAGATTATTTAAACCAAGGGGGTATGTATAATGAACATTAAAATAAAGAAGATTTTGCTATATCTAACAAATACAATTGTTGTACTTTTGGCTTTAAGCAGTTTCTATTTAGCTGCATTGGCTCTTTACAGCAAATTTGTTACGCATGTTACCGTAGGAATGATAGGGCACATGAGCTGGATAAATATTCTTATACCGTTAATTGGTTTTGCGGCTTTTGTGTTTTACTATAGATCAAAAAAGCTTATAATGATGATGTTTTCTGGGGTATTGCTGCTTTCTCAACTGTTTCTAATGCTTTTTGCGGGATAAGAATCTGCAAAGCGTTCCTGCCGCAACTCAAATGATGCAGCGCTGCATCATTTGAGTCTAAAATATTTTATAGACAAGCCATCGCTTCCTTCCCATATTATTCAGCTATCAGAAGCGGGATATCTATGCTAATATTAAATCAGTACCTATAATTTTCGAAGCCCTATTAAAATTGATAAGAAGGATGTGCTTAGCTGGAATGAATAAAAAGATAATATCGCTTATACTTATGTTCATTTGTACACTAGCTCTGGTAGCCTGTTCTACGGGGACGACTAACGTAAGCGAAGGAAAAAGCCCCAAACAGATGGTTGAGGAATCCTTTGCAAAGTGGTATGGGTTGAAGAGCTATGATATGGATATGATCATGAATATGAAGTTTTCTGTGGGAGACGAGGCTCTGGATATGTCCATGACAGGAAAAGGAGTCATATTTCAAAACCCTATGAAAATGAAAATGGTGATGGAAACCACAATTCCTGGCATGGGTCAAAAAATGACGATAGAGCAGTATGCAGAGCAAAATGCGGAAAAAATGGCTGTCTATCAGAATATCGAAAATAACTGGCAAAAAATCACCTTTGATGACCCGGCCATGATGGAAACGATGTATATGGATCCCAAGGATAACCTTAAATTGTTTATGGATCATCTTATCTCGGCAGAAATCATTGGGGAAGAAAAAATCGACGGGAAAGATGCCTTAAAGATAAAGCTAGTGGCTTCAGGAGATATCTTTGACCAGATTTTCCAGGAATCAGCCGGCGATATGCTTGGCTTAGGGAATGGTCTGATCAGTGCGGATGTCTTTTCTCAGATAGGGGATATGGTCTATACGATCTGGGTTGATAAAAATACTCTTGATACGCTGAAATGTCAGATGGATCTATCCGAAAATATGAGAAACTTAGGTAAAGCTCTGGCCGAAGAGCCGAATATGCCTGCAGAGGTAAAGGACATCTTCGCCAATGCGGAAATATTTATGGAGTACACGATCTTAAACCCAAATAACGCCCAGGACTTCACCATTCCTGAGGAAGCTATAAACGCTCCAGAGATGGAGTTGCCAGCATCTTAAAGAAATTGACGAATCATTTCAAATAGCTTGCACAATCTCCCAGTATGTGCTATAGTTTATAGAAGAGAAATTCTATTGCAGCCAAAGAGGAGTGGGTCTTGAACCCACTCTTTCCTTTGTTTTGTATAACTCATGAAAACCCTCGCAACACTAGTTATAGTGGTTATTAAAATAATAGGAGGATGGCTATGGGAGAATCCATCATGGAACAAGTTGAAGCGATCATTGCACCGGTGATAACCGAACAAGGCCTTGAGCTGGTTGATGTCGAATATGTTAAGGAAGGTGCACATTGGTATCTCCGCATTTATATCGATAAAGAGGGCGGAGTGGATATCGATGATTGCACTAATGTAAGCCATTTGGTCAGCGAGGTATTGGATAAGCATGACCCGATAGCCCAAGCGTATATGCTGGAAGTCTCTTCACCGGGATTGGAACGCCCTCTGAAGAAAGATGAAGATTTTGAACGCTTCACAGGAAAACTCGTACGGGTTCTGACTAAAGAAGCTTATCAAGGATATAAAGAATTTACCGGTTATTTAGTGGGTTTAATTGAGGATGATATCGTTTTGGAATATGAAAAGGAAAAGATGGCCATCCCCAGAGCGATAGTAGATAAAGCTAATCTGACCTTTGAGTTCTAGTGGAGTGATATGTTTTGGAACATAATATAAGGGGGAAGAATAAAAAATGAATATGGAGTTCATTGAGGCCCTCCATGAATTGGAGAAAGACAGAGGGATCTCAGCGGATATTCTGTTTGAAGCCATTGAAGCTGCCCTGATATCTGCTTACAAGAAAAATTTTGCTTCATTACAGAATGTTCGGGTACATATCGACCGTATGACTGGAGAGTTCAAAGTTTTCGCCCGGAAAAACGTGGTGGAAGAGGTTGAAGACGCAAGAACTCAGGTAAGTATGGAGGAAGCACGGAAGATTGACCCCAACTATGCCATCGATGATGTGGTGGAATACGAAGTCACGCCCCGTGAATTTGGGCGGATTGCGGCTCAGACAGCTAAACAAGTAGTAGTGCAAAGAATTCGTGAAGCTGAGCGGGGCATGATTTACGATGAATATATCAACCGGGAAGGGGATATCGTTACCGGAATTGTTCAGCGCTATGATCAGAAAAACGTCATTGTTGATTTAGGTAAGGTAGAGGCCATTCTGACAGCGCAGGAACAAATTCCTGGTGAGACTTATCAACCCTTTGAGCGGATTAAGACTTTTGTGGTAGAAGTCAAAAAAACAACCAAAGGGCCTCAGGTCATGCTCTCCCGTACCCACCCGGGTCTGATTAAACGTTTGTTTGAACTGGAAGTGCCGGAAATCCATGACGGACTGGTTGAGATCAAAGGGGTGTCCCGGGAGGCGGGAGCCCGCTCTAAAATCGCCGTCTATTCCCGGGATTCTAACGTAGATCCTGTGGGGGCTTGCGTAGGACCGAAAGGCAGCCGGGTTCAAACCATTGTTACCGAGTTGAAGGGTGAAAAGATAGACATCGTCAATTATTCCACAGATCCTGAGGAATTTGTGGCTAATGCACTTTCCCCGGCCAAAGTTGTGGGAGTATACCCTAAACCTAATGAGAAAGTGGCTTTGGTCGTAGTTCCCGACTATCAATTATCCCTGGCTATCGGCAAAGAAGGTCAAAATGCCCGTTTGGCCGCCAAGCTGACCAATTGGAAGATTGACATTAAGAGTGAGTCCCAGGCCCTGGCCCAAAATCTTATTCCCGATCAGAATGAAGCCCAGGGAGAATACGAAGAGTACGACGAATTCGCTGATTATGCAGAGTATGAAAACTACGATGAATATGAAGACTATAGCGAATACGATGACTATGAAGAGAATGGGGACTACGATGAAAACGCGACCTATGAGGAGAATTATGATGATGAGCTGGTTTATGATGAGAATGACCAGTATGAGGAATTCGACGCTTATCAGAATGAGGAACTTCCCTACGAAGAGGGCGAGGGCTATGCAGCGACTCCGAATAATGGGGAGCCTAAAGGTGAAAGTGCTGAGGGAAATGATGTCTACACAGAGTCAGGCGATAAGGAAGAACGACTGACGGAACGGGATCGGTCCATGATGAAATACTTTGAAGCGGATGAGAAAAACAGCCGCAAGGAGAAAAAGAAGAAAGCCAAAGGCAAAAGGTAGGTGAATGCTATGAAGACACGCAAAATTCCGCTAAGAATGTGTCTGGGCTGTCAAGAAATGAAGCCGAAAAAGGAGCTCATTCGCGTAGTTCGCACACCAGAAGGAGCTGTGGAGCTTGACCTCACTGGTAAACGGAATGGCCGTGGCGCATACATTTGCCCGAATATCGAGTGCTTTAAAGCAGCAGTAAAGGGTAAGCGGTTCCAAAAAGCCCTGGAAATTGAACTGGCACCTCAGGTAATTGAGGAATTGGAAAGGAAGTTGGGTAGAGAGTGCTAGAACGGATCTACTCACTCTTAGGATTAGCCCGAAGAGCGGGGAAAATTACCTCCGGAGAGTCACAAATAGAAGTTATGCTCAAAAAGGGGAAGGGATTTCTTCTCATTTTGGCTGAAGACGCTCCTGGAACTCATAAGAAATATGGGAAATGGGCGGAAGACCTTCGCTTGCCTGTTTTGATACTGGGGACTAAGCAGGACTTGGGGATTGCCATCGGGCTTTCCCCAAGATCAACGGTTTTGATTATGGACGAAGGATTTGCCAAGGCCATATTAAAGATAAGGAGTTGACGCCTGGAAAGATAATGTGCGCTGAATATGTGGGGGTGGTATTTTGAGTATACGTGTTCATGAATTAGCCAAGGAATTAAATTTAAGCAGCAAAGAAGTGATGAGTCGCCTGGAAAGTATAGGTGTCGATGTAAAGAACCATTTGAGTGCCGTCGAAGATCAGGATGCCAATCGTCTTCGGACTCGAATTCAGAAACCGCAGGGTAAAGAACAAGCCGTAGAACCTAGGAAAAGCGTTCCGTCCCAGGAAAGCAAGAACTTAACGCAAGGGCCGGCTGAAGGGAATCGTGACAAATCTCAAGGTTTGCAAGTGGAAAGTTCCCGAGTAGAAGGAGAAGGACGTCCTCAAGGGCAAAGACCAATGGGAGATCGTCCCCAAGGGCAGAGACCAATGGGAGATCGTCCTCAAGGGCAAAGACCGATGGGAGATCGTCCTCAAGGGCA
>VSSQ01000104.1_pt1 | contig 116645 bp, 96 predicted proteins | sample 4763081 | NCBI WGS metagenome assembly VSSQ01 (sample SAMN12137344, study PRJNA551015) | bioreactor metagenome | isolation source: SDC9 anaerobic chlorinated ethene degrading culture | place: USA: Knoxville, Tennesee | collected 2015-01-01
CCTCGCCCCTCAAAAGTCCCCTTCCTCAGAGCGCTCGATGAAGGTACCAAAGTCGCCTCGGTTCTGTCAAGATCGTTTTGATCGAATCGGCTGATTTTTGAAGAATTCGAAGTATTTTCGTCGCTTCGAACCCCTCGCGAACTCCTCCGCGAACCCCTTCGTCAAAAGGCGCGAGGAGGAAAATAACCGGATTTAAAAGCCTTGTCAACTGGGTTGCGACGCTTGGCCTAAATAAAAACGCCTTATATGGGAGCTCGGGACCACGGCGACTCGTATTGATCCCCGTGAAAGGATCCGGCGCGATACCATGCCGGAGTGAATCAGGGCCCGGACGCTCCGCGCTAAAAAGGCCAGTAGCAGGAACCGTCACCGAACTCCCTGTATCCGATAGCCTCCATAAGTGCATCGTGGTCGATGCTTTCCCGACCTTCGAGATCAGCGATGGTTCTTGCCAGCCTGAGCGTCGAGTGGCAGGCGCGCATTGAAAAGCCGAGTTCCTGGGCCTTAGCCTTGAACTCTTCCCGGAGCCGGGGCTCAAGGACACAGAATTGCTGAATAAGGCCGGGAGTGAGCCTGCTGTTGAAAAGGCCGCCCCGGCCGGAACTTCTTTTAAACTGGATCGCTACGGCGGCATCCACCATTGCGCGAAGCCGCCCCTGGGTCCAGGTGGGTTTGTCCATTATGCTCGAGCCTTCGGGTATCGTCAGCGGAATGCGCATATCGATTCTGTCCAACAGCGGTCCGCCAAGGCGTTTCCAATAGCGTTGAATCTCAGGAGGGGAACAAAGGCAGGTTTTCGCCGGATTACCCAGATTGCCGCATGGACAGGAATTGGCGGCCATGACAAGCTGAAAGTCCGCCGGATAGCGGAGGATCATACCCGCTCGAACGACGCTGATGAAACCTTGCTCCAGCGGCTCTCTCAACGCCTGGAGTACGTCCCGCCCAAACTCTGGAGTCTCGTCCAGGAAAAGCAAGCCCCTATGGGCCAGGCTAATCTCCCCGGGCCTGGGGGGCCTGCCGCCCCCCACCAGTCCTTCCAGGGAGGCGGAATGGTGCGGCGCGCAGAAGGGTGGCCTTGCGCCCGAGGAGGAGGTCCCATAGGCCTTTCCCCTCAGCGACCAGAGAGCCGCGACCTCCTGGGCCTGGCTTTCGCCCAAGTCCGGCAGCAACGATGGAAATCGCATGGCCGCCATTGTCTTGCCCGAACCGGGCGGGCCGAAAAGAAGAAGATTATGCCTACCGGCCGCGGCCACCATCAGGGCCCGCATCACGGCGCCATCGCCGCAATAATCCGAAAAATCCAATTCCCGACCGGCCGCAGAGTCCAATTCAGCCGCCGCACCCCGCCCTGGGCCCGCCCCGGCTTTCCTTTGGCCTCCGGGGAGCCTCCCCTCGCGGAGCGCCAACAATATGGAAGGAAGTTCGGATATATGAGAAATGCCATAGACTCTGCCGGATCTCTGCCTCCCGGCTTCGCCAAGGTTGCCGCAGGGGACGAGGTAGTCGTTTATGCCGCCGGAATTGGCCTTTAGCAGTGCGGGAAGGCTGCCGCGTATGGGGAGGACATGGCCGTCCAAGGTAAGCTCCCCCACGACGAGAATAGGCTTCCCGCAATCCGGAAGAGCGCCGGTGGAAATAAGAATTCGCGTCGCTATGGGCAGATCGTAAAGGGAGCCTTCCTTGGGGAGATCGGCGGGGGAAAGGTTGATGAGAACGCGATCCTGGGGGAAGATAAAGCCGGAGTTCCGGATCGCGGCCCTGACCCTCTCCCTGGATTCCCTGACCGAGGTGGCGGCCAGGCCGACGATATCCACGGCGGGGATACCCCTGCGCAAATCCACCTCTATCTTAACCAGGCACCCCTCGAAGCCGAGAGGTTCGTAAGCGAAAATATCCATGACAGCCCTTCCTCCCGGTATACGTCCGAGAGGAGGGCTGTGGCTTCAACTCAAGAGCAGGTCCAGGTCTATTTCGCCGCCAGCGGAGGGCATGGTGATACCAAAGGCCTCCAGTACGCCGGGATGGATCTCCCCGAAGATGCCCACCCTTTTGCCGCTCCGCAGGATCTCCGCCTGACGTCCCGGGATAAACCGGCAATCCTGGGCTTCCCTGACGGAGTATTCCTTGCCGAGATAATACATGAGGGTGGCCACATGGGAGGCTATTTCGTTGTAGTCGGCCTGGGCGTGGCTGCTCAAGAAGCCGGCGAACTGGCGCGTGGCTATGCCGTAATTCTCAGCCTCGTCGAACACAGCCACCTTGCCGATTTCGAAAACCCTGTGCGGGTACGGCGCCTTCGACGACACCGATTCGGTGCCGAGCAGCCCCGGCAAGGGCGAATTTCGCAGGTATTCGAAGCTTTCGCTCATGGGATTGCTGATCTTCACCACCGCTTTCGGATCGACACCCATCCTGTCGATATAATCTTTCCGCCCTCCGAGATAGTTGTAAATCATCTCCTGATAACTCATGCCCACAAAGCAAAGTTTGGCCTTGCGAGAAAATTCCTCGATGGCGGAGAGCCTTCCGATGGTGAAATCATGGGGTTTTTCGGGCGGGAATTTATCCATCCCCATGCCCATGAGTATGTCCTCGACAAGATCCACCGGATGGAGGAAATCGTTTCTATATTCGGGTGGTCTTATTACGATCCTATCGCCTTCGATCCTGGCCCGGGAACCCATGCGCTGCGCGGCCTCCCTGGCCTCTCCGATGCTCATTTCCAGTCCCAGCAGCTTTCTGGCCTCCCCTATGCCGGTCTGAATTTCAGGCTGGAAATAACAGGGGAAAACCACGGCGCGGCCGAAGGGAGTGTCGTAAGGATATCGAACCTCGACGTTCTCTATGGCGAAGCCCATGTCCGCCAGATCGCAGGCCAGGATGGAGGCGGTCAGGCTTACCGAGGGATACTCGGTGCCGGTGACCTCGATAAAAAGATCCTGATCCCCCACGAGCACGGCTCCCAAATCGGCGGAGTTGATGATCGGCGGATAGGAGAGCACCCTGCCCTTATCGTCCAGGAGAAGGGGATGGATCGCCTCGTCCTGGAGGATGAAGCCGTATTCCTTCCCCTTGGGGTGTTCCGCCAGGATTTGCCGCAGGGTCATGGTCCTGGTTTCCTGCAATGGCACGAAGGCTTCCTTGTCGGGATCGGCGCCCCTGTAATGCACCGGCCAGGCGATGATCGAAGGTCTGTACAGCCCTATGGAGACGCTGCGGCGCTTGCGGCCGTAGTTCCAGGTGAGTTTTTCCTGGGTTTGGATAAAATCCTTGAGCATCGCGTCGCTGATCGCCGGACCGCGGGCGACAAAGCCGGCGAGGTACGGCCTCACTTTCCGGACGCTTTCGTCCACCATCACCGTATAGGCGGCATTAGGGGATTCTCCGAGGGGGACAAAAAACGGATAGGAAGGGATTTCCCCCGTCTCCCGCACCCTGAGCTGACGGGCCAGGCCAGCGGTGGACCAGAGATCCGGCCGGTTCGTATCGTTCAGTTCGATCTTGATCGTGCGGTTCCCGTCGGCGGCGGAAGTATCGTCCCAGGCGTCCAGCTCGGCTTTGGCGTTGGGAAGAATCGCCTCAAGAGAGACGGCGTCCATTTTTCTTCCCAAAAGCTTGAAGAACAAAGATTCGTTCACTTCTATCTTAGGCATCGTAGCGCTCCATCATTTAGGCTGCATAAGGGTTCTGCGCAGGCGGACGCTTTCCAGGTCCGGACTGAAGAGTTCGCGCAGGTCGTTCAGGCCCAGGGCCATCAGGGCCATGCGGTCTATGCCCAAGCCCCAGGCCAGTACCGGGACATCGATGCCCAGGGATTTGGTGACCTCGGGACGGAATATACCTGAGCCGCCCAGCTCGAACCACCCCAGTACCGGATGCTTTATGTGCACTTCCACCGAAGGCTCGGTAAAGGGGAAATAGCCGGGGACGTATTTGACTTCCTTGGCGCCCGCCACCTCCACGGCGAACATTTCCAAAAAGCCCAGCAGGGTCCGGAGGTTTACATCTTCGCCCAGCACGATACCCTCGGTCTGATAAAAATCCGAAAGATGGGTCGCGTCGACCTTGTCGTAACGGAAGCAGCGAACAATGCCGAAATACTTGCCCGGAACCTTGGCCGTGGGCAGCTGCCTGGCGGATAGCACCGTACCCTGGCTTCTCAGAATGAGGCGACGGGTAAAATCCCTGTCGAAACGGTAATTCCAGCCCCTCGAACCGGTATCGCCGCCGTTCTCGTGGGCGGCGGCCACCTTGGAAAGATGAGGTTCTTCGATAAACTTGGCCATCGGGGGGTTTTCGATACTGTAGACATCGTGGATATCCCGGGCCGAATGGAACTGTGGCATGAAAAGGGCGTCGGAATTCCAGAATTCGGTCTCCACCATGTTCCCGTCGAATTCCTCGAATCCCAGGGAAACGAGTTTGTCCTTGACGCTTTCGAGAAATTCCACATAGGGGTTTTTCCTACCCGGAATGGTACGGGCGGGCGTAACCCCGATATTATAAGGGCGGAAGCTCCCCTTTTTCCAATCCCCGGTTTCGAGCAAAGCCGGTGTCAGCGCGCCCAGCTCCTCGCCGGTGACGCCCAGGGATTTGAGTATGCGCCGCTGTTCGGCGGTGGCCTGACTCAACCTGTACACAACCCTTTCCCGTTCGGCCACGCGAAAGGGGGCATCCCCGGCCCCGCGCTTTTTTGCCACCGATTTGACCAACTCCAGGGAATCCGAATCCAGGGAACTTTCTTCGAGTATGCCACCGCTCGAAGCCGCTCGGGCGATGATGTCGCCGAGTTTTTCCATCCGGGAGGGAAAGCCGGTGCCGGGCAGCAAGGAAGCCTTTTTTTCTTCGTTCATGCCGAGGGCGCCTTCCTTGGAAAGGAGGCCGAAGGCCGAGCCTACCGTTTTTTGCTCAAGCCCGAGGGCTTCGGCGAGCTCTGGCAATCTCGCGGCTCCCCTGCTTTCGATATAGTCAAAAATTCTGCGCTCGGGTGTCCCCTTTTCCGCATATTCGCGCCCCAAGGCCGTCAGCTCGAAAAAAAGGCTTTGGGTCCTTCCCTGTTCTTCGACAAGGCCCTTGGCGAGAAGCCAGGAAAAGGCCTGGTTTTCCTGCCCCTCCCTAAAGTGCAGTTCCCTGCGCAGGGTTTCACCGTCGATTTCGCTTCCCGGATCGTAGGCGAGAAGGATGCGGACTTCCAGAGGATGAAGAGTTTTGGCGACGCTTAAGGCATCCATGTGATAGGCTCCATGGGTTTCGGATGAGGGCGCGCGGTGGGGCATCTTAGCCCCGCTCTCGTCCCTTTAAGGGTGCGAACGCGCCTATTAGCGAGGAGTATTGCCCAAAAAAGGCTCTATCGTCAATCGAGGCGCTCCATCCAGGGCTCGGCCGCCTGCTTTTCCCCTCCTCGCTTGAGTAAGGCGGCCTTGCTGGTCCTTCCATCCATCAACACCTCCACCGGCGAATCGAGCCTTGTCCAGCGGCAATGAGCGGTACGGCGCGCGCAGGGCATCGATCTCAGCCAGCCCCAATCGACGAATCCCTCGTCGGTTTTCGCCACCTTGAGGTACCCGATATTCATGCTGGTGACGTTATGGAAGAAATGGGAACCCAGAGAGGATTCCACGACAAAGTCTTCAAGATCCGCTTCGACGATTACCCGCGAGCGGGATATCTGGGCGAAGGTGACCGGAATGCCGAGCCAGCGGTCCCTGGTACCCCAACGCCCCGGACCGATGAGAACGTAGCGCCTGCCCTCGGCGCGCAACAGAGTGTTCAATTCCTCGATTTCGCCGGCCATCTCCACGGTCCTCGAGCGGTCGAAGCTCTCGGGGTCCACCCAGAGGATGTCCCTGATGTCATCGAAGCGGCCGTTGCCCATGGCCTTGTCCGAATAGATAAAGCAGGACTGTCTATCCAGGGATTCCAGGTCCACATCGACCCTATCCTGCTGGTTTATCAGGGGTTTGAGTTGCAGGACATAAAGCGCGGGCAGTCCCGATGGTTCGTCAAGATTGAGGGCGTACTCGATTTCCACCGGCGTGCCCATGGATCGGGCTCCCACGTCGAGGATCATCGAAATCGCCTCGGCGAAGGGCAGAGCGTCGTATTTGAGGATATTGGCCAAATCCACGACTTTCGTGCCCTTTCCGCTGTCGCCGGGGACAAAGCGGAGGTCCTGGGCATCCCAGGTCGAAACCAGATAGGAGAATTTCCTGTCCTTGGAAGCGGCGTTGATAGGAAGTTCGGCCAGGCTGGCCATTTCCCCGGCCAGGAGCTCCGGCATGCTTCGCCGCAGGTCCAGGGCATGGAAATTCCTCTGGGTATTGTCCAGCAACTGATCCGGCGGCACCATGTCCAGCTTTGGATACCGGGGGCTAAAGCGATGGGAAGCTCCTCCCCCCACGACCCAGGTTCCCAGCCCAAGGGCGGAGACGCAGAGGCCGTCCTCCGGTTTGGAATAGGATATGGGGTAATAGTTATAGGACTGCGCCACGCCGGAAACATGGGGATAGTAGTAGTCGCCCCGCGTCGAACCCACCAGTTCCTGGATCACCACCGCCATGCGTTCCTCTTCCAGGTTATAACCGGTCATTTCAAAGTACGAGCGCGCCTCGGAGGAGAAAAGGCTGGCGAAGATCAGTCTTACCGCATCGCAGAGCTGGTTGAGCCGCACTTCGGGGTCGGGGTGATTGTTGGGGATTATATAGGTGTCGTAAATGCCGGAAAATGGCACCATGAGCATATCCTCGAAGAGGCCTGAGGAACGCACCGCCAGGGGCTTTGTCGTAGCCGCCAGAAAATGTTTCAGCTTGGCCACCAACGGCCGGGAAAGCGGTATGGAAACGAAAGTGCGCCTCAGCTCCCCGGTCTGGGGCCCGTAGAAAGAGGAAGTCCAGAGATTGTTGGTCTCCAGGAACACCTCGAACTCGTCTATGCCGATGAAGGCCGTGCGGGGGATTTTGATATCTATGCCCTTGATATAGCGGGAGAATTCAAGATTTTCCAGCAGGGAACGTATGAATATGATTCCCCTGCCCTTGCCGCCCACCGATCCGTCCACAAGCCTGCTGACGTAGTTTTCCTCCCTCATCATGGATTCGTCGAAGTTGGGAAGAATGCCCCGGGATTTTTCCTTGCGCACGTTGTCCAGGATCTTCACGATAAAGTCGCGCATCGCCTGAAGGCCGGGGAAATCGCTGATTCTATAAGGACGCAGCACCTTGGCCATGAGAATTTCACCGCGGGCCATGAGCCAGGCGGAAAAATGGTTGCGCTCGGCGTGGTAGGCCAGGCTTTCGGGAGGAAGCACGTGGAGGATATCGATAAACTCCTTCATGTTGCGCGCCCTGTTCAGCTCCGTTCCGTCGGGGAGGCAAAAGCGGAAAGCGCCGAAGCCGAGATTCTCCTGCAGGAAGGTGGCAAGCTCCATCTCCAGGGATTCGGAGTTCTTGTCGGCGAAGGAAGCGCCCATCGCATAGGCCTTCTGCCTTATCGCCTGCTCGCTGGACTGTACGAGGATCGAAAGATCGGGAATTCTCGCCTTCGCCATGGCAAGAAAATCGAAGCCGGCTTCTTCGTCGTAAACCCCGCGGCGGGGAAAACGCAAGTCCGTGATGACCGCGAGCAGATTCCCCTCGTAGGTATCGAACAGCTCCTGGGCTTCCTCGTAGCTCGAAGCCAGGAGAATTTTCGGCCTGGCCCGGATGGAGAGCAGTTTGTATGTTTCGGTGACCTTTTCCTCTTCGATCAAGGTTTGGGTCTGCTTGAGAACGACCTTGTACAGGACCGGAAGAAAACGGGAATAGAAGCGCACCGAGTCTTCTATGAGAAGGATCACCCGCACCCTTCCGGCCAGGGTATCGGCCTGCACGTTTCTCAGGTCTTCCACATACTTGATCATTCCCACAAAGAGCTTGGAATACCCATTCCACACGAAAACCCTGTCGATCGCCGCGAGGTCCGGCGAGTCCATGTCCAGCTTTTCAAGGCTGGAATTGTTCGTCGCCATGAGAAGAATGGGTATATCGGGCCATATCTGCTTCATCGCCTTGGCCAAACGCAGAGGAAGATCGAAATCGATGCCCGCCATGAGAATCACCAGATCGAAGCTTCCGCCCCGGAAGAGGTCCATGGCCGATTCCTCGGTATAGGCGCAGGTTACCCTGGGAATTGTATTGAGATTGAGCTTGAAGTATTCGCCGTAGATTTGCTCGGTCAATATGCCGTCGGACTCCACCACGAAGGAATCGTAGAGGCTTCCCACCAGCAGGACCTCCCTCACCCGAAAGCGCATGAGATCGTGGTAGATGTTTCGTTCCCTCCGCTGTCTGTCGTAGGCGTTGACAAGTTCGTTGAAATACATGCGGTCATGATAAACCAGAGGAATCGTAAACGGAAGCTGAAGCATGGAGCTCCGGAAATATATACCTGCGACAAACGCGGGGCTTTCCTTGACCTGTGCTTGAGTACGTTATATTATCGGCCCTACTATTGGCAGGAAAATGACAAGTCGACCGTCAAGGCCGGCCAGTCGTTGGAGAGAGAAATCAATGAAAAACTTGAAGCTCGCGGCGGGGAGAGCGGATTTCAGCCGCAGCGTCATCGATGTAAGTGGCGTGAAAATCGGCGGCGAATTTGTGGTGATAGCCGGCCCCTGCTCGGTGGAATCGGAGGAGCAGACGGTCAGGACCGCGATCGCGGTGAAAAAGGCGGGAGCCAAGATGCTTCGGGGCGGGGCCTTCAAGCCCCGGACCTCCCCCTACGCTTTTCAAGGCCTGGGACTCAAGGGACTCAAAATCCTGGACAAGGCAAGAAAAGAGACGGGGCTTCCTATCGTCACCGAGGTGGTCGATACCAGGGATGTCTCCTGGGTGGGCGAATACGCCGATGTTCTTCAGATCGGCGCCAGGAATATGCAGAATTTCTCCCTCCTCCGGGAGGTGGGCAAGTCGGGGAAACCGATTCTGCTCAAGCGCGGCATGTATTCCACCCTGGAGGAATGGCTGAACTGCGCCGAATACATCCTCGCCGAAGGAAATCCCAATGTTCTGCTCTGCGAACGCGGCATCCGCACCTTCGAAACCTATACCCGGAACACCCTCGATCTCTCCATGATTCCCGCGGTGCGCAAGGAAAGCCACCTGCCCATTTTCATCGATCCGAGCCACGGCACGGGTATTTTGAGCATGATAGAACCCATGAGCCTGGCTGCCCTGGTGGCCGGTGTCGACGGGCTCGAAATCGAGGTGCACATCGATCCATCCTGCGCCTTGAGCGACAAGGACCAGCAACTCTCCCCGGCCCAATTCGAGCGTCTTATGAAAAAACTAGAGGCGACCCGTCTCTTCATGCTTGAGCTGGACGACAAGATCGACTCGGGGGAGATGGCGCCGACAGAGGCGAAGGATCGCGGGGCCGGCGGACGACAAGGCAGCTTTCCCGAGGACGCCGGCCGGGGCGGCCGGAAAGACAGGATGGTCGACGATTCCTCCGGCGGCGCCGCGCCGGATCGCTCCGAAATCGGGCATTTCAAGGATTCGGTGGATTGATGGAGCCTCTCATTCGGGCAAAAGACGATATCAGCCCGCTTTTCTGCGGCCTGGGCGATGTCGCGAGACGGATGGACGCGGCGAAGACCTTGCTGGTGAGCGACGAAAGAATCTATAGCCTCTACGGCCGCCATTTCCCCGCCCTTCCTTGCGTACTGATACCAGAAGGCGAAATCGCTAAAAACATCGAGGCGCTCCCCAGCCTTCTGGACGGATTCCTCCGACACAGGGTGGACCGCTCGTGGAGTGTTCTCGCCCTGGGCGGCGGCTCGATCAGCGATACCACCGGCTTCGCGGCCCATATATGGATGCGGGGCATAGGGTTTTTCGCGGTTCCCACGACCCTTTTAGCCATGTGCGACGCTGCCCTGGGGGGAAAAAACGGTCTCGATTACCGCGGATACAAAAATGTCATAGGCTCGTTTCACTTTCCCCGAAGGCTTTTCTGCGACGTGGAAACGCTGCGGAGCCTGGAACCGGAGCAATTCGCCTCGGGTATGGCCGAGGCGATAAAACACGGGATACTGGAGGGGGAGGATCACTTCGCGTATTTGGAAGACTCCGCGCGAAGGTACGGCGGCGAAGGAGGCTTGAATTTCCAGGGCTGCCCCGCCGAGACCCTCGAAGGGATAGTCCGTCTTTCTCAGCGGCTCAAGCTGAAAATCGTCGCCCGGGATCCGAAAGAATCGGGCGCGCGCAGACTGCTCAATCTGGGGCACAGCTTCGGACACGCCCTGGAATCCGCCAGCGGCATGCCCCACGGCTTTGCCGTGTCGCTGGGCATTGCTCTCGCCTGCTCCTACGCCCGCGCCAAGGGGAGGATGAAGGAAGGGGATATGCGGAGGATCCTGAACCTTCTCGCTCGCTACGGACTTCCGGTCAATATCGAGGAAGTCGATGCGGATGGATCTTTGCGGAAAAAGGCGGCCGATCTTTTTTTCATGGACAAAAAAAGAGAGGGCGAATTCGTGCATTTCATTCTGCCCGAAGGAATCGGGGCGGTGAAGATCGAAAAAATTCCGGCGGAGGAACTGCTTTCCTTCCTGCTGGGGGATAGGCTATGAACAGTTTCGGAAGACTCTTCAGGGTGGAGCTTTTTGGCGAATCCCATGGCCCGGCGGTGGGGGCCATAATCGATGGCTGCCCTCCGGGCCTGCCGCTTTCGGTCGAGGACTTCGAAACGGATATGGCAAGGCGAAGGGCGGGAGCCGCCGGCACGACGCCTCGTAAGGAAACGGATCTGGTAAGCATCCACTCAGGGGTGCACGCAGGCTACAGCACCGGCTCCCCGATCGCCTTAAGCATTCCCAACAGGGACACCCGTTCCGTCGACTATGATCAATTCCGCGCCGTACCCCGACCGGGTCATGCCGATTTTACCAGCATGGAAAAATACTCGGGCTATTCCGATCCCAGAGGCTCCGGGCATTTTTCCGGACGGATCACCGCGGGCTTGGTTGCCGCCGGAGTGATAGCGAAGAAAATACTTCCGTTCGCCGAATTCGGCACCTTAGTGCGCCCCGGCCGCGAGGGCAGATCCCTGGACGAGTTGGTGGCCGAGGCGGTTGCCCGGGACGATTCGGTAGGGGCGATCGTGGAGATTAGGGTGCGGGGGCTGCCGGTAGGACTCGGGGAACCCTTCTTCGACGCCTGCGAAAGCGTCCTCGCCCATTTGCTGTTCGCCGTGCCTGCGGTACGGGCCCTCGAATTCGGGGACGGTTTCGCCGCGGCGGGCATGTTCGGCTCGGAACACAACGACCCGATCGTGGACGCTTCGGGCAGGACGGACAAGAACGGCGCGGGGGGAATCAATGGGGGCATCAGCAACGGCAACGAGCTTTTGCTGCGCGTAGCCGTCAAGCCGGCGTCCTCCATCGCCCGGGCCCAGTACAGCTATGATTTTAATAAAGAAACAATGACCGAACTTATCATCGAAGGCCGCCATGACGCCTGCATCGCCCTGAGAAGCGCCGTGGTACTGGAAGCGGCGACGGCCATAGGCCTGGCCGATCTCTATCTCATCGATCGCGGCCTATATACGCGCGGTAACAAAAATCCATGGAGGCAAGCATGACCCTCGAGGACCTGAGGTTGGATATCGACAAGATCGATATGAAAATCACTTCCCTGCTCAACCAGCGCATCGAAAAAGCCCTGCTCACCAAGAAGCTCAAGAAAACCATCGAGGATACGAGCCGCGAAACGCTGGTGCTCGACAAGATCAGGCATTCCAGCCATTGCCTTCTGGAGCCCGATTTCGCCGAAGGGCTCTACAAGACTATTATCAGCGAGACAAAAAGGATCCAGGCGACCGACCAGAGGACCATCGGGTTCCAGGGAGAGCATGGGGCCTACAGCGAGGTGGCGGCCCGCGCCCTCTACCCCAGCGGCGCCATGATTCCCTGCAGGGAGTTCACCGATGTGTTCGACATGATCGAAGAGGGCTTGATAGACTGCGGCATCGTTCCCGTGGAGAACACCCTGGGCGGCCTGGTGGGTCCTGTCAACTCGATTCTCATCTATACCCATCTCAAGATCATCGCCGCCATCGACATGCCCGTAAGACACTGCCTGCTCTGTGTCCCCGGCGCCGATCACCGCGAGCTCAGGCAGGTCCGATCGCATACCCAGGCCCTCTCGCAATGCAGGAATTTCATCGCCCGCAATCGCCTCGAGCCCCAGCAACACTACGATACCGCAGGTTCGGCCAGGGATCTCGCCGAACTCAGGCCGAAGGGAGTCGCCGCCATAGCCAGCAAGCTCTGCGCCGACCTGTACGGCCTGGAGATTATCAAGGAAGACATCCAGGATTCCCTGCACAACAGGACCCGCTTTTTCGTCCTTTCCATGGATGAGGACGATCAGGATGGCGACCGCTGCTCGGCGGTTTTCACCGCCGGTGACAAAGCCGGCTCCCTCTTCGCCGTGCTCAGCGTCTTCGCCAAGGCGTCGATCAACCTGACCAGGATCGAATCGGTGCCCGACAAGCCGGGCACCTACGCGATATTCATCGATTTCGAAGGCTCGATCAAAGATCCCAGGGTGGAAGCCGCGGTCAAGGCAGTCTCCGCCATGGCCGAGGATTTCAGAATACTCGGCTGCTACAGAGAAACGAGGATACAGTAATGAGAATATTCATACTCGGCACGGGCAAAATGGGCGCCTGGCTCACCGAAGAGCTTTGCTGGAACCATGAGGTGTGGGTGCACGACGCCGATCCGCTCAAGATGAAGTACTTCATGAAGGTGCACCGGATTCTCGACCTGGCCGAACTGGACCAGGTCAAACCCGAGCTCTTCATCAATTCGGTAGCCCTGGGCAATACGACCAAGGCTTTCGACACGGTCCTCCCCCACATTCCCGAATCCTGTATTCTGGCTGACATAGCCTCGGTCAAAAACGGGCTCCAGGACTATTACGGGACGCTAGGCAGACCCTTTGTCTCCAGCCACCCCATGTTCGGGCCCACCCTGGCGAATATCAGGGACCTGAAGGACGAGAGCGCGATCATCATCTCCGAATCCTGCGAAGCGGGAAAAGCTTTTTTCAGAGAGCTCTACAGCAGGCTTTCCATAAAAATCTTCGAATACAGTTTCGAGGAGCACGATAAAACCGTCGCCTACTCCCTGGCCACCCCCTTCGCCTCCAGCATGGTCTTCGCCGCCTGCATGCGAAAACAAGAAGCCCCAGGGACCAACTTCAAGCGGCACATGGCCTCCGCCAAGGGTCTGCTCGCCGAAGACGACAGGCTGCTTACCGAAATAATGTTCAACCAGCACACAATCCGGCAGCTGGAACTCATCAACTCGAAATTGAGTTATCTCACCCACATAATACGTCAACGGGATTACGAAGAGATGAAAAAATTCCTGGATACCCTGCGGAAGAATATCGCCGATTAACGCCGGGGTAGCTTGGTTTTAGCGGCTACTCCGACAACAGGAGAAAGAATATCGCCGCTCAGGGGCGGCTTAGCTCTCTCCTCACGCTCCGCGCATGGGCCGCGTCTTGATCAGGCTTTCAGGGAATCGAAATCCTCGAAAAACCGAGGCCAGGATTTGGCGACGCACTCCGCCCCCTCGATGACCACCGGGCTTTCGGCGGCCAGAGCCGCCACCGCGGCGGCCATGGCGATGCGGTGATCCCCCCAGGCCTCCACGCGACCGCCGGAAGGTCTGGCGCCGTGGATATGCATTCTGTCCCCGCGAATTTCAGACCCGATTCCGAGATGCTTCAGCATAGCCATGAGGCTGGCAGCCCTGTCGCTCTCCTTGCCCCCCAGCCGACCTACACCCTTGAGTTCGGTCTCGCCCGGGCAGGCCGAGGCGAGCGCGACGAGGGGCGGGAAAAGATCGGGGCAGTCGGTGGCGTCGAAGCTAAAAGGCTTGAGCGAAGCCCTTCCCACCTTGAGCGCATCGTGCCGAAATTCGAAGGGAGTACCCGCCGCCGCCGCCGCGTCCAGCACCGCCCTGTCGGGCTGCTGCGAGTCCTTGTCGAGACCTCGAATCAGCACTCCCTCATCGCAAGCCGCCAGCGCCGCGGCGACCACGAGAAAGGCGGCCGAACTCCAGTCTCCCTCCACCTCGAACTCCGTGGCTTTATAGCTTTGCTTCCCGGGCAGGGTAAAACGACCGTAGTCCTCGTCCCGCCGGATCGTCACGCCGAAGGCCCGGGCGGAGGAAATAGTGAGGTCCAGGTATCCGCGGCTCACCGTTCCGTGGACCAATATCTCGGAATCCTCCCCGGCCAGGGGAAGGGCGAGCAAAAGGCCGGTCAGGAATTGGGAACTGCCCCCCGCGTTCATCGCCAGAAATCCGCCCCGCAGGGGGCCGCGGATCGAAATAGGAGCCTTGCCCTCCCTGGTGCCGCAGCTCCCCCCAAGGCTTCTCAGAGGTTCCTCCATCATGGCCATCGGCCTCGCGGAGAGGGAGCCTGAGGCTAACAGCCGCGTGCTTCTGGGCAGAAGGGCGGCGATAGGGCTGAACATGCGCATGCAGAGCCCCGATTCGCCGCAATCCAGGTCCATAGGGGCCTCGCCCCTGTCTTCCAGCGGCTGGGCGGCGAGTTCCCTGAACAAGGGAGACCCTGTTATGGAAATCCAGGAGCCCTCCCTCTCCACGACGGCGCCTAAGGCCCGGGCCACCTTAAGCGCGGAACTGGCGTCGGCGCAGAGGGAATTCGCCCGCAGCCGGCTACGACCAGCGGCCAATACCGCGCAGGCTATCGCCCGCTGGGTAAGGCTTTTGGAGGGCGGCGCTTCTATGCTGCCCGCGAGGGTCGCTTTCTCTCGAATTACGGTCATAGGCTGCGAGGTCTCCTTCCTCGTATAGCAGTTTATACCACGGATACAAGACCGCGGCCAGCATAAGGTAAGGGCTGCGGGAAAAGGGCCGCATTGAAGGAAAAAGGGGGCTTATTGAAAAAGGGCGGGCCGCGCGATGCGCGGCCCGCCCGAACTCCTAACCAGTCCCCTTTCTGTTCCGCCTTCTTACACCAGCCCCTGGGCCAGCATGGCGTCGGCGACCTTCTTGAACCCGGCGATGTTGGCGCCCACGACATAATTGCCCTCGAAACCGTACATCGATGCGGTTTCCACGCAGGCTTTGTGGATATTGCGCATTATCGCGTGAAGTTTTTCGTCCACTTCCTCGGCCGTCCAGGACAAGCGCATCGAATTCTGGCTCATTTCGAGACCGCTGGTCGCCACGCCACCGGCGTTGGCGGCCTTTCCCGGCGCGAAAGGAATGCCTTTTTCGATAAAGAGCTTCCAGGCCTCGGGGGTGCATCCCATGTTGCTCACCTCGACGACGGTGGAAACGCCATTGGCGATGAGCGTCCTCGCATCCTCACCGTTGAGCTCGTTCTGTATGGCGCAGGGCATCGCGATATCGACCTTCTGCACCCAGGGTTTTTTCCCGGCGAAAAACTGAGCCTTGGGGAATTTGCGCACATAGGTTTCGACCTTGTTCCGGTCGATCACCAGCATTTCCTTGAGATAGTCCCACTTCTCCTCCGTGCCGATGCCCTCGGGATCGTAGACATAGCCGTCAGGGCCGGAAATAGTCACCACCTTGGCGCCCAGCTGGCTGCCCTTGATGCAGGCGCCCCAGGCCACGTTGCCAAAGCCCGAGACGGCGATCGCTTTGCCCTCCAGGCTCTTCTTTTGCTCCTTCATCATCTCGTTGGCGAAATAGATGGCGCCATACCCGGTGGCCTCGGGTCTGATCAACGAACCACCAAAGCTAAGCCCCTTACCGGTGAATACCCCGGTGAACTCGTTCGCCAGGCGCTTGTACTGACCGAACATATACCCGACTTCCCTGCCGCCCACGCCGATATCCCCGGCGGGAACATCCACGTCGGCGCCCACATGGCGATAGAGTTCGCACATGAAGCTCTGGCAGAATCGCATAATCTCGTTGTCGCTCTTGCCGTTGGGATCGAAGTCCGAGCCGCCCTTGCCGCCGCCCATGGGGAGTCCGGTCAAACTGTTCTTGAAGGTCTGCTCAAAACCGAGAAATTTCAGGGTCGAAAGCGTGACCTTGGGATGGAAGCGGACACCGCCTTTATAGGGACCGATAGCTGAATTGAATTGAATCCTGTACCCACGATTTACATGGTATTCACCCTTGTCGTCCACCCAAGGCACCCTGAAAATAATGCTGCGCTCGGGCTCGACGATTCTCTCCAGTATCTTTTGAGCCTTGTATTTAGGCTCCGCTTCGATTACCGGAGCGATGGACTCGAGCACTTCCTCGGCGGCCTGCAAAAACTCGCTCTCCCAGGGATAGCGAGCCTTGAGATCGTCGAGCACTTGCTTGATGTAGGAATTCATTCAACCCTCCTTGAAGGTTATTAGAGAGGTAGTACGCTTATGCGTTTGCTGTATCGACTTTTGTTATTCTATACCGACTTATCGAAACGGGCAAGCATTATTATATATTGAAACATCGTTTCAAATATAGAAATACTCGGTACTTGTATAAGATACCGAGCAAGAATCTCGATTCTCAGTCCGCTTCCTCGATGGGGTATTCCTGTTTTCTCTCGATTTCGACGCTGAGAATCCTGTGAGCCTCCATTTCCTTGACCGTGAATATCGCCTGCTCGGTATCGATGCTTTCATTTTTCTCGGGGATTCGTCCGAAAAGGTCGAAAACGAAACCGGCGAGACTATCGAACTCTTCGACCGGGAGATGGAGGTTGAGCTTTTCCACCACTTCGTCCAGATGCACCCTCGCGTCGCAGCGCCAAGACCGTGGACCGGTCTGGACTATATCCTCGGTTTCGTCGTCGTATTCGTCCTGAATTTCTCCGACGATTTCCTCGATGATATCCTCCATGCACACAATGCCCGAAGTCGCTCCGTACTCGTCCAGCACCACGGCGATATGAACTCTCCGGCGCTTGAATTCCCGCAAAAGACTATCGATTTTTTTAGTCTCGGGAACGAAAAACGGTTTTCGGGCGAGCTTGGCGACAGGGGAGGATTGGCCGCTGACCAGGGAAGCCAGAACATCCTTGGCGTAGAGAACCCCCACCACATCGTCGATGGATTCGCGATACACGGGAATCCGGGAATGGCCCGACTCGATGAGGATTCTGAACGCCTCCTTTCTGGGGGCATCCTCGGGAATAAAGACCGTGTCGGTCCTGGGCACCATCACTTCCTTGACGGTGGTCTCCGAGAGATGTTCGATGCCTTCTATCATTTCCTCGCGTTCGAGTACCGCAGGCTCCTCCGACTGGTTGCGTTCAGCCTTAGGTTTTCCGAATAACCCTAAAAAAGGACTCACAATATATGTTCTCCCTGCAGCGCGGTCAGGATGCTCTCCTGTTCCACCAGCATAGGCTGGGTGTCGTCGTTGTTTTCGTGATCCCTGCCGCTTAGGTGGAGTATTCCATGCACGAAGAGCCGTTTCAATTCCTCGTCGGCTTCGACCCCGAATTCCGCCGCGTTCCGTTCCATCGCGGGAACCGATATGACGATATCTCCGGCAATGTAGCGTTTCCGCCCCTCCGCTTCCAGGGTCGCCCCCATGGAGAAGGACAGGACATCGGTCGCCTCGTCCTTACCCCGATATTCGCTGTTGAGTCTTTGGATGAATTCATCGCCGCAGAGCAGGACAGAGAGGGACCAGTCCCGCAGCCCAAGCCGCTCCATGGTCTTTAGGGCGAAGGCTTCGGCGGAGGGCCGCCAGGGCGGTTCCCCGATGTCCCTGCATTCGATGCTCACCTCGTTCACAGATCTTTCTCCTTCTGATTGGGATACTCGATCCTGGAATGGAACTGGCCGGCCATGATGCGCACGAAGGAATGCCGGATGACATCAAGGTCTTTCAGGGTCAATTCGCAATTGTCCAACTGGCCGTTTTGCACCTTGTGCATGATCATCTCCCGCACGTGGACGTCCAGCCTAGGGACCGTCGGGTTCTTGATCGTTCTGCTCGAAGCTTCAATGGAATCGGCCAACATGACGATACCCGCTTCCTTGCCCACAGGGGGCGAACCGGGATAGGAGAAATCCTCGGGCCGTATGGTTTCGTCCTCTTTTTTTGCCTTGTCGTAGAACCAGGTGATGACCGAGTTGCCATGGTGTTGTGCGACGATATCCACCACTTCCTTGGGCAGTTTGAGTTCCCTGGCTTTTTCGGTGCCCAGTTTGACATGGCTGCGTATTACCGTGGCCGACAGCCTGGGATTGATATCGTCGTGTTTATTGGAGCCCCGCTGGTTTTCCACGAAATATTCGGGTTGCTCTATCTTTCCCAGATCGTGATAGTAAGCCCCGACCCGGGCGAGCAGGGGATTCGCGCCTATATCTTCGGCCGCCGCCTCCGCCAGGTGGGCGACGTTCATGGAATGGGCGTAGGTGCCCGGCGCCTGGGTGAGGAGTTCCTTGAGCGCCGGCGCGTTGACGTCCGAAAGCTCCAGGAGCCTGAAGCGGGTGGCCAGATTGAGGGACTGCTCCAGGACAGGGAGAATGGCCAGTATCAATGCGCCGCTTATAAAACCGTTCATGGCCATATAGCCCGAGATTCCCGCCAGTTGCTGGAAACGTAGTCCTTGCTGAAGAAGAAGGATAACGCTCACGCCGAACTGGATAGCCGCCTGCAGCACGCAGGCCAGCACGAGATCCAGCCTGGTCTTGGCGGTCGAAATCGTCATAGCCGCGAAAAAGCCCGCCAGGATGACGAAAACCATCCAGTAGGCGTTGAGGTTGGAGGCCGACGCGCTGAGCATCGTCAAAACGACAGTATAAGAAAACGCGAAGCGTTGTCCGAAAATGGCGGCCCCGATACCCGAAAAAAGCGCTATGGGCAGGAAATAGGCGCCTTCCAGCGAAATCTGATGTTGTCCGGCCCTGCTGGCCAAAAGGACTATCGCGTAAAACGCCAGCGCCGAATAGAGTCCCATGAGGAGACTAGGCATCTTGAAGGGCGCAGCCCCCTCATGCTGACGAAGCAGAAAATAACCCAAGCTGGCCGCCGCCAGCAAAAGCCCGAGACTACGCAGCGAAAGCCCGAAATCGGAGCGTGAAACGGCCGAACGCACCGCCACCAGTTTAGCGTAGCTTTCTTCGGTTACCATTTCGCCCTTTCTGATAAGAAGCTCACTTCTTCCAACAGCCTTATAGACCGGCTCGACCTTCGCCCCTACCCTTTTTATGCGGCTCAGCGAGCTTGCCTCGTCGAAAAAGGCATTTTCCACGGTAAAACCAAGAACGATACTCTCCACCAGCGAGGAAATGGGGCGCGCGAGATGGCGCCGTTCGGCTTCCGCCCGAATGACATCGGGCAGATCGGCTTCGGTGACCATCGAAGCCATAGATCGCTGTTCGAGTTCGGCTTTATTGTTTATCAAACGCTTTAACTCGAAATAATCCTGATTGTAGCGCAAGAGACCTTCGGTGGGCAGCGAGAAAACTCCGCCATCCAAGACCGCCGCCAAAACATCGGCGGCATAGACGAGGATCTGGGATTTGAGGGAGGATTTGGCCAGGTCGGCGAGCACCTGGGGGGGGAGCTTGCCGGGGAATTTGCTCTGAAGCATGAGCAACACGGTCTCCTGGGCGATATCCTGGGTGCTTAGGGAGCGGAAATTTTCGGTGAAGTCCTTGAAATAATCCAGGGCTCGCCTGGTAATACCCGAATCGAACTGAAAGACAGGAAGCACAAGGCGCTCCTCGGCATCCCTCCGTAAGGCGGTGGCCTCTTCGTCGACATAGACCACCTCTCTGCCGGCCACAATGTCCCGGTCGGCGACCTCGCCGGGCTTGATCCCCGAATAGTCTCTCCTGATCGCCACGGAGCCGGGTCCGAAAAACATGAGTAGTAGCGCGGCCGCAACGATGCAGACAGCCAGGTGGATCGCGAAGACTCGGTTGCGCTTAAGGCTGGCGACAATCGATCGCCAGACCCTGCTCATCTTCGTTTCATTCGTTCTCATAAGCCTCGATTATCTTCCTCACCAACCTGCTGCGCACCACGTCCCGGGAATCCAGGTGGCTGATAAAGATGCCTTCGATGCTCGAAAGAATTTGCAGCGCGTGCACAAGCCCTGATTCGGCCTTTCTAGGCAGGTCGATCTGGGTGATGTCCCCGGTGACGATGGCTTTGGTATTCTCGCCCAGCCTCGTGAGGAACATTTTCATTTGTTCCTTTGTCGTATTCTGCGCTTCATCCAATATGACCACGCAATTATTGAGGCTTCTGCCCCTCATATAGGCCAGTGGAGCAACCTCGATGGATCGTGTCTCCTCAAGTCTGCGGATGGACTCGTAGGGTATGAGCATTTCCATGGCGTCGTAGAGGGGGCGCAGATACGGATTGATCTTCTGGACCAGATCGCCGGGAAGGTATCCCAGGCTTTCCCCCGCTTCCACGATCGGCCTAGTCAGGATGAGTTTTCTCTTAGCTTTGCCCAACAGATCCTTGAGGGCCCAAGCCATGGCGAGATAGGTTTTCCCGGTTCCGGCCGGCCCGACCGCGAATGAAAGATCGTGCGTGGCCATGCCCTTCAGGTAAAGCCCCTGTCCTTTGCTTCTGGGATAAATCGTCTGATTGCTCCCGGGAATCTGCACGCAGGCATCGAAAAAGTCGTCGCAGGAAGCCTTCTGGTCCCCCGCGCCCGCCTCTGGGCTGCCCAGGGGCGTGAGTTCGGCATGCAGCGCTATGATGAGATCGGGTGTCGCAGGAAGTCCCCCTTTGATCGACTCCGTAAGGGTTTCGATAAGCTGAGAAAAAAGCGTCCTGGTCTGCTCGTCGCCGCTCTCGATCATAAGTTCGTTCCCGCGGCTCAAAACCCTTGAGCCCAGAAGGTCGGCGATAATGGAAAGATTGTAATCGTTAGGTCCGCACAACTCGGCCAGCAGCTCCGTATCTTCCAAGACAATACTTTCTGCGTCCAAATGCTCTCCTTGAGCCCAAAGCCCTGCGTCACGCGGTCTTTGGCTGGAGCCGGACGCCGACGCGAAACGTCGGCGTCCGGCTCCAGTTTACAAGTATACCCCTACAACGAGGGCTTTGTATATTATCCGCCCATCAGCGCTGAAACACCCCCTCATCGTAGGCGATGGAACTCTTAAGCTCGGGGATATCCTTCCAGGTGACGAGGAAGCTGAAGGAAAACTCGAGCTGATAATATGGCCGTCCGCTATCCGGCGTGAAAAGCACGGGGCTCATGGCCAGGCTCGCCTCCACATTCCAGTCGTGGAGGTCCTGGGACAGACTTAAGGATAGATTCTGAAGCTTGAAGAGCGTTCTCTTGAGCGCCTGGGTATCCCAGATGGAAAAGGCGTCCAGGACATCCGTAAACGGATCCCTGGCATAGTCCTTTGGATCGAAATCCGCGGAGGCGGGAAAAAAGCCCGGCCAGTACCGCCAGGGCGACTTATTCACCGAACGGGCGGAGAACTTGAGGCTGCTGCCCTTCTTTCCGGTCAAGGATACCGTAAGGTCGGCGACAATGTTGGATTCGGTAAACCGAACAAGATTTTGAGTATAGGAAAGACTAGGTTTCAGGTCGAAGGCGAGGCCTCCTTCCGAACCGGCGTCGGCGGGAAGCCTCGCCGCCTCTGTGGTTGGAAAGCCGGCGCTCGTCTTTGCCGCCGTGGCGGCCATGCTGTCAGCCAGCTCGCCGGCCCCCTTGTTTTTCAAACCACCCATCTCGATATGGGGATTAAAATTGAGGGAAAACTCATACGGTCTGAACCCCTCGGTCCCGTCCAAATTCCACGCCCCGCCGTCGAGGTAGTAGCCCTTAGCTTTTTTAGCCGTGAACGAAGCCTTTGCCCAAAGATATTCGAGGGAGCTGACGCTGGAGAGGGGCTCGGAACTCTCGAAGTCCCAGGCGAAGCTCGACTGCAATTGAGGATAAGGGGAGGCCCCCAGTCGTAACTGCGCGTTTAGCGCTGAGCATTCAAGCGGCGAAGCTTCCGACGACCGGGCGACCGAGCCTTGCAGGCTCGCGCTCAAATATTTTCCGGACACGGCATAGGTCCCGGTATACTTTTCCAGAAGCGGCGGGAGCATAGCCTGAAAACTGAGACTGTTGGCGAACTTGCCCTTTGTGGCGTAGGCCAAGGTGGCGGTGAGCGAATGGGTGGAAAAGCTGGTACTATCCCAACCCAGCCAGGTGGTCGCATAGACGGGAGTCGCGGTAATTCCCGAACCCGATAGTCCCGCATAGGCGTTTTTGAAAATGGTCGCCCCCGCCTGATAAAGAAGCGAAGATCCGGAGAATGAAGAAGCTGCCATAAAGGGTCTCAAACTCAATGCCGCGGTTCCGTCCAGCGCTGAAGTCCGGTAAGAATAATCAGAAAGCCTGTAAGGATGCGGGGTGGTCGGCGCCAGGCGCTCATCGTAAAGAATCGGCCTATATTGATCCTGGGCGCTAAAACCCAAACCGGACTCAAGCGATAAAAGTCGATCGGCCCAGGAAAGGGAATAATTCACAGCCCCGCTCCCCTTCCATCCCAGGAGTCTATAGGAAAGACTGGCATCCACGTCTTCGGGGCTTAGCCAGGCAGTGGAACGGTATTTGTCTTCGACAATCGCCGACCCCGAAGCCGTCCAACCCAAGCGACCGCTCAGGGCGGTCAAATCCCTGCCGTCGCTTTTTGCCCCGGTCGTTGATTCCCCGCCCTGGGGGGACGCCTCAGCGGCGGCTGGCTTCGGGTCTTCCTGCGGAGAAGCGGGTGCGGCAACCGCTTCCTTCAACTTGGCTCGGCGGTCAAAGCTGTCCAGGGTACCCGAGAGTTTTATCGTCCCATCGAGGAATTTAAGACTGTCGGGATAGAAAAAATCCCTGGAAGGAGAGACGGCCAACCGCCTTTTGCCCGCCGTGTCCAGCCCGGTGGTGGATTGGCTTTTAGTCCTCCAATTCATCTGAGCGCCCAGGTTGCTCACCTCGATGGTTTCGAGCACCGCCCCGTCTTTTCCCTGGGGGAATCGCCAAAACAGGGAGGTCGTCACGCTCTGGTTCATTGCGCTGCGCCGAGAAACCGACGTCTTGTTGGCCTCGATAATCGACAGGATGCTCGAGGATTCCTTACGCTGGGTAAAGTCCTGTTCGAAGTAAGGATCCGAGTAAAAGGGAAGATCGGTCTTGAAAGAGTATCTGAAATCTCCCTTGCTCAAGCCCGAGGAATAGGTAAATTGGGCGCCGAAGCGAAAGGGAAGATCGAGCCCGAGAAAATTGGAGCTGTCCCACAGCGAATCGTAGTCGTTCGAATAGTCGAACGGCGAATAAAAGCCGTTCGACTGCAGGAAAAGAGCACGACTCAATCCCAAGCCGAGGCTGAAATCAAGGCCCGAGCCCAGGCTCGGGAAACTACCCTGAAGCCCCAGGTAGACGCCGAGGGAGGAATAAACATCAGCCAGAAGTCTGAGGATGCTCGGATTCTTCCCCGCCGCGACGTCGGAAGATCCGTCTCCGGTATCCGTATCGAAACTTGTCCGGCGAATAAAGACCCCGGAACGCTCAAGGGGCCCCGAATTGTCCATATTGCTCATCAAGGACAAAAGCCCGCTTTCCTTCCTGTCCCTCCTCTCCTCTCCCAGCAGATAACTCGTGGTCTGGACAAAGGCTCCCTCCCTGCTGCGGTACCCAATCACCGGATGAAAGAATACCTCGTCGGCGGGGTAATAGAAAAAAGGAAGCCAGAGCACGGGCACCACGCCCACATACAGGGTGGCGTTGGCCAGGGCCCAATCGCCGTTCTCGAACACCCATACCTTCTTCGCTCGTATATGGTAATGCGGGTTCGGCTCATCGCAGGCGCTTAAGGTCGCCTCCTCGAAGAGATTCATATCGCTTCCGCGCCGGCCGAGGCGCTTGAAATAAAGGGATAGGGTCCTCTGCATCTCCGCGGTGGGATCCAGGTCGTAGGAACCGTCCAGGAACACGCCGGAATAAGAATCCAGAGCCACCAGCAAAGAAGAACCGCTGAACTCGTCGCTTCTCGAATCTTTCTCCCTGCGATATTCAACATTCCCCTTCGCCTCGACGATGTTCCGCCCTTGGTCGAAGATGATCTCGTCGGCCTTGATCGAATGAGAGTAGCCATTCTCGCTGCGCAGAGTCATGGTTATGGGGCCCGTCAGGCGCATGTAGCGGTCGCCCCCTTCCTCCAGACTGAAGTATTCGACCTGGGAAGCGCTTTCTATGACGAGGCTCGAAGGAGAAGGCGGCGTTTCTGGGGATTTCAATCCGAAAAAAGCGTAGAGGGAACGCCTAAGCTCGGCGCTCCCCCCCCCGGCGGGCAATCCGTATTTGAGCGCCATGGCCCGCAGCTCGTAGTAGTTGCTCACCGCGATATCCAGGGCCAGTGTTGCGCGTTCAAGCCCTGACATGGCGTCGAGAATGGCCTGGCCCTGGATCCGGGATTGCGCCCCGCCGGCACTCCCCTGGCCCGCCGGCGGCCCTTGGTTCCCCCCTTGTCCCTGGGTCGCTTGCTGCTCCTGGGCACCGGGCGCGCAAACACCCAGGAGGAGTAAGATCAATGCCAGGATTCTGCGGGACATCGTGGTGAGAATACTACACCGGCGCCGCGGAAGGGCGCAACAACAAGCGGTAGCCCAAACCGCCCCGCGCCTGGGTCCAGGGCATCCCGCGGCCAAGTCCTAGACGTGGCTTCGAAGATAGTCCTTGAGATAGCGTCCCGTATGTGAAGCCCGCACTTTCACCACATCCTCGGGTCTCCCCTCGGCCACGATCATGCCGCCCCTGGTGCCCCCTTCGGGTCCCATGTCGACGATCCAGTCCGCCTGCTTTATCACGTCCAGGTTGTGCTCGATCATCACCACCGTATTACCCGTGTCCACCAGCCGCTGGATCACCTCCATAAGCTGCTTCACGTCGGCGAAATGCAAGCCCGTGGTGGGCTCGTCCATAAAATAAAGGGTCTTGCCCGTGGCCCGCCGTGAAAGCTCGAAGGCCAGCTTGACCCGCTGGGCCTCGCCGCCGGACAAGGTCAGGGCCGACTGCCCCACCTTCACGTAGCCAAGCCCCACGGAAAGCAGGGTTTCCAGCTTATGCGCGATATGGGGTATATGGGCGAAAAAGGAGGCCGCCTCCTCGATGGTCATGTCCAGGACATCCGCGATGTTCTTGCCCTTATAGCGAATATCCAGGGTGTCGGCGTTGAAGCGCTTCCCGTGGCAAACGTCGCAGGTTATATAGACGTCCGGAAGAAAGTTCATTTCTATCTTGATCGTGCCGTCGCCTTGGCAGTTTTCGCAGCGTCCACCCTTTACGTTGAAACTGAACCTGCCCGCCTTCCAACCCCTCGCCTTGGACTCCGGGAGACTGGCGAAAAGTTCCCGTATGCCGGTAAAAAGCCCTACGTAGGTCGCGGGATTTGAGCGGGGCGTTCTTCCGATCGGGCTCTGGTCGATATTGATGATCTTGTCGATATGCTCCAGTCCTTCGATGGAATCGAAGTCGCCCTCGGCCAATGAGGATCTCATGATGCGATTGGAAATAGCCGGATAGAGAAGATCGGTGAGCATGGTGCTCTTGCCCGAGCCCGACACGCCGGTGACGCAGATGAAGAGCCCCAGGGGCAGGCGCAGGTCCACGCCCTTGAGGTTGTGCTCCCTGGCTCCCCTGAGCAGGATAGCCTTGCCATTACCCTGCCTTCGAACCGCCGGCACCTCGATACGCAGCTTGCCGGCGAGATATTGGCCGGTGAGGCTCTTGGGGGACTTCATCACCTCTTCGGGGCTGCCCTGGGCCACGATCTTGCCCCCATGCTCCCCCGCCCCCGGCCCCAGGTCGACGATATAATCGGCGGTGCGCAGGGTCTGTTCGTCGTGCTCCACCACGATAAGGGTGTTGCCCAGGTCCCTAAGGTAGGTGAGGGTTTCGATGAGCCGCTGGTTGTCCCTCTGGTGCAGTCCGATGGAAGGCTCGTCGAGAATGTAGAGCACCCCCACCAGGGAGCTGCCGATCTGGGTGGCCAGCCGTATACGCTGGGCTTCGCCCCCAGAAAGGGTGGCCGCCTTGCGCTCCAGGCTCAGGTAATCCAGACCTACGTTTTTCATGAAGCTCAAGCGAGCCTTTATTTCCTTGACAATCTGCTTGGAAATCTGCTTTTCCACATCCGTCAGGGCGAGGGAGGAAAAAAACTTGAGCGACTCCTCAACGGACAACTGGGAGATGTCGTGAATGCTCCGCCCGCCCACGGTCACCGCCAGGGCTTCGGGCCTCAGGCGCTTGCCCTTGCAGGCTTCGCAGTGGCGCTCGGTCATGAAACTCTCCAGCCACTCCTTGATCCCCGGGCTTGTCGTTTCGTTGTAGCGGCGCTTTAAATCGATGAGGATACCGGGGAAACGGCTCTGGTATTCGAAATGGCCCGTTTTTTCCCTGTTTTCGTAGACGATTTTAATGGGATCCGGGCTTCCATAGAGGATCGCCCGCATTATCTCGGGCTTGAGGGCTTCGAAGGGAGTGTCCAGTTTGAATTTGTAATGGCCCGCCAGGGCTTCGAAGCGGGAACGGTTCCATGCCGAGGATGGGTTGTAGGGGATGCAGCCTCCCTCGTCAAAGGAAAGGCTCTTATCGGGGATGATGAGATCGGGATCGAACTCCTGGGTTATTCCCAGCCCCGTGCAGGCAGGACAGGCCCCCTGGGGCGCGTTGAAGGAAAAGAGCCGGGGTTCCATCTCCGGCAGGGAGATGCCGCAGTCGGGACAGGCGCCCTTCTGGCTGAAATATTCCTCCGCGCTTTCCTTTTCATTCTCCCGTATAACGATCACCGAACCATCGGCGATATGCAGGGAAGTCTCCACCGCCTCGGCGATCCTGCGCCGGGAATCGGGCCCCAATTTTATGCGGTCGACGACGATTTCGATGCTGTGCTTCTTTTGCTTTTCCAGCTGTATGGGCTCTTCCAGGCTGCGCATCTCGCCGTCCACCCTGGCCCTGGCGAAGCCCTGCTTGCGGGCGTCCTCCATCCATTTTTTGTGCTCGCCCTTCATAGCCCGCACCACCGGAGCGAGAATCTGCAGTTTCGAGCCGGAAGGCCAGGAGAGAATCGCCTCCAGAATCTGGTCGACGCTCTGTTCCTTGATCACCCTGCCGCAGGAAGGACAGTGGGGAATCCCGATCCTGGCGAAGAGGAGGCGGAAATAGTCGTAGATCTCCGTTACCGTGCCTACCGTGGACCGGGGGTTGCGGTGAGTGGTTTTCTGCTCAATGGAAATCGCGGGGGAAAGCCCCTCGATATAATCCACATCGGGCTTGTCCATGCGGCCCAGGAACTGGCGGGCGTAGGCCGAGAGGGATTCCACGTAGCGCCGCTGTCCTTCGGCAAAAATCGTGTCGAACGCCAGGGAACTCTTTCCCGAGCCCGAAAGCCCCGATATGACGATGAGCTTGTCCCTGGGAAGCTCCAGATCCACGTTCTTGAGATTATGCTCCCTGGCGCCCTTGATGATTAATTTTTCCATACAAGTGCTAAGGATACGCAGTTAGGGATCGAGTGGCAAGAGGCGCCATACATTTGTATAGGTAAAACACCCATCCGTAGACCCGCGATACGGTATATGCCGCCGAGGCGCCCCCTGAACCCGGGACGACGGAGCTTGCCGGGGTTCAGACGTTGAATTTGAAGAAAATCACGTCCCCGTCCTGGACCACGTATTCCCTGCCTTCCTGCCGCAGCTTGCCCGCCACCCGTACCGCATGCTCCGAGCCCAGGGCGGCCAGGTCCTCGAAACGATAGACCTCCGCCTTGATAAAGCCCCGCTCGAAATCGGTATGTATAACCCCGGCAGCCTGGGGCGCCTTGTCCCCCACCCGTATGGTCCAGGCCCGGCACTCGTCTTCGCCGGCGGTGAAGAAGGTGCGCAGGCCCAAAAGCCTGTACGCCGCGTTTATGAGATTGGAAAGTCCCGATTCCTTCAAGCCCAGCTCGGCCAAAAATTCCTGTTTTTCCTCTTCGGTCTCCAGGTCGCCCAGCTCGGCCTCGAACTTGCCGCAGATCACCACCGCCTCGGTGCCTTCCTCGGCGGCTTTGGCCTTCACCGCATCGATATAGGCGTTGCCCTGGGAAACCCCCGCCTCGTCGGTGTTGCAGACATAGATCTCCCGCTTCATGGTGATGAGAAAGGAGCGCCTGACCGCCTCGGCCTCATCCTTTTCCAGCTGGACGGAGCGAGCGGGCTTGCCATCCTGGAGCGCTGGCCTGATCTTGGCGTAGGCGGCCAGCTCCTGCTCGGCTTCCTTCTTGCGTTGTGGGTCCTTCAGCTCCTTGGCCAGCTTTTCCGCCCTCTTGTCCACCGTCTCCAGATCCGCCAAGGCCAGTTCCAGGTGCAGCATCTCCAGATCGTCCACGGGGCTGATCGTATTGGATACATGGGGGACATCGGGATCGTCGAAGCAGCGGAGCACGTGTATGAGCACCGCCGCGTCCCGAATATGGGATAGAAACTGATTGGTGGCTCCCTCTTTTTTCGAAGCCGCCGAGGCCAGGCCTGCGATGTCGGTGAACTGGATCGTAGCCGGGACTTTCCGCTTGGGCTTAAACATCTCGGTAAGCCTGTCCAGCCGCGCATCGGGCACGGCGATAATGCCCAGGTTGGGATTCTTGGCCGAGGAATAATTGGAAACCTCAGCCTTGACCCTGGTGAGGGCGGTGAAAATAGTGGTCTTGCCCACGGTGGGCAAGCCGACGATGCCGCAGTTCAAAGCCATGGATATATCCTTTCGCGCCGATTTTTCTGATCGTCCAATCCTTTTCGGACACCCGCCGGTATTCGAATTCCTGCATTCATTATCCCTAAAGCGACGGTACTGCGCAATGCGGCACGGCGGGCTGTCGTCCACTTTACCGCGGACCGAGGCTAGAGTATTATAATGAACCTATCCACGACAAATCGATCACAGCGCCCGGGAGGCAGCGATGGCAGCGATCACACCCAAATACTCGGCTAACACGGAGAACATGAAAAAATCCCAGATCCGGGAAATCCTCAAACTCACCCAGCGCCCGGATATCATTTCCTTCGGCGGCGGCCTGCCCGCCCCCGAGACCTTCCCTGTGGAAGAGTTGCGCGCCGCCTCCGAGCGTGTCTTCGCCAAGCACGCCGCCAAGGCGCTCCAGTACGGCACCACCGAGGGAGATATAGCCCTGAGGGAAGCCCTTCTGCGCTACGAAGCGAGCCACGGGGTAAAAGCCAAGCCGGAAAACCTCCTCATCACCTCGGCCAGCCAGCAAGCCCTGGATATGCTGCCTAAGCTCTTTCTCGACCCCGGCGACTGGGTTATCGCCGGCAGGCCTACCTATATCGGCGCTATTCAGGCTATCCAGTCTTACCGGGGGAAAATCCTAGGCATACCCTTCGGACCCGAAAAAGACGGCTTCGACATGGTCGAACTGGAGCGCCGCTACGCGGAGGCCAAGGCCGGCGGAGCCAGAATCAAGTACATCTACGTGATCCCGGACTTCCAGAATCCCACAGGCATTTGCTGGAGCCTGGAAAAGCGCAAGGCTCTGCTGGAATTCTCTTACAGGGAGGGTCTCATCCTCGTGGAGGATTCGCCGTATCGGGAAATCCGCTTCATGGGCGAGAGCGTCCCTTCCATCTATCAGCTGGATTCCGAAGGCGCAGCCCAGGGCAACGTCATTAACCTCAAAACATTCTCCAAGATCCTCGCCCCCGGCACCCGCATCGGCTGGTTGCTGGCCAGGCCTGATATCATCGATAAGTTCGTCACGGCAAAGCAGGCCATGGATCTCTGCACCAGCCCCTTCACCCAGCTCTGGCTGGCCGAATACATGGCGGCGGGAAAACTGGAGGAAGTGGTGGGCAAAACCCGAGCTCTGTACCAAAAAAAGCGGGGTTACATGCTCGAACAGCTGGAGCGTCACATGCCCGCCCGGGGCGACCTTTCATGGACCAAGCCCGAAGGGGGCCTCTTTCTCTGGCTCTCCCTGCCCGCCGTTATAAACGCCGACGAGCTCCTCTACAAGGCAATCGAAAAGAAGGTAGCCTACGTCTCCGGTTCGGCCTTCTATTTCGACAATCCCGAACACAATTCCATGAGGATCAACTTCTCCTACTCCTCCCTCGAGCAGATCGAGGAAGGGATCAGGCGCCTTGCGCTGGTTATCGGGGAAGCCCTGGAATAAGCTGCGCCGAATCGCCCCGGGCTTGCGGGATGCAGGCTGGGCCCGGCAGTTTCAGGGCCGCGGGCCTACATGGAACTCCGGCCCTCCATAAGCCCGCCGCAGGGCCCGCGGCCCGCGTCGTCACATGGCACAATCCGCGGCCCTTGCCGGACTTTGCGTCTTTTTCACATTTTCCTCCAATTTGGTTGCTTAAAAGATCAATTCATAGCTATTTTTATATCCGAACGCAGTCCCCAAACAGGCTCAAAGCCGCACGGGCACAGTAGGGCGCTTGCATAAGGCCCGGAACAAAAGCCAAAGGGAACAAGGCTTAAGGAGAAACCATGTCCATCATCGAAGTACGGGATGTAAAAAAAACCTACCCCCTGGGTAAAGTCGAAGTCCACGCGGTAAAAGGCGTTAGTTTTTCCATCGAAAAGGGCGATTTCATCTCCATCGCCGGCCCCTCCGGCTCGGGCAAGTCCACCATACTCAACATGATCGGCCTCATCGACAAACCCAGTGCCGGCGAAGTCCTGATCGAGGACAGACCCACCTCCGGGCTCTCCGACAAGGAACTCACGCGGCTCCGCCACGAGGTTCTGGGCTTCATTTTTCAGAGCTTCAACCTAATACCCGTGCTCAATGTATGGGAGAATATCGAATTCCCCCTCCTTTTGGGCAGGACCAAGGTTTCGCAGGCCGAGAAAAAAGAATGGATCGACTGGCTCATCGCCGAAGTAGGGCTGGGCGATTGGAAAACCCACAAACCCAACGAACTTTCGGGCGGTCAGCGCCAGCGCGTGGCGATCGCCAGGGCCCTTGTCACCAAGCCGGGTATCGTCCTGGCCGACGAACCCACCGCCAATTTGGATTCAAGCACCGGAGAACAGATCATAGAATTGATGAAGAAAATCAACCGGGAACTTAATACCACATTCATATTTTCCACCCACGACGCCAAGATCGTGGATGTGGCCGACCATATCATCAGGCTCAAGGATGGCCTTATCGTTGAGAACAGAAGGCTCAACGGAGCGGATTCGATGGATCAGGTCAAGGAGTAGGCTATGGCAGCGATCTTACGCATAGCCTTTCGCAATCTCTTCGAACACCGTTCGAAAAGCCTTATCATTGGCATTCTTCTCGCATTGGGTTCGATGATCCTGGTGGTGGGCAATGGCTTTATCGACGCGTCCCGCCAGGGAATTCGAAACTCTTTCATAGAAAACTACACCGGCAACGTTTTCATATCCGGCATATCCCAAGAAGGGGATGTCTCGCTCTTCGGCGTCACTTCGGTGGGGGGCCTTGCCGCCACGCCCACCATTCCCCAGTTCGATACCGTCATGGCACAGATAAAGGCTTCGCCTCAGGTCAAAAGCGTCACCAGCCTTGCCACGGGTTTCGGCATCGCCATGCGTGACGAAGGTTCAGGATCCCTCTCCTCCTCCGGGACCGAGAGCCTCGAGGATGAAACGAAGGATGGGGAACTGTCCAATGAAACAGTCATGGCCCGCTTCCTCTTTTTCTTCGGCATAGACCCGCGGGATTATTGGACCGTCTTCGATTCCACGGAGATCAGCTCCGGCGAGGCTCTCAAGCCGGGCCAGACGGGCTTGGTGATCAACGAATCCCAGCTGGCGAAGCTATCCGACTGGATGAAGCGCGAGCTTAGGGTCGGGGACAAACTGGTCGTTCAGGGCTTCTCCTCGGGCGGCATGAAGCTCAGGGAAATCCCCATCGTAGGCACCTATAAGCAAAAAGGCGATACGACTACCCCGGAGCAGATGGCTTTTATCGACATCGACACCCTCAGGGTCATGGCCGGCATGACCGTGGGCGCCAACGAGGACATCAGCCTCGAAGAATCCCAGACCTCCATGCTCGCCACCGACGATTTCGACTCACTCTTCGGCGAAGAGCTTTTCGATGCGGCCCCAGCACAGGGAGGATTCGACGAAAAGGCCCTCCAGACCCAGCTGTCCGACACCAGGGCCCGGGAATTGGCCAACACCGCGGATACCGGAGCCTGGCAGTTCATCGTTGTCCGCACAGTGAACGAGGCAGCCGTCGCCCCCTTCATCGCATCCCTCAACAAAAGCTTCGCCGAGCAGGGAATCGCCGCCAGGGCGGGCGACTGGCTGGCCGCCGCGGGCCCCTATGGCCAATCGGTGGATGTCATCCGCATCGTGTTCACCGTCGCCATCGTCATCCTCTCCATCGTCGCCGTCATCATAATCATGAATACCTTCGTCATATCGGTGATCGAGCGGACCGGCGAGATAGGCACCATGAGGGCCATAGGCGCCGGGCGGAGCTTCATACGCCGTCTTTTCGCCGCCGAGGCCCTGGTGCTCGCGGGGACATTCTCCCTCCTGGGCGCCGGGCTGGGCACCGTCGTAACCCTGGTACTCCGAGCCCTGCGCATCAAGGCGGGCAATCCCTTCCTGGAAGTCCTTTTCGGGGGTACGTACCTCTCGCCTTTTGTGACCCCCGTAAATTTCCTGAGCGCCCTGCTTGCCATGCTGCTGGTAGGCTACCTTGCCCATCTGTACCCCGTTTCGGTCGCCCTGAGAATCCAACCCGTCAGGGCCATGCAGCAGGAATAGGAGCGACGCAATGAAATTCATCATACCCCGTATAGCCCTCAGAAACCTTTCGCGTCAAAAAAAGCGCAGCTTCCTCCTGGGAGGAGCCATCGCCTTCGGAATCATGATCGTGACCCTGATCAACGGATTCGCCGGCGCCTTTATCGAAAACGTATCGGAGAATTTCTCCTACCTCATGGCGGGCCACGTCTTCGTGCAGGGGGCGGAGAAAACAGCCTCGGGCAAGCGACTTTCGGTGATCCGGGACGACTCCATCATCTTCTCGGCCCTGAGGGATTCCGGCCTGGACTACGAATTCGCCACCAAAACCAGCGAAGTCTCGGCCTCCCTCTATTTCGAAGGCAAGACCATACGCCAGACTCTCACCGGCCTTGATCTGGCCACCAACCTCTTCCTGCGCGAACGGGTTGTCCTTCGCCAGGGCTCCTGGGATACCATCGGCCCCGATTCGATCATCCTCTCGGAGAAAATCGCCTCGCGGCTCAATGTCCTACCCGGAGACAGGATCACCGCCAGCTTCCAAACCATTACTGGACAGAACAATATCGCCGACTTCACCCTGGCGGCCATAAGCGTCGATTCGAGCATCATAGGCTCCACGATGTCCTACGTGGACCTGGCTTACATCAACGAGGCCATCGGTCTCAAAAGCGGGGAATATATGGCCCTGGGCTTTATGCTGCGCGACCTTAAAGCCGCCGAGCCTTTCGCCGCCAGGCTTTATACCTCCATGGCGGGCATGGGTATCCATCTCTTCGAACGTTCCGCCGGCGAAGAAGGCACAGCCACTACGCCCTTCCAGGCCATGATGCGGGCCCAACGGACCGAAGACTGGGAAGGGAGTAGATACAGCGTTTATACAATCGACGATATCGTCTCCCAGGCCAAGCAAATTGTCGTGGCTCTGGACGGAGCCAGCCTGGTGATCCTTCTGGTCCTCTTCGCCATTGTGATGATAGGTATCAACAACACTTTCAGGATGGTCATGTACGAACGCATCAAGGAAATCGGCACCATGCGCGCCCTGGGGGTCCAGCGCAAGGAAATCAAGTCCCTCTTTCTCAACGAAGCGCTCTTCCTGGCCATTGGCGGCGCGGTGAGTGGCATAGTACTCGCCCTTATCGCCATGTCCCTGCTTTCCCTTATAGACTTCGGAATGAACACCCCGGCCTTCATGATCATGAAAAACGGCCACCTGTCGTTTTTCGTCCCCCCCTTACGAGCGGTTTTCAACGTGGTGATCATCGCCATACTCACCCTTCTGGCGGCATACTTTCCGGCTAAGGCCGCGGCAAAGATGGAACCCGCCGTCGCCCTTAGGACAGCCAAATGACAGGAGCATCCATGAACACGATCGACATATCCCGGCGCCGAACCCCCGCACTGGCCGTCGCGGCCGTCCTCATCCTCTGTCTCGGCATGAGCCTGGGAGCCCAGGGTTTAAGCAACCAGGCAGCCGAAAAGATCCTCGAGGAACTGGACGATCTGGGCAATTTTCCCGGCAAGGACTACAGCGCCCTCTTCACCATTGTCTCGGAGAAACCCGGCGAAAAGCAGAGCGTATCCCAGGTGCGGGTATTCCGGCGGGACTCGCGCAAGCAGTTCACCATCCTCGTCATGCTGCCCGAAGTGAACAAAGGCCAGGGCTACCTGCGCGAAGACGATAACGTCTGGTTTTACGATCCCACCAGCCGCAAGTTCTCCCACTCTTCGATAAAGGAAAACCTCCAGAACAGCGAGGCCAAGAATGCCGATTTCACCGCCTCCTCCCTCAAGGACGACTACGGCATACAAAGCATAGCCGAGGGTAAGCTGGGACAATACCCGGTCTGGATACTCGAGCTCAAGGCCAAGAATAACGAAGTGCCATACGAACTTCTGAAGCTTCATATCCGCAAGGACAGGACCATGCTTCTCAAGGAAGAAGCTTTCTCGGTCAATGGCAGGCTCATGCGCACCACCCTCTATCCCAAGTACGTGTCCCTGGAGAACAAGCTTCTGCCATCCCAGATCCTCATCGTGGATGAGATCAACAAGGGGGAGAAGAGCCAGATCAGCATGACCGAACAGAACGTAGAAAAGTTGCCGGACAAGGTCTTCACCAAGGCCTTTCTCGAACAGGTAAACCGCTAGCGCCTTTAGGCGATGGTGAACAGGAGCAATAGGAGCGGCGGCATGAACGCAAGAATCAAGCGCTTTTCAACCCTGGCTCTGGTGGCCCTCTTCGCGGCCAGCGGGCTTTCGGCCCAGGAAAGCCAGGATGAATTCGATATGGACTTTCTCTTCGGCGAGGAGATGGTGGAAGAAATCTCTTCCGGACAGGAAGGGAGCGCCCAAAACACCGACCCCCTGGCCTCCTTACTGAAACGGGAGGGAACCAGGATCGGCGGCTCCTTCAGCGGCTCCCTGGACAGCGTCTTTACCTGGAGCGACCTATGGACAGGGGGTACAAGCGTTATCGATCCCGAAAAAAAGGATCTCGCCCTCTCCCTCGCCTCAACCCTCTACTTCGACGCCCGCCCCACCGAGGATTTCAGGGCCTACGGTTCGGTAAAGACCGGCCTGCCGCTTTCCTTCAGCGCCGAAGCCGCCGACGCGGGAGCGGCGGCGGTAAAAGTACCCAATATAAGAGTCTTCGAACTCTTCTCCGATTTCAACCTCGACGACAGGATCTTCTTCCGCTTCGGGAAGAGCACGGTCAAGTGGGGCGTCGGCTACTTCTGGAGTCCCGCCGACGTGATCAACCTGGAGTCCATCAATATCCTGGACGCCGAAGCCCAGCGCGAAGGTCCGGTGAACTTCAGAGCCCATCTGCCCGTCCTGGGCACACAAAACAACTTCTACTTTTATACTATTCTAGACAATAACGACATTGCGTACGAGACAACTGCCTTGGCAGCCAAGGCGGAGTTTCTCCTGGGGGGCTACGAACTCGGTCTGGGCGCCTATTACCGGTATGATACCGCCGAGCGGGCCATGCTCACCCTTACCGGCCCCATCGGCGATTTGGATATTTTCGGCGAGGCGATGCTGTCCAGGGGCAGCGCGAAGACCTTTGTGACCCAGGTGTGGCCGTCCCAGATATTATCGACGTCCGACGATCATAGAGGAGATTATTATTTCTCAGCCAGCGCGGGCTTCAGATACAGCAATTCGAACGACAATTTCAATGCCCTGGGCCAGTACTTCTACAATGGCGAAGGCTATGCGGACAGCACGCGGGAATCCTTGATAAGTCAGTCCAGAACGGCGATCGCGGCCCTTGGAGGGGCGGATACAGGCCCCGGCGCCCTGGCCGCCGCCGCCCTAAAAGGGCTCATTCTCAATTCAGGCCGTCACTACGCGGCGCTGAGTCTTTCCAAGGGAGAGTTGTTTACCGAGGACCTCTCCGTCTCGCTCGTGGTCGTGGCCAATCTCTCCGACTGGTCGGGACTCGCCAGGCCTAGCATTTCCTACAGCCTCAGCGACTACCTTTCCCTGGTCCTGAGTCCCACCTTCTTCTTCGGTCCGGATGACGGCGAGTATTCCTACATCGCCGGAGGGAACCTGGTTTCGCTGAGTCTCGGCCTGAGTCTGAGCGGTTCCTTTTGAGCCAGTCCCGGCGGCCCCGCGAGGAGGTCTTCGGAAAGGCCCAGCCCAGGACGCCAGTTGTCCTTTTACGAAAGGAATGATTTAATTAAAGGGTGAGCGGAACACCTGTGCTCCACGATCATCCTCGAAAAGGAAGCAGCCATGAAAATCCACCCCATTACCGAAAAGATTTACGCGCTCCACGCCGATATCCAATCCGACGATCTCTTCGAGGGTATCTGGCCCATACCCTATGGAGTGTCTCTTAATTCATACCTCATAAAGTCCGAAAAGGTGGCCCTCATCGATCTGGTACGCGATTGGGTGGGCGCCCCCGGCGAACTGGCGGGACAGCTGGCTTCCATCGGCCTGGGCTTGGATGATGTGGACTACCTCATCCTCAATCACCTGGAACCCGACCATACGGGCTGGCTCAACGAATTCAGGGCGATCAATCCTAATGCGGAAATCATCTCCACCGCCAAAGGCATCGATCTGGTAAAAAGCTTTTACAAGATCGAAGACGGATTGCGTGCCGTAAAGACCGGAGACAGGCTGGAGCTGGGCGATGGTTTCGCCTTGGACTTTTTCGAAGCACCCAACGTGCATTGGCCCGAAACCATGATGACCTGGGCGGCGGACGGCGGGGTGCTTTTCTCCTGCGACGCCTTCGGCTCCTTCGGCGCGCTGGGCGACCGGGTTTTCGACGACCAGTTCAGCGACGAGGAACACGCCTTCTTCGAGTCCGAGTCTCTGCGCTACTACGCCAACATAGTCGCCAGCTTCGGCCTCTTCGTCAAAAGGGCCATCGACAAGGTAGCAGGCCTGGACATTCATGTGGTCGCCCCCAGCCACGGCATGGTCTGGCGCCGCGATCCCGGCGGGATCATCGAGCGCTATCTTAAGTACGCAGGCTACCTGGAGGGCCCGAGGGAAAAGGAAATCGCCATCGTGTGGGGTTCCATGTACGGCAACACCGAAAAAGGCCTGGGGGCGGTAATCCAGGGCATCGAGGAGGAGGGGGTGCCCTACACTATCCACCGGGTGCCCAACGAGGACGTATCCTGGGTGCTCGCCGACGCCTACAAGAGCGAAGGATTGGTCGTCGCCATGCCGACCTACGAGTATAAAATGTTTCCCCCCATGGCCTACGTGCTGGACATTTTCGAGCGCAAACATGTCTGGTACCGCAAGGTGCTGCGCATCGGCAGTTTCGGTTGGGTGGGAGGGGCCCGCAAGGAATACGAGAACAAGATAGCGCCCCTCAAATGGAATTCCCTGGAGGCCGTGGAGTGGGCGGGGGCGGCCGACGAAGGCAGCCTGGAGCAGCTCTACGAACGGGGCCGCGAATTGGCAAGGGCGGTCAAGGAAGCCTGAGCCGGGGATTGGAACAAAAACCCGCACCTGGAACAATTGCCACAGTTTGAATAAAGGCTTATAAAATATCGCGGGCCGCGGAGAGGATTTCTCCGCGGCCCGTTGTTTACCCGCTTCACATGGCCCTTGTTTCTTTCCGTTCGCTTTATCTTGCCTTTTGTTTTAATCCTTTTTAGCCGCGCTCACCTTGTTCGCGAGCCAAATGAGGACGAAGAAGAGCCCCAGGGTGGCGAAAACCCCGATTAGACCGCCAAGACTCACACCCAAGGCCTGAACAGAGGTGGACGCATACTTGAGGTTCTCTATGATCGAATTCATGTCTGGCCTCCTTTTTTAACCTACCAGCAGCGGTACCAGGGCGAGCACCATGCCCCCCGCGATGATCGAACCCAACTGACCCGATACATTGGCGCTGATAGCCTGCATGAGAATGATATTGCCTTTTTCGTCCTCGTTGGCCATTTTCTGGATAACCCGGGCGGACATGGGAAAGGCCGAAATCCCGCACGCGCCTATCATCGGATTAATCTTCTTCTCCTTGGGAAGAAAAAGATTCACCAGTTTGGCGAAGAGTACCCCCCCCGCCGTATCGAACACGAAAGCCAAAAGCCCCATGCCGAGGATGAGAAGCGTCTGGTAGTTGAGAAACTTGTCGGCGGTCATGCTCGAACCTATGGTGATGCCAAGGAGCAGGGTGACCAAATAGGCCAACTCGTTCTGGGCGGTCTGGGAAAGACGTTCCAGGACCCCGGACTCCCGGATCAAGTTGCCGAACATAAGGGAGCCCACCAGGGGCACCGACATGGGGGAAACAAATCCAGCGATCATGGTGACCACGATGGGAAAGAGAATCTTGAGCCACTTGGGGGCCGAGGATTCGTGCAAAGCCATGTGTATCGTCCGCTCCTTCCTTGTGGTGAGGGCGCGGATAACCGGCGGCTGGATGAGGGGCACCAGGGACATATAGGAGTAGGCCGCCACCGATATCGGCCCCAGGTAGTCCCGGGCGAACTTGTTGGCCACATAGATGGCCGTGGGACCGTCCGCCGCCCCGATTATGCCTATGCTCGCCGCGGTTTTGAGATCGAAACCCAAAAAAGTCGCAAGGAGCATGGTCGCGAAAATACCCAGCTGGGCCGCGGCGCCGAAAAAAATCATCATAGGGTTCTTGAACAAGGGGGCGAAGTCGATCATAGCCCCCACGGCGATAAAAATAAGAATGGGAAAGAGTTCGTTGGCGATGCCTCCGTCGTAAAGGATCTTGAGGAAGCCCGAAGCTCCCTCGTGCTCCCAGACTACCGACAGCGGCAGGTTTACCAAAATCGCCCCGAAGCCGATGGGAAGAAGAAGCATGGGTTCGTATTCCTTTTTGACCGCGAGCCAGATAAGGATACCCCCGATACCGTACATCAACAGCATCTTCCATGTGATCGAAGTAAACCCGATGAAGACATCCTGCATGGTTTTGTATTCCTTATTAACCTTGAAATAACCAAGCCCGGGAAATCGCGCTAAAGGCCGGATACTCAAGAATGTTTCCAGCGCCGATCCCAAGGCCGACGCAAGACGAATACTACCCCAGCCGGAGTTTTTGCGCAATGCGGCGGCCAGGGCCCAATCTAGCACAGCATAGAGGATTACCTGTATACTCCCGGGCGATATGAGCACTACAACCACCGTGGCCGTCGGCCTCTCCGGCGGCGTGGACTCGGCCCTGGCCGCCGCCCTCCTGGTCGAATCAGGCTATAAGGTCATAGGCCTTACCATGAAAATATGGAAGGGCGCCTACAAGATCCAGGAAGGACTCAAGCATGCCTGCTTCGGGCCCGGCGAGGAAGAGGACATCGCCGCCTGCCAGGCCATCGCAGCCCGCCTGGGCATAGACTACAGGGTGATCGACCTCTCGGAGGAATACGAAGCCCGGGTCCTGGAGTATTTCAGGGCCGAGTACAAGGCGGGCCGGACTCCCAATCCATGCATTATCTGCAATAAAGAACTCAAATTCGGCTTTCTGGTGGACAAGGCCCACGGGGCGGGCATCGAATTCGACTACTTCGCCACCGGCCACTACGTGCGCAAGGAAAGCCGGAATGGAGTCACCTTCCTCAAGACCGCCGTCGACACGAGCAAGGATCAGAGCTACTTCCTTTACGGCCTCGAATCCTCCCGCCTGGAGCGCGTTCTCTTTCCCCTGGGCGAACTCACCAAGGACGAAGTGCGCAAGCGAGCCTTGGCCCTGGACCTGGAAGTGGCTGAAAAACCCGAAAGCCAGGACTTCGTGGCCGGAGGCGACTACACTCCCCTCTTCGAATCATCCAAGCCCGAACCCGGGGATATCGTGGATACCAGAGGCAAGGTCCTGGGCAGGCACCGTGGACTCCCCTTCTATACCATCGGCCAGCGCCGGGGCCTGGGTATCAGCGTCGGCCCCGAACCCCTCTATGTCCTGGGCGTGGATGCCCCAAAAAACCGGGTCATCGTCGGCCCCAACAACGGTCTTTTTTCCTCGGGGCTTTTTTCCAAGGATTTCCGCTTCCAGGACTCCGGTATGGCAACGGTTGCCGCGTCCCTGTCAGGGCTGGGCAAGATCAGGCAGAACCATACGCCGGCGCTCTGCACCCTACAGTCCGCGGCGAGGGGCATTGCCCCCGCGGACAACGGCGCAGCATCAGGCATCGGCGTCCGAGTCCAATTCGAACTCGCCCAGAGGGCAGTCGCCCCCGGCCAGTCCTTCGTGCTGTATTCCGAGGACGGACTCGTCCTGGGCGGCGGCGTGATCGACGAAGCGATCGCCGACGACTTTCGGCCCTAATGCTTCTGACAAAACCCGCGCAGGATTGACCGGGGACCAGGATTTACCTATATTGTGTTTATGACGACGGGGGTGCACCGGTTTCGACCCGTGCGGTCCGTGTCGTGCGTTGCAGGTGGAGACGCCGAGCTCCTGATTTCGGCAAACCTTTAATTGCCAACAACAACGGCAATCTCGCTCTCGCTGCGTAAGTAGCGTCAGAACGACGGACCACCCGGGGCGCCGCCTCGAGCGCCGGAATGGTCTGTAACTAACCGAGGCTCACATCCCGCGCAGTCCGGGGCGCGGGGCGGACATCATACCGGAATACGGGCCAGGAGAGCGCGCCGCCCCGCGCCCCCGGCCCCGACACCCCAATAGGACGGACAAACCTGTAGAGGCGTGCGATGCGCGTTCGGGGACGGGGGTTCGACTCCCCCCACCTCCAGTTTTGGAAAATGCGGCCATCGGCGATAAGCTAAGCTACATTGACATTCGGACGGATTTTCAACCGCCCATTTTCTGTAAAGCGTTTTTCATGCCCAGGGGTTAAGCCTTTCTCTCGTACTCCACCTTCCCCCCGATCATAGTCATGTCTACTTTGACCTCGTTCAGCTTTTCTTTGGGGAGCGCGGTTATATCCTCCGAGAGGATAATCATGTCGGCGAGCTTGCCGGGTTCGAGGCTGCCCTTGATGCCTTCCTCGAAGGATGCGTAGGCGCCGTTCACGGTGGCGCAGCGGACGGCTTCCATGACGCCGACGCACTGGGTCTGGTCGAGCTGGAGGCTTTTCACCCGGTTGTACCGGTTCACCGCGCCGTCGATCAGGGCTATTCCCACCGGGCCCGAGGGATAGTCGCTGGCGATGCAAGGCCTAATCCCTGCGTCGATCATGCTGCGGAGCGCTATGAGGTATTTCATCCTTTTGCCGTAAAAAAGGGCATAGTTGGCGCCGATGGTGGTGAGCATGCCGGGATTGACCACGGGAATGACATTCAATCGGGCGATTCGATCTATGAGATCCGGATCCGCTATCGTGCAATGCTCGATCCGATGGCGAAGGTCCGGGCGGGGGTTCTTTGCGAAGGCCTTTTCGTAACCTTCCACCATGAATTCCACCGCCAGATCGCCGATGGCGTGGGCGGTGGCCTGGCATTCGGCGTTGTTGATCTCCCCAAGGTACTCGGCCACCTCTTCCCGCTCCCAGCCCCGCTCCCTGGGCAAGTCCGGATTGTGGTCGTAGGGTTCCCTGGTGGCGCAGGAAGGCCCGCCCGAGCCTCCGTCGATCATGAACTTGCAGGAACCGATCCGAAAGTGTTCATCCCCGAGACCGGACATCAGTCCAAGGCTCAAGAAATGGGCATTTTCCGCCTTGGAGAAGGGTTTCCCGAAAATGCTGTGAAGCATCATGTAGGAGCGGATCTTGAAAATCCCCTGCCTGCAAAGTTTCTGCATGATATGATACGAAGTCTTCCCGCATTCCCCCGGATCGTGGATCGAGGTTATGCCGTTTCTCAGGGCAAAGGCATGGGATTTCATTGCCGCCCTAGCCTGCTGTTCCTCGGTATACTCGACCTGCCCCCAAAGCCAGAAGTGCGTATGGCCCCTGACCATGCCGGTCAGCTTTCCATCCACGACCTCCACTTCGTCCTTCGGATATTTGGCCGCGTCCTCGGGTTTGAAAACGCCGAGGTATTCCAGCGCCCTGGAGTTATACATGCAGATGTGGCCGCCGCCGTGCATGCAGTGCACGGGGTTATTCGGCGCGATCGCGTCCAGTTCTTCCAACCTGGGATGACGAGCTTCGGGCAGCAGCAAGGGCTCATAGCCCATCATGGATACCCACTGGCCGGGTTTTTTCAGGGCGACCGCGGCCTTGAGCAACGAAAGCATCTCGGCAAGGCTCTTGCAGTTCGCAAAAAAGGTGTCGATCATCGCCGCCTCCGGCCCCTTGTCCAGAAGACCCGACAGAATGGGATGAAAGTGTGAATCAATGAAACCCGGCATGAGAGTGCGGCCCTTAAGATCTATCACCCGGGTATCGGGGTCCAGGATTTTTTGCAGTTCCGCATCGCTGCCGGTAAAAACAATCTTGTCGCCCTCGATCGCCAGGGCTTCGACAATCTCATTTTTATCGTTCACGGTCAAAACCCTGCCGTTTTTGAAAGCCAGGTCGGGCTTTTTGTGATCGTAGTTCATGCGTTCCTCCATATTTCTGCGACTATTAAGTGATCGCGGATAGTTTCATTATACCATAGACATTCTTAACCAAAGCTATAATTGACACTCCCCTCAAGGATCCAGAAAACCGTTACAGAGCAAATATGTCAATCATAGCGGGGTGTTGGCATAAGCAATGTTGCGTCTTTTCTGGACTTGTTAAAGCATCCACTGTACGATACTTTTAAAGTAAGATGAAAAATACTGATCTCAATCAATTAGAGCTATTGATAAAACGAATTACCCAGTTTCGCGACGAACGAGATTGGAAACGATTTCATAACCCAAAAGACATGGCTTTATCGCTCGTACTGGAAGCCGCCGAGGTAATGGAGCATTTCCAATGGAAAACGCCTGAAGAATCATCGCTTCACGTGAAAAAGAACAAAGACTCTGTCGCTGAAGAATTATCTGATGTCCTTTATTGGGTGCTTTTATTAAGCCATGACCTTGATATCGACATCGTTAAGGCATTTGAAGAAAAAATGCGGAAGAATGAAAAAAAATATCCTGTTCATCAAGCTAAAGGTTCCAGCAAGAAGTATACGGAGTATTGAAAATGGAGCTTTATTCCGGTCATATCGACCAGTTCATTAAAGAGACAACACATAATATGATTTCGAGTGCTCTCTCCGAAGCTTTTTTCAACTATTTTGGGTATAACCCATCTCCATCTGAAAAAGGGTCCTGGACTAATTCACTAAAATGCATAAAAGATGTCTTTTTGGAAACCGGATTCCACGATCACGGCATTGTTCTAGAATATCAATTACCCTTAACTTCACGTCGCTTGGATTGCATGATTTGCGGAAAGGATGAAAAAAAACAAGGGAACGCGGTTATTATCGAACTTAAGCAGTGGGAAAAATGTAAGGCTGGATATAGTGATAAAGTAGTAACATGGACTGGAGGAGGGAATAGAGAAGTATTGCATCCATCGGTCCAAGTGAACAATTACAAATTATATCTTGAAAACAATCATTCCGTTTTCTATGAAAGTGATCCGGTAAGTCTCTCAGCATGCGCATATCTTCATAACTATATGAAAACCCCTGATGATCCCCTATTAGCCCCACAGTTTATCGACTATGTGAGCCAATGCCCCATTTTTTATGCTGAAGACTTCTCACAGATTAGTCGCTTTCTGGAAAAAAGACTTAACGCTGGAGACGGGATGAAGGTTCTCGATCGTGTCCGAGAAAGCAAGCAAGCCCCGAGTAGAAGATTTTTGACGAATGTATCGAAAGTCATTAAGGAACATAAAAACTACACACTGCTCGATGAGCAGCTTGTCGCATACGATAAAGTGATCACAACAGTAAAAAGCGGTTTAAACGATAAACAAAAATCTACTGTCATCATCAAAGGAGGTCCCGGTACAGGAAAATCGGTTATCGCTATCAATCTCCTAGCGGATTTATCTGCTCAAGGATATAACGTGCACTATGCCACTGGCTCAAAGGCTTTTACCGCAACATTAAGAAAAACAGTCGGAAACGCGGTTGCTCAGCAATTTAAATACTTCAATAGCTATATGCGGGCTGGACCTAACGAAATCGATGTGCTTGTCGCCGATGAATCGCATCGAATCAGAATGAACAGCAATGACAGGTTTACGCCAAGGAGCAAGCGATCTTCAATTCCTCAGATCGATGAGTTACTGCAAGCAGCCAAGTTGCCGGTGTTTTTTATCGATGATAGGCAAAACGTCAGGCCTGGTGAGGTTGGCTCGAGCCAATTAATAAGGGAAGCAGCCCTGCAAAAAGGATATAAAATCCATGAATATCAGCTGGATATTCAATTCAGGTGCCAAGGTTCCGATCTTTTTGTGCAATGGGTGAATAATACTCTAGGAATTTCAAAAACCGTGGAAAAGATTTGGGATTCAAGCAATTCATCGTTTAAATTTCAAATAGTCGATTCGCCACATGAACTTTATAGGGTGATTGCAGAAAAAAATCGTTTAGAACCAAATTCTGCTCGGATGGTCGCAGGTTTTTGCTGGAAGTGGAGTAATCCAAACCCCGATGGAACTCTGGTAAAAGATGTTGTGATAGAGGATTTTGCCATGACCTGGGAGGGGAAAGAAGGTACAACCGCGCTAGCTCCCGACGTACCTCCAGCTTCACTCTGGCCATTCGACCCTCGAGCTGTTGATCAGATTGGGAGTATTTATACGATTCAGGGATTTGAATTTGATTATGTTGGCGTGATTTTTGGAAAAGACTTGATGTATAGTTTCGACAATTATGCATGGGAAGGTCACCCGGAAAATTCAGCTGATTCGACCGTAAAACGAGAAAAAAATCCTGAGACCTTTCTCAAGTTAGTAAAGAACACGTACCGAGTCCTTTTGAGCCGTGCTTTAAAAGGTTGCTATGTGTATTTCGCCGATAAAGATACAGAGAAGTTTTTTAGAACAAGAATGTCGAATTAAAATTAAGTCTCTCCCTTGTTCAAACAATGATAGCCAGTATACCGAAATCGCTTCGTCTTGAGAATTTATAATGCTGAAAGATTGTATTATTCCTATAGCGGTTGTCCCACCTTCCCTCCTTTGTATACTATGAAGATTAGGAGTCGCCCAATGCACATTGCCCTGATCAAGTCATTCACCGATAAACCCTGGAGAAGCCCCGAGACCTACGGACGCATAGAGAAGGAGCTTTCGGCCCGCTGGAAGCTTTCGTCCATCGAGACGAGGGATCCGGCTGAACTCAAACTCTTTTTGGACGGGCTCGGGCCTAAGGGAAAGGTCTTTGTATTCAATATCGCCGAGTACCTGGACGAAAAATCCAAGCATAGCTTCTTGCCCGGCTTGTTGGATGGCTGGGGCTTCGATCACCTGGGTTCCAGGGCAGAGGTGGTCAAGCTGGGTTTGGACAAGGCGGGGACGAAACGCGCTCTCAGGCAGGCCGGGCTGCCCACTCCCGACGATTTTCTCGCTTCTTCCGCCGATTCGGAAGAGTCGGTTCTTGCCCAGGCCGAACTCATCGGGTTTCCCCTCATGGTAAAGCCCAGCCTCGAAGGCGGCCATCTGGGCATTGACGATGATTCGATAGTTCATAATTCCGCCGAACTCGGACGCAATGTGGCCAGGATACAGAAGGAGTTTAACCAGCCCGCCCTGGTAGAAAAGTATATTGGCGGCGAGGGTATGCGGGAATTCAGCGTAGGGGTTATCGAAGCCGAAAAACCCTTTTTCACTCCAGTGGAAATCGACTACGCGTCCATGGATGTGGCGGTTCCCATTTTGAGCCACGATACGGCGGTCAAGGATCTGGAAAAGGTTGCGCCGGTGAAGGAAGAGCGGCTCGCGAGGGAGCTTAATGCCCTGGCCTGGAATTGTTTCAAGGCCGTGGACGCCAGAGACTATTCCCGGGTGGATATCAGGTCCGACGACTCGGGGGCCTATGTGCTCGAGATCAATGTGATGCCCGGTTTGGGGCCCCATAGCTTCCTGCCCGAAGCCGCGTGGGCCTTGCACGGCTTGAGCTATGGCGAGCTCATGGCGACCCTGGTGGAGACGGCCCTGAGAAGACTCGGCCGCGACGACAGGTCAGCGTCGGATAACAAAGCGGCTACGCGCGGCCCCGAAGGCAGGTCCCTGTGATCCGTTCCATTTGCGTTTTCTGCGGCTCCGCCGAAGGTTCCTCTTTCCGATATGGCGAGACCGCCGCCGCCATGGGCAGGCTTTTGGCCGAAAAAGGCTACACCCTGGTTTACGGGGGCGGCAACGTGGGCACCATGGGAATCATGGCCGAGGCCGCCATGAATGCCGGAGGCAGAGTCCTGGGCATCATTCCCAAGAGGCTCAACGGTATGGTGGATCACCTGGAGCTTTCCGAACTCCTGGTCGTCGAGGACATGCATGAGCGCAAAGCCCTTATGCAGGAAAAATCCGAGGCCTTTATCGCCCTGCCCGGGGGCCTCGGCACCATGGAAGAACTCTTCGAAGTCTGGACCTGGCGCTATATAGGCTATCATGCCAAGCCGGTGGGCTTATTGAATTGCTGCGGGTTCTACGACAAGCTCCTGAGTTTTCTGGAAACCATGCGGGACGAAGGCTTCGTCAAAGCCGAAATCCTGGAAGACCTCTGTGTGGCCAAGAGTCCCGGGACGCTCATCCAGGCCCTGGAGCGCAAGGCAAGAGCCGGCGAGACTCCTTTTATCAAAACCTTGGAGCGACGGCGTTAAATTAATCCAGTGCCGGCGACTCGACCTTGCTTCGCCCCCCGTCGCGTCCTCCGGCCGGGGCGTGGGCACCGGTCGTCAATGAGAACGCAGGTATTTCTTGATCAGTCCCAGCTTAAGATCCTTGAGCCTCTCGGTGACGGACACCTTGTAGATATGGGGATTGAGAAGCCTCAGGTAGGTTCCGTCGAAGTGTTCAAGCCTGTGGGCCAGATACTGCTGGCTTTCCTTAATGCCCGGAAGGGTTTTCGCTTTTTCCCCTCCCCTCATCACTTCATGCAAGATCGGTTCCACCTTCGCGGGTTTTATGGCAAGCCGGCGATAGTCCCCCGAGGGGTGGTGGGCGATGAGTTCGACACCGGCCTGGGGGACTTCGTCTTCCAGGGTCATGATGTCCAGCCTCGCCATGGACGTATCGTCGAAGAGCCTGAACACCCGCTTCCGGCCGGGATTGGTGGACTTCTCGGGATTGTCCGAAACCTTCATCACGGCTTTTTCGACACCCTCGCCCATCATGGCGGCCAGTTTATAGACCCCGGTGAAGGCAGCGTCCTCCCCCCCGGTGACGAGCTTTGTTCCCACGCCCCAGGTATCGATCGGGGCTTTTGAGGCGACAAGGTGTTCGATGATCGCCTCATCCAGCTCGTTGGAAACGACGATGGTCGCCTTGGGGAATCCCGCCTCGTCCAGCTTTTCCCTCACCCTGCGGGTCAGGTAATCCATGTCTCCCGAATCCAGCCGGACGCCGAAATTGTGGCCTTTCTTGGCCAGCTCCCTTCCAATCTTGATGGCGTTATTGATGCCCGATTCAAGCGTATTGTAGGTATCGATGAGAAACACGGCGCCGTCGGGATAAATATCGGCGTAGGCCTTGAAAGATTCGAGTTCCGAAGGATAGGACATTACCCAGGAGTGCGCCATGGTTCCCAGGACCGGTATGCCAAAGACTTTGCCGGCAAGACTGTTGGAGGTTCCGAATGCCCCGCCGATGAATGCCGCCCTGGATGCCGACATGGCGCCGTCGGCGCCCTGGGCGCGACGGAGGCCGAATTCCATTATCTTGCCCCTGCCCGAAGACAGCCAGACCCTGGCTGTCTTCGTGGCGATAAGGTTTTGGAAGTTGAGCGTATTGAGGACAAGGCCTTCCACGATCTGGGCCTGGACCAGATCGGCCTCCACCCGAAGCAGGGGCTCCTGGGGAAAGACAACCTCCCCTTCCCTGGCGGCGAGGATATTTCCCCTGAACCTAAAGGACTCCAGATAATCCAGAAAGCCCTTGTCGAAAAGACCGAGGCTATCCAGGTACTCCAGGTCGTCCGCGCAGAACCGGAATCGGGTCAATGCGTCCAGCAGGGTGCCCAGGCCGGCGAAGATCGCGTAACCGCCGCCGAAGGGCTGCCTGCGGAAAAAGTAGTCGAAAACCACCTTGTGATCGTTGATACCCCGCTTCCAGTAGCCCTGGGCCATGGTGAGTTCGTAAAAATCGGTGAATAACGCGTTGTTGATGATTTTGTTCATACGAGCATCTCTCTGAGGGTAATAATTTTGCAACCAGCTTCTTCCATGATTTTAAGCGCCGCGTCCCCGTCCCCGGGCCGGGCGTTCACCGCCCGCACTCCCTCGGCTACGATACTCACTTCCAGACCCAGTTTTCTGGCGTCCAGGGCCGTAGCCTTGACGCAATAATCGGTGGCTAAGCCCATAACCACCACCGATCCCACGCCCAGGGAGGAAAGCCAGCCAGCCAGGCCGGTGGGGGTTATCCCATCATTCTCGAAAAAGGCCGAGTAGCTGTCCAGGTTGAGGCTGAAACCCTTGCGGATGATCAGTTTTGCGCGCTCGGTCTTCAGCGCGGGATGGAAATCGGCGCCGGGGCTGCCGGCCACGCAGTGATCGGGCCAGAGCACCCGGGGGGGATCGACGCTATCGTCCAGCTCGTAGGCCTGACGGTCGTAGCTGGATGCGAAGGAAACGTGCCCCCCGGGATGCCAGTCCTGGGTGAGAACGGAAAGAGGTATTTCCGCCAGCAGCTCATTGGCCACGTCCACGACTTCGTCGCCGCCGGGCACAGCGAGAGCCCCTCCCGGACAGAAGTCGTTTTGCAGGTCCACAACGATCAAGGCACGACGCATAGCATTACCTCGCTGATATATTCTGTTTTAACAATAGCATTTTTTGCGATTTTCGCAAAGCAAGCTCACCTAAGATTTCTTTTTTGTTATTTTTCCTTAATTGGTACCCCTAGGTTTTCTTCCTTCGCTCAGTTGTATTCCTAGGCCGATAATCGGGATTGCCTTAGGCGGGCTGTCCAGCGCGTAGCCGCCCGAGGGCGTCGCCAGGGACAGATGGAGAGAGCACCGAGAGCCGAGACCGAGCCGTTGGGCTATTTCGCCATGGACCTTGAATTTCATCCCCCCATCGCCAGTGGAGGCGGCCAGGGCAAGGGACGCTCTGCCGCGGGCCGCCGAAGATCCCCAGGCAAGGCCGGTTTCCAGCTTTAAACGACGTAAAACCAGCTTATCCAAAGCGACGGTTGACCCATCCGATCCTCCTGAGCTTAACTCGGTCCAATCTTCGTCGTCCCCATCGTCATCCTCATCGCCGCCCCCATCGTCGCCGAACCCCGTTTCGTCACCCTCGCTTCGCCCGGAAGCCCCCCAGGCAAGATAGAGATGGACAGCAGTTTTCAACCTGGGATTATCGCTCCTTACCCCCTTATTTTCGTAACCGAGCCTGAGATTGCAGAAAGACAGCCCCCCCTCACCGGCCTGGGCGCGGGCGGAGAGGCCCCAGGGGCCCAAGGTCGCTCCAGCGCGACAGAGCAAGGTTTGGCTCCGCCACCGCCACAGCAGTGCGGGGAAGCTCTGTTCCTTTTTTATCCGCAGGTCATAAAGGCCCTTTTCCTTCCACGGCGAGGAGGAAAGCATACTCGCCCAAAAACCGAACCGATAGAAGTTCAGTGAGATTTCGCCTTTAAGCGCAGCGTCCGAGGAAGGTTTTTCGAGCAGATGATTCCGATACGATGCGTTGCACGCATAGGCTTTAACACTTAGGGCGAGGTTTGACTTTGTATCGCCAGGAAGGCTTCCACCCAGTCGTAGCTCAACGGTTCCGGCCAATCCGGGGGGAATTAGCGAGCCGAGGCAGAGGCCAGACCAAAAATCGAAGCCAAGGGGTTTTGTGTTTAAGGCTGCGAACGCGGCAATGCTAAGGGACCGGCACTCCGGCTCGAAGGAGCTCCCGCTCCGCCAGCCCTCGGGAGACTGTCGCTTTCGACTGTTCGCCGCGCAGCTCCCCAAAGCCCAGAAAAAATCGCCATGGTTTCCTTCGGCCTCAGCCGCAGCGGCCTTGAATGACAGCCCGGGGGGATCGAAATCCGGGCTTATTTTTCCCAGATCGATCAGCGAATCACTGTCGCAGAGGGCATAGCAGGAATATCCGCCCCATCGGAACCCCGCAAGGAGGCCCGCGCCTGCGGATTCAACCTCCGCCGACCAGGGGGATGCGGGGTTGAGCGCTGCCTGGGCAGTGGGGCTTTTCCGCAATGCCTTGCCCTGCCCCAGGTTGGCTCGACCTATAAAAAAATCGAAATTTCCGCCCTTTATCCTGCAATACGGCAGGCGGAACACAGGCTCCCCTCCTTCGATCCGGGCAGTACTTTCAAAAAAACAGCCGTTTGACAGCCGTGTCGCCATCTTTGTTTCAAGTTCCGATTTTTGGATCGTCGCGTCGAGACAGAAAATTTTTTCGCCCGACGCCTGCGCCGCGCCGGGCTGCGCGCCGAGATTTGAGAACAATCCCAGCACGGCCGTGATGGTAATCCCCCGCAATATCCGGCATATTCCCGCTTTCACGCATAGCAGACGCCAGAATTCAAGTGGGGCGATTCAAAATTTCCGAAAACTCGGCACTGTCCTCAAGGGATATTGACGGAGGGTGGGTTTGTATATTAAATTTTTTATATATAGCTGACAATGAAGATGTCGAGATACCAGGAGGAACCGTATGTCCGTCACTCTCTATTCCACCCCCAGCTGCGCCTATTGCCGATTGGCCAAAGAGTATTTCAAATCCAAGGGGATTCCTTTTACCGAGTACAATGTTGCCTCGGATCAGCGCAAAGCCGAGGAAATGGTGCGCAAGTCCGGCCAAATGGGCGTCCCCGTAATCGACATCAACGGCAGGGTGATCATCGGCTTTAACAAACCCGAGATCGACCGCGCCCTGTCGAGGTAACTGCGCAAAAAAAGCAGGTCGACGGTTAGGCCTTTTGGCCCATCCCCAGGTTGCCTAGGCTTCTTCTATACCGTACTATGCTCCAGATCGCCTTAGGGTTGAGACAGCGAATACCGGCGTTCTGGAGCATGCAATGAATCAAGATCAGGTAAAATCGATACTACTGCAGGTCGAAGAGAGCCCGGCTCCCTTCAGTCTGGTTTTTTCCGGCAAGGCAAATAAAAAGGTCAACGGTCTTTACAAGCCCGATTCGGCCGAGATCGTGCTTCACAACAAAAACTTCGAATCGGACAATCAGCTTCTCTATACCGCGCTTCACGAGTACGCCCACCACCTCCATTATCAGCGCAAAGGCGGCATCCGACAGTCCCGGCCCCATACACAGGAATTCTGGTCGATTTTCCACGAATTGGTGCAAAAAGCCGAAGAAGCCGGGCTTTATAACAATGTTTTCGAAAGCCAGGAGGAATTCGTCGAGCTTTCCAGGACGATCAAGGAAAAATGCCTTAAGGCGAACGGCGAAGCGATGCTGGAAATGGGCAGGCTGTTAGCCAGGGCGGCTGAGCTCTGCAGAATCCATCGGGCACGTTTCGAGGATTACATCGAGCGGGTCCTGGGCTTGCCAAGAACAACGGCGACAGCGGCGGTGGCGGCCAGTCAGATAGGCCTCGATCCTTCCATGGGCTGGGACAACTTGCGCTTCGTGGCGGGAATTCGGGACGCCGAAGAACGTTCCAAGGCTGTCGAAGCCCTTTCGGCCGGGGCCAGCCCCGGGACGGTCAAGGGCATGCTTAAGTCCCCGGACGAAACGACCGATCCCGCTGAACGTCTTTTGCGGGAAAAAGAACGAATAGAGCGAACCATCCACAAGCTCACCGAAAAATTGGAAGAAATCGAGCTTCGGCTCTCCGAGCTATAGGCGGAGCCCCTTGCGGCCTCCATGGCCCGGTGGCCCCGGGCGCGTCGGCGGTCGCGACAATTCCGGTGCCTAAGCTTGACAGGCCGGGGCCCAGCCCGGACAATGCGGACAAGAAGCCGATGATGAGACAATTCAACGCTCCCGTAGTTTTCAACCAGGTCGTTTCCCAGGGCTGGAAACTCTTGGCCTTCTCATGGCCGGAGGGTCTGACCCCGCCGATTCCCGGGCAATTTTTTACCTTTAATCCACAGGGCTTACAGGCCGGAGAGGCTGGACTTCTCAGAAGGCCACTGGCCTTCGCCTTTTTCGGTCGAGGCCTTGCCTTTGCCCTCTACCAAATCCGGGGCAAGGCTACCCAGGCTCTGGCTGCCTTCGCGGAGGGTGGCAGTCTCGACCTGATCGCTCCCCTGGGCAACTCGTTTCCCCAGCCTCTTGCGGACGAACAGGTTTTTCTGGCCGGCGGCGGCATAGGAATCGGCCCCCTGCTCTACCTGCGATCGAGCTTTCACGGCGTCGAGGCGGCGGGCGCCGGCGTCTCGATTCTCCCTTCACGGACCGGCAAGCTCTTTCTCGGCTTCAGGTCGGCCAGCCAGATCCCTTCCTTTACCCTGGCGGCGGAACGCTGGGAAAAACAGAATCAGGAAGCCAACGGAGCGGCCCGGCATCCCAAACCGTATCGACAGCCGGTACTCGCCGGGCTCGCGGATTTGCAGCTCTGCCTCGATCAGGCATTCATCGCCACCGATGATGGCTCCAAGGGTTTTAAGGGCACCGTTGTGGATGCCCTTCTCCAGGACTCCGCCCAGACGGCGCCTATCGCGACCGCGACCAGAATTTACGCCTGCGGCCCCACTCCAATGCTGTCGGCACTGGATGCCCTGGCCCTCGAACGGGGCAGCCCTGCCCACCTTTCCGCCGAGCAGTGGATGGCCTGCGGCGTAGGAGCCTGCCAGGGCTGCGTACTTCCCGCCAGGGCCGGAGGGTATCTTCGCGCCTGCGCCGACGGCCCCGTATTCCCCCAAGGAGCTATCCTGTGGAAAGCCTGAACAGAGAGCCCGACCTCAGGGTGCGTATCGGCCCCCTCGTCCTGCCCAATCCGGTGGGAGTGGCCTCGGGTACCTTCGGCTATGGGCAGGAGTACCAGGACTTGGTGGATATCGACGCCCTCGGGGCTCTTTATACCAAGGCGGTCAGCATCGACCCGAAATCGGGCAACAGGCCGCCCCGCCTCGTGGAGACCCCCAGCGGGCTTATCAACTCCATAGGGCTTGCCAATCCTGGTTTGCCGGCCTTTCTCGACGAAAAAATTCCCTATCTGCAAAGCCTCGGCTGTCCTGTCGTGGTCAATGTGGTGGGAGAGACCGAATCAGAGTATACAACAATAGTCGAAGCGATAGAAAAGCGGATAGGAGTTCCCCGGGAAGGCATGAAAGGTCCTGTGGACGGCTACGAACTCAACCTCTCCTGCCCTAATGTGGAAAAAGGCGGTATGGCCTTCGGCACCGAGCCAGAGCTGGTCGAACGGATAACAAGGAAGGTGCGTAAGATCACCCGGCGCGCCCTGGTGGTCAAGCTCAGCCCCAACGTCACCGATATTGCCCAGATCGCCCTGGCGGCCGAAGCGGGCAAGGCCGACGCGGTCTCCTGCATCAACACCGTGGTCGGCATGGCCATCGATGTTAAAACCTGCAAACCCCTTATCGCTCGTGGCATAGGCGGGCTCTCCGGCCCCGCAATCCGGCCGATTGGCGTCGCCTGCGTTTGGAAGGTTGCCCGGGCGGTGCGGATTCCCGTGATCGGCTTAGGCGGCATCGGCTGCGCGAACGACGCCCTGGAGTACCTTTTGGCCGGCGCTTCGGCGATCCAGGTAGGTACGGCGATATTTTCCAATCCCCGGGCTCCGCTGGAAATACTGGAAGGAGTTAAAACCTGGATGCGCGAGCGGGGAGTCGAAAAGCTAAAGGGCATCCCTTCCCTTTTTCGGTTTCCTTCCTGATTCAAAGCCCCTTGGCCCTGCGTTGAACAAAAATCTCGCCCGCTTCGACCTTGACGCAAAGAAACTCTTTTCCGTTGGAAAAAGTGTGCAAACCTTCGGAGAGCATGACACTGGCGGCAGCCTTCTCCGCCTCCGCCAGCGGTGGCGGGCAGAGGGCGCTTTCGGGCCACCAGGGGCCCTCGTCGGGCAATTCAAACACTGTCTTCGCCGAAGGAAAAAGAGAGAGCCTGAACTCTCCCCGTATAAGCCGTTCCGCCGCGCTCCAGGGCGGGAGGGTCCAAGGATCCCTATGCTTGATAAGTCCGGGGTTGGCAAGTTTTTCCACCGGCCAGTTCCAGGGATGGTATCCCGCCCGCTCCAGCGCAAGCGCCACCGCCGCGGCATAACCCGACCCGAAACTGGCTTTTCCCGTTGCGCTCCACCAGGCATCGACAAAATCGGACCCCGGTTCCACGTCGAAGGGATAGAGAAAACCCGCGGGCTTGCACCAGTCATAGGGCGCTACGGGCTGAAAAAGGATAGCCTGCCTGTAACCCCGTTCAAGCCTGATGGTAAGACTTTGACCCTCGGCCACCTTCTCCTCGTGCCCTTGGCCCTTTTTGTCGACCCAACCTGCCCGGTATACTATGGCCCCCATGCCTGCCCAGACAGCAGGACGGAGCGGCGCCTCGATCCGAACATCCTGCTCGGCGATGAGGCCAACAGCGCAGGATAGGAGCAAAATACCGGGAAGAAAGAAAAAAGCTTTTGGGTTTATCCTCACCAACAGACTCCCGGAAGATAAACGCCCGGCAGAGTCTTTTCCGCTTCAAGGCTGGGAGGAAAAGATCCGCTTTCGCCAGGCCGCGAGCATGCCACGAACGGGCTCGGAGGCCCAGTCCGGATAGGTCCATGGAAGGGCGTGAAAGGAGCCTTTTTCGTAGATCAGGGTGAGTTCGGCGTAAATGCCGTCCTTGAGGGCGAGCCGGTGGGCCCTGTCCTTCGTGGTGGCCAGCACGAAACGCCCGGGAGCCAGGAGCCCAGGATCCAGGTTTACCCTGCGCCGGCCCTCCACGGCGAAGCCTTCCTCGATATCGTTGGTCGCCAGCTTGATCGCGGCAAGCAGTGAAGGATCGACCAGGCTTTCGAATTCGATATAGGAACGCCAGATAGGCAGGCCCATCTCGCTGTCGTAGTAATCGGTCCACTGGAAAAGTTGCCGCGGGGTATGAGTCCTGATCGGACCGAATCCCTTCTCCAGGGCGGCTCTCAATGCGTCAGAATCCTCCGGACGCTCCAGCACCGACAGAAGGCCCATGACGAGGATTTCGCGTCCGAATTCTTTGTTTTTTCCCATATGTTGCCTTAGCCCCTATTTTATCGCATACTTTAGAGTAATGAAAAGCAAAGCCATTATCGCGACGATACTCCTTCTGACGGCCTTTGTCTTCGCCCCGGCGGCCCAGAGCGTACCCGATGAATTCGTGACCGTATTCAACGACATAGCCGTGGAGTTCGACCCGCATCGCTCGATATACTCCAACGAGGCTCAAATCTTCACCGCCCTCTACGAAGGGCTCTTCGCCTATGACGCCGCCGGACTGGCTCCGATGGAGGCGGCGGTGCGTTCCTGGAAAAAATCCAAGGACGGGCTCGTCTACACCTTCACCATAAGGGACGATGCCGCCTGGTCCGACGGCAGCCCCCTTTTGGCCGAGCATTTCCGCAGCGCATGGATACGAATACTCAAGCTGAACGCCCAATACGCGGCTTTCTTCGATGTGATTTCCGGCGCCCACGACTTCAGATTGGGCATTACGAAGGACGAGAACAGCCTCGGTATCAGGGCGGAATCGGCCAAAACCCTGGTGGTGAGCCTGAACAGGCCCACAGCCTATTTTACCCGCCTGCTCTGCCATCATTCCTTTTCCCCCATCCATCCATCCATGCTCGCGGACGATGCCGGCGCCTGGGCGGAGCGCATCCCCTATCCGGTCAACGGACCCTACCGCTTCGTCGCTTTCGAAAACGGACGCCTGTCCCTGGAAAAAAACCCCCATTATTGGGATAAAAGGTCCGTCTCCATGGAAAAGCTGACCATGCTGTTCACCGATGACGACCAGGCGGCCACCAGAATGTTCAACAGCGAGGAGGCTCATTGGTTGGCAGGCCCCGGCGACTACGACGGGCTTTTTCTCCAGGAAGCCATCCAGGCGAATCCGATATTCTCCACCCACTATTGGTACTTCAACTGCAGAAAAGAACCTTGGAACAAGGACTCGGTGCGCCGGGCCCTCGCCCTCCTCCTGCCCTGGAAGGAAATCAGGGACAGCTCGGTGTACATGGTGCCCGCCGAAACCCTGGTCCTCCCGCTTCCAGGCTATAGCGAAGCCCAGGGCATATCGGCGAGAAACAAGGACGAAGCCTTGAAACTGCTCGAAGCGGCGGGCTACCCCGAAGGCAAGGGCTTGCCCGAGCTTAAGATTTACTTCGCCGAATCGAGGGATAACCGCCGGGTGCTGCAGTTGTTCCAAACCGCCTGGAAGGTACTTCCCGAATTCAAGGTAAGCCTTCTTCCCCTGGCCCCTTCCAGATATTATCAATTCACCCAAAGCCCCGAGGGCGCAAATAGCATCGGCATGGCCCACACAACCTGGATCGGCGACTTCGCGGATCCCGAGGCCTTTTTACAGATGTGGACCCCTGGATCCAGCCTCAACGAGGCGGGCTTCGACGATCCGGCTTTTATGGAGCTGCTGACCCAGTCCTACGAAAAGGACGGTGAAAAGCGGATGAGCCTGTTGGCCGAAGCCGAAAGCTTATTACTGGGAAAGGCCGTCGTCCTGCCCATCTATCACGGCTTCGCCTCGTCGATTATAGATCTGGACTATATCGAAGGCTGGTATCAGAACGCCCTGGATATTCACCCCTACAAGGACTTGCGTTTCGGCTCGCCCAGCATAGGACCTAACGTCGCCAAAGCCGCCGGCCCGGCGCACTGAGCCTGCGGAGGCAGCAAAATGGATACCGGCGACAACGGGGAATTACTGCGTAACCTGGGCTTTCCCCTTTTAAACCTGCACTCCTCTTATGCCCATTACGATTTCGTCACGCCGGGCCGGCGGGTCCTGGTCATCGGCCCCATGGGCTCCGGCAAGACAGAGTTCAGCGCCCGTATTTGGAGGGACTCGACGGTTGCCCTGCGCAAGAAAGGCCTCGCCGCCGCCCTCACCACCAGCGGGGCGGTGGACCGACGCAAGGTCTTCGTGGTGCGGGCCAGCCTGGACAAGGCGCGCTTCCCCGATTATCCCGACGACGCACTGGCCTACCGCGGCGGCTTCGAACGCTGCGGGGACCGCATAGGTTCCATAAAGGACTCGTTCCAGCTGGAAACCCTCATGGCCGACAATCCCGAGGTCGGCACCTGGATCATCGATGAGGCGGCCTTTTTCGACGAACGCATCGCCTACCTCATGGCCGACGAATCCAGGCGCCGGGGAGTCTGCTTCGTCTGTCCCAGCCTCGTTCTCAACTTCCGCAGGGAAATCTTCAACCAGACAGCCAGACTATTGCTGGAAAACGCCACCGACGTATTTCCCCTCACCGCTTACTGCGAACACGAGGATTGCCTGAAGGATTCGCTCTACACCTACCGTTACTATTCAGTGGACGGAAAGGAATGCCCCGCCCTCTACTTCGACCCCTTGATCATCATAGGAGGCGACAGGGCCAAATCCGACGGCAGGGAACCCAACTACTGCACCCGCTGCGACGAGCACCATTATCTGCCCGGCAAGGAATACAGCTTTTTCACCCTCAAACCCCTGGGCGAAATGGCAGCCCGGGGCAATATCGCCCCGCTTTTGGCCGAGCTGAACGCCATAGCCGGCAACATCCGGGAATCGAGGTTGTACGCCTCCCTCCATTCCCGCTACGTGGAGTGCGAGGAACCCTGCCATGTACAGATGAACGCCCTGCTCGTGCCGTGCATCGCCGAACGGGCGCTGGTCTATCTCTACGCCGAGCAGAACCTGCTCTCCGCCGAACAGCTGCGTTATCTGATCAGGGAACTCGCCCTGGACAAAGACTATCTATCGAGGCGCCTTTCGGACAACCGGAGGCCGGTCGAGTTTTGAGATGTACCGATCGTATTTAAAAGCCGCGCAACTTTTTAAAAACTCTTCGTTTTCCTAAAGAGGCGCCCGACTCATAAAATCCCGATGAAATCCCTATTATCCAAGCAGCGACAGCACCGAATCCGCGAAAAGTCCCGCGGATTCCCGATTCTCGAAAACGGCCCTAAAGTTATTCCCTCCGCCGCCGCCCCTGCCCCCGTGCTCCACCAGCAGGGTCTTGAGGCTCGTAATCAGGTTGGCCGATTTTTCTTGCGGAACCATGACGCAGACTGTTTTGTCGGGCGCAGAAAGCGCGATGGTCGAATATCCCCTGTTCGCCCCAGCCTTGACCGTCTCGAAGGCGGCTTCGGCGCTCTTGTCCTTGAAAGTAAAATATAGGGGTTTCGAAGGATCTTCCGCATTTTCAAGGGCGCGCAACGCCACTTCGAGTCTAGCGTTCTCCCGCACCAGCGTTGCGCGCTCGGACTCAACAACTGCGTTGCGCGCCTTCAGCGCCTCGACCTTCGACGAAGCTTCTTCCGGGGATGTGCCCAGGGTCGAAGCGACGGCTCCGAGGGAGTCTTTCCGCTGGCGGAGCAGCGAAGCGGCCCTGGCTCCCGCCACGAAATACAATCTGGTATTTCCCTTGTATTTTTCCGCTTGAAGAATGCCCACCAATCGCAAATCAGCGGCGGAGGAGACATGGGTTCCACAGCAGGCCACCCAATCGTAGCCCTTTATTTCAATAATCCTAATCTGTTCCCCGCTTTTGGGCAGGCTCTTTCTAAACGGAAAAGAGTTCGGGTCTTCCGGAGGACAGACATGGGGTATGTAGGGATGGCTTGCTGCGATGAAGACTTCCGCCTCGTCCTCCAGAGCCTTGATCATTTCCTGATCCATGGCCGGGCAGGTCACGTCGATCGTGCTGTACGAAAGGCCCAGATGAAAGCTCAAGGTATGAATTCCGTACCTGCGCTCCAGGATGGCCGAGAGAAGATGCTGTCCCGAGTGTTGCTGGCTATGGTCGATTCGTCTAGCCCTGTCCACCCTCATGAGGACCCTGTCGCCGGGACCGAAATCAGGCTTGCTCTCAAGCATGTGCAGGATCAGGCCGTCTTTTTCCGTCACAAAGCTTAAGGCCGCGTCGTCGATGCTGCCCAGATCGCAGGGCTGTCCTCCCCCCTCGGGATAGAAAAGGCTGCCATCCAGAATGACGGCAAAGCCATTGCCCGCTTCCCGGACCTCCATCACCCTGGCCTCGCCTTCGAACCGCCCGGGCTCGAGATAGAATTGTTTTCGGGTCTCAGGCATCCGGGACGACCTCTTCGTTCTTCGGTTCGGGGGCGAGCTCTCGCCCCGACTCGTACTCCACCTCTTCCTCTTCGAACTCCTCCGGTTTCGGAATCGCCAAAGACGCGTCCCCGCCCTGGTGCCGCTGGAGCTTGAGGGCTATGGCCTTCGTCACCCCCGACTCCTCCATTGTCACCCCCAGGAGGGTATCGGCGCCGCTCACCGTCTTCTTGTTGTGGGTTATGACGATGAACTGGCTGCTCCGGGAGAATTCCCGCAGCAGATTGACAAAGCGATTGACATTGGCCTCGTCCAGGGCGGCGTCGATTTCGTCCAAAAAACAGAAGGGCGAAGGCTTTACCATATAGGTGGCGAAAAGCAGGGCGATCGCGGTGAGGGTTTTTTCCCCCCCCGAAAGCAGCGATATGACCTCCAGCTTTTTCCCTGGCGGCTGGGCGAGGATCTCGATACCCGACTCAAGCACATGATCGGAATCCGAAAGCCGCAGCTCCGCCCTTCCGCCGCCGAAGAGCCTGCGGAACATGTTGTGGAAATTCTTTTTGATCTTGTTATAGGTATCCAAAAAGAGTTCGGCGCTCTCGTTGCGAATCTCGTCGGTGATCTGCTTGAGGTCGTCCCTGGCCTTCACGAGGTCGGCCATCTGTTCCGAAAGGAAGTCGTAGCGTTCCTTTACTTCTTTATACTCCTCGGGAGCCATGAGATTCACCGAACCCAGGTCCTTGAGCCTGGTTCGCATGGCCGACAATCGCTCCCTCAGCTCGGCGACGGGGCTCCGGAGTTCGAACATCCGTTCTTCGTATTCCCCCAGATCCCGGGAGTAAAGTTCCAGGAAATTTTCCTTGATATTTTTTATTTCAGTCTCGTTCTGGGCTATGGAAAGATGAATCGTCTCAAGCTCGGATTGGACGGCCTGTATTCTGTCGGCCAGCCTGCCGGCTTCCTTTCTGCGTTCTCCCAGTTCCTCGTTTTTCCCGGCGATCGCCTTTTCCAGCCTGTCCATCTCCGAGGCCAAGGCCTTGCCCTCGACTTCAATCTCGGCCAGCTCGGCGTCGACCTGGGCTATCTCCTGGCGCAGCTCTTCCGCGCGCCTGGATTCGGCGAAAACCTCGGCCTCATGATCCCTAAGGGTAGCTTCCTGTCCGGCGATCTCCCTGCGGAACACCGCCAGAGCTTCCTCTGCCCCGGCCATCTGGGTCTGCACCCTGGTCTTGGCAAGCCTGGCATCCTCCAAGGTTTTTCGCCAGCCCTCTATTTTGATCGACAGGGCCCTGTTTTCCTCGCCCAGGGAATCTATGGAAGCTTTCAGCGTTTCGATGGTCCGCAACTTCGCGCCGATATCGGCGTCTATGGAACGCTTGCGGGTGATAATGCCTTCGGGGGAAAGGAATTCATCCAGAAAGGAGGGAGTCGCCTCCCGATACCGATCGAAGGTGCCGCCCAATTCCACAAGGCTTCCCGAGGCTAGTTTTAGTTCTTCGGCGGTCTTGAGAAGGCTGCTCGAAAAATCCCCCGGCGCCTTGCCGGAAAAGGAAATCGAGCGGGTGATATCCTCCAGCAAAGTCGCCCTGCTGTCCAGCCTCGCCCTGGTCCGCTCCAGAATACTTCGGATATCCGCTTCCAGATTCTGCCTTTCGACGGAGGAATAGCCGGTCTCCTTGAGTCTGGCGTCCAGCTCCTGCACGATCGCCTCGGTGAGAGAGTCCAGGACGAGCCGGGCTTCCGCTATCTCCTGTTCGACCTGCTTGATGGATGCCGCGCAGCGGGCGGCTTCCTGGTCGTTGCCCCGGAGCGTGAGCCCCGCAGCCTTGATGGAAGATTCGAATTCGTCGATGTGGCGCTCGGTCTCCTTGAGCCGCTGCCGGTATTCCGAAAGCTCGGCTTCCTTGTCCCCTTCCTCTTCCCGCAGGGCATCGATCTTTTCCTGGATGCTCCTGGCCCGGAGCTCCAGCTGTTCAAGCTTGGATTTGAGTTCCCTCAACCTGTCGGCCAAAAGGCTTCTGTGCTTTTCGGCGCCGTTTTTCTCCACCGCCAGGCCGTAAAGGGTCTTTTGCTTTTCGACCAGCTGTCCTTCCATCTCGTTGACCAGATCGATACTCTCGGTCATGGATGCGGTCAGCGATTCCGATTCGGCCTTCAGGCTTTCCCGTTCGTTTTTTTTCTTTTCGAACTCCGCGTCGTGCCGATCCTTGTCCCTGATGAACTGCCTGAGGCGGAGAAGATACACATCCCTGTCAAGCTCGAATATTCCATCCTTGAGTTCGCGATAGGCTATGGTTTTATCGGCCTGCCGCTTGAGGCTGTCGTGGGAATGCTTGACCTCGGCCAGTACGGCCTCGATCTGCCTCATGTTTTCCTCGGTGCGGACAAGCTTGGTTTCCGCTTCCCTTACCCTGACCTTGTGCTTGGTTATCCCCGCGGCTTCCTCGAAGAGGTATCGTCTATCCTCGGGCTTCGACGAGAGTATCTGGTCGATCTTGCCCTGCTCCATCACCGAATATGCCGATTTTCCGATACCCGTGTCCCAAAACAGCTCCCGCACTTCCTTGAGCTTGGCCAGGCGTCCGTTGATATAGTATTCGCTTTCGCCTGAGCGGTAGAGCCGTCGTTTTATCGCCACTTCGGGCACATCCAGCGGCAGGGTCCCCGATTCGTTGGAAATGGTGATCGTGACCTCGGCCACCGAGAGAGCCTTGCGTGTTTCGGTGCCGTTGAAAATGATGCCTTCCATGGTTTCGGCCCTGAGGCTCTTGGCCGACTGTTCGCCCACCACCCATTTTATCGCGTCGACGACGTTGGACTTCCCGCAACCGTTAGGACCGAGAAGGGCGGAAATTCCGTCGGAAAACTCGATGGTGGTTCTGTCCGCGAAGGACTTGAAACCGAATATATCCAGGCTCTTTAAAAACAAAGCTCATTCCTTAAAACGGGGCATATAGGGACGCATCCTATCCGTTAAGCTTATCATAGGCCAAGGGTCGATCACAATACAAAGGGCCGCCCGCGGCGTTACGCCGCGGGCGGCCCCGCAGGAAAAGCAGCCTTAACCGCCTATTCGTCTTGCTTGATCAGGAGTTCGTATACTTCCTGGGGAGTGGAACAGGCCAGCAGCGAGTCCCTCAACTCCGCCGCCTTAAGCCTGGCGGAAAAGAAGGAAAGGGTCTGGAGATAATAAGCATGCTGGTTGTAAGCGGCGGCGATCATGAAGAGTAGCCGCACCGGCACATCGTCCAAGGACTGGAAGTCCTTGATATCACATTTGGAGACGCCCACCGATACCACCAGATCGGTGACCGACGAAAGCCTGACATGGGGAATGGCTATACCGCGACCGATAGCGGTACTCATCAGGTCTTCGCGGCGCAGGATTTCAGCGACCAGATCCTGTTTGTTCTTGATCTGCGGTGCGCTGGCGAGGTTTTCGGCCAAGGCCACCAAGGCGTCCTTCTTCTTGGCGTAGTTGAGAAAAATCACCCTGTTGGGGGCGATGATATTCTGTATTTGAATGGAACCGATGAGTCCCGCGGGGCGGTTGGAAGAAAGCCGCTCGTTTACCCAACGCTCGATGTCGCTCTTTTTGAATCGCCACACCGTACCGATTTTACCCGAAGGTATTTCGCCCTTTTGCGCCCAATCGTACACGGTTCTTTCAGATACGCGCAGATACCGAGCCACTTCTTCGATGGTCAGGATATCGTCATCCATGCAAAAGGCCCCCTCAATTTAGAATATGCTGACATATTATTGAAGACTTTGATCAATTCTGTCAAGTAATACATTTTTTTATTTAGGCTTGAAGCTTAGAGCCCCAGCTCCTCCCGCAACAGCGAAGAATTGAAACCCTTGGCCTTCAACGAGGCATAGAGCTCTTCCTTGAACCTCTTCCCCGCGCAATCGCCGCTTTCGCGTAAGCGCCGCGCAAGACGTTTCGATTCTTTTTCGATCGCCCCGGGTATGAGCCCGTCGAAATCCACCGAGGAAAGAGCCTTTCTGATAGCATCCTGCCCCAAACCGCGGGCGCCAAGCGCCGCCGAAACCTGCGTCGGGCCCTCGAATCTTCGTTCCGCCCTCGTCCTCGCCCACAGCGAAGCGAAACGGAGGTCGTCCACGGCCTTCGCTTCCTCCAAGCTCTGGACCGCCGCTGCCGCGGCGCTTTGGCTGAATCCCCTTGAAACGAGCTTCGCCTTGAGTCCCTGACTTGATTGTTCGGCCCTGCCGCAGAGTTCGAAGCCCTTTTTTTCAGCCCTCCATTCTTCATCGATACGCCGAATGTTCTGGATGAGGCTATCATCGGAATCGAAATCGACTTCCGCAGCGATCACGTCCTTTAGCAAGGCTTTGTCCGGGTCCGGATTTTCGGTATCGAAGGGTATCCCCAGGCGCTCCGCGGCCATGGCCGCGAATTCGTGAATCCTTCGCAGGGGAAGCAAAAAAACAATGCCTCCGGACGCGACAATCGTAGCGTCGCCGGAGGCATCGTGACGTACGGATTCGATCCGCACCGCGTGAATCCTTTTTAGCGCTTGGAGAACTGGAACCTTCTCCGGGCTCCCCGCTGGCCGTACTTTTTGCGCTCGACCATTCTCGGGTCACGGGTCAAGAGGCCGTTGGCCCGCAAGACTTCGTGATTGCCCGGATCCACCTGGGCGAGAGCCCTGGACAGACCATGGGCGCAGGCGCCAGCCTGACCGTTCACTCCGCCGCCGACGACGGTAACGAGTACATCGTACTTGTTTTCGCTGGAAGTCACGATGAGGGGCTTCATAACCTTGGCGGCCAGCTCGGCCACCTTGAAGTACTTGGTCGCCTCAACATCGTTCACCATGATCTTGCCGGTTCCTTCGCGCAAGAAGACTCGAGCGATGGCGCATTTTCTTCTTCCTGTTCCGATTCCAAGATTCCTGACCATTACTCTCCCCTTCCCTTACAGATCGATGGCGATAGGCGCCTGGGCGGTATGTGGATGCTGGGGTCCAGCATAGATTTTCACGTTCTTGTAGAGTTTTCTGCCCAAGGGACCCTTGGGGAGCATTCCCTTCACCGCCAGCTCGAGGGGAGCTACGGGATTGTTCTGGGAAAGCTCGGTGAAGGTAAAATCCTTGAGCCCGCCGGCATAGCCGGAGTGCTTATAGTACATCTTGTTCTGTCGCTTCCTGCCGGTGAGGGCTACCTTGTCGGCGTTTACGACGACGACATAATCCCCGGTTTCCTGGCTGGGCGTATACGTAGGCTTGTTCTTGCCGCGGAGCATAGAGGCTACCTTCACGGCGACGCGACCGAGGGGTTTCCCTTCGGCGTCGATGAGGTACCACTTGCGGTCAGCGGTTGCGGAAGTAACGAAAATAGTCTTCATCAATGTATACCTTTACCTTATAGCTGCAGTTTACGAAAACGCGCGTGGCATAATCCCATATAACACCAAATGTGTCAAGCGCTTTGCTTAGGGCGACAAGCTACGGCAGAGTGACAAAATACGGGAAAAGGCTTATTCCTTCCTCTCTTCCCCGCCCTTGGCCGCCGCTTCCTTCTCCTCGGTCCGCGCTTCTTCCTGCTCTTCCTTTTCCGCTTCGCGTTTATCCTTTATGTCGGCCACCCCGATGAGAATGGCCACGACGCCCACCAGAACAGCGATGACCGGTATCGAGCCCTTGAGGAAGGCCAAAACGTCGGCCCACCATCCGACGAAGGGAAGACAGAGCAGCACCGCGACGATGACCAGGACAATACCCACTGCTAGAGCTACCATTTCCATGCTCCTTTCGCTTACCTAAATCCTCGGGCATGTATTGGCCCGGCTGTTTAAATAAGGATTATACCAATCCACCGGCGGCTCCGCAATCCGAGGAAAGCCTGGCATAACTTTCGGGATTATCCGGGGGCCGATTGCACGAGCCGGGCCCTTACGGCTATAAACTAGGCTATGATTCCCCTTTACTCCCTCGTGCTTTATAAGCGATCCGTCAATCGCCTAGTATCCTTCAGCGATGGCAAGCTGCTCGTGGAGAACGAAGCCGGGGAGCAGAAAAAACTGCGGGAAAAGGACCTTCTTCTTCTACATCCGGGGCCGGTCAATACAATCCCCCGGGCCTTGGAAAAGGGAGACTTTGAAACCGCCCACGCGATGCTCATGCCCGAAGACGAGGAATCGTCTTTGCCTGTGGGCTGGAAAGAACTCTCGGAGCTGGTATTTGGAGAATACTCCGCTCCGGCGGCGCTCTCCTGTCTCCGGGAAACGTTGGAAGGAAGGCTTTTCGTCCTGGGCGAAACGGGACCCCTCGCCTTAAGCTTCATGGAGATCCAGAAAACCCGGAAAAAAGAAGAAGAGCGGCAGAATGCCGAAAAACGGAAACAGGCCTTCGTTCTCGCCTTCAAGGCCGCGAAGTCCAAACAGGCCGGCCCCCTCGAACGCAGCCAGGAACAGGCCTCCTTCATAGCCGAGCTCGAAGCTTACGCGCTGGGAAGGCAGGAACGTTGTCCCCTGGCGGCCTCCCTGGGGATTTCCGAGACCCTCGAATCGGTGCATAAGGCGCTGATCGACTGCGGGGTATGGGAAGCCTCTTTCAATCCCTGGCCGGCCAGGGCTAATGCCGTCCTTTATCCGCCCCGCCTCGCATTCCCCTCTGTTGAGCTGGAGCCAGGCCTGCTCCGTCGCGAGGATCTTCGAGCGCTTCGTTCCCTGGCGATCGATAATTCCTGGTCCAAGGACCCGGACGATGCCATTGGGTATCACGATGGGAACATCTGGATCCATGTGGCCGATCCCGCCGCTTTCTTCGGCCCCGACTCGGACATCGACAAGGAAGCCCTGTCCCGGGGCGCCACCCTCTATTTGCCGGAACGGAACATCCCCATGCTTCCGCATGAGGCCCTGGACCGAACAGGCCTTGGCCTCGCGGCGGAATCCCCCGCCCTATCCTTCCGCGTCAAACTATCGGACGAAGGGTACATCCAGGAAATATCGATACTCCCCAGCATGGTAAAGGTGGAAAGGCTCTCCTACGAGGAGGCCGACCGTTTGCTCGAAGCCGGAGACGAGCTTTTAAAATCCCTGGATAGGATAGCAAGGCTGCGGCACAAGCGCCGCTGCGCCAACGGAGCCGTGGACATCGACCTACCCGAAACGAGCATACACGTCGATAATGATCAACCTCGCTTCTTCCCCCTGGAACCCACCAGATCCTCGGCGATCGTACGGGAACTCATGCTCCTCGCGGGTGAGGCCGCCGGCCGCTGGGCGCATGAGCGGGATATTCCCTTTGTCTATTCCAGTCAGGAGGCCCCCCAATTCTCCCCTACCCTCAGCCTGTGCAATGGCGACGACAGTCCCGATTCCTTTGACGGGAAGGCCGAAACCACTGGAGAGAATACCAGCACCGTCGGCCAAAGCCCTATTTCCTTCGCGGAACAGTACAGGCGCCGAAAAGGCATGCGGGCGAGCATCACGGGCCCTGAAGCCCTCGCCCACAGAGGATTGGGACTTCCCTTCTACAGTCAGGTGACGAGTCCCTTGCGCCGTTACCAGGATCTGCTGGCCCATTACCAAATCAGGGCTTGGCTGGCCGCCCAGCAAGCTACGGAAGGACCTGAAAAACGCGGATTCTACCCTCCGCTCTCGACCGACGAGCTTTCCAGGCGCTGTATTCTCGCCGGCCAGGCCTCCGCCTGCACCCGCCAAGCCGAGCGCGATTCAAGGCTTCATTGGATAGCCTGGCATGTGGCGAACAACCCCGGACTACGGGTGAAAGCCCTGGTCCTCGAGCCCAGGGAGAGGGATGCCTGGGTCTTAATTCCGGAACTGGGCCTCGAATGCGCCATCGGGAACCGCCCGGCATTGGAGCCGGATCAGTGGGTCGAACTTATAGCGCGGCGAGCCTATATGCCCGGCCCGCAACTCGACTTCGACCGTGCCGATACGGCTTTTCAAAAGTAAATTCGTTCCGCGCCGATTGACCTGAAAGCTCTCCATACCTATGCTTGACGGGAATACTATGGAAGCCGACCGATTGCGTCTTTTAGCCCTTCTCTCCCTGGAATTGCCCGCCCTCGGAATTCCCAGCATCGCCGGGCGGTCCAGCCGGCTCCTGGAAGAAAGCAGGAAGGTCATAAACCAAATACTCTCCCAAAAGCGGGGTGAACTTGTCCGCGCCATCGGCGACAACTTCCTGGCGGTGTTCGACAACTGCAAGGATGCGGTCGATGCCGCCCTGGATATTTCCAGTTCGCTCTCCCTCCTCTCCGGGATCTTATCGGTGGAGTCAGGCCTTCTGTCGCCCCGGATGGGAATCCATGTCGGCGATGTCGCCTTTTACGAAAAAAGCATTTTCGGCCCCACCGTGGACAGCGCCGAAATTCTCCGCTCCGCCACCAGCCCGGGCGAACTCTGCGTTTCCGGGGAGGTGCTCTCCCTTTTGCGCTCTTCCGCCGATATTCAGGCCCTTTCGCTCCCGGACCAAGCCCAGAGCATTCTGCCCCCGGGGCTGAAGGGATTTATCCTTACAAAAACCGCGGTCCCCAAAGAGCGGCCCACCGGCGCCGACAAAATTCCCCCGGCGGAATCTCCCAAATCGACCGACCTGAATACCGACAAAACGCCTAGCCTCGAAGAAATCCGCAAAGCGATCCTCGATGAAATTCGAAGGCGGGGCAGACGACTCAGCGTGGACGAGGCACGATCCCAGTTCGGCTGGTACGGCATGGAAGCCACCGAGGTCATCGCCTTTCTCGCCGATGCCGGAATACTGACAGGGAAAAAAAGAAATACTTCCGGCGATAAAACCCGCGCCGCGGATACCGGGGGCGCCGCAAAAGCCCCGCCCGAGGCGGGCCACGCGGGAACCGCCGGCTATGCCTGGACCCGTTCTTCATCCACTATGTCGAGCACTGGTTCGGACATCGCCGGCGAAATCGGCCGCAGCATCGAATCGGCGGTCCATGCCATCGTGGCTGAAATCGAACGATCCGTCGAGAATAAGGCGAAATATCAGCCTCATCGGAAAAATGGATCTCGGCGGCGGGACAGCTTCGATGAATACGAAGGCCCGCTGGACAAACCCTTCGTTTCCGCAAGCGATCGGCCAAGGACGCCCGGGCAAGGTTCCAGGCGTCAAAGGACAAGCCCATCCAAAACCCTGTCCGCCGGCGCTTTTGAACGATACAGAAAAGAAATAAGCGCAAAAGCGGAAAAGCAAAAAAAGGGACTCGCCGGTAGCATAATTTCCTTTGCCATCATCAACGCGGCCCTATGGTATGTAAATCTCAACATCGCCACCGGTTTTCTCTGGGCGCCCATCGTCAGCGCATTTTGGGGCTTCGGCGTCATCGAATCCATCTTCTCCGCCGGGCGTCTTGGCCGTCAAGCGAGGGAAACGGAAGCCCTTCCCGACCTGGACGAAGCGCAAACCAAGGAGCTCAAGGAAATCCATAAAGCCCGGAGCTCCATCGGCAGCCATTTTTTCAGCACCCTCTCCATATCCGCGGGGCTCACCGCCATCAACATGGCCACCGGGAGCGCCGATCCCTGGCACCTAATCCCGATTGGGGTCCTATCGGTAATTTTTGTGATTCATCTTCTTTCATACGTCGCCACCGGGCCCCGCAGGGCAGGTCAGTTTTTCTCGAAGCTGGGGCTTCGCCGTAATAAAAAAAGCCTTGAAGAAGCGCGCCGTCAGCGGGAGGCCAAAACCACCGAGCTGGGCGCCTATGCCGATCTCTACCAAAACGCCGAAGAATCGGCGGCGGAGATCGAGACAGCCCTTGATGCTTTCGCCCCCGAATTCAAGGAGGAAATGCGGCCGCAACTCAAGGACTACCTCGGTCAGGTTCTTCTTCTGGCGAAGACAGCCAATGAACTGGACGGAATTATCGGGGATATCCCGGTGGAAGCCTTGAAAAAAGATAAGGCTGAGCTACGGACTAAACTGGAAAAAGCGAGCCCCGCCATGAGGGCGGAGTATGAAGACAGCATCAAGGAAGTGGAAGCCCAGGAAGAGTCCTTCAAAGCCCTCAACGAACAGCGGGAACTTATCGACCTGAGACTCCGCTCATCGGTCAATCAGATACAGCAGCTGCGCCTCGACCTCGCCAAGGCCAAGGCGGCGGACAAGGAGCGGGAGGCCTCGTTGCCCGAATCCCTTATCTCCTCGGTGCGCAGCCGTTCGGAAGAACTCTCCAATTACATCGAAGACTTGAAAAAGGGCCACCTGGAAGCCTTGGCCGACCCCTTCGAAGAACTGGAAAAAGCCCAAAACGATCAGACTTCCCTTAATAAAAAGCCCTCCTAGCGTCCCAGAATTCGCCAAACATCGGCCATGGATTTATCGGTGCTGGAATTGTCGATGTAAATTCCGGGCAAACGGTAGTGATTCAGCGTCGAAACGAGCGGCGCCCGCCGGTCGGAACTTCGCAGGGCTTTGTAACCCGTATCGAAAGCAAGCTTCTCGATATCCTTCCTTCCCGCTCCCGAGCCGTACGGCAGGGCGAATACCTCCACGGGAAGTCCGATTTGCCCTTCGATTATGCGCTTTGATTCGGCGAATTCCGAGTGCAGCGTTTCCTCATCCACCTCGCCCAGAGCCAAGTGATTGACGCCATGGGAACCTATGGAAAAAAGGCGTTCTCCTTCATTGTTGCGATACCCGGCCATTTCGCGTATCTGCGGCCAGCTCATATAGCCCACCTCCCCCACCGATCCGGCGATGATGAAGAACGTGGCTTTGATATCGTAATACCTGAGCAGGGGATAGGCGATGCCGTACATGGAAAGATCCCCGTCGTCGAAGGTGATTATGGCCGCATCGTGGTTCAGCACGAATTCGCCGCGCCGAATGGCCAGAAGCTGGTCGAAATCGATTATCTCAAAGCGTTTTCGCAGAAAGACCAGATCATGCTCGAAATTGTAGATATCCCGATTATATTCGCCCCCGGTCCTCCCGTAGACCAGGTTGTGGTACATGAGAATAACGAGCCTGGGAGCGTCCCTAAGGGGTAACTCCTGATTTTTCAGCTGATCCTCCGGCACGGTCATGGCCTTCATCCCCGCGCCGGCGGCTTCCTGGCTCCAGTACCGCACGCTCGCGCTATGATCCATGGATTGACCACCCTTCGTGGCGCAGGATGCGAATAAGCCCATCGCAACAATGCCGAGAAGAACAAGCAGTTCGCGCCAGTACCGCTGAAGCCCCGTCGAATTGGAAATTCGATACCCGGGGCTGAGTACGCCTAAAAGCCCGAGTCGCTTCATGACCCTGCTCCGTTTTTTGAAAATGATTATTGAGAATACCAGAACGGAGAGGGCTTAGTAAATCACGGGAAACCTCGGCTCGAAGCAAGACAAGCCAGGGCTATTGAAGCTATCTTTGCAAAAGAATCATCAGATCTCGAAACCAAAACGATTGGCTTTACGGCGCCAACTATTATGCCGGCCATTTTTGCCCGTCCGTATCGCATGAGCAACTTCCCCGCTATATTGCCCGCCTCGATCGAAGGGAATATGAAGAGATCGGTTTTTCCGGCGATCGCGCTACGGATTCCTTTATGTCCCGCAGCAGCTTCGCTTGTCGCGACATCCATGGCTATGGGGCCTTCGATGACGCAGCGCGAAAACTCGCCGGCCTTCCATGCGTCGACAATCGCCTTCGCGTCAACCGTGGATGGAATTTTAGGATCAACTTTTTCGTTGGCCGCTAAAATCGCCACGTTGGGATTCTCGATCCCCAGCCGATGCAAAGCGTCCAAGGCGTTTTTTAAAATAGCTTTTTTCTCTTCCAGCCGTGGAAGTACATTCATACCCCCATCGCTATGAAATATCAATTTAGCTTCGCCGGGTATTTCAAACGCAGCCAAATGACTCAATAAGCGATCTGTCCTAAGACCGTTTTCGGGATTCAGCACGGCTTTCAGAAAATCGCTCGTGTTAATCAAACCTTTCATGAGAACATCGGCTTCGCCCGCCCTAACGATCGAAACCGCTTTAAATGCCGCATCGACGCATGATGCGGCATGTTCAACGCTCATCCCCCGCGGCAGTTCCTCGACTCCGCAAAGCGCGGTTATTTTAGCCTGATCGCCGACGAGTATGCCTTCCACCAAGCCTAAGGAAACGGCATCGCGCACCGCCTTGATGGTCTCGCCATCTTCCGCCGCCGCTACGCAAACCTTCCTTGAACCTAGAATACGAGCGGCCCCAATGAGATCATGCAGGTTTTTCAATTTTACAAGTTCCTTTGTATTTTTTCGGTTCTTCTTCTCCCCTTAAAACGCGAAGAACGCCAAGGGCCAGAGAAGCCATCTCGTCCTCGCCGGGGAAAATAAGCACGCGGGATAAAAATTCGACCCGGGATACGATGTCTTTTACGATTCGGTCCGAATGAGCCAGCCCCCCCGTGATGGCGATACAATCGAGCTTTCCGTTGAATACCGTAGATAGAGCACCGATTTCCTTGGCGATCTGATACGTGAGCGCCCGAAGCGCAAGATCGGCATCTTTATTTCCGGAATTCGCCAATTCTTCGATCTTTCTGACGTCTTTCATGCCCAGCAAAGAACTCAATCCGCCAGATCCCATCAACTTATTGAGAATTTCCTGTTCGGAATATCGGCCGGAAAAGCACATCTTGGCAAGCCGATAGGAAGGAACGGTGCCGCATCTGTCCGATGAGAAAGGGCCTTCCTCCTGAGCATTGTTCACATCCACCATCCTGCCGTTCCTGTGGGCTGAAATGGAGACACCCGTTCCCAGGTGCGCTACGATTATGTTGAGGGATTCATACCTTCCCCCAATGTGTCTCGCCGCTTTCCTGGCTATGGCCTTGCCGTTGAGCGCATGGGAAAGGCTGACCCTGGGCAAATCGGATAATCCTGAAACCCGCGCCACGTCATCCATTTCGTCAACCGATACCGGATCGACGATATAGGAAGGAATGCCATAGTCGCCGGAGACCTTGTCAGCCAATAATGCGCCAAGGTTGGACGCATGCTCTCCCCTCGACGCAAGTTTTAGATCTTCAATCATATCGCGATTGATTTCGTAAGTGCCGCTTTCCACAGGCTGAAGCATTCCACCCCTTCCCACCACGGCATCAAAGTCGGATAACGCGATCGCGGCATCGGCGAGCGCGGAAAGCAGTAAATTATATCGATAACCAAACTGGTCGATAACGTGTTCATACCTGGCGAGATCTTCCAACCCATGTTCAATGATTTTTAGGAATATTCTCCTGGTTCCGGAAAATATCGCAATTTTCGTTGATGTGGCGCCGGGATTGATTACCAATACCTTTTCCATAAACGCCGCTTCCACTAGCTGGAATGGATCGCCCTTGCCATTTCATCCAAACCGGCGAATATCCTTTTATTGGCGATATAGGCGTCGCGAAAGAGCTCTTTTTTGCGATCATAATACCCGTCATTCGTTTCAGAGTATTTATAGCGTCGTTTTACGGGAACCATTTTTGCCGCCTGATCGATTGTCCACTCGCCAATCGCGGCTCCCGCCAGTACGGCTGCGCCTGCGGCCGCTCCCATTTCGGGAGGAAGCACATCGATGTTTTCCCGGAGCACCTCGCAAATCGTCCGCAACAGGACTTCATTGTTGGCTCCGCCGCCTGTGACTTTGAGATCTTTTTTTATGTGAACGATTTTGGTTATGTCTTCTATCATCATCTCGATTTCCATGGCCAACGACTCGATGAGCGCCATGTATACATCTTTCAGCCGCGTATTCGACGTAAGTCCGGCGACCATACCTTTCGCCAATTTGTCATTAAGCGGATTCCTCGCTCCATTTAAATAGGGCAAGGCAAGAAGTCCGGTCGCGTAAGGAATTTGTCCAGGGATGAGCGATGCCAGTTCTGATGGCGAGGAATCGCAGATTTCCTTGGAAAACCAGTCTATTAAAATACCCCCAGAACTGGTCGCCCCACCTATAATATAGGAATTTTCGTCCAGGTAATTGCATACCAGGGCGTTTTCCATCATCAGAGGCCTATCGGTACAGGTGACGAATATCGAAGTGCCTCCCAGGGATATAACCGAATCGCCTGGTTCCCGGCACCCGCACACAACTGCTTCGTTCGCAGCGTCCGTTGTGCCGATGATTACTTTAGTGCCGGCAGAAAGCCCTGTGGCGCTGGCCGCTTCCGGGCAGACGGTCCCGAGGACGTCGCCCGGCCACAATAAATCCGGGATGATCGCGGTGGGGACGCCTATCGACCGAAAGCTTTTTTCGTAAAGACTATTCTGCGAAAAATCTATGAGAGCGCCCGCTGAAGCGGTAAAGTAATCGAGAGCATAGTTTTTGGTCAGCCTATGCCCGATATAAGCATTTGTCGTCAAAACCTTGTGGGTGGATTGAAACAACTCACTTTGATTTTTCTTAAGCCATAGGATTTTTGGTAATATCGATTGCGAAGAAAAACGCCCATGCGTGTGCGCGATTTCATCCTGCCGTAAAATTTTGGATAGTTCTTCGATTTCAACGCTTGCCCTTGTATCGATTCCATATAAGATCGCGGGTCGCAAGGGTTCGCCCCGGGATGAAATCGGAACCGTATTAGGTCCCATGGAACTTAAGCCGACTGCCTGTATCTTTTTTATATCGATTTTTTCAGCCAAAGATTTGGCGAGCTGACATAGGTCAGCCCACCAAACCTCAGCCTTCTGCTCTACGAACCCAGGCTTGGGCGTATCCACGACATGAGGAACGCGAGCTTCTCCGAGAATGTTCAAATTCTCATCGACAACAATCGCTTTGGAAGAGGTAGTTCCAATATCAATTCCCAGCACCATAGAGCAGTTCTCCTGATCACTGACAGTCAATTCACTTTAAGTACTCATCAACGTTAGCGGAGGTAACAAGCGGCGTATCCATATAGATGACTTTAACCTCGCCTATCGCTTCTTTCTCGGTTTTCTTTTGAATCACCAGTTTTTTTATAAGATCCACTACCTTGTCCACCGCACTATCGAAGGGCTGAATAACCGTCGCGACCACCGGTGAGGAACCGCTCTTGATAAGCTTTAAATTACGATCGGTACCGTCGATACCTACGACGAACATATCCGCCGGGCCATAGCCTTTTTCTTTTATAGCCAGCGAAGCGCCGTATGCCAGGTCGTCGAAAGCGCACCAAACGGCATCGATTTTCGAACCGTATTTGACGAGATAGGCCTGCATCGCGGCCTGAGTATCGGCAAGATATCCTGTAGGAGGAATATAATGAGTATCCAGTACCTTGATATTGGGTTCCTCGGAAAGGATAGTATCGAGTATTTCTCCGCGGTACCTGGTTCCGTAAAACTGATCGAACTTGAAAGCGACGATATTACCTTTATGATTCAATCTGTCCACGAGATATGTGGAAATTTTGGCCCCCATCTCCCAGTTGTTGGTTAAAATATCCGCTGTCAGCAGATCCGAGAACTCCGAATCTATTGCCAGAACAGGAATCTTCGCCTTTTTAGCCGCTTCAAGCGCAGGGGTTATCGAAGTGCTTTGTCCCATCGCTATGACGATAACGCTCACTTTTTTACTTACGTAGTCTTCAACGATGTTTGCCATTTTCTCCCATGAACCGGTCGCGCTTGATACGGATATTTTCCATCCCTCCTGCTTAGCGACCTGTTCAAGCTTGTTGGCGATCCTCGCCTGTGTGCTAGCCCCTTGATCCGGAGAGACAAAACCGATTGTCACAGGCTGTGCTCCAATGCTCAGCGTTACAACTGCAAGCGCAAGAAGTAACCCGAAAAACCTTTTCATACGAGCCTCCTTGAAAATATAAATCCAGGTTGTCACTTTTCGACAACCATTGACCCCCTCGACGACAAGGCAACCGCAAGAATTATAATTACCCCTTTGGCGATGTATTGGAAAAAATAGGAAACTCCGATAAGGACAAGCCCGTTTTCGATGACGCCGATAAACAAGACACCTATAAGCGTACCGATAATATTAGGCCGCGAAGTCTTAATGGTGGTCATGCCGATATAGGCCGCGGCGATCGCATCCATCAGATAAGAATCGCCGGCGGTGGGCTGGCCCGATCCCAGTCTCGAAGCCAAGATGCATCCGGTGAACGCGGCCAATCCCCCGGATATCATCAAACCGAAGATACGATATAGATTCACCTTTATCCCGGACAGAAAAGACGCGTGAATGCTTCCGCCTATTGCATACATATATCTACCGACCTTTGTCTTTTCCATCGTGAATGCGAAAATGAAGACAATGCCGATCATTATCAAGACTTGATTGGGAATTATAGAAAACGTCTTGCCCTGCCCCAGCGACAAAAAACCTTTACTGAAATCGCCGAATACTTCCTGCCCTCTGGTGTACATAAAATTTATGCCGGTAGCGACTTGCCCCAAAGCTAAGGTGGCAATAAAAGCAGAAATTCTCACCTTGGTCACCAATAAACCAGCAGTAAGGCCGAAAACGGCGCCCATTAATAAAACAACAAGTATGGATGGGATAAGCGGAAAATTCCTTACGACCAAACTCGAGAAAAATATTCCCGAGAGGCTTGCCACCGAACCTATCGACATATCGAAATCTCCAGGTACCATGCACACCGTTAGTCCTGTGGCGATTATCATTAACATCGATATGTGCGCGACAATGTTCAAAAGATTCCTGGGCTCAAGAAAGGTTTCGGTGGTTATGGAAAAAATTACGATCAACAAAATTAGCGTAATGATAGTGCCATATTTTTGGACGAAATATTTCGCATTTTCTCTCACGATACTTCTCCCCGCTGGTTCTTTTCGGTCAAGGCTTGCATAAGGATCGCGTGCTGATCAAATTGTTCTCTCGAATATTCTTTTACTACTTCGCCTTTCCGCATCACATAGAGTCGATCGGATACTCCAAGCAACTCCCTAAGGTCCGAAGAAACGAATATTACGCCGGAGCCGTTTTCCGCCAGCTCCTCCATGGCTTTGTATATATCCATTTTCGTTCCGACATCGACGCCCTTAGTCGGCTCATCGAAGATGAATAATTCTCCCTGCTGACCAATAAGCCATTTCCCGATTACAATTTTTTGCTGATTACCGCCGCTCAGGAAGATTATTTTTTGATCCGCCGATGGGGTCTTGACCGATAAATCCTTAATGACTTTTTCCACCACTTCGCTTTGCCTGGATTTACTGATCACGCCGCCCCTGGTGAATCGACCCAGGAACGGCAATGTACAATTATCGAGAATGGACATATCCGGCACGAAACCTTCAAGTTTCCTGTCTTCGGGACAGAAGTATATTCCTTTTTTTATCGCATCTCCCGGATACCGCAGTTTGATTTTTCTGCCTTTGAAAATCACTTCGCCGGATCCGGCCTTTTCCGCGCCGAAAAGACATTTCATGAGTTCAGTGCGATGAGAGCCCACCATTCCGAAGAAGGCGACAATCTCCCCCTTGTCGACATGGAATGAAATATTGGAAAGCCCGAGGTTCTCATTGTCAAGGTTTTTTATTTCAAGAATTGGTTCTGACGAGCGCCTTGTATGTTGGGCGGGATACTGCTCCCCGATATTTCGGTTGGTTATCAAATGGATAAGGGACTGAACGGTCAACTCTTCAGGAAGGAAGTTTCCCACCTCCTCGCCATTCCTCAAGATGGTGATCCGGTCGCATATGCGAAATACTTCTTCCAGGTGATGTGAGACGAAAAGTATCGCGAAACCCCTTGTTTTCAACGACGACAATATCCTAAACAGATTATCGACATCCTGTTTCGACAAGGCCTCCGTGGGTTCGTCCAGGATGAATACCTTAACATTCATGCTCAAGGCGCGGAGAATTTCCACGAGTTTTTTTTCCGCGACGCGACAGGATGACATCGGAACGGATAAGGGAACGCTGATTCCATATTCTTCGCATAATTCCACGGTTTTCTTTTTTTGCCCGGCTTTATCGATCATCAGGTTTCTGCTGTCTTCCCTGCCCAGCCATATGTTTTCCTCGGCTGTGAAATCGGGTACCAGCACCGTTTCCTGATACACGACCGAAATGCCCAAAGATTGCGCGACCGAAGGTTGAAACTCGAGAACCGGTTTCCCGCTTATGAATAAAGAACCCGAGCTTGGACGGAAAGCGCCCGCCAAAATATTGATAAGCGTCGATTTTCCCGCCCCGTTCTCCCCCACTAATCCGTGTATTTCTCCTTTATTAAGCCGAAGGTTGACATTACTAAGCGCGGTCACCCCTAAGAATTCTTTAGAAATGGCCTCAACGCGGACGATTTCCTCTGTCATGCGATCAATTCCAAAATTGCTGCAAGGCTTTCTGCGCGGAGCAATCCTCGTGTATTATCGCCCCGAGCGCCTTGAGCATGGCTGCGGGGTTCCCGTTCTGCCAAACGTTACGCCCCATATCGACGCCCCCGCAGCCCGCCTTCACCGCTTTTTCGGCGGTTTCCAGCACGCTGATGTCATCGTCCATCTTTGGGCCTCCGGCGATCACCACAGGTATTCCCACCGCGGCTTCAACCACCCTTTCGAAACCTTCCTCACAAAAATAGGTCTTTATCATATCGGCGCCCATTTCGGCGGCGACGCGGACGGCCAAGGCCAAATATCGCGGATCGAATCCCTTTTCCCTGTCTTTTCCCAAGGCGGTTACGGCCAGAAGTGGCATGCCGAACCTGTCACATTCATCGGCCAGCAGCGAGAGCGCCTCGATGGAAGCGTGCTCGTTCGCGGTACCGACGAATATGGATGCGGCCACGGCATCCGCCCCGAGCTTGATCGCGGTTTCAAGCGTTGTGGTGATTCGTTCCGCCGTCAGGTCCGGTCCCGCGATCGTCGAGGCTCCGCTTACTCGAAGTACGATCCCGGCGCCTAAAGCCGGATCAGCGCAATTGGTCAAGATTCCTTTGTTAAGCATTATGGAATCGACCTGGGGGCCAATAGAGCTCAGCAATTCCCCGGGACGTTCGATTCCTTTCATGGGCCCCAAAGCCATTCCATGATCGAGCGCGAGCATAACTGTTCTCGCTTTTTCGCCTTTAAAAATCCTGGACATCCGGACTCTTTTCCCATAAGACATCGCATCCCTCCCTGTCATAGGATGAATCCCGCCTTTAGCGCGCGGCCATCCATCGCATCGATAAAAGCTTTCTGGAATTCGGAAGAGGAAAATTCATACATATTGGTCATGAACACGTTCAGATCGATCGCGCCATCGGTTATCAGGTTGACCGCCGTCTTGAAATCGAATGGGGAGAATCCCGAGGTGCCGACGATTTTTGAACCCGTATAATGCACCATATTCGGATCGAAAAGCGCCTTCGTCCCTTTGGCGTAACCTCCGAACAACACCAAATGACCGAAGGGCAGAACGTGGCTCTGGTATCGGATTATCAACTCCGGTATTGGAGGAGTGAGAATTATCGCGTTGAAAAATCCCGATAGCTTTTCCGTGTCTTCGACTATTTCAATGCCAAGAGACGCGGGAAGCTTCAACCTTTCGGTATTCGTATCGGTGATATACGCGCGAACTCCGAAGACGGTTTTCAGGACCAAGGCATTCAAAACCCCCATGAATCCCGCCCCGACCACGAGAACGGATTCCCCCGGCCTGGGGTTGAACGATCGCGCGGAGTTGAGCACGCAAGCCACCGGCTCCGATAAAGCGGCCTGCCGCAGAAATGTCGGTCTCACCGTAAAAAGCCCTAGTTTGGCATATTCATTCGTCATGGCTATTCTTTCGGCGAAGGCGCCGTTGGATGGGAATTTCCTTGCGGAGCATACTTCCGGCCTTCCGCGAAAGCAGGACTCGCATGTGCCGCAATTGATGAAAGGACTTCCGGTAACGCAATCGCCCACCGAAAAGGATTCGACATCGCTTCCGACACTCTCGACTATGCCGGAGAATTCGTGTCCGAGAATTGTTGGAGGCACGATGTGAGGGTGTCCCTGCCTGTAGGTTTTGATATCGGTGGCGCAGATAAAGGAATACGAGACTTTAATCAGTATTGTATCGGTGTCGACCGCTGGATCAGGGACATCACGGAACGATATCGACTTAGGAGCTTCATATAGAACCGCTTTCATTATTCCTCCTCGGCTATCGGCTATTCGATAAGGCTTTGAGCTGTTATGAGATCCGTAACCAGCACGGTCGCGAGTCTTGATTTCAGCGCGGTTTTGATGCTATCCAATTTCCATAGCCCCCCCGCGAGACAAATTCTTTCCGGTATTTTTTTCAACGAGGAAAACGCTATGCTTAAAAGCATGGATTCGGCCTCCGGACAAGCGAGTTTTCCCTCCACGTCAAAAAAATGCGCCAGGACATCGCCGACCGCATGGTTTTGGACCATCTGTACAAGAAACTTTTCCGGAAATGAGGAATAAAGCAGTGCGGACCTTCCGATCGGTCCGCCGATCCCGAATACGGCAAGGTCGAGCTTTTCCCAAATGTCTATGATTTCTCTCACTTGTTTCGATCTGCAGAAGGTATCCTTCTGCGCCGCGTCATCGAATATCGCCGGAGCCAGGAAATAATTTCTCTGCGCATTTAAAGCTTCCGCGAAGAGATCAATAATACTGTTTATTTGATAGGCGGGGTCGGCCCTTCCAGCCAATCCCATGAGGGGATAGATGGAGATTCCCGATGGAACGTGCCTTTCGGGATGTATGATTTTCGAAGTTTCATACATCGTTGAGCCCAGGCCTATTCCTATTTTTATATCGTTTTTCAGAAATCCCGGAAATTCTTTTACAAAACTCGCTCCTATCGTCTTTTGAATGCTTGAATCGCTGGAGTCCTCCGCAATACCGATGAAAACATGGTTCAACCCGTATTTTTCGGACAAACGCTTTTCCAAATCCCTCTGGTTGAACAATTCCGGCGGTTTTATGGAAATCGTCACCATGCCTAACTCGCGCGCCAGGGCGAGGAGTCTGGAAACCTTTGGACGGGAGATACCTATCGCTTTAGCGATTTCCAACTGAGAGATATCCTGCCGATAGTATAGATCAACACAGCGGTATGCCAAAATCACATCATCCTGTTTCATAGGTATTCCCGTCTTCCCATCGCCTTGGCTATCTCGGTCACGAAGGAAGCAGAGTCTTCTCTTTGGTAAAGATTCCGACCGACGGCCACGCCTTTTGCGCCGCTCCGCATAGCCGCTCCGACGTTGAAAATGAAATTATCTTCTTTTTTCCCTCCGGCTACGATGACAGGAACAGGGCAGCCGGCGACCACTGTTTCAAATTCCGGGGTAAGGACTGTTTTAATTATGTCCGCGCCGATCTCCGCGGCGATACGACAAATATCGGCCACAATCTTCGGAGAGGAAAAATCCCTCGAATCGGCGGGCAGTACTTCGGCGATGAGCGGTATCCCCAAACGATGATAATCGTTGACAGCCTTTGCTAATTCGCCGATCGATTCCATATCCTTGTCGTGCCCCAGAACGACCATGGAAATCACCGCATCCGCCCCAAGCCTAAGGGCGTCCTCGGGGCGCAGGAAATAAGTGTTGTTGATCGAAGTATTTGATATACGGGTGCCCGCGTGTGTGATACGTAGTATCAGGCTTTTACCCGTATTTATTTTTTGCAGGTGCCGAATGCTTCCCGGGTTTAAAATATAACCGTCGAACGGAGCTTCTTGTAGTTTTTCCAGAACCGGATCGATCGCGACCAAGCCCTCGGGAACACCGATATACTGCCCATGATCGAAAGCGAGCAGCAGCAACGATTTGTTCCTAAAAAGGCGGCTTATTCGAAGCTCCAAACCATCCATCGCGCTTCCTTTTGAACATTTGTTCAGAACGTTTGTTCAATTGCATTATAGGCACAACATTCAGGTATTGTCAAGTTTTTTATTCCGCCATGGCTGTATGCGTTTCCCTGGAATTTATCGTCTGCCGCGGGTAAGAGTTTTCCTATCACCGCATTTTTTGATATGCTAAAATAAGGTAATATCTAATCGAATCCATTAAGTGCTTCGTCAAGGAGGCTCGCCATGAGCAATGTGTTTTCTATTATCAAATCGATCGGCATTGTGCCGGTCATAAAACTTGAAAACCCCAAAGACTCTCTTTTGCTGGGAAAAGCCCTGGTGGAGGGAGGCCTTCCGGCCGCGGAAGTAACGTTCAGGACTAAAGCGGCGGCCGAATCCATAGCCCTGTTGAAAAAGGAATTCCCGGCCCTCACCACCGGCGCCGGTACAGTACTCACCATAGAACAGGCCGAAGCCGCCATGGCGGCCGGCGCTTCTTTCATCGTAACGCCGGGCTTTAATCCGAGGATCGTCGATTTTTGTCTGGCCAAGGGAATGCCGGTCATGCCCGGAATAAATTCTCCGAGCCAGGTCGAGCAGGGTTTGGAGCGGGGCTTGAAGCTGCTCAAATTCTTTCCCGCCGAGGTCTCGGGGGGAGTAAAGATGCTCAAGGCCCTTCATGGGCCTTATGCGGACGTATCCTTCGTACCCACCGGAGGGATCGACACTTCCAACCTGGAGTCCTACCTTCAGCTGCCCTACGTGGCCGCAATCGGAGGCTCATGGATGGTGAAAGAAGACCTGATCGTTTCGGGGCAATACGACAGAATCACCGCCCTCTGCGCGGAAGCCGTAGCCTTGGTCAGACGCATGCGAGGCCCGAGGCTGGCGTAATAGCGGTTTTTACAAAAAAGGCCGGGCCGGCCGGAAGGATATTCCGGCCGGCCCGGCCCTTACTCATTCACATCTTACGCCTCAGGCAACTTTTCGATTCCATAAAATCCCGGACATAGGGCATTTATGGAATTTACTTGGTGAAAGCCGTCGGATACTTGTCTTTGTAACTAGCGGTCGTGCCCACGGTTTCGGCGTTCAGCATGGCGTGGACGATTGCCCTTGACAGGGTGTCGGCGGCCGCGCTTCCCAGCTTGTTGACGTTGGCCGAGGTGTTGCCCCAGACGGCTTTCTGCTTGAGAGTGTCCAGATCGAGCATGCCGGTTCCCAGCACGAAGATCGTGTCGCCGTCGAACATGGTGTGGGAGGGACGGATCGCCCTCGCCATGCCGTCATGGGCCATTTCGGCGATTTTTTGCGCCTGGGCCTTGGTGAGTTTCACGTTGGTGGCGATACAGGCGATGGTGGTGTTCTTGGAAGCTTCCATGGTATCCAGGAAAGCGAGTTCGAAGCCATCCTTGGCCAGGGCGTTGGCGAAGGGACGTTTCAGGCCGCCGAATTCATTGCCTACTTCCAGGAAGGCCGCATAGAACTCGCCTGTGGCCTGATTGACCGTCGAACCGCCGGCGTTTACCGCCACGATTGCCCCGACCATGACACCATCGCCCAGGTCCTGACTGGCCGTTCCGAGACCGCCCTTAAGGCCGCCCCCCACGGCTCCCGCGCCCGCGCCCACGTTGCCCATATCCACGGGACCGGCGCTGGCGGCTTCGCAGGCCAGATAGCCGAAGCTGGCGTTGGGCCTATCGGTGAAATCCCTGCCGAACCTGCCCGGATCGAAAAGGACGGCCGCGGGGACGATCGGCACCACCTTTCCACCACCTACGGCCCAACCCCTATTGTTTTCCTCAAGCCATTTCATGACTCCGTCGGCGGCGGCAAGACCATAGGCGGAACCGCCGGTGAGCACCACCGCGTCCACCTTGTCCACCATGTCGATGGGCCGCAAGAGGTCGGTTTCCCTGCTTCCCGGCGCCGAGCCGCGCACATCCACGCCTCCCACCGCTCCCTGGGGCGCCAGAATGACCGTCGTCCCGGTGAAGTTCCTTTGAAAACTACCTACCTGGATTCCCGGCACATCGGTAATGGCGTTCATCGGACCGGTTTTCACCACAGGGACCACGGGTTTTGCGGGCTCTATCGTCTGCGCCCCCAGGGCCATGCCCAGGACCGCGACCAGAACCGCCGCGACCATACAGGTTTTCCGAATCATTGGCTCCTCCTTTGAAGCTCTGAGATAGTGTGGAAATAATGAGAACAGGCAGAACAAGCACGCAAAACCATCGATCTTGTTTCGGCAATTGCTTCGGTTCATTCCACCTGACATTACTGTACACTCCATTTCGGGCCGAAGAAAGACGGTTTTGCGATATTTTTACCTTCAATTCGTCGATTTGACCCAAGATTGCGTCTCAAGTAATCTTGTTTTACAATTCAACCATGAGGCGCCCGAGGAATGTCTCTCTTCTCCCCAGCTTTTTCATTCTCCTGACCCTTACCGCAGTCTCCCAAATAAAAGCCCAGGAGTATCCGCCCTCCTCTCCCCGCTTAGCCCTTGTCATCGGCAATGGTAATTATTCCGGTCTCAATAAACTGGCCAATCCGGTCAACGACGCGTCCGACATGGGCGATGCGCTCGCCCAGTTGGGATTTTCCGTCGAAGTGCTCACCGATTCGGGCCTCGAAGCATTCGAAAACGCGGTTCTCAGTTTCAGGGACAAACTGGCCGGGAATCCAGACGCGGTGGGGCTTTTCTTCTATGCGGGCCACGGCCTGCAATCGGGAGGAGAAAACTACCTCATTCCTGTGGACGTCCAGATTCCCTCCGAATCTCTTTTGAGGACAAGGGCAGTCCCGCTTCAATTCGTGCTCGAAAGTCTCAGGGAAGCGAAAAACAAACTCAATGTGGTCATCCTGGACGCCTGCAGGGACAATCCCTTCGCCTGGGCCAGATCGGGAGCCCGGGGCTTGAGCATCGTGGGCGCCCAACCGCCGGGCAGCATCGTCGTCTATTCCACCAGCGCCGGAAGTACGGCCCAGGATGGTCTGGGGCGCAACGGGACATTTACCGATGAATTACTGGACCACCTTACGCAGCCAGGCTTAGAGATAAACGAAATTTTCAGGCGCACCGGAGCGGGGGTCCAGGAAAAAACCTCGGGCGCGTAAATCCCGGCGGTCTACAGTCAATTCTTCGGCCACTTCTATCCAGGCGCCACCCAGGCCTCCTCGACGGCGCCGGAGAGTACCCAGGAAGAACCTTCCGAACTCTTTTTCCTTCCGGCGTTTTTTGAGGACGCCCCCGAGTATGCGAAAAAACTTGTAGCCGCCGCTGAAGAGTATTCCTGTTACGGTCAATGGCTCTCGGCCTGGTATACCCTCCTGGATACCGATCCGCCCGGGAAGGATCCCTATATACTCGCGAAGAAAGTCGATATCGCCTTAAGAGGGTATGTCGATCAGGACAACTTTCGCGGCTTTGCCTTCGCGGACCTGACCGAGGGCGAGGAACTGGAAGATATCCGGTATACGGGAGAAAATGACCCGGAGTTCTTCGATTTCGACCCCCATGCCCAGTTTGCCGAAATGGAGAATCGGGGCATCGATATACCGCCTATCCTTTCCCTGGCGATGGGGGATTACTATTACACGGTATGGTTCAACTACGTCGAGTATTCCGAGGATTGGGTGCAAAGCCAGGAAGAAGCCTTCGACTCGGCGATGCGCTGTTACCAAAAAGCAGAAGAAGCGTATATTCTCGTAACTACCCCGCAAATGCTGCGTTATGTCGATTTACTCATGGAACTAGGCCTAAGCGATAAGTCGATCGAAATTTTACTCGAAGTTTTAGACTGGGAGCCGGAAAACATTGAGGCGCGGAAAACCCTGGCCGAGGCCTACGCCGCGAATCAGAATTTCGACGAAGCCTTCGCCCAGTACGACAATCTCGCATCCCTTCAACCGGCCGGCGAACAAGCCTACGACGCGTATTCGCGAGCCGCGGACACGGCCCTTCTCCATGACAGGCCCCGGGAGTTCGAAAAATATGTAAAGGCCTTGGAAACATTTTTCCCCGATGACTGGCTTTCGGTACTTTTCAGGCACAAAATGGCCGTATCCAACATGGACTGGGACAGCGCTCGGGTACTCGCAGTGGATGGAATGCGAAAGTTCAGGGGCGAGGTATTTCTACTCGATTCGCTCCTCGGCTCTTGGCTGCTTACCTCCGACGGGTATCTGCGGGGTTTTTCCTTTCTCGAAGACCAGATACTCAGTGCCCGGAACGAATCAGAGCAGCTTGCCCTGCTGCTTTTTTACAGGGCTGCCTACCGTTTTTACGGAGTAAGGTCGACTATCCTCGATCATACGCAAACCCAAATCCATCTCATCGAAGAGGATTTGGGAGAATCCGAGGCGCTTTACGCGAAGCTTTCTTTCGGCGACGGCGAAATGAAATCCAACATCAGGCTCATGCGCGAGCAGCTCGAAACCTTCGCTTTGCGTTGACATTCACGGCGCTTTACTGTACTGTCGTTTCCGGAGATTCGCGCCGCCCCCGGGCTGCGCCCGCGACCCAGTAGCTCAGATGGATAGAGCGACTGCCTCCTAAGCAGTAGGTCGGCCGTTCGAATCGGCCCTGGGCCATTATAGTATAATGAATTGGTTTAACACCTTCAGGAAGGCCGCGCAAGATCAACTCCTCTGATTGAAAACGGGTATGTCACAAGCTGGCAAAGCAAAGAGTATCCTGATTAAGAATTCCTCTCACACATGTATAGACTTCAGCGATTTGCAAGAAGATCGCTGTTTTTTCCCGCTTTAAGGATGGAGCTCGGTAGGTCGCGCCCTAGCAATTCCTGTACTGCCCGAGCAGTCTCAATGACGCGATCCAGATCAATCCCCGTTTCGATGCCCATTTCGTCGCACATATGCAAAACCTCCTCAGTAGCCACATTCCCTGCGGCTCCGGGGACGAAAGGACAGCCGCCAATTCCGCCGAAGGAAGCGTCAAAGCAATCAACGCCGGCCTGCATTCCTGCGACGATATTGGCGATGCCCATCCCTCGCGTATTGTGAAAATGCAGAATCCATCGTACATCCGGATATTTTTCTTTCATCTGCGCGCAGACGGAAAACACTTGATTCGGCATCGCCATGCCTGACGCGTCAGAGAGCGAAAGTTCCTTTATACCTGCGTCGAGATAGGTGGCGACTATTTCTATTACAGTCTCAAGCGGGATCCTATGCTCCCAGGGAGATCCGAACGGCATGGAGATAGAACCAGATATTTCGAGGCCGTTGGATCTCGCCTTCTCCGCGCATGCCTTGAAGCCCGCCATGCTTTCCTTCGGTGTCTTGTTGAGGTTCGCGATATTATGACCTGCGCTTGCAGAGACGTTCATTTTCACCTTGCTGCATCCACAGGCGATTGCCCTATCGACTCCCTTCAGGTTTGCGATTAGGGCCCTGTATTCCACCCCGCTCTTTCTGTGGATTCTTCTGAATACTTCATCGGTCTCCGCCATTTGAGGCACAGCCACGGGATTCATGAACGAGCCCACTTCGATTATTTTGAAGCCGGCGTCCGTCGAACGATTGATAAGCCCAACCTTTTCCTCAACACTCAGGACTCTTGGTTCGTTCTGGAGGCCGTCTCTGGGACCTACCTCGCATATGGTGATCTTTTTCGGGAGTGTAATTTTCATTCTCCTTGGGTCATTTCATTAGACCAGGAATCCACGTGATCAGCTGGGGGAAAATGATAAGCAGGAGGATATCAACCACGCTGATGAGAATAAACGGCATGATTTCTCTTATGATCTTGTCCACTGCGACCGAAGCCGAGGAGGATGCCACAAAGAGGCATACACCCACGGGTGGAGTAAGGTTTCCAAGCGCGATGTTGCAGATTACCGTGACGCCGAACGCGATTGGGTTGATCCCTACGACAGTGGCGATTGGAAAGAGTACAGGTATGAACATAATCTGCATTGCCGTTCCCTCGAGAAAGAATCCGCCAATCAGGAAAATAAAGTTGATTACGATCATGACGATTATCTGGCTGTTGATCGCATTCCCGAAAAGTCTGACCACGACGTCCTGGAAATTGTTGGTTTGAAGGATCCAGGCGAAAAGACTTGAGGCGGCGATTATCAACATAACGTTGGCTGCGCCGATTATCGAGGTCATGAAAAGCTCGGGCAAATCTTTGATCCTTATCGTCCGGTAAACTGCCATGCCGAGAAAGAGCGTGTAGGCAACCGCAGCTATCGCCGACTCGGTCGGGGTGAATACGCCAGTCAGGATTCCTCCGACTATGATTATCGGCGCCAGCATGGGTAATAATGCGGATTTAAATGTCTTGAGCAAAACCGGCAGGGAGAAGGCGACCTTCACGGTTTCGTCGAGCTTCTTGAAGGTCACTATCAGGAAACAGACAAGCATGAAAGATATGCCAAAAAGGATTCCCGGAATGATGCCTCCGAGAAACAGTTTTCCCACGGATATGCCGGTAATGCTTCCTAGGACAATCATGGGCATACTTGGAGGAATAATGATTCCAAGCGTGCCCGAAGAGGCCATAATCGCCGCAGAAAATTCGCGCTTATATCCGCATTTTTCCATGCTTGGGACCATGAGGCTACTAAGCGCCGACGTATCCGCAGGCGCCGATCCTGATATGCCACCCATCAACATACCCGTCAGCACGCTCACATAGCACATCCCTCCTCTCAAGGACCCCACAAGCGCGTTCGCGAACCTGATCAGCCTTTCGGTAATCCCGCTACGCTCCATTATCAAACCCGCGAGCATAAAGAAGGGAATTCCCATCAACGTCACACTGTTGACAGCCGTATACATGCGTTGCGGTACGATGAGAAGGGGGACCGTGCCCTGCATCACCAGCTCGACAAGAGCCGCGACTCCTATGGCTATACCGATCGGAACACCTATCACCGCGAGAATTATAAACAGGGCGATCATAATCAGAAGCATCGTTGATATAGTCATGTTGCCTTCCCTCCTGCTGATTCTTTTTTTAGATTCTTGTTTTTGATGAATTCGCTGATGCAGAAAAACAAGCTTGCGGCTCCGCATATGGGGATGCATAGATAGACAATACCGTAATTAATGTTCAATACCGGCGAAAACATTCCCGCCGTAGCAAAGACATATTTAATTCCGTAAATGGTGAGAACCAGAAAAAACACGGATGAAATGCTTGTGCTTATCGTCTGTATTCCATAACGTATTTTTGCCGGAAGCTTGCTCGTGAGAAACTCCATCCCTATCAAACCTTTTTTATGGATGCATAAGGAGATGCCGATAAACATTACCCATGTGAATATGAACTTGCTTACTTCATCTATCCAGGCAAAGCTATTTCTGAAAAAGTTCCTGCTGACGACGTTGGTGAATAGAAGAATTAAGAGAACAGAGAATCCGGTCACGCACAGAAAGAACAAGATACGGTACAGCCTTTCGGCCCCCTTTCTGTATGCTGACAGATATTGATCATTCATAAACAACATCCTCCTATAGTCGACGACAGGATGAGAATCTGCGATTCTGCTTCCGCGGAAGGTGCCTTTCCCAGGCACCTTCTGCGGCCAGAATCCGGAAGAAAAGGCAATACAGACTTCAGCCTTGCCGGTTTAACCTCATGGTCTTTTCAGTACTTAAAATTCCTTATGCTGTCGATGAGTTCTTTGCCGTACGTATCGCTGAACTGGCTATATACCGGAAGCATCGCGTCCTGCCATGCTTTTTTGTCGGGATTTTCGTTCACGATCATGCCCTTGCTTTGAAGGAATTTTACCATCTCTTTCTCATTGTCGCGGATCAACTGCTTCTCATAGGTAGCTGAATCATGCGCAGCCTTCAACACGACAGCCTTGTCAGCAGGCGTCAACTTGTTGAAGGTTTTAGCGCTCATCAGCAATCCCATGACCGTATAAATATGCCCATCGAGCACCATGTATTTCTGGACCTCGTACATGTTGGAGTCAACGATGGCAAACACAGGACCTTCCTGTCCGTCGACGACATGGTTGGCGCAAGCCATGTAAACTTCGTTGAACGCCAGAGTCGATGAACTGGCGCCCAGAGCTTTGAGAGTCGCCGCCTGTATGGGGTTATTGGGAATCCGGATCAGCAACCCTTTCATGTCTTCAGGGCTGTTCACCGGTCTCTTGCTATTCAGATAATGGCGGAATCCCGATTCCCAATAATCCAGCATGACAACTTTCTTTTTCTCCAGAAGCTGATCCTTGAACTGCTGGCCGATCTGACTGTCGAAAACGGCATCAACATGCGCGTTGTTGGTAAAGAGATACGGGAGGCTAAACACATTGAATCCTGGAATCAGCTTTGCGATAGAACTCGATCCGACAAGGCAGGCGTCCACCGTTCCCATTGCGACACCTTCGCTCATCTCCCCTTCGGAGCCGAGAGCGGCACTGTCGTAGATCTGGACCTGGACGCCACCGTTGGTGCCGAGCTCCACAAGTTCCTTAAAACGCTGCAAGCCAGTGTAGAAAAATGATGTCTTGTTATGCTCAGTACCCACCTTGAAGGTAAGGTAAGGCTTCACATTCGGTGCGCCGAATGCGATACAGGTCCCAACCACGGCGAGTACCACCAGAAATACCAATTTTTTCACGATAATCCTCCTTGCTATTGCTTAGCCCTGACGAGCGTAAGTGCGGAATCTACGATATTTTCCGTATCTATACCCATAGTCTTTCGTAGATATGCCATATTCCCGACTTCGCCGAATCGGTCCATAATGCCGAGACGTTTTACGGGTACGGGATACTCCTCGCAGACAAGCTCGGCGACCGCGCCGCCCAGCCCGCCAATCACCGTATGGTTTTCCACAGTCAAGATCGCTTTCGTTTCATGGGCAGCCCGAAGGACTGCCTCCTGGTCGAGCGGCTTGATTGTATGCATGTTCAATACCCGGGCATCGACACCCTGGGAAGCCAAGATATTCGCAGCCTTAAGTACGAACTCCAGCATAATTCCGGAAGCAATCAGGCTGAGGTCTTTCCCTTCTCGCAGGACATCAGCTTTACCCAGGCAGAATTCATAATTTTGCGGGTACACATCTTTAGTAACACCTCGAAAATATCGCAGATAGACAGGACCTGGCAAAGTCAGCAGGACAGGTATCATTTTCCGAAGCTGTATACCGTCAAGAGGTTCCACTATGGTCATTCCCGGAATTGTTCGCATAAGCGCCACATCTTCATACCCCTGATGCGTGGCGCCATTGATTTCAGCCATGATCCCGGGGCTGAGGCCGACCAGTACCACATTCAGCCTCGCCAAGGCCAATGAAATAAAGATTTGATCAAAGCAACGCCGGGTCATGAAAGGCCCAAAAGCATGGACGAACGGCTTCTTCCCGCAGGTCGCCATGCCTGCCGCCACCGTCACCAGATTGGCTTCCGCGATTCCGACGTTCAGCGTTCTGTCAGGATATGCATCATCAAAGGCTTTCGTACCGGATATCTGTCGAGAGTCGGAGTTCAAGACAACAATCCGCTCATCCTTTTCAGCGAGGGCAATCAAGGCGTCGCAAAAGATTTGGCGCATCTCGATAGTGTCGGACATCGGAATTCTCCTTTAGCCTCTTTATTTGAGTCCCCCAAGCGCCTCGGCTACGTCTTCTTTGGTAACAGGCATGCTGTGGCTCTTAACGGTCCCCTCGATTTTTTTCCAGCCCTTTCCTTTTATGGTCTTTGCAACTATCAAGTTAGGGCGATCCTGGCATCGTTTGGCCCTTTCCACCGCTTCATTAATGGCTTGAAGGTCATGCCCGTCTATTTCCTGCGTATTCCAGCCGAAGGCTCGCCATCTTTCGCTCGGAGATGACAAACTGTTGATGTCCTCCACAGAGCCATCGATCTGAAGATTATTGTGGTCCAGAAATACGATGAGATTTCCGAGCTTCATTTGACTCGCGAACATGCTCGCTTCCCAAATTTGTCCTTCCTGACTCTCGCCGTCGCCGATGACGCAATATACATTGAAAGGCGTTTTGTCCACCCTTGAAGAGATGGCCATTCCAACGGCAGCGGATAAACCCTGGCCGAGCGATCCGGTTGTCATGTCCACTCCATTTGTTAGGTTCATATCGCAATGGCTCGGCAGAATGGTGCCGGGCTGGTTCAGCGTCGTAATGTTTTCCAGATCGAAATATTCCTTCATAGCCAGGAAAGCATAGAGAGCCGGACCGGCATGCCCCTTCGACATCACCAGACGATCTCGGTTTTTCATTCGAGGGTTGGATGGATCTATGTGCATTTGTTCATAATAGAGGATGACCAGCACATCAACGATGGAGAGAGAACCACCGATATGACCCTTGCCAAGACTGCCGATCATCTCGATTACGATACTTCTCGCCCTCTTGGCAAGGTCTTTTAATTCATTCATTGAATGTTTCATCTCACGAATCCCTTTTCGGACAGGACGCGTATCCGGCACGCGTCGCTGGGCAGGCAATACGGCTATTGATCCATTTCGGGATCATAGAATTCACCAAAAAGTTCTTCGGGCGAGGGCATATCCGGCGGTATCGGGCGGGATACCCAGGTAGTATTGAGATAATGCTTGAGGCAGATGTTCTCGGATATTATGTTGCCACCCCATGTCCCGCATCCGAGAGAGGAAGTCATCGGCATACCATTGTTCGCAGCTCCGGCATTCGCCTTCGACTGCGGCTGTCGCACCATGATTCGGCTCACAGGGGCCGCAAGAGCGAGGCTATGTATATGATTATCATCGAAGGAATAGATCCCGCAGGAATGCCCCTTGCCGCCGACCGCAAAGACTTCCCTCATCATATCGAGCGCATTTTCAAAATCCCCTTCATACTTGTAGACAGCAAGCAGGGTAGTAAGTTTCTCGCTGGAGAAGAAATGCTGCCTTCCAATACCCTCGCCAATCACATAGATGAATTTCCTATCGTCAGGGATCGAGAATCCGGCGATCTTTGCCAGTTTCTGGGGCGATATGGCAACGGTTTCAGGTAGACGATGCCCTTCTTCGTCCCACATCACCCTCTTCAAAGCTTCCCGCTGTTCAGACGTGGCCAGATAGCCACCCTCCTTCTCGAGCTGTGCGATAACCTGATCGTAAATTCGCTCATGCACGATGATATTCCCATCGGAGGAGCAGCCCGAACCGTAATCCGATATCTTGCTCAACATTGTGTTATGACATGCTTCTTGCACATCCGCCGTTTCGTCATAGATCATCGTCGAGTTACCGGCTCCTGAGCCATACGCAGGCGTACCCGAGCTGTAGGCGGACCTGACCATTGGTCGCCCGCCAGTGGCGATTACCAGATCCGCCCTGGACATGAGTGCTTGCGACATGGAGATGCTCGGGTTCTTGATGCACTGAAGAATATCGGGAGGCGCTCCTTCGGCCGCCAGCGCTTCACGCATGATTCGCACTGTCTCGAATGTGGTGTTTTTCGATCGTGGGTGCGGAGAAAAGATAATCGCATCCTTTGCCTTAATCACGAAAACGGCTTGTCCGCCCGGCGTCAAATCAGGGTTAGTCGTCGGCACGAGAGATGCGATAATTCCCGCCGGTTTCGCATATTTTGAAATGCCCTTCTCGGGTATATCCTCAATTATTCCAATGCTTTTCTGCCGCAGGACGTCGCGAAGGATTCCTCTGATTTTGAAACGCTTGCCCGGTCTTGTTACAGGATCACCGAGTCCGCTCTCCCTGATACCCATGTTGGAGAGCATCTCAAAAGTTTTCTTATTAGAAACCGACCAAGCAACAGCCTGACATAGTCTATCCACCCTCGCCTGGTCATAGTGGGCAATGCTATTCATGGCGTTGTTGGCTCTTAGGAACAGCTCATCCAATTCATGAACCTGTTCCGGCGTGATCGGTGATGGCATTATAATAGCTCCTTTTCGAGTAATCCAAGAATCGTTATTGCATCAGCGATATGATGTTAATTCATTAAAAGGCATTATTTAGATAGCGTCCAATACAATTTTCCTGAAATAATCATAGACAGATTCTATAGATTATGACTATAATTATTGGAATCATTAATTAGTATATTTTATTTTCTTGTATAAACTTGAACGTCAGTGATCGATTTCGGGCAAAGACCGGAAGAGGAGGTCGCCTGCCATGACATTGCAGCAACTTCAGTATTTTAGAACCCTCGCAAAGGTCCAGCACTACACCAAAGCCGCGGAAATTCTATTCGTATCTCAACCGAGCTTGAGCTACGCGATATCAGAACTGGAGAAGGAACTCTCTATCGCTCTTTTTGAGCGACATGGGAAAAAAATCCAGTTGAGCGCACAAGGGAAGATATTCCTTACCTACGTGGAAAGCGCACTCGACCAACTGGAAAAAGGGGTGGTCACGATAAAGTCGTTAAACCCGCTCGGAGGTGCTGTAAGGCTTGGCTACATTTACAGCCTGAGCAATTCTTTCATAAGAGAGGCTTTGTTGAGCTTTTATTCTGATGAAAGAAACAAGCATATTACCTTTCAATTCACCCAGAATGTGAACAGCAACATAGTGGAGGCATTGAATGTTGGAGCCATTGATCTAGCCATCTGTCCGAAACCGACGAAAGAATGCATGTCCGTCGAAATTTACCGTCAGGAGCTTTACGCCATCGTTCCTAAGGATCATCAGCTAGCCCATAAAAAGGAAATCGACATCAATGAGCTTAAAGACGAATCCTTCGCACTGGTGAATAAGAAGACTGGATTGCGATGGGCTATTGACGAATTGTTCAAAGAGATCAAGATGAATCCGTCAGTGACCTATGAAGCGGATGAATGTAACGCTCTCATCAATTTTGTGTCGCTCCATTTCGGTGTTTCGATAATTCCCCATGTACCCGGCCTCGAGAAGAGCAGCGTAGCCGTTCTCCGGATCAGAAATCCAAGTTTCATACGCAGCATCTATTTGGCATGGAAAAACTCCAAACGGCTTTCACCACAGGCAGCCTATGTAAAGGATTTTTTTATTTCCAATTTTGCGACACAAAATCAGCGCTGAACCAGCGGATCGTATCTATATGCTGAGCCCAACGGGCAAGACCACTATACGAGCACTATACAACCTAGTTGAAGGTCCCCCAATTTCAAGACTTCCTGATCATCAGAATGGGGCTTGTAGTAATAGGTCGCACGGTTGAGCATCAGGATCTTGCAGACGGCCCTGATGCTTACCCGGTAGGTGGCAGCAAGGTTGTCGACCAATTCATGCTTCCGGGTAAGCGTCAGACTTTTTTTGACAGCACCTCCTGCAGCATGTGCTTGTCCACGCTGAGCTCGGCAACCATCTGCTTCAAGCGCTTGTTTTCATCTTCGAGCTGTCGTAAACGTTTCAGTTCACTGTAAGGGCCAATAATTTCCAAGCGCGTGCCGCAAAGAGGTTTTAAATTTTCGGTATAAATTTATTTACAAAACAGCAGACCGATGGGATACTGAGCTTAACTAACCTTTGAGGCGTATATGAAACAGCGAAATTTCCAGGTATTTGCAGCAATCACGGTCATGCTATTGCTTTCGGGTTGCCCGGCGATTTTAAACTCTACAAACGATGATGATTCGACTACCACGACCACGACGCTGTCAGAGCTGGAAACAAGAACTCTCTACAATGAAGATGCGGCATCGGGCTATGGCGGAAAGCTCGCTGTCGTCTCCGGCGGCAGACAGTACATTGTTCAAAACAACATAATAGACAGCGTTGCAGCCCAGAAGGTTGAGTATGAAACTTCAACTGGCAATTTCGTAATAAAAGAACATACTGGCTCCTCGGCCTCACTGGCTGTCAGCTTTCCATCGATATTCATCGGCAACAATAACGGGCATGCAACGACCGACTCGAACCTACCCAAACGTAATGGCGCTATAGGCAGCCTGCAAACAGGATGGACATGGTCGAAGTCGGGAGTTTCGGCATCCGCAGATTTTCTTCCATTGATCAACCTATGGTTTACGGCATCCGAAACTGGAAATATCCTGTGACCAGAAAAATGGCTGGAAATCTGGATGGCCAAGCCAACGAGCCATAATCCATCGGGCGTACAGATAGCAAGTAATGTCAACATAGGAGGATCTCTCTGGAATGTATGGAAAGATGGCTCGAATATTACGTATGTGGCCTCATCTGAATTGTTGTCGGTCAACTTTGATCTGAAGCCGTTCATTAACGACGCAATCCCCAGACTGACGATTTCCGATTCCGACTACCTCCATGATGTCATCGCCGGCTTCAGAATATGGTCGGCAGGAGCGGGACTGTCGAGCAGCGGTTTCAGCGCTATCGTGAATTAGCGAATTCCGTTGCTGCCTTCGATGCGCCCGCTCAGACCTCCGGCGGGGAGAAGTTTTCTTTAATCGATCTCATGGACACCCATCGCATTAGGTTAAGCTCGCTTCCCGCCTTGTCGTTCGTGCCGGAAGCCCGCGCTCCGCCGAAGGGCTGTTGGCCGACCACAGCGCCCGTGGATTTGTCGTTGATGTAAAAATTGCCAGCCGTTTCGCAGAGCGTCGCGGTAAGTCTTTCGATTACCCCGCGGTCGTTGGCGAAGATCGAGCCGGTCAAGGCGAAGGGACTGGTCGAATCGAGCAATTCCAGGGTCTCGTCCAGCTTATCATCATCATAAACATACACGGTCAATACAGGCCCGAAAATTTCTTCTTCCATCAGCCTGCTTTTAGGGTTTGTCGTCTCGATGATGGTAGGCTCGATAAACCAGCCCTTTGAGCTATCGTAGGAAGCTCCGCTGATTATTCGGTATTCCCCGGGGCTGGCTTTCGCGAGCTCAATATACGAAACGATTTTTTTAAATGCTTTTTCGTCGATCACAGCTCCCATGAACACCGAGAGATCGCTCGTATCCCCAAGCTTGGCCCTTGAGCAGCGGTCTTTCAGCAAACCAGAGACCTGCGGCCATATCGATCGGGGAATGTAGGCCCGGCTGGTGGCTGAGCACTTCTGCCCCTGGTATTCGAAGGCTCCGCAGAACAGCGCCTCGGACATTGCCTTGATGTTGCAATCCCTATGCGCGAACAGAAAATCCTTGCCTCCGGTTTCGCCGACGATGCGCGGATACACCTTATAGGTATTTTTTTTGATGTTTTCCGCTATCCTCAGCCATAAGGAGTTGAAGGTGCCTGTCGAACCGGTAAAATGAACGCCGGCGAAGTGTCTGCTATCGATGACCGGGTCGCCGACCTGGGCGCCGTCTCCCGGGACGAAGTTGATCACGCCGTCGGGCATCCCGGCTTCCTTCAAAAGACGCATAATGTAATAGTTGGATAGGACGGCCGCGCTGGCCGGTTTCCAGACTACGACATTGCCCATTACGGCAGGCGCTGTGGGCAAGTTGCCGCCGATCGATGTGAAATTGAAGGGAGAGAGGGCGAAAACGAAACCTTCCAGGGGCCGGTATTCGACATAGTTCCAGACATGTTCGTTATTGTGCTCCGGCTGGATCGAGTAAATCTTTCTCATGTAGTGAACGTTGAACCTGAAAAAATCTATCAGCTCGCAGGCGGAATCGATTTCCGCCTGCTGCGCCGTCTTGCTCTGACCAAGCATTGTGGCCGCATTCAATATCGGCCGGTATTTTGTGGCCAATAAATCGGCGGCTTTTAGGAAAATAGCGGCCCTGGATTGCCAAGGCATATTCATCCACTTTTTTCGCGCCGTCATAGCCGAGTCGATCGCGGCGGCGATCGTTTCTTTTGTCGCCTTGTGATACGTTCCCAACAAAAGACCGTGGTTGTGGGGAGAATGTAACTCCCCGAGAATTCCGGTTTTTACTTCCTTCCCACCGATTATCAAAGGTATTTCCAGAGGATTTTTGCTCTGCCCGGCAAGCTCCTCGCTCAGTTTTTCCGCTTCTCGGCTTCCGGCGACATAATCGTAGACCGGCTCGTTTTCAGGATACGGAAGCTTGATTATCGCATTGACCATACCTTCACCTCTATTGTAGTGATCGTTTTACCATTATTCTTCCTTCCTTCAGTGAATTCCGCAAGGTCTCGGACAGCCGCGGCGTGCCCGCCAGCCCGAGGTTGACCGCCGCTTTAGCCTGCGGGTATGCTGAACGGCGATGAAACTATGGTTCAAATACCTGGCCGGCATAGTCTTTGGGGCACTGCTCTTCTGGGTCAGCCCCCCTTCCCTCTTCGAGCCTGGCGCCGCATTCTATCAGGCCTCCGAAATCGCCCTGCGAATAGGCTTTTATGTTTTGGAGCTTCTCCTCCTGGTCAACCTTCCCCTGGCGGTGGTCAAGCTGTATGAAGAAAAACGCTTCTGGGGCTTGACGTTCAAAAGCCTTTCCTTCTTCGCCCTCTCCCTTGTCGCCGGCACGATTCTCGGCCTGATCTCGGCGTTGATCGTTCTTCCTATCAGGCTTCCCCTCCTGTCGGATATCGCGGCTCCCACCGCGCAAGGCTTCGACGAAGGTTTTTTGGAGATCTTTCCTAAGAATATTTCCGAACTGTTTTTACGCTCCGGAGACTGGCCCTTGCCAGCCCTCGTCCTGGCCCTCTGCATCGGCCTGGCGATGGCGCACGACCCCATAGCGGCCAAACCGTTCGTCAACGTTTTGGATTCTTTTTCGCGAATCCTGCACACCATCAATGTTTTCATTACCGAAATCGCGGGAGCGCTGTTGATCCCCATTTCGGCCCGGACCCTTCATTTGTTGGCCGACTCGCTCAAGGGAGGTATATACGGATCTTTCCTCCTTTATTTGAGCATTGCCTATGTTGGCCATCTTCTCATCGTGCTACCCCTGGCCCTCTTTTTCCTCAATGGAAAGAAGAATCCCCTGCCCCTGCTCTATTCCAGCCTGCCCGCAGCCTTGGCCGCCATGAGCTCCGGAAGCGTACGATTCGCCCTGGGTACTATTATCAGGCAATCCAGGGAAAATCAGGGCGTAAAGCGACGATACAACGCTATTTTCCTTCCCGGTGGAATTTTCGCCGGCCGGATCGGCACCGCGTATATCGCCGCCTTTTCCTTCGCGGCCGTCCTATCCTCCTATTCCCAGCTTACGATTTCCCTTCCCAGGCTCCTGCCGGTTGCCTTTCTCATTCCCCTGGCCACCATCGCCTCCTCTTCGTCCCTGGGTAGCGGCCCTATCGCGGTGATCACCCTGGTCTGCGGTCTTTTCGGCCGTGGATTCGAAAACGGGTATCTTATTATCGTCCCGATAGCCTTTTTGTTGGCGATGATGGCCGGTTTCCTGGACGCCCTATGGATCGGGGCGGCGCAGGCCCTTATCGCCCGCGGTTCGCTCCAGGCCGACCCAAAGGCTCCGCGCAACTTCATCTGAAGCAGTGATGCCTATCTTGCCGTAACTACCGTCCCGCTCTGGGTTTCGCTCGATAAAACCCGGGGCCGCCGAGGCTTGACGCCTTAGGTCCCGCACTCTACTATCCAGATATATGGACCTCATGACAGTTTTAAAACCCGAACTCGTCGCCCTGCATCTTTCAGGGGAAAACAAGGATCAGATTATCGACGAGCTCGTCAATGTGGCGATGAAAAGCGGCAAGGTGCGCGATAAAGCCGAGGCCAAGGCTTCGGTGCTGGAACGCGAAGGGCGGATGAGTACGGGGATGAAGCATGGCATAGCTATTCCCCATGGGAAAACCCAGGCTGTTTCCGAACTGGTCGCCTGCGTAGGTGTTTCGGACAGAGAAGTGGATTTCGAAGCCTTGGATCGCAAGGGTTGCAGAATCTTCATCATGACCCTGTCTCCCCCGGATAAGACTGGTCCACACCTTCAGTTCCTCGCCGAGGTGAGTATGCTTTTCCGCAGCGAGGAAAAGCGTCAGGCGATCCTCAAGGCGAAGAGCCCCGAGGAGCTGCTCGCGATTCTGAAGCCATAAGTTCGAGAACAGCCGGGTTCGGAGCGACCGAAACCCGGAACCTCGATATGGGCGAAGCGCATAAAAAAGGACTGCCTTTTTAGGCAGTCCTTTTTACGCTATCCCGTTGGCTTGGAACTATTCAAGCACGGCGAGGATATCGGACATCTTGACGATGAGGTGCTCGGCGCCGCCGATCTTGATCTGGGTACCCGCGTACTTGTCGTACATGACTTCATCACCCGCCTTGACCTTGATCACATCCTTGTCGGTTCCCACAGCGACGACCACGCCCGTCTGGGTTTTTTCCTGGGCGGTCTGCGGAATGATGATACCTCCCGCAGTCTTGGTCTCGCTCTCCTTGATTTTGATCAGAATGCGATCTCCCAAGGGTTTGACGTTCATACCTTATCCTCCTGAAATACAGTTAAAGTAAAATTGATCATAAGAAATATAGAAAATCTAAGCCCGAGGGTCAAGAGAACCGGACGATGTAATGGCTTTGTGGCAATCGTGCGGGGGGAGCGCCGACGCGCACCGGTTCTCTATGTATTGACAGCTTCCTTTCATTCATGTTGAATAAGGAAGAATGACAAATTAACATATTATGTCATTTCATAAAGGAGCTGTTTATGTCAGTTATACTGCGCTCCCTGGGGGCGAGCATAGCCCCTCTTCGCATGAGTAACGAGGATATCGCCGAACGCCTGGATACCACCGACGAATGGATCCGTTCCCATACGGGTATCGGGGCCAGGCATTTCGCGCCCAAGGGGACCATGACCAGCGACATGGCCGCCGAGGCTGCCCGGAAAGCCTTGACCAAGGCAGGGATAGGCCCGAAGGAACTCGATCTTATCGTGCTGGCCACCGCCACCCCCGACTACTTCGGTTTTCCCGCCACCGCCTGCATAGTGCAGGAAAAGATCGGCGCCTATGGCGTCCCCGCCTTCGACATAACCGCCGGCTGTACTGGCTTCATCTATGCCCTTGACGCCGCGGCCTCGATGCTTGAAGCTCGGCACGGACGTCACGCCCTGGTGATAGGCTCCGATTTGCTGAGCAGAATCGCGGATTGGAGCGACAGGTCCACGGCGGTGCTCTTCGGCGACGGAGCCGGGGCCGCTGTCGTCTCCCGGATCGACGAGGCGGGCCGGGGCTGCCTTTCCTTCATTTTGGGCGCCGAGGGTTCGGGCGCGAAGGATCTCTACCTGGAGCAGTCGCCCAGGGACGACATCTGGGAACGGAGCGCGCCCACGGTGCCCACCCTGCGCATGGACGGGAAGAAGGTATACGAATTCGCCGTAAAATCGATCACCGTTCTGATAGAAAGAATCATGCATGCCACAGCATACAGCCTCGGGGATTTCGACTGGATAATACCCCACCAGGCTAACGCCAGGATCGTCCAGGCGGCGGGCAAGCGCTTCGGCGTACCGGCGGAAAAGTTCTACATGAATATCGAAGAGTACGCGAACACATCGGCGGCCAGCATACCCCTCGCCCTGGCGGAAATGGATGAAAAGAAGCTATTGAAACCGGGCAATCTGATAATGCTCGTGGGATTCGGCGCGGGTCTCACCTATGGGTCCGCGGTCATACGCTGGTAAGTTCGACAGGAGTAATCACATGAAACGAGAAATCGCGGTAACGGGCCTCGGGCTCATAAGCCCTCTGGGCAACGATGTCGACAGTTTTTGGAACGCCCTTCTCAAGGGTGAATCGGGCGTCGGGGCAGTGACACATTTCGACGCCTCCGCGCTGGAGAGCAGAATCGCCGCGGAGGTGAAAAACTTCGATCCCTCGCTGTGGATGGACAAACGGGAAGCCCGCAAGATGGCTTTGTTCTCCCAATACGCGGTCGCGGCCTCGGTGCAGGCCTGGAGGGACGCAGGGTTTCGGGAAGACTCCGAAGGCGCCCTGGACTTCGGGTATAGGCCCGAGCGGGTCGGCGTCTGCCTGGGTAACGGCATCGGCGGTATCGATGTCTTTGAGGAATCCCACACCAAGCTGATGGAGTCGGGTCCGGACAGATTGCCTCCGATGACAGTGCCGCTTATGATCGCCAACGAAGCCGCGGGCAACGTCGCCATGAGGCTTAAAATCCATGGCCCGGCCTTCACCCAGGTCACGGCCTGCGCCTCGGGCACCGACGCCATCGGCCAGGCCATCGATTTGCTGCGCGCGGGGCGTTTGGATGTGGTGGTCGCCGGCGGCACCGAGGCGGCGATCACGCTGTTCGCCATGTCGGGCTTCTGCAAGCTCAAAGCCCTTTCCACGGGATACAACGACAGGCCGACCCAAGCTTCCCGACCCTTCGATCTGGCCAGGGACGGTTTTGTCATAGGCGAAGGCGCGGGCGTCCTCATCCTGGAGAATTACGAAAGGGCCCGGGCCAGGAAGGCGAATATCCGTGCCATAGCCGCAGGCTACGGGGCCAGCTGCGACGCCTATCACCTCACGGCTCCCGATCCCCAGGCGGTGCAGGGCGCCAGAGCCCTGGCCCTGGCGCTGGAGGACGCGGGCTTGGGCGCCGAAGATGTGGGCTACTACAACGCCCACGGTACTTCCACACCCCTCAACGACCCCACAGAAACCCTCATGGTCAAACATTGCTTTCGGGAACACGCAAAAACCTTGAAGATCAGCTCCACCAAGAGCATGACGGGACACTGCATCGCCGCGGCTGGAGCCCTGGAAGCTATCGTTTGCATCAAAGCCCTGGAAACCGGATGGCTGCCTCCCACGATCAATCTGGATTCCGCCGATACAGACGGCGGCTGCGACCTGGATTATATCCCCAACCGGGCGATCCAATACCAGGTTCAAGCCGCGTTGAGCGCGTCCTTAGGCTTCGGCGGACATAACGGAGCGCTGGCCTTTAAGAAAGTCTGAGGGCGGGCGCCTTCTTTCGGTTTTATCCGAAGAGCGGTATAGTTATGGAAACAATCAAAGATGGTTCATCGCCGAAAAAGGATAGAATAATGGATACGGTTGAACAGTATATACCTCATCGGAGCCCCTTTTTGTTCGTGGATGAAGCCCGAACCCGGGGGCAAACAATTATCGCTTCCAGGCTTTTCAAGGCCGAAGAGTTCTTTTTCGCCGGGCATTTTCCCAAACACCCGGTGGTGCCCGGGGTTCTCCTCATCGAGGCCCTTGCCCAGGCCGGGGGCGTGGGCGCCAAACTCCTTGGCATAAAACCCAAGGGGCTTTTCGTACTCGCCAAGATACGTTCGGCCAGCTTCCGGAAACCCGTATTTCCGGGCGACCGGTTGGATATGGAAATAGAAATCTGCAAGTCCGGCTCCCTTGTTCTTCACCAGAAGGGCCGCGGCAAGGTCGATGGAGAGCTGGCGGTGGAAGCCGAGTGGATAGCCATGTCCTCGGGGGTAGAAGAATGAAAATATCGCCAATGATACGAAACAATATCTGCCTCAACGCCCACCCTGTCGGTTGCGCCAGGGACGTGGAGGAGCAGATGCGGCGGGTTCTGGATAAGGTTGGCGGCAGCGTCCGGGCCGGGGTTTCGGCATCGGCCCCGACCAAAGCTCCCCATCACGTCCTGGTGATCGGCTGCTCCTCGGGTTACGGCCTGGCATCCCGAATCGTGGCGGCCTTCGGCTATGGGGCTTCCACCCTGGGGATTTCCTTCGAGCGGGAGCCTTCGGCCACCAAGACCGGCTCCCCCGGCTGGTACGCCAATCGCGCCTTCGACAGGCTCGCCGCCGAACGAGGCCTCGTGGCAAAAAGCCACTCGATGGACGCCTTTTCCAGGGAAGCCAAAGCCTTGGCGATCGGGGAAGCCAAAGCCGGCGGTTACGCCTACGATCTGGTTATTTATTCCCTCGCCAGTCCTGTGCGGGTGGATCCCGAAACCGGAACGATGTACCGTTCAGTCATAAAGCCGATCGGCAGGAGCTTTTCCGGCACGACCGCCGATCCTTTCACCGGCAAGTTGAGCCAGGCCAGCGTGGAGCCGGCCTCCGACCAGGAGGTCGCCGACACGGTCAAGGTGATGGGCGGGCAGGATTGGGAGCTCTGGATCGACGCCCTGGCGGAGGCCGGCGTCCTGGCCCCCGGCGCGTTGAGCGCCGCGTATTCTTATATCGGCCCTCCCCTCTCCCACCCCATCTACAAGGACGGCACAATCGGGAAAGCCAAGGAAGACCTCGAAAGGGCGGCAAGATCGCTCAACGCGCGCCACGCGGTTTCGGGCCTTGGCGCCTTCGTCTCGATAAACAAGGCTGTGGTAACCCGTTCCAGCGCGGTGATCCCCATAATCCCCCTCTATGTTTCGGTGCTCTTCAAGGTAATGAAGGAAGACGGGGGCCACGAGGATTGTCTCGATCAAATGGCGAGGCTGTTCTCCGATCGGCTTTATGCGAGCGCCGGCCGGCCGGTGCCGGTGGACGGCGAAGGCAGGATCAGGCTGGACGAGCTGGAAATGCGGGATTCGGTCCAGAACAAGGTGCTCGAACTGATGGGAAAAATCGATCAGGAGACCCTGCCGAAGTTGGCGGACCTGGAGGGCTTCAAGGCCGATTTCCTGCGGGTTCACGGCTTTGGAATTCCCGGCGTCGATTACGAGGCCGATGTGGATCCGCTGGCATGAACATTCTCTACCTGAAAGAGGAGGAATTGGGGATCCCCCTCTACAGGAGCGACGCGCGCTACGGCCACATCACCCGGGTGCTCAGGAAAAAGCAGGGCGAGATCATCGCCGCAGGCTGCTCTGACGGGAGCCTGGGCAGCGCCAGCATCGAAAAGCTGAGCCACGAATCCATACTCCTCTCCTACCGGCCCGAATCGGAAGCTCCCTCCCTGTATCCGGTGAACATTCTCATAGGTTTTCCAAGACCTATACAGGCAGGCAGGATACTCAAGGATCTCACCAGCCTTGGGCTTCGGCGTATCTGGTTTACCCTGAGCGAGCTGGGGGAAAAATCCTACGCCGAATCGAGTTTCTTCAGGACCAGGGATTTCGAAAGCCATCTGATCGAGGGCGCGATGCAGTCCGGCAACCCCAGACTCCCTCAGGTCGAATGTTTCTGGAGCCTTCCGCGCGCCTGCGACGCGCTCGATGCCGCGCAACGCGTCGCCGCGTCGCTTGACAGCGACGCGGCGACGGGCGCTCGAACAACGCCCCGGGATTTCGTTTCCGAAGTCCCGGCCGAAGAGCCCGACAGGCTGGTGTTCCACCCAGGCGAGAAGCTTCCGAAGTTGGCCGATTTTCCTCGATTAAGGACCCCGCTTTGGCTCGCCGTAGGCAGCGAGCGGGGCTGGACGGAAGCGGAGCTGGAGCTGCTGCGTTCCCGCGGTTTTCTTGTCTGTTCCCTCGGCCGGCGCATCCTGAAAACCGAAACGGCGGCCCTCGCGGCGGCGAGCATAGTTCTGTCCAGAATCGGCCTGCTATAGAGAATCAAATAATCCAATTTGCCGCGCCATTATCCGAGGTCCCCGACAGCCCGGCGCCGTCGGCGTTTTCGCTCAACGTTCCTGTCACAATCTCCAGCCAAGATTGAGAGCCAAATCGGGTATTACCAGTGTGCCGTCCAGGTAGATATACCTGCCCCCCAGCATGACTCCGAGCACCAGTCCTTTTTCGAGCACCCACTGGTAGCCGCTCTTTATGCTGGCGGAAAACCCAGCCAGACGGGAATCGAAGGAATAGAAAACTCCCGGCGTCAGGCCAATGACCCAGCCTTGAAGGCCGGCGCCGAAATGGAACGATGCGCCGAGATCGAACAGGACCATGAAATTGTCTTCCTTCGATGAGGAATTCTTATTATAGACGAAAACCAGGGAGGGATCGATGCTGAATTTTTCCGCAATCATGATTTGGGAATTGACAGGGATAACAAGAAAGACATTATTGGGACTCGTTGATAGAGCGCTCAACGCGAGGTAGGCGACATTCGTTTCCACCAAGGCCTCAGCGCGAAAGCCGCCCTCAGCGGGCTTTGCGCTGAGGCCCTGGCAGAACAGCAGAAGGATCGGCACAAGGAAGGGAATATTCCGTTTTCCCATTTGCGGCCTCCTCGCGCCGCTTTTCGCGGCGCAGAACCAGAATCCCTGGCTCAGAGCCTGAGTATATCCCGCAGCGCCTTGACGTCGGAGGCGAATTTGGCGCAGGCGGCGCGCACTGGTTCGGGGCTAGCCATGTCGACGCCGGCGAGTTTGAGGGCCTCCAGGGGAAAACGCGCGCCGCCGGAGGAGAGAAAGGCGAAGTAATCCTTTCGTTCGCGGTCCCCGCCGGAGAGCACGCGCTGGGAGAGGGCGATGGCCGCCGCGACGCCGGTAGAGTACTTGTACACGTAGAAGGCGTTGTAAAAATGGGGGATTCGCAGGCCCTCCAGGTCCGACACCGTTTCAAGCTTCATAAGGGGACCGAAGTATTTGACCAGCAACTTCCTGTACTCCGCCCTGAGGGCCTCCAGGGTAAGCGCCTGTCCCGATTCGGCCATGGCATGGGTAATGGCCTCGTATTCGGCGAACATGGTCTGCCTGAACAGGGTGCCCAGGACTCCGTCGATTCGGGTCGCCAGAAGGGAGGCGCGTTCCTGTTCCGAATTCGAGCGCTTGAACAGGTGATCGAAGAGCAGTTGCTCGTTGAAGGTGCTGGCCACTTCCGCTTCGAAAATGCTGTAGTTGTAGCAGAGGAAGGGATTGTTCGCCACGGAGTACCAGGAATGCATCGAGTGTCCGCCTTCGTGGGCCATGGTGAACATATCGTGCAGCACATCCTCCTTGTAGTTGAGAAGGATATAGGGTTTGCCCGAGAAGCTGCCCGCGGAGAAGGCCCCGGAACGCTTCCCCTTGTTTTCGTACCGATCCACCCAGCCGCCCAGAAGCCCCGACTTGAGGGTTTTCGTATACTCCCCGCCCAGGGGCGCGAGGGCATCGATAACGATATCCACGGCTTCCCGGTACGAGTGCCTGCTCTTCGCCTCGGGGACCAGGGGCACGTAGACGTCGTAGTGGCGAAGCTCCCTCAGGCCCAGGATCTTCATTCTCAACTCATAATACTCGTGGAGAACCGGCAGATTCTCGTTGATAGTCTTCACCAGGTTGTCGTATACCGCCTCAGGGACCTTGTCGGGAAAGAGGGCCTGCGTCCGGGCGCTGGGGTAGTTGCGAACCTTGGCCTGGTATTTGTCGGTCTTGACCGAGCCCGCGTAGAGGCTGGCCAGGCTGTGTTTATGGGCGTCGTAGAGGCCGTAGAACTTCATGTAGGTCCTGCGCCGCAGATCCCTGTCCTTGCTGCGTATGAGGGAGGCGAAACTGGACTGGCTCAGGGCCTGCATGCCTTCGTCGGTTTTAACCCGGCCAAAATCGAAGTCCACATTAGTCAGGATGCCGAAGGTTTCCTGGGCGACGCGATTGCTCTCGGCCTGCAGCGCCAGGAGCCTTTCTTCCTTTTCCGTCAGGATATGGGGCTTGAAGCGCAGGAGCTTGCTCAGGAAGACCTTGTAATCCGCGAAGCCGGGGTCCTGGAGACAGGATTCTACGAAGGTTTCGGGCAGGGCCTGGATGGCGGGCACCAGCCAGGACCAGGCGGCCTGCCCCGCGGTGGCGGCGCCGATATAGCGGTCCAGGCGCCCCCTGGCGGCGCTGTCGCCCTCGTCCTCGGTGGTCCGCAGGTCGGCGTAGTAGGCCAGACGCTCGTCCAGGATGGAATAGGACTCGTAGAAGCCGAGGAGGGAGCGGAAGCTCTGCTTGGAGTCGGCGAAGCCCTGTCGGGCTTTTTCAATGCCTTTCTGCAAGCCGACAAGCTCCTTGAGCCCCTCTTCCCATGTCTCGTCCGAACCGAAGAGGGCCGAGAGATCCCAGCGATCTTCAGGCCGCACCTGGCTTCTGACGGGAATTTCATTATTCATGATGTCTCCTTTTCGCTCATCTCTAGTGCTGCGTTATCGTTTATTGTACTCTTTGAAGGTTCGCATCGTCAAACTCGGGAGGTTTAGCCTAATGACACAAATTACCGTATCGTACGAATCGGGCGAGAAAGCCGCCTATCCTTCCGGGGTAAGGGTGCTGGATGTCCTTACCAAGACAGGATGTCTCGAGCAGCCACTGGTGGCCGCCCTGGTGGATAACGAAATCAAAGGCCTGGATACACAACTTGTGAGCGATTGCAGGGTTGCTCCGGTGCTAAGCAATTCGGCTCCCAGCGCCCTCGTCTACAGGAGATCGCTCTGCTTTCTCCTGGCCATCGCCTCCCGACAGCTTTTCCCCCAGCGAAGATTGATCGCCGGCATGGCTATAGGCGCGGGATTTTATCACTATTATGCGGACGAACAGCCCTTGAGCGAGGAAGAGGTATCTGTCCTAAGTCAGCGCATGAGAATGCTAACCGAGGACAATATCCCCATACAACTCGAGAAGTGGCCGTGGGCCTTCGCCTGCGGGTATTTCAAAAAGAATGAACAATTGGACACCCTCGCGCTCGTGGAGAATCTCAACGATCCGCAGATCGCATTGAACGAATGCGCGGGATTCAGGGATCTTTATATTTATCCCCTGGTGAGTTCCACAGGCGTTCTCTCCATCTGGGAGCTCATTCCCTATCATGGCGGCATGCTCTTGCGATACCCGCACAAAGACAGTCCCCAGCGGCTGGATCCCTTCGAAGACGTTCCCATCCTTTATCAAATTTCCGAAGAATACAAGGAACGAGGCCGGATCCTCGGAATCGGCTCTGTGGGCAGGCTCAACCAGCTCTATGCCACAGGAGGAATCAAGGATTACATCATGGTGGCCGAGGCGCTCCAGAACAAGAAAATCGCCGCCATGGCCGAGGCGGTGGCGAAAAATTCCGAACGACGCAAGGTAGTCCTCATCGCCGGTCCATCCAGTTCCGGGAAGACCACAAGCTCCAAAAAGCTAGCCATCCAATTGAAGGTGCTGGGCTTGGAACCTATTCCCGTGGAGCTGGACAATTTCTTTATCGATCGCGAAAAAACTCCCCTGGACGAAGAAGGCAGGCCGGATTTCGAATCCTTGCAAGCCCTCGACGTTGCGTATCTCAACGAACTTTTACTCAGGCTTTTCGACGGGCAGGAAGTGGAGATGCCCATCTACGATTTCAAAGCCGGAAGCCGCAGGAGCTCGGGCAAGCGTCTGCGGCTCTCGGGTCACGAGGTTCTTATTCTTGAGGGAATCCATGGACTCAATGATGAACTCACCCCCAGAATCCCCCAGGAAAACAAGTTCAAGATTTACGTTTCCGCCCTCACCCAACTCAACCTGGACGACCACAACAGGGTGAGCACCACCGACTACCGCCTTTTACGGCGTATGGTGCGGGATTATTATTTCCGTGGCCACAGCGCCCTGGCCACGCTTTCCATGTGGTCTTCGGTGCAGCGGGGGGAACGGCGCTATATTTTCCCCTTCCAAAACAGCGCAGACGAGGCCTTCAATTCGGCGCTGGACTACGAACTGGGCGTCTTGAAGGTATTCGCCGATCCGCTTCTGGATACTATCAAACCCACGATGCCCGAATATGCCGAGGCCAGACGTATCGAGGCTTTCTTAAACAATTTCGCCCCCATCCCGGCCCAGTACGTGCCCAGGGACTCCATCTTGCGGGAGTTTATCGGGGATTCGGACTTTTCGTATTAAGAATACGCGGCCTTGTATTCAGCCTCTTCCCCGCTGTTGGCCAGGACGAAATGTCCGGGGAAGACTTCCCTCCACGAGGGTCCCTCCTTCTCGTACTCGTGTATCGTAGGATCGTAGACTATAAGTCGCTTTTCCTTTTCCACGTCGGGATCGGGCATGGGCACGGCCGACAAAAGGGAACGGGTATAGGGGTGCAGAGGTCTGGCGAAAAGCTCTTCCGTGGAGGCCAGTTCCTTCAATTCGCCCTGATGGATAACCCCTATTCGATCGGCGAAGTAGCGGACCACGGTGAGATCGTGGGCGATGAAGAGGTAGGATAGCCCCCGCTCCTTCTTGAGATCGTGCAAAAGATTGAGCACCTGGGCGCGGATGGAGACGTCCAGCGCCGATATAGGTTCGTCGGCGATGATGAACTTAGGCTCCATCGCCAGAACGCGGGCAATGCAAATACGCTGGCGTTGGCCGCCGGAGAACTCGTGGGGGTAGCGTTCGGCGTGCTCCTCCAACAGACCGACGTCGTTCAGGGCCTTGAAGACCTTTTCCCTGCGTTCATTCTCGTCCTTGAAAAGGCCGAAGTTGTACAACCCTTCGGAGACTATGTAGTCTATGGTCGCCCTTTCGTTCAAGGAAGCCATAGGGTCCTGGAAAATCATTTGGATATTGCGTATGACGTAGGTATCCAGCTCCCGGTCGATAATCCCGGAAATCTTTTTCCCGGCGAAGAATATTTCTCCCTTGGTGGCGGGATTGATCCTGATTATCGTCCGGCCTATGGTTGTTTTGCCCGAACCGGATTCTCCCACCAGGGCGAAAGACTCGCCTTCGTGGACATCGAAGTTCACTTTGCGTACCGCGGTAAAGGTTTCCTTGCCGTTCTTAAAGGTGACTTCCAGGTCTTTTACCGATAACAAAACGTCGTTCATTTTCCGGCCTCCGCGGCGCCGCCCTCGGCGTAGATGTTTCCTTTCTTACGCATGAGCTTCACCGCATGAGGCGGATCGGCGAAGGGGGCTCTGGGGTCCAGAAGCCAGGTCTTGGCGTAGTGGCTTTCGCTCACTTTGAAAAAGGGCGGTTCTTCCTCGAAATCTATGCCCAGGGCATAGCGATTGCGGGGAGCGAAGGCGTCGCCCTTTATTTCATTGAAAAGAGTGGGCGGGGTCCCCGGAATGGCATACAGGGGCTCGCCTTTTCTGGCCAGGGTGGGCAGGCTTGATATGAGCGCCCAGGTATAGGGATGACGGGGATCGTAAAAGATTTCCCGCACCGAGCCGTATTCCACGATCTGACCTGAGTACATCACCGCCACCCGGTCGGCCACATTGGCCACCACGCCCAGGTCGTGGGTGATGTAGATGGTGGTGAAACCGTAATCCCGCTGAAGCGAGCGGATAAGGTCCAGGATCTGCGCCTGGATGGTCACATCCAGGGCGGTGGTGGGCTCGTCGCAGATGAGAATGCGGGGTTTGCACGCCAAAGCTATGGCGATGACAATGCGCTGACGCATGCCGCCTGAATACTGGAAGGGATAGTCGTAAAAGCGTTTTTCCACATCCTTGATTCCCACCTTTTCCATAAGGGTCAAGGCGATGCGTCTTGCCTCTTCGGGAGGAAGTTTCTGATGCTTTTCGATGACTTCGGTGATCTGGATGCCGATGCGCTTCAGAGGGTTGAGGCTGGTCATGGGATCCTGGAATACCGTGGCGATCTTCACACCCCGGATTTTTTCCCATTCTTTATCGGTTTTGAGCTCCAAAAGATTCCTGCCTTCGAATTCGATGCTGCCGGCGGCTATTCTTCCGTTGGATTCCAGCATGCCCGTGAAGGTCTTGGTGAGGACTGTCTTGCCGGATCCCGATTCTCCCACTATGGCCAGAGTCTCGCCCTCGTAAAGATCCAGGGACACGGAGCGAATCGCCGTGAGCTCCCGGCGCCTGACCCTGAATTTGACCACCAAATCCCGGACCTTTAGAATTCCCTTGTTCTGATCCATGATCTTCCTCCTATCGGTGGGTTCTGGGGTCGGACGCGTCCGCGAAGAGCTGACCGACGACATAGAAGGAGATCGTGACCAAACCCATCACGACGCCGGGAAACACGATCATATGAGGATAGGTATCAACGAAGGACCAGTACACATCGATCATCCTGCCCAGGGAGGGATAGGTGGAGGGCAATCCGATTCCCAGGTAGGAGAGAATGGTTTCGGTATTGATCAGCCCTGGAATTTCCTGATAGATGAGTGTCGCGATGACCGAGACCATGTAGGGCAGTATGTTGCGGGTGACCATGCGCTTCAGCGGAGTGCCCAGGCAGCGGGAAGCCAGATTGTATTCCCGGTCCCGGATGATCATCACCTGGGTTCGGATAAAGAAGGCTATGGAAAGCCAGCCAGTGATGGTCATGGCCAGGATCATCTGCCAGAAGCCCCGGCCGAAAATGTACATGAGCATCATGGAACGCAGGATATAGGGTACGTTGGACACCACGTTGTAGACCGCCAGGAGTATGGGATCCAGACGCTTGGAATAGCCCCATACCGCGCCCACAAGAATGCCTACGCCGATGTTGATCGCCGCGGCGATGAAGGCTATGGACAGGGACATGCGGGTGCCCGACCACACCACGTCCCAAAGGTCGTTGCCCCTGTCGTCGGTGCCGAACCAGTGTTCCGCCGAAGGTTTCTGGTACCAGGTGGAAGGAGTGTTGATGTTAGGGGCCACGGCGGGGTCGTAGCCCGAAACCAGGGGTTGTATGAACGACATAAGGGTGAGGCTCAATAAGAGGGCAAGCCAGAATATGGCGGTCTTTCGCTTGAAGAAAGTCTGGAACACGGATTTCCAATAGGAGTAGCGCGGACCGGCGATGCGCTCGGACTCGAGCACGTCGAAGGTCGCGAAGGCGAAGCGTTCAGCTGTTTTAGCCATACTTACCTCGCTTCCTTTCTCGCGGCCAGGCTGATACGCGGATCCACGAAGGTTACCAGGATATCCCCCAAGAAAATGGCCAATATGGAAACAACGGTAAAAATAAAGGTCAGGGCTATGATCATCGCGTTGTTGTAATCCGAGATCGCGCTGGGGAACATCTTCCCCATGCCGGGCACGGCGTAGAAGCTTTCGGTGATCAGCGCTCCCGCCAGGGTTCCGATGACCGCCATGGGGATGGAGTGCACGATAGGTATGAGGGCGTTCCTGACGATGTGCTTGAAGAAAACCTCAGCCTGGGAAAGCCCTTTGGACCGGGAGAATTTTACATAGTCGGCGTTCATTTGGTCCACCATATAGCGCCGAATCCAGAGAGCCTCCCCGGCTATGCCGCCCAGGGAGAGCGAGATCGTAGGCAAAATATAGGAGAGAATATTCTGGGACCCCAGGAAGGGGAACTTGTCCGGAAGCCCCAGGACCTTCATGCCGAAACGGGCGAAGAGGGCTATATATAAGAGTGTGGGGATGGAGCTGATGAAGACGATGTAGGCCATGGTGATCTTGTCAAAGATCCTGTCCTTCTTCATGGCGGCTATGACGCCCACCGTCAGCCCTATGGCCAATGACAGCAGGAGGGAATACATGCCGATGGTGAAGCTTGTCCCGAGCATCGAAGGATCGATGGTCGTAAGATTTCCGTCGGCGTAGTTGTCCTCGAATTTATTCATGTCCAACCTGTCCAGGACAGGTTTGTACTTAAGGCTGTGTTCGTCTATGGAAGTGAAAAAGCTGACTTCCTCTCCCCGCACGGTTGTCCGTATCTCCCTTCGCGCCGATCTGCCCTGGCCCCCTGAGATGACATCCAGCACGGGAACCCCGTCGAAGGTCGGATAGGACCTGCCCATATTGAGCCTGACTATGTTCTGGTGAAAGAAGGGGAAACTGTCGTCCACCCAGATTTGATATTTGTAGATAGTTCCGGAGGCCGCCAGGGCAAGCCCTCCGCCCCAGTCCCTGGTGAGGAAATATCCTCGCTTCAGACCCGGATTGTTCGGGTCTTGAATCCTGTACGGATGGTCTATCTGAATCAGCTTGGCATACCAGCGAAACACCCGGGTAAGGAGGGCGACGTCCTTGGTGGCGTAAAGATACCCGGATATGGGCAAGGCCTCGACCTTATAGCCCCTGGCCGAGAGGTCAGTCCTGAACTTTTCGTAAAACGAGGAATCCCGGAGAAGCGCCTGGCTCACATTGGGCGAATCGGCCCCGAAAACTTCCTGCGCATATTCCTGCTGGGTCATATAATCGATGTATCCCAGCTTTTCCCAGGTCCTGAATTTATAATCGTTGTACTCGTCAGGCTTGTTCGCTATCTTGGGAAGCACTAAGTCTCCCTTGAACACGAGCTGTCGAGGAACGCAGGAATAAACCAGAAAAAGGGTGAGGGTTGAAACGATCAGTACCGATAAAATCGACTGAAAAACACGTTTTACAACATATCCTAGCATGGAACCCCACAATCAGAGTTTTGTCGGACTCTCCGGCCATTATACCCGATAGCGTGGATATAGGCAATAAAGCGAATTCAAGCAATATATAGTGGAAATAATATAAAAGGGCTGTCCGGATTCGAATCCTGACAGCCCTTTCACGATTCATTGAACGCTATTCACGTCCATGGGAGCTTATTTTTTGGCGCTGAGCTTCTTGTACTCGGCGGCCCTCTCCTTCTCCCACTGGGCCTTGAGCTTGTCGCGCTCGGCCAGGGTGATGACCTTGTCCCCGACGATCATGCCCTTGAACTTGTACTCGTCGTTGCCATAGGCAGCGAAGGGTATGGTATAGGGAACGATCCTGGTGACGGCGAATCCGCCGCCGTAGGACATGTAGGGGAGAATGATCGCGTCGTCCAACAGCTGGGCTTCGGCCTCGGCGAAGAGCTTGAAGCGCTTCACCTGGTCGTCATAGATAGCGTTGCCGGCTTCGACCTTCTTGGCGTATTCGTACAGGCCTACCTTGGTGGCGGCCTTATAGTCGCTGGAATTGGGGTCTTCGGTATAGTCCAGGCCGATCTGGATCAGCACGGCGCCGATCTCGGGCTCCAGGGTCTGGAGGAAGGTGTAGGGATCGCCGAAGTCGGGGCCCCAACCGGTATAGCCGCCGATATCGTAGTTGGACTGGCTGCCGGACTCGGCATAGTAGGTGGAGGCGTCTGCGTTGTCGGTGTCCATCTCGACCACGTTCACCACCAGCGTGTCAGTTCCGAATACGGCTTCGAGATTGGCTTTGAGGGACTGATCGCCCTTCAAACCCTTGGTGTAGGCGATGTCGGTGGCGGTGTCGAGCTTGACGGGGAACTTGACGCCCTGGGCGGTCAGCTCGGCCTTGGCCTTGGCCATGTAGGCCCTGGCCTTGGTGGCGTTGAAGTAGGGATCCTGGGCATCGTCGATCTTGAAGGAGGCGGGGAAGTCCGCGGGATTACGGGCCTTCAGGGCGTCCTCGACATACTTCACATAGTCCTTGCCGGCCTGATCTTTGGAGAGTTCGGTGCCGGTGTAGGAGTTGCGGATGGCCGCCAGTTTGTTAACCTCGCCGTTGCGCTGGGCCAGGATGGTAGGCCTGTCGACGCCGAAGAAAACAGCCTTGCGGAAATTCCTGTTCAGAATGGCCAACTGGGTATCCTTGCGCTCCTTCTCGGACTTGGGAGACACACCCTTGGTGGGATCAGCGGGGGAAGCCCAGGTGTTGCGGTCGTAGTTGAAGGCATAGAGGAAGGTGGTGGAATCCTGTCTTGCCCTGTAAATGTTTTCCTTATACTTGGCCTGTGCCCTGGCGAAGAGCGCTTCGTTTTCGGTGTTGACCTGGGCGGAGGCGTAGATTCCCGCGTCGAAATTGTTGAAACGGGAATCGGGATCCTTACCGTCGTCGTAGACCAGTTTGACGTGCTGGACGGTTACCTTAGCCTTGTCCCAGTAATAGGGGTTGGCGTCGTACTCCATGACGGACTTGGAGGTGAAGTTGGACAGTATGTAGGCTCCGTTGTAAAGGATACCGTTCTTGTCCACCTTGCCGAAATCGGCACCCTTGGACTTGAGGAACTCGCCGTTGACGGGCATGTAGGGGTTATAGGTGAGCATGGTATCGAAATAGGGGATGGGACCGGTAAGGGTGTACTCGAGGACGTAGTCGCTCTTTGCCTTAACGCCTACCTGGGCAAAATCGGTGACTTTGCCGGCAAGGTATTCCGCGGCATTATTAACAAAGCCGGCTACCAGATAATTGAGCTGACTCTTCTTGTCCAGCATGAACTTCATGGCGTCGACCCAGTCCTGGGCCTTTACGTCGGCATAGACTTCCAGGTCACCGGTCACCCACTTGACGCCCTTGCGGATATTGAAGGTCCAGACCGACTTGTCGGTGTTGGAACTCCAGCTCTCGGCCAGGGCGGGCCTGAGAATACCGTACTTGTCGTGTTCGATGAGGCAGTCAACAAAGTTGACTGTGTGCTGGGACGTGGTCTGCCTCTGGCTTTCCAGGTAGTTGAAGGTCCTGGGATCGCTCACGAAGACATTTACGTAGTCCTTCGATTTGGGAGCAGCGCCGGCGAATCCCACGAAGAGGACCGCTATGACGGCTGCTGCTAACAGTGTTTTTTTCAGCATTTCTGCCTCCACATACACCCGCGTCGAGGCGGGTCCAAGATTTCCGCCGTAAAGAATAAGAACGGCGGCATATTAGCTCAGTTCATTTTCGCCGTTTTGTATCGAGCCGTCAACTGGCATTATCATTGGGCGCCGGGGAATGCTATACTGGCGCCTTAAGGATGGACGATGAATAAAGGCGCGAAGTCGGGCGGGCGGGCAAAAAGAGGAAAGCTTGGTGGCGTCGCCGCTCTTTCGGGGATCTGTTTCGCCGCGGCCCTGGCTTTTGCTCTCCTGCGAAAGAACGATTCCCTCTTAGTCGCCCTGGGCGATGCCCTTGTGGTCGAATCCCTGTTCTGTTTTGGCCTGTCCTGGGTCGGATATTTGAAAAAGGATGGGATACGAATAGTCCTCCCTAAAAAAAGGGGCGGGACCGAGCACCCGGAATCCTGGAAAGACAGAGTGCCTCAGCTAGATCGAGAACCTCCGTCCCCCTCCCCCATCCCCGGCCCCGACGGGCCCGAAAGCGCCGATTATCTTCGACTGGTCGAAGCGGAAAAGAAGCTCCGTCGCCGCATCCTGGGAGTCGACGAAAATCCCGGCATAAAAGAATCCGTCGCCCCGGAGCGCAGGAGTTCGAAGAGGAATTCCCCTTCCCTGCCCATCGCCGGGGTTGTTCTTTTCTTGCTTGGTCTCTTTTTCGAGTATATCCTGCCCGCTCTCCTGCTTCGCCTCGGTTAGAGGAACGGGCGACGGGAGTACGTAAAGCAGCTTCCGGGTTCAGCTCAGCCCTTGTTTTTCGTGCTGGAGCCTGTCCTATTGCGTAAAACGCGATTGAACGTCAAGCCGAGGGTGGCCAGCGGATACCCTCCGAGGGCAAATACCAGGGGCGGCTGGAAACGAAGATTGTAATCGTATATGGGCCCTTTCAGAACAAACCTGGAGCCAAGTCTGAGCCTGTATAATAAAACCAAAAGCACCAAGAGGATGCCGAGGCTAAGTATCGTCCAGGTCAGTACTTTTACCGCCGACAGTCCTGATCCGGAGTCCGATGCGACGGAAATTCCCAATATCAGGATACCGGCGGAGGACAAGGCGACAATAAGCGTATTATTAATCAACGCCGCGAGGATGAGAGGTCTCATCGAACCCGCATCCTCCGCGGAGGCTACGCGTCGCTGTTCCTCGGTCCAGGTTTCCGCCCTGCGCCAGGCCCGGTGGTGTTCCGAAAGGTCAAAGGTCGCCAACACGCCCAAAAAGGCACAGACGCAGATCGTGATGAGCAGAGCCTTGGCCTCGTTTCTCAAGGGCCGAAAGACTTTCTTGTCCATGATCGAATGATACGGCGGAGGAAGCCGCGGCGCAACACGCAGCCGGGCTTCCCGAA